>Ga0265780_10000022_pt1 | contig 361635 bp, 344 predicted proteins | sample P1T30metagenome_FD_192432 | JGI IMG/M metagenome (GOLD analysis project Ga0265780, IMG submission 192432) | Plant litter microbial communities from East Loma Ridge, Irvine, California - P1 T30 | ecosystem: Environmental > Terrestrial > Plant litter > Unclassified | place: USA: California...
CAGGTACCGGCGTACTTAAAGCAATATGGGAATAGGAATCATTGATTAAAGTAGAAAAAATGGCTGAAACTGTAGAAGAAATGGCTTTGGGAATATTAGGCGTAACCTTGGAATTGAAATCCAGTGTATTATTGTATCGGTTAATAAAATAATACTTTCCGTTCCTATTGATAAAACTGCTGATCTTTACTTTTGCTTTTACCATCCCTGTCTCTTTGAAATCATTAATGGTAATTTCTTCCAGCAATAAGGCAATGTCATTATTTCCCATGGTTTTATTATCCGCTGCAAACCAGGATTCGATATAATCTTTTACATCTTCATTGGTAAATTTTATCTGGACAGGTTCTCCTTTATAGGTTACTGTCCCCAGATTTTTGTCTGCCCTGTTATCAATTACCGTAAGGGATTTCGTCCGTGAGAATTTATCTTTGATATTCTGGTTTAATTTGATAAACTCTACCTTCTGTGCAGCCATTGATGCTGAAAGCAGTAAAAAGAAAATAATTTTTTTCATCGTTAAAATTTCCCGCAAAATTAAGCATTAGTTTTAAATTAGGAGACTGCCAGAAACGCCCGGCCTTAACAATTATCTGGATTTGCTGAAACCTTCAGGTAAAATATACTCGCCGGTAAGCGCGTCGATTCCTATCCGGTAATATTTTGCATTCTGTCTGCGGATTTTTGCTGCGGTAATATCTATCACGGCTGCCACCAGGCCTCCGATTGCGCCTGCATTTGATGCACCTGCAATGAGAAGTGTATTGTCAGGAGGAAAAATCTCTTCTGCTGATGCTGTTATAAAATACCCTTCATTGTCCTTTTCAAGTTCTATCAGGGTTGTCGGGGTCCTTTTATAGGCAATCCCATTATCCACCACAGCGAAAATGTCTCTTTTAAAATTATCATAACCGTCAGTTCTTTTTACCCCTTTAATCCTGCCTTCTGTATTCTTTTTTACCACAAGTTCTTTATCCGGTTTCTGTTCTGCAAATGATTTGTAATCTGTATAAACACCATCTGTAAAAGACCCGCTGTAAGCCGGCAGCCTTTCTGATATTATTTTTTCATAGTTTTCAAGCTCTGTCTCAGAAATAGGAACATTCAGCCCTTTTTCGTCATAAGAATCCTTAACTATGTTGGCAATCTGCGCTGAGATTCCTGCAGCCATTACTCTGGTGACGTAAGCATGGTTTTTCGGCTCATAATCTTTTGAAACCTTTGATTTTTTTAAAAAATAATATTTATTGTTTCTCTTTAAAAAAGTAGCCATCTTCATTTCCAGATGTGCCATAACTGTTCTTTCGGTCGGGATATCAATCGCTTTTAAATCTTCCAGCATAAGAAAATATTCAGTGCTCCCCTGCTCTTTATTATCTGCTGAAAACCATTCTGCAAATAATTTTCCGAGATCCTCACTTTCAAATTTCAGTTCATACGGTTCTTTTCTGTGAGAGACTGTTCCTATATTTTTATCTTCTCTCAAATCAATTAATGTAAGGGATTTAGCCAGATGGTTTCTGTCTTTTATACTGTTTCTAAGTTCTATGAGCTGAGTTTTCTGTGCAGATGCAAAAGCTGAAAATAAAACCAGGAAGAAGATCTTTTTCATATCTTTTAATTTCCTCAAAACTAAGCATTAGTTTTAAAATTAAACGACCCTTACAAATAAATTGTAAGGGTCGTCCAACATTAAAAAAATAAACTATTATGGGTTTTGCCTCTGTTTCGCAGCGTTATCATTTCCGCGGGGTTTTCTTTCATTCATTTTCTCTCTCATCATCCCCTCAGACTGAAACAGCTTCAAGACCTTCTGGCAAGGAATAATCTGCTGCATCTTATCAGCATATTTTTTTCTATTATCTAACAGCTTCTGCCCTACTTCAAAACTCTGCTGCAGCTTGGCTTTCGCCTCTTCATCAGACATTGTTTCCGCATCGAAATTGGAGTTAAACTGGCTTTTAATCTGCTTCTGGCTTTCCAGATATTCATTATAGATATCCGTAAATTCCTTTTTATCGCTCGGATCTAAATTCAGATTGTCCATCACCATATTATTCCTGAACTCGTTAAGAAGCGCTTTCCTTTCTTCGGGAGAAAGATTATTAATCACTTCCTTTCTCTGTTTAGGATTCATTTTCTTCCAGTTATAATCCGTTTTCTGGGCATTCAGACCAAAAGCATACATTATAAAAAGCGTAAATAATATCTTTTTCATCATCCTATTAATTATATAAATCCAAATAAACATCCTGTGTAGAATTACTTGCCAATTCTGAAATTTCAGAATTTGTGAAGGAATCCAGGAAGGCATTCATCTGAGCTTCATTTTCTTTTGACACAGGCTTTGCCGTCCGGGCTTTTGTACCTGTTGAGGCCTTTTCTGTTTTATTTTCTTTTGCTAAAGACCTTTTACTCTGTCCGCTTTCATTTGTTTGATTATTACTTTCTACAGAAGTTAAATCAGATTTCAATGTTTCGTAAGCGATCTGGCTTTCTGCTTTCTTTTCCGTATTATCGGCAACATAAGCGGTTTTGGTGCCTTTAAAACCTTCTGATGTTTCATTATAGGAATTGAAAACAAAAGTCGCTCCAAAAATCAATGCCACTGATGCCGCTGCGGCATATGCCCAGTTCAGTTTGATTACCGGCGCTTTTTTATTGGCCTTCACATCATTCATTACTTTCTCCTGAATGTTTTCAAACATATAATCAGGCATCCGGTAAATGTTTTTGCGCTCCAGTTTTTCTATATCAAAATCTTTCATTTCCTTTTTTTCAAAAATTACCTTTCGAAATTTTCTTTAATATGTTCTTCTATTTTTTGTTTGGCATAATGATAATTTGTCTTCAGGGTGCCTACAGACATATCTACAATTTTAGATATTTCTTCATAAGGCAGGTCATCATAATACCGCATCATAAATACCAGTTTCTGCTTTTCCGGCAGGCTTTGTATGGCGTTCTGTAGTAAGATCTGTATCTCTTCTGCATCTCCTTCCGTGTTATCCGCGACCAGGTTCTGCATGTAATATTCCGGGTCTTCATCTGTTTTCTGCATCCTTTTCAGCTTATTGATTTGCTGTAATGCCTCGTTGGTTGCAATCCTGTACAGCCAGGTATACAGCTGACTGTCATTCTTAAACTGATGAAAATTCTGATAAGCTTTAATGAAGGTTTCCTGCAAAGTATCCTGAGCAAGATCCCCGTCCACAATAATCCGTCTTATGTGCCAATACAATCTGCTTTGATAAGCATCCATCAGAGCGCGGACTCCTTTTTCCTGAGTCCGTGGGTTTTGCATCAACGAAATAATTTCCGCGTCCTTAATCTTCATAAGATGCTTTCATTGTTTTGGATTACAAAAATTATTGAAAGTTAAATGAGATATTCAACTTTTAGTCCAATAGATGAGCTAAATATAAGAAATATCCTGTTCTTCCTCACATTACTCCACTCAAAATACCTAAAAATAAATCACCGGATTAGGTTTATTACCGGCATTTGCTTAAAAATCAAAGCGTAACCCATATTGAATTAGGATAAATACCATAATTTAAATTTCTTCTTTTTATTAGGTTAGAAATTATATGCTGCCATACATTTATCATCTCAGACAAACAACTTTCATATTCTGCTTCTTTAACTTCTTTCTGAAACTGAAGCGAAAACCTTATCTTTGTTCCATGCAAACTGTAATCATCGGTTCCGGAAATGTCGCATATCATCTGGCTAAAGCTTTTGTACTCAATGCTGTTCCTATAGCCCAGATTTTCGGCAGGAATGAACAGGAACTGGAAAAAATTTCCGGGGAACTGCGAATCCCTTATTCAACTAAAAAACTCAGTGACGCAGACTTGTATATTATCTGTGTCAGTGATCATTCCGTGAGAGATGTTTCCCAGCTCATTACCAAAAAAAACTGTCTTGTGGCGCACACTTCAGGTTCTCTCCCGACAGGTATTTTAGCAGGGGAGTACAGGAAATCAAGCCTGTATCCGTTACAGACTTTTTCAAAATTAAAAAAACTGGATTACAAGCATATTCCATTTTTTATTGAGGCCGAAAACAGAGAGGATATGACGATTTTATCTGATCTTGCTTCTGCAATTTCTGAAAATGTGATGGAAAGTACTTATGAAAAAAGAAAATACATACATCTGACTGCAGTTTTTGCCTGTAATTTTGTGAACCATCTTTTTTCCAGGGCAAAAGAAATTTCAGATTCCCAGGAGATCCCGTTTGATTATTTTTTACCGCTGATTGATGAAACCGTCAGGAAAATTCATGAAATAGAACCGAAATCTGCACAAACCGGTCCAGCCGTAAGAAACGATAAGAGGATTCTGGAAATGCATGAGCAGTTACTGAGAGATGAAAGCCTGGAGATTTATAAAACAATGAATCATTCTATTCAAAAAATGTATGAGCTATAAAGAGAAACTAAAAAATATAAAAGCATTTGTATTTGATGTAGACGGCGTTTTTACCGACGGAAGCGTTTACCTTCTTCCCGGAGGAAATATGTGCCGGGTAATGAATGTGCTGGATGGCTATGCTGTAGTGAAGGCTTTGAAAAACAATTACCTGATTGGGGTTATTACCGGAGGAAATGATGACATGGTAAAACACAGGATCAATTATCTGGGAATTCAGGACTATTATCCTAAGTCTCCTGATAAGATGATTGATTTCGAAGATTTTAAAGCGAAATACAATCTTGCCAATGAAGAGATTTTAACAATGGGCGATGATATTCCGGATCTCCATATCATGAAAAATTCTGCTGTTGCAGCCTGCCCGGAAAATGCAGTTCCTGAAATCAAGGAAATTGCCACTTATATTTCACCGAAAAAGGGGGGAAGCGGGGCCGTACGCGATGTCATCGAACAGGTGATGAAAGTGCAGGGAAACTGGCATGATGACAATACACAATCAGTATAATTATTTGAAAATGAAATTATTGTTAGCCTCACAGTCTCCCAGGAGAAAAGAGCTGTTATCCAGTTTAGGGTTTGAGTTTGAAGTGGTAAAAATTGATTGTGAAGAGATTGTTCCCGCGCATATTACAGCAGGGGAGTCTGCAGCTTATCTTTCTGAATTGAAATCAAAAGCCTTCCGGGAACTGGAAGGAGACGAAGTCCTATTAACGGCAGATACCGTGGTAGCGATTGATAATCAATTTCTTGGGAAACCGAAGGATGAAGAGGATGCCAGGAACATATTGAAGCTGCTTTCCGGAAAAACCCATCAGGTCTATACGGGGATTACTGTTAAAACATTAAATCACAGCATTACGCAGACTGATGTGGCGGATGTAGAATTCAGCACCATTACAGATGAAGAAATTCAATATTACATCGAGCATTACCGGCCTTTTGATAAGGCGGGAAGCTACGGAATCCAGGAATGGTTCGGCATGGCAAAAATCAGTAAAATAAACGGAAGTTTTTATACCATTATGGGGCTTCCGACCCATTTGGTTTACAAAATTCTAAAAGAAATATAATCAGTTTCCCTGTAAAATTTTATTATTTTTACAAAATCATCAAACTGCTTATAATAAAAAGTATATTAGCGAGTTATATTAAATAATGAAAAAGAATATCTTATTCCTTCTGATACTCTGTATTGTTGCTTCCTGTTCTACGAGAACCAAGAAGCCGGAGCAGCGATCTAAGTTCATGAAAGGGTTTACTACATACTACAATACCTTATTTAATGCCAAGGACGCATTGAATAATGAATTTGAAACCCGGGACAAAGCACATAAGGACAATTTTTATGCGCCGTTTATCCCTATTCTTACCTATGAAGACCAGCCTTTGGGAAGTGACCTGGGACAGTCTTCAGCTTTTGCAGAAAACTCCATGAAAATGGCGGAAGTCAACAGGCCGCAGCAAAGCAGCAACGGCAGAGGCGGGATGCCCGGAATGCCGTCAGGAATGCCTGGAAACCCTTCCATGTCCGGTGGCCCGGGCGGCGGTACAGGAACAGACCCGAACCAAATGGACCAGAAAGGAGCCACAACCCTGGAAATCGCAGAAGCAAAAGCATTAAAGGCTATCAATAAATATTCTGTGATCAAACACGGCGAGGAGCGAAACAAACAGATTTTTGATGCGTACATGATCCTTGCGCAGGCCAGGATTTACAGAGGCAAGTCTCTGGAGGCCCTGGATGCCCTGAACTATGTCTTTACCCATATGAAGGATGACAAAAGAATCCCTTTGGCAAAAATTTATCAGGGTTTAGCCTATGCCCAGATTAAAAACTACCATAAAGCACATGAAGTTTTTTCGAAATTAAAAAGCGAAAAAATCAGCAAACAATATGAAAAGCTGTTAAGCATCTATTATTCTGAATCCCTTCTGGATGCAGGAAAGAAAGAAGAGGCCGTACGGGAGCTGGATAATGCTTTTGAACTCAACAGCAACAGAAAGCTGAAAAGCCGGATTGCTTACCTGAGAGGGCAGGTTTTGGAAAACCTCAACCAAAATGAGAAAGCAAGGGAAAGCTTTATGGCTGCCTACAAATATGCCAATGATTTTGAATTTGAGGTAAAATCTCAGATTGAAATTGCCAAAACGTTCAACGGAAACGGAGATTACAGCGGAGCACGGAAATACCTTGAAGACATCAGTACCAAGGGGACATACGGCTCCAGAAAGAATGAATTTTATTATGCGTTAGGACTTATGGCCAATAAAGCCGGTAAAAAGGACGAAGCCCAGGAATATTTCAGGAAATCCCTGGCAGAAAAAGTTTCAGACGGACAGATCCGCGGACTGGCATATTATGAAATCGGGAAAGGATATTTAGATAAAAACGATTATATCGGGGCAGGAGCGTATTATGATTCTGCTTTAGCGGTGATGACTTATGAACCTTCAAAAGTTCTTTTGGCAGACCAGTCCGTTTATATTAAAAAGATCTCTAAAAATTATTACATGATCAAGAAAAATGACAGTATTCTGAGCCTGGCTAAAATGTCGCCGGAACAGAAAACCGATTTTTTCTCAAAATATATTGCTAAAATAAAAGTAAAGGAAGAGAAAGAAGAACTGGAAAGAAGACGTGCGGAACGAAGCAAAGGATTTGACGGGGGAGATTACAATGCCGCTTCAATTTTCGCCAACAGTTCAAATGCTTTCGAAGATTTCGGAGTCTCCAACAGAGGGTTTTATTTTTCCAATACAGGAACGGTTTCAAAAGGGTCGCAGACCTTTAAACAGACCTGGGGAGAAAGGGCCCTGGTCGATAACTGGCGTTCATCAAAGAAAATGGCCACGATTGAGGATATGAAAAATGATGCTCTGGGAACTACGGCAGCACCGAACCCAAGACGTTTCGAGCCTGCTTTCTATATTGAACAGATCCCGACGGATCTTGCCAAGCTGGACCAGTTGAAAAAGGACAGGGATACTGCTTCATTAGGATTAGGGGTGATGTATCAGAATTATTTCACGAATACGCCTTTAGCCACAAAGACCCTGTATGACCTGGTGGATGTAAAGCCTGAAGAAAAAGTAATGCTGCAGGCACTGTATGAAATTTTTGCCATGAATTACCTTAAAAATCCTCAGGTTGCCGAAAGAGCCAAACAGATTTTACTGAAAGATTATCCTTACACTTCCTACGCAGAATTTGCAAGAAATCCGAAGAGCAGCTCGTTTGTAAAATCTTCAGCAGACGTAGAAACACAATATAAACAGGCATTTGCCTTGTATGAATCCGAGAAATTCGGGGAGAGCAAAGACATTATTGAACAGACCATTCAGAAATATCCGAAAGATGCACTGGTTCCGAAGCTGTATTTGTTGAATGCGTTCAACTCCGGAAAATCGAGTGGGAAAGAAGTAATGATCCTCCAGCTGGAACAGATTGCTTTAAATTATTCCAAAACTCCTGAAGGGGAAAAAGCTAAGGAAATGCTGAATTACCTGAAAACGGACCTCTCATTTCAGGCAACAGACAATAAAGGAAATTCATTACCCAAGAACCCCGGAGCTATGAGCAGTAATGTTCCGGGTCAGCAGCCGGCCCAGCAGTTCAATGCTACAGGAGTTCCCCAAAACCAGGGAAATATGCAGATGAGCAATCCTCAGCCGATGCAGCCATCTGGCAACGGCATGAATGGTAACAGGCCAAGAAGAAAACAAAATAGTAATCAGCAAATGCCGGCAGATATGAATTCGGTTCCTGCAAAACCACAATAAACGAAAAGCGAAGAATTAAATTCTTCGCTTTTTTTTATGATACCAATTCAATTCAATTCAATTGCTTATCTATTTTACTATGTCTGATCCTGAGATTTCTTTTTCTTTACACCGTGAAAATCCTTGAGGTAAAACGGTTCGAAATAGGCGATATCTTCAAATGCTTCGTCCCTGATTTTCTCCATGGTTTTTTTGATCAGATACTGTGCGGAAGGGTAGATGCCTGCATTAAATTCAGCATTTGGGAGCTGCAGGATTTCTTTTGCTTTCAGGGCGCCGTCTCCTACAAATATGATCTTTTTGTCTTTAAATTCCGTGAAAGAGGTTTCATCTAAAATTTTTGCTTCCGTACCGGAAACTTCATCACCCGTTTTTCCGTCATAAATGGCGGTATAAACCTCCATTCTCCTGGCATCAATCAAAGGGATAATTAAATCATAGTTCTGCCCTAAAAAAGGCTCTGTCATGCTTTCCAGTGAATTTATGGCAATTAAAGGAACTTTTAGTCCATAGCAGAAGCCTTTTGCTGATGATGAACCGATCCTCAAACCTGTATAGGAACCTGGACCTTTTCCTAAAGAAACCGCTTCAATATCCTGTATTGAAATTCCGGCACCTTCAAGGGCCCATTCTACAAAAGTATGAAGGCTTTCCGACTGTTTATAGTTTTCAGAAACTTCTTCGGTAAGGCACAGCAGCTTTTCATCATCAGAAATGGCTACCGAACAGTTTTTTGATGAGGTTTCAAGATATAATATTTTCATTTTTTAATGTAAAATTTAACCGTACTGCAATTTATCAACAAATAAAATGATGAGTTATGCTGCAAATTTAAGCCATTATTTTGAGACTACTTCCTGTAAATGGTCCTCGGCTCTGCCTGTGCAGTAGGGTAGATGGTCATATCAGAAATGCAGACATGCTTCGGTGCATTAATACAATAGGCTACTGAATCTGCAATATCTTCCGCTTTTAAAGGCTCATAGCCTGCGTAAACCGTTGCCGCCCTTTCTGTATCACCTTTGAATCTTACTACGGAAAAGTCGGTTTCCACAGCACCGGGCTGGATATTGGTTACCCTAACTCCGAATTCGGTAAGCTCAAGCCTCATGCCTTCAGATATAACATCAACTGCTTTTTTAGTTGCACAGTACACCACGCCGTTTGCATAGGTCTGCCTTGCTGCTACGGAACTGATGTTGATAATATGTCCCGAATTTCTTTCCTTCATTCCCGGAATAACCATTTTAGAAACGTACAGCAGCCCTTTGACATTACCGTCAATCATCGAATCCCAATCATCTGTTTTACCGGCAGAAAGAGGATCCAGGCCGTGGGCATTCCCTGCATTGTTAATCAGCACATCAATATCCTTCCATTCCTGAGGAAGAGAACTGAAGGCTGCTTCCACCTCATCCAGGTTCCTTACATCGAATTTCAAACTAAATATTTCGGTATTTAAGGAAAGTTCTGCCTTTAATGATTCCAGAACTTCATCTCTTCTTCCGCAAATAATCATTCTGTTTCCCTGTTTTGCCAGAAGCTGTGCGGTAGATTTTCCTATCCCGGATGTAGCACCGGTAATTACTATTGTTTTCATAAAATTTTAATGTTTTAAATATACCACCTGATAGGTAATGAGTAAAACAGCTATTAGTAACTGTTAAACTGATGTATTGTTATTGTTACCTCATTTTAGTTGGCATCGAATGCTTCAAAAGCACCAACAATATGTTCAATGACTAATTTTTTTCTCTCATCGGGAAGAACGGTAATTACATCAAACCTTACTTCCTGATGTTTATTAAACTCTTCCATATAATAATTAGCTGCCGATACAATTGATCTGATCTTTGTTTTGGTCACCGCTTCCTGTGGCAGCATAAAGGCATCTGTGGACCGTGCTTTTACTTCCACAATAATGATCTGGTTATCTGCTTCAGCAATGATGTCTATTTCCGCTTTCTGAAACCGGAAGTTTCTGACCAGGATTTTATAGCCTTTTTTCTGTAAAAATTCTACCGCCAAATCTTCTGCTTTTTTGCCGAAATCGTTGTGTGTGGCCATGCTTGAATTTAAGTTATAGGATTAATCTTCCTGTTTAATTAAAGTATTGTGAGTTTCATCAATCCAATCTAAAATGCTTTTATGAAATTCTAAGAAAAACAACTCTTGTTCTGTTTTCAACAGATCCTTATTAAAATACCAAGGATTTACATTTACAGAATATTTTTCCCCAGAAATATAAAATGTGTAAAATTCATTTCCAATATCACTAGGTTCATACCGCAGTCTTTCTTCACTTGTCAATTCTGGATATGTCCTTTTTATTTCAAAGCTTTCAAAAGACAGAAGCCTTTTAATATTACTTTGAATTGCTGCAGGAAGTTTATCTTTTAATTTTTTATACCTTCTTGCAGACCTGTAATATTCTTCGTCAGAAAGAGTTTTATCTGGCTTTTTATAATATAAGATTTCAAATTTAAAATCAAAATTTTCATAAATGCAAATGTCAACACTTCTGAGTACCCCTGTTATTGAAGGAGAATAGCTGTATTCTATTAGAACATTTTCCATTAAAGTTCAATTTTTACCATATCATCAATCTTTATCTTGATATGGCTTCCGATAATCAAAGGTCGGTTATCTTTAATATGTCCGTTTGGAAACCCGAAAATTACAGGGAAATCATACTTTGAAATCCTTTCTGAGATTAATTGATATGCGAATTCATCAAAACTTTCTTTATATTGGTTATTCTCTTTCTCATCGCCCATATTGGTCATTCCCCCGACAATCAAGCCTGAAATTTTATGAAAAACGCCTGCCAGTTCCAGGCTCATGATCATTCGGTCAAGCGCATAAAAGCTCTCGCCGATATCTTCAATAAATAAAATTCTGCTTTTAAATTTAAATGAATATTCTGTCCCGAGAAGGGCATAAATCAGGGCTAAATTTCCCCCGGTAAGCTGTCCTTCAATGGTGCCTGCCCTGTTTAACTGATGTGACGCAAAACTGTATTCCGGTTTTTTTCCTTCCAGAATATCGAAAATCAGATCATAGCTTTCATCAGTTACTCCAAAACTTGAAGTTTTAACAGTCTGTCCATGAACGGAAACAAACCCTTTTTTCAATAAATAACTCTGGACAACCGTATTATCGGAATATCCGATATACCATTTCGGACGGTCTTTAAAACCACTGAGTTCTATATGTTTAATCAGATGCTGACAGCCGTAACCGCCTCTGGAAGCCCAGACTGCAGAAATTTCACTTTTATTTAAAGCCCAGTTAAGATCTTTTATTCTTTCCTGTTCAGTTCCTGCGTAATTGTATCCGTTAGAGAATTTTGTGTACACATGCTCTCCTAAAACAGGTTCGTAGCCTTTATTTTTAATCATGGCAATCCCTTCCTCCAGCTGGGATGCCTCTACAGCTCCTGCGGGAGAAATAACGGCTATTTTATCGCCTTTTTTAAGGGATTCCGGAAAGATTATTTTTTTCATTTCTGCTTTTGGTATTTTACTTCTGTTTTTTCTGCTTCTTCCAAACGCTTATCAAACTGATTGAATTTTTTAAAGCTCTGTAGAAAGATAAAGAAACTGAAGCCGATAAGAATTCCGCCGACAATCTTCCTGATCCTGTTCGCCAGTGTCTGGGTCAGCCGGTCATGAAACTGTTTGGCCAGAAAAATTTTAATAAGGTCTATGAAAAGGTAAGTGCCGATGACAATGCCGATGTATAAAATAAAATTGCCGGTATTCGGATACTGATTCCTTACGGAAATTACCGTTACCAGCCAGAAAAGAATGACCCCCACATTTAAAAGATTAAAGAAAAAGCCATTAATGAATGTTTTAAAATAGTTCTGACTGATGATTTTTTCTTCACCGGACATATGCATCTTGGTTTTGGTAAGCATCATTATAATACCGTAGGCAAAAATGAGTATTGCCGTAATCCTGTAAAAACCGGGATGCTTGTCAATTAAAGTTACAATATCTGCACTCGCGTAATAAGCTGCCAGAATACACAGCAAATCTGCAGAAATCACCCCTATATCCAGAGCCAAAGCATGTTTCGGGCCCCGGGAAAAGCTGGTTTCGATGAGAAGGAAAAAAATAGGTCCTATAAAAACCAGGCTCAGCATAAATCCTAATACGATGGCAGATAATATAAGTTCAAACATTGATTATGGGTTTCAGAGCCAAATTTAAAGATTATATTTTTATCTGGGTTTAAAAACGTTGTTGTTTTAATTTTCAAAGAATGCTTTCTTATCGATTATCATTCTGTCAGCCTCATTACAGGAAACCAATTCTGTACTACTTATAATCTGCAAAAGATGATAATCAGCTATAAAAACAAAAAAGACCACAAATTGTGATCTTCAGTATATTAAATGGATTTCGTTCTTTCAGAACCTATAGATTAATTATTCAACAATCTTAAAGTCCAGCTGCTTCTGGATTAAGTTTGCTTTTACCACTTTGATCTTCACCTGGTCTCCCAGCTGATACCGGTTGCCGGTTCTTGAACCGTAAACGGCATGGGTAGCTTTATCATAGGTGTAAGAATCATCCATCAGGTCTCTTAATTTAATCAGGCCTTCTGCACCGTTTTCAGGGATTTCAACCCAGAATCCGAATTCTGCCACACCGGAAATTACCCCTGTGAAAGTTTCTCCCAGGTGTTTTTCCATGAATTTCACCTGCATATATTTAATGGAATCCCTTTCTGCATCTGCCGCCAGCCTTTCCATGGAGCTGCAGTGTTTTGCTTTTTCTTCAAGTTCTGCTTTGTTCGGGGATTTCCCTCCGTCCAGATAATGCTGCAATAACCGGTGGGCAAGCAAATCGGGATATCGACGGATAGGAGAGGTAAAGTGGCTGTAATAATCAAATCCGAGTCCATAGTGACCGATTGGTTCCGTAGAATATACAGCCTTGCTCATGCTTCGCATCGCCAGTGTTTCAATCATATTTTCTTCACCCTTGCCTTTTACATCCTGTAACAATCTGTTTAAAGACTCAGCTACTTTTTTGGTATTGGCCAGGTCCATTTTATATCCGAATGTAGAAACAAAATCCCTTAGCGATTCTAGTTTTGCCGGATCCGGATCATCATGCACCCTGTAAATAAAGGTATTCTGACTTAAATCTCCTCTTTTGTTCAGGGAAACAAATTCTGACACTTTTTTATTGGCCAGCAACATAAATTCCTCAATCAGGTGGTTTGAATCTTTACTGATTTTAAAATATACCCCGATAGGACTATTGTTTTCATCTAAATTAAACCTGACTTCACTTCTATCAAAAGTAATCGCTCCGTCCTTAATCCTTTTCTGACGCATGATTTTTGCCAGCCTGTCCATGACCAGGATCTCTTCTTTGAAATCACCTTCCTGTCCTTCAATTCTTTCCTGGGCTTCTTCGTAAGTAAATCTTCTGTCTGAATGGATAACCGTTCTTCCAAACCATTGGTTATGAATTTTCGCTTCATCATCCAGCTCAAAAACAGCAGAAAATGTAAATTTATCTTCATGCGGGCGGAGTGAGCATACGTCATTACTTAAAATCTCCGGAAGCATCGGCACTACACGGTCTACAAGGTATACTGAGGTAGCTCTCTGATAGGCTTCATCATCCAGCATGGTCCCCGGAACCACATAATGGGAAACATCTGCAATATGGACACCGATTTCCCAGTTCCCGTTTTCTAATTTTTTGATAGACAATGCATCATCAAAGTCTTTGGCATCTTTAGGGTCAATAGTAAAGGTGGTAATCCCACGCATATCCCGGCGTTTTGCCACTTCATCATCATTAATGCTCCTGTCTATTTTATCGGCATCTTTTTCCACTTCTTCAGGGAATTCATACGGAAGCCCGTACTCTGCCAGGATAGAATGGATTTCGGTTTCATGTTCTCCCGGTGCGCCGAGCACCTGGGTGATTTCACCTTCCGGATTTTTATCTCCCGGTCTCCATTCCGTCATTTTTACAATTACCTTATCGCCGTCTGCAGCGCCTCCGAATTTTCCTTTCGGAATAAAAATATCTGTATTGATCGTTTTTTTATCACACACTACAAATCCGAAATCTTTATGGGTAACCATCTGCAGTGTTCCTACAAATTCCGTTCTGGATCTTTCCAGAACTTCCAGTACCGAACCTTCCAGTTTCTTTCCTTTATAGGTATAGGTTACGATGAGTACTTTATCACCCTGCAATGCATCTTTTACATTTTTGGAATGGATGAAGACATCATCTTCAAGTCCTTCAACGGTAACATAAGCATTCCCCGACTGGTTAAAATCAATTATTCCGGTTAAGGTTCCTTTAATATCAAGGTTGATGATATATTTTCCTTTTTCAGGCTCTTTAATGCGGTCAGCAGCCTGCAGCTTGTGTAAAGCCTGGATAACAAGCTCGCGTTGTCTTGGATTTCTATGGTCAATTCCGTCTGAAATCTGTTTGTAATTGTAGATCTTCGTAGAATTTTCATTCATGAAACGAAGGATCAGCCTTCCGATTTCCTGGAGCTTATGGTCATTTTTCTGACTTATATATTTTCCTTTTTTTGGCATTTTATTATTATTAATGAGTTATAGTTTTAATGATATTAAAACCATTTAAATTTACCGTTTATAATCAACAGCATCAATTTTCCTACCAGTCTTTCGACAGCAGGGAGCTTTTAGTTTCTATAAATTTAATACAAATATGGAGAAGAGAAGAGGAAAACCTTCTTTTAAATATCTTTTAAAATGATAGAGGCAGTGCAGGAATATTCGGCGTATCCTATTTTCCTTATATGCTACAAATATACAGAATAAAAAATAAATAAGGCTTACCGATTGATTGATAAGCCTTTATATTTAACAAAATGCAATTTTATCTACTCTGTTCTGGTGCCTTCCGCCTTCAAAGTCTGTTGAAAGGAATTTATCTGCAATTTCAATGGCCAGTTCCTTAGATATGAACCTTGCCGGGATGGAAATCATATTGGCATCATTATGCTGTCTCGCCAGTGATGCAATCTCCGGCATCCAGCAAAGAGCGCAACGGATCTTCTGGTGTTTGTTTGCTGTGATCTGAACTCCGTTTCCGCTTCCGCATATTAAGATACCGAGTTCATTTTCTCCGTTTTCAACGGAAGCTGCAGCCGGGTGCACAAAGTCAGGATAATCCACACTGTCTGTGGAAAACGTTCCAAAATCCTGAACCTCAAAGTTTTCTGATAAATAGTTCTTAACAATCTCTTTATATTCAAACCCTGCGTGGTCTGCGGCAATAGCGATTTTTCTTTTCATAATACCTGTATTAAACTTTTTTAGATGTATTTCCGGACAAAGGTAAGAATAATAACAAAGTCTGTTAGTCGTTCGGGAGTAAATTGTGAACAGCAATGTGAATAACTGTGGATAACTCCGGTAAAATAAATGTTTCGTAACATTATAAAAATGTGTAATGGAAAGGCCGTCCAAAAATTCCGGGACAAACTTCGCAAAACTTTCCTGCACGAACTCAGCGGTTTTTCCGGAAATCAGTTATCCATAATCGAAATTGGGGAAAAGTTACTAATATTTGTTAGTAAGTACCTGAAAAATCAGATTTTCAGCAGATTATAATGTAAATAAATTGTGAATTGATCAGAAATTTCATGTTATAAAGATTTTATACAAAAGTTATCCCCTAAACTCACAACACACAACAACAATAGCGTATTCTTTTTTTATATAAAGAAAAAATTGTTGGTTAATGGATGTTGGGCTTGCGGAGAACATTCTTAAAAACTTTTCTGAAAACTTTTAATGGGCTGGCGCATTTCCAAATTTTTAAAATCTTACATTTGTGAAAAGAAAATTCTGGGTTATTTATGAAAACAATCAATGATTTCAATTTCAATGGTAAGAAGGCTCTGGTAAGAGTAGATTTCAATGTTCCGCAGGACGACCAGCTGAAAGTTGCAGACAATACGAGAATTGCAGCGGTAAAGCCTACGGTAGATAAAATTCTTAAAGACGGAGGTTCCGTTATCCTGATGGCGCATTTGGGAAGACCTAAGGGCGAGGTAAAGGACGAGTTCTCTCTTAAGCATATTACAGACGAGGTTTCCAAAGTTTTAGGGACGGAAGTAAAATTTGTTGAAGACTGTATCGGGGAGAAAGCTGAACAGGCAGCTGCTGACCTTAAGACGGGCGAAATTTTATTGCTGGAGAATCTGCGTTTTCATAATGAAGAAGAAAAAGGTGACCGTGATTTTGCTGAAAAGCTTTCACAACTTGCTGATACTTATGTGAATGATGCCTTTGGAACAGCGCATAGGGCACATGCCTCAACCGCTGTGATTGCTGAATTCTTTCCTTCGACTAAATTTTTCGGTTTACTGATGGCTGATGAATTAGAAGCCATTGATAAAGTTCTGAAAAGCGGCGAAAAGCCTGTAACGGCTATTTTAGGTGGATCTAAGGTTTCAACTAAAATTACCATTATAGAAAATATACTTCCGGCTGTAGATAATTTAATCATCGGCGGAGGAATGGCTTTTACTTTCATCAAGGCACTGGGCGGAAAAATCGGGACTTCACTGGTGGAAGAAGATAAATTATCCCTGGCTCTTGAGATTTTAGGAAAAGCAAAAGAAAACAACGTAAAGGTATATCTGCCTTCTGATGTCATCATCGCTGAAAGCTTCAGTAATGATGCGGAAAGAAAAGAATCTGATATTTATACAATCCCTGAAGGATGGATGGGTATGGATGCAGGCCCGAAGTCCAGAGATCAGTTCAACGATATCCTTTTAAACTCAAGAACTATTTTATGGAACGGTCCGATCGGAGTTTTTGAAATGTCAAATTTTGCTGCAGGAACTGTTGCACTTGGAGACAGCATTGCTGAAGCTACAAAACTGGGTGCTTTTTCTTTAGTAGGAGGGGGAGACAGTGTGGCCTTCGTAAAGCAGTTCGGTTATGATGATAAAGTAAGTTATGTTTCTACCGGTGGGGGAGCAATGCTTGAAAGTCTGGAAGGTCTGGAGCTGCCCGGCGTTGCCGCGATTAATAAATAATAAATTTCATATACAATTTTTAAAGTCCACTCAATTACAGTGGACTTTTATTTTTAGCAACCTAACCTGTTAAATAATTAATATTTTCTAAAATTATTTAAAATACTTAAGTTATTTTAATCTTTCCTAAATTCTGTCATTTAAGTTCCACTTTAGAAAAAAATTAAAAATTTTCAAAACTTAGTGTCCTTCTATAAAGTGGTGACAGCTTCCTTAATAAAAGTTAAGCATGTGGAATTTCAAATAGGCAGTAAAATAATTATACTATTTTATTTTTTAATAGACTGTATTCTGAATTTAAAATTAAAAGTATAAATAGTTTCGTTATCAGAATCTCAACAATAACATCAGATTTAAATATTCCAGAATTTATAAATTTTACCTGTCTTGAATACTAAGAGGGTAGGGGAGGAGCTGACTATGCTATAAAATAGGAACCTTTATTCTGACTGGTTTAAATTTTAAATAAAAAACCTCAGAAAAATTTTCCGAGGTTCTGATTTTTAATCTTAATACGTGAAAATTGACACTCATAAATGGGCCAAAAACAGCGTTTCTACTTTTTTTCGATAACGTATATCAAACTTGAAAATTCGTTTGAAAAAAGGGCATTTATGTTAGAAATTGTTCCGTAAACCACCGCTTTTATCCAAAAAAGAGATGATTTTTTATATTTTTCGCTCAACATGGAGATGTAATAGGAATCTAAAACCAAAGGTTTGATTTTTCTCATTTTCCAGTTCGGATTTTTGGAAATTAAGTTTTCCATTCCTTTTTTTGAAAAATGATAGATGTGCCGGGGAACATCGTATGCTGCCCAATATTCCCTGTAATGTTTAGCATCATAGGAAGTAGGGTTAGGTACTGCAATAATTAGCAATCCTTTATCTTTTAATTTTCTGTTAAATATTTCAAGCATTTCATCCTGGTTTTCAATATGCTCAAAAACATGCCATAAGGTTATGGCATCCAGACTCTTATCCTGAATGAGATTAATGTCATTTAAAATAGCTGCTTTTGAAATTTTATGCTGTGCTGCTTTTCTTGCGTCGGCATCCGGTTCAAACCCAAATGTTTCAAAATCATTTTCAATGTATCTTACAAATTCTCCAGCGCCACAGCCGTAATCTAAAACTTTCGCTCCTTTTTTTATTCTGTCTAAGAGAATGGTCTTTTTATACTGCAGATTGAAAGACTGCAGAAATTTATACAGTTTTTCTTTCAGGCTGCCTGAATCCTGATGATGAGAAATATAATCTTCACTTTCATAATATCTGGAAATATTGGATGGAACAGGGGAGGTTTTAAAAACCCCCTGAATTTCGGTTTCTTTAATTTCAAATATTTCCTGGGAAAGAAAATGATCTTTAATTTTCATTGTATGTTATTGTTTAAAATAAAATTTGAAGCTTTTGTAAGCCCCAAATTTTAATTAATTTTTCAAAAATATTTTTTATGTTTCACGTGAAACATATTCTTAATTATCTTCCAAGATACACTAATAAAACATTAATGTCGGCAGGAGAAACACCGCTGATTCTTCCGGCCTGTGCAATGGTCTTTGGTTTCACATTGGCCATTTTCTGTCTGGCTTCTGCAGAAAGGCTGGAAATTTTAGCGTATTCAAAATCGTCCGGAATCTTAATATTTTCAAGACGGTTCAGTTTGGCTACATTTTCCTTTTCCTTTTCTATGTATCCTTTATACTTGATATTGATTTCAGCCTGTTCTCTCACTTCATTACTGTATTGAGACGCTTTTTCTTTAATAGCTTCTATATTTTCCAGTTTTTCAATCGTCATATTAGGTCTGGTAAGGATCTGTGCTGCTCTGTACGCCTGGTCTACAGGATTACTTTCAATACTTTCCAATATCGGATTAATCATTCCCGGCTTTAAAGAAGTTTCCCGGAGAAAGCTTTCAAGTTCTTCACCTTGAGCTACTTTTTCTTCCACCTTTTTCAGTCGTTCTTCTTTTGCGAGACCTAAGTCAAAAGATTTTTTGGTTAACCTGATATCTGCATTATCCTGTCTCAGAAGAAGCCTGTATTCTGCCCTTGAAGTAAACATGCGGTAAGGTTCTTCCGTTCCTTTTGTAATCAGGTCATCAATAAGAACCCCGATATAGGCTTCATCCCTGTTCAGGATAAATTCATCTTTCTGATGCACTTTATTGTGGGCATTGATCCCTGCCATTAATCCCTGTCCGGCCGCTTCTTCATAACCGGTTGTCCCGTTGATCTGCCCTGCAAAATATAAATTTTCAATCAGCTTTGTTTCTAAAGTATGTTTTAGCTGGGTAGGGGGGAAGTAATCATATTCAATAGCATAGCCCGGACGGAATACTTTCACGTTTTCAAATCCGGGAATGTGTTTCATGGCTTTCACCTGTACATCCTCCGGTAATGAAGAACTGAATCCGTTGACGTAGATCTCAACTGTTTTCCAGCCTTCGGGTTCTACGAATAACTGATGCCTGTTACGCTCTGCAAAACGGTTGATTTTATCTTCAATGCTCGGGCAGTATCTCGGTCCTAAACTTTGAATCGTACCATTGAACATCGGGCTCCTGTCAAAACCTTCACGCAGAATATCGTGTACGGTTTCGTTGGTATAAACGATGTGGCAACTTAATTGTTTGGTTAATTTAGGCGTATCTAAGTAACTGAATTTTTGAGGATTTTCATCGCCCTTCTGCTCTTCCATTTTAGAATAATCCAGGCTTCTTCCGTCTACTCTCGGCGGCGTACCGGTTTTCATTCTGCCTGCTTCAAAACCTAAAGAAACCAACTGTTCTGTAATTCCGAAAGCTCTTGGTTCACCCATTCTTCCGCCTCCCAATTGTTTGTCTCCTACATGGATCAATCCGTTCAGGAAAGTACCGTTGGTCAGAACTACGGAATGTGCTTTTATCTCAATACCTAAAGAAGTAACAACGCCTGCTACTTTATTGTTTTCAATAATAAGCTGTTTTACCATATCCTGAAAGAAATCAAGATTGGGTGTATTTTCTAATGCAAGACGCCACTCTTCTGCAAAAAGCATCCTGTCATTCTGTGTCCTCGGAGACCACATAGCCGGACCTTTTGAAAGGTTGAGCATCTTAAACTGGATAGCAGATTTGTCGGCAATAATTCCTGAGTATCCTCCTATTGCATCAATCTCCCGTACAATCTGTCCTTTTGCAATTCCTCCCATTGCGGGGTTGCAGCTCATCTGCCCGATGGTCTGCATATTCATGGTAACCAGAAGTGTTTTAGAACCCAGGTTGGCTGCAGCGGCTGCGGCTTCACATCCTGCATGTCCGGCTCCCACCACTATCACATCATATGTTTCTGAAATCATTTTTACGCTTGTTTTAAGCCTTATATTTTAATTTTTTCTTATTAATGTTTCACGTGAAACATTCTACCGGAATACGTGATTGAATTGTCTGTATTGCGGTTCTTTTAGCCCCGATTGCAGCATTTGTCTGAGCTCATTTTCTTTTGTAAGAAAAGAAAATAGCGAGTGCGGAAAGCGGGATTAAGCTCCTTAATAATCCAAGTACACTACTCAAATTATCTAATGCTCATAGTTTGCTAAATAAAAATCTTCTTTGCTTCGCATTACCGTTTGTTCTTCCTCTGTTTTATCTTTATATCCGCAAAGATGAAGGATCCCGTGAGCCAGAACCCTTCTGAGTTCTTCTTCATATTCTTTGGATAGGGTAGAAGCATTGTCTGAAATGCGCTGCAAAGATACAAAAATCTCTCCGCTTATCGTTCTGCCTTTTACATAGTCGAAGGTTATGATGTCTGTATAATAATCATGCTGTAAATGGTCCTGGTTTACCTTCAGTAAATATTCGTCGTCACAGAATATATAATTGATATCTCCGGACTTTTTTCCTTCAGAAATAATAATATCTTCCAGCCATGCTGTGTACCCTGTGCTTACAGATTCCGGTACATTTTCGTAAAAAAATTGTATCATGATGTAATTAAAACCAATGTCCTAGAATGACACTGAATATGCCTTTTTGGTTATTTTTAAGTGAGTGGCTAAAGTTGATCTTGATCTGCCCAAACGGAGATTTATAGCCTGCCGTTAATCCGATTGAGCTGTAATTCAGTTTTACGGCATCTTCAAAACTTATATCATCAGACAGATTGGCTAAAGAAAAGTTCCCGCTGATAAAATAATTTTTGTTGAATTTAAACTGCACATCATTTGAAACCAGGATCACATTATTGGTGCTGAGCTGCCCGAAATAAAATCCGGAGAAGCTTCTGAAATTAACCAGGTTCTGTTCAAAGATTCCTCCCAAACGGTATTGGTAAAACTGGGGGAGATTTTCCCCTATGGTAATTCCGCCATACAGATTAAGACGGTAGGCAAACTGTTTGGTAACGGGGAAATTAATTCTGATATCCGCTTTTACCTGTACGAGCCTTTTATCGACTTCAGACTTTAAAAGATCAATTACTTTTCCTTCAGCATTAATATAGATTCCTCGGGTAGGGAAGTCCTTATCATCCTGCGTATCGCTTTTCAGAAAAACGTAAGGGTTTAAAAAACGGTTATACCGCTTATTGGTTCCGTTGGCTTCCGCTTCAAAGTAGTCATTGCTGATTCCGCCGCCTACAGCAAACTTATCTTTCCAGATAGACTGGACATAGACTTCATTCCTCAGCCACATCCAATTTTCAGTATTGTTATTATCGGCATCCCGCAGATCAAAGCTCATACCGGAAGAATAGATTCCGAAGCCGGGAATGTAGCCGTTGTCGATGAAATAATTTAAATAATATCTTGGTTTATCTCCAACAATAACATCCAGGGAAAGATTGGAGTTTCTGAAAAGAAGCCTTTTGGCTGAATAGTTCAGCAGCAGTCCGGTTTTAAAGATTTCGTCATAATGCAGCCCGAATTTCACAAAATGCCTGGAATTATCTTCGGTGACATACAGCTTAAGGTAATTGGCATTATTCTCTGTAACGATGTCGTAATTAATGAATTTATAATTATTGGTGGCAACAAGCTTATCTATTTTTTTATTGATGCTTCCGTAGGTCTGAAGAGAGGGGAGACGCAGTCCCATTTTTCCGAGGACGTAGTTTTCGCCATAAATCCGCCCGCCCTCTACGGAAACACTGTCTATCTTATAGACGTTGGAATAGATCGGATTTATATGCTGCCTGAGGCGGTCAAAGGGGCGTTTCGGAAGTTCATTCAGGATCTCTGAATATTTAAGGCCTTCAGCATATCCGCTGTCGAGAATTTTTTTCTTGTCATCATAGCTTGTAGCGGTCATCCCTTTCAGATCAGGCTTGATATTGATGTCCGTGTATTTGTACTGCCTGCGGGTATCTTTTTTAATGCCGAAATCAATGACCTGATTTAATATAGCCACAATGCTGTTCAGGTCTTCCCGTTTTGAAAGGTCCTGGTTAAGATCCACACCGATGACAATATCAATGCCTTTATCCTTTAATGGTTTTGAAGGATAATTTACCGTCATGGCGCCGTCGATATAAATACTGTCCCCAATCTTTACAGGATCCATCAGCGATGGAAAAGCAGAGCTTGCCATGATAGACTGCACGAGATCTCCTTTCTCAAAAATTTCCATATTCCCGCTTTCGAGATTGGTGGCTACACACATGAAAGGAATCGGCAGCTTTGAGAAGTCATTGATATTGGAAACATTTTTAAAAAGCTCTTTCAGTAAGTAAACATTTTTCTGCCCGGTACTGATGGAAGAGGGAAGGGTAATCTTACCGTTTTTAAGAGGGATTGATAAAAGGTATTTGTCTACAGACTTATTAAAAAATGTGGTTTCCTGACGGGTAGCTTTGGGATCCAGGATCAACGAATAGAAATCCGTATCCATAACAATCTTTTCAATTTCTTTCCCGGAATATCCTGAAGCATACAGGCCGCCGACAATAGCTCCCATACTGGTGCCGGAAATATAATCTACTTTTACGCCTAAAGAATCCAGCACTTTAAGTACACCTACGTGAGAAAATCCTTTAGCTCCGCCACCGGCAAGCGAAAGTCCGATCCTTGGGTTATTGGGAATCTTCAGGCCGTTCTTCACCTGAGAATGAATCAAAAGCATTTGAAATGCAAATACAAGGATCAGGAACTTTTTCATAAGTTAATCTTTTATATAAATCCGTTTCACCCTCGGCGAAATAGAGGTTAATACTTCGTATGTGATGGTTTTGCAGTAGTCCGCAAATTCTTTCAGGCTCGGTTTTGCATTAAATATGGTAACCGGGTCACCTTCCTTTACATGCGGAATATGGTCAATATTGATCATCATCATATCCATGCAGATACTTCCTACGATGGGTGCCAGCATTTTATTGATTCCTACGCTTCCTGTCTGATTTCCGATGAGCCTCGGGATCCCGTCTGCATATCCTACAGGGATGGTCGCAATCTTTGTTGTATGCTCTGCTTTAAACCGTCTGCTGTATCCAACCGATTCTCCCTTTTCCACCGTTGAGATCTTAGAAATAACCGTTTTGAAACTTACCACGGAATGCAGCTGTTTCTGTATCTTATCATTCGGCGATTCTCCCAGCATCCCGATGCCTATCCTCACCATATCATACTGATGATCGGTATAACCGGTAATTCCTGAAGAATTCAGAATATGCCGTATAGGAGCATAGCCCAGTTTTTTTATTAAATACGACGAATTTTTCTCGAATATTTCCAGCTGTCCCAAAGTGAATTCTTTTTCATCCGGTAGATCTGAAGACGAAAGATGACTGAAAATACTTTGAACCTGAAGATTCCTGTGATTTAAAATTTCACTCAGCCCGTCTAATTCACCACCTTTAAACCCCAGGCGGTTCATCCCGGTCTCCAATTTGATATGGACAGGGTATTTTGAATCATAACCCGATTTCTGAACTGCTTCATAAAAAAGTTCCAGAACCCGGAAACTGTAAATTTCAGGTTCCAGATTATACCGGATTACGGTTTCATAGCTATGCTGTTCAGGATTCATCACGATGATAGGGACGGTAATTCCTTTCTTGCGGAGTTCTACCCCTTCATCTACGAAAGCTACCCCGAGGTAATCTATATGATGGTGCTGCAGGAACTCTGAAATTTCATAGCTGCCCAATCCGTAGGCATTGGCTTTTACCATTGCCATCATTTTGGTAGCAGGCTTCAGCAGCGATTTATGGAAATTGATATTATGAAGAATTGCATTCAGATTAATTTCCAGTACCGTATCGTGTTTTCTGAGTTCAAGGATTTCTTTAAGCCGTTCAATTTCAAATTTTCTGGCTCCCTTTAGCAGGATTATCTGGTTTTCTATTTCATTAAGATGTTTGCTTTCAATCAGTTCCTGCGTATCAGTAAAAGTAAAAGTTTCAGCTTTAAATAATTCACTAAAATTTGATATTTCATTACCGATAAGAAATACATGATCGAATTTCTGTTCATTCACCAGTTCGGACACTTCTTCATACAACTGGTGATGGTTTTCATTCACGCCGATCATATCCGTTAATACCAGAGACCTTTTCTGCTTATTGTATTCATTTAAGAACTGCAGCGCAGTTTTCAGGGAATCCAGATCCAGATTGAAATAATCATTAATGATGATATTGTTCCGAACACCTTCAACGGCTTCAAGACGCATTTCCACGGCCTTTAATGAATTGACTTTTTCAATGATATTCCGGTTTTCAATATTCAGTTCTTTCAAAACGGCAATCAGGGCCAGCGCATTCGTCAGAGTAGCTTCATCCCTCTGATGTACCGGAAAACTGATCTCTTCCTCAAAATAAAGAACCACGGCATTATCATTTTTAGAAACATCCGCTTTAAAACGTACCTGGTTGTTTTCTTTAAGGCCGTAAGCAATTAATTTTTTACCTGAATACAGTTCTTTTATCTTTTTGTCAACCAACAGATTGTCTCCATTATAAATAATTACTTCAGAGGTTTTAAAAAGCTTTATTTTTTCATTGATTAATGCTTCCTCATTTTCAAAATTGGCGAGATGGGCACTCCCGATATGGGTAAGCAAACCGATCTGCGGATGGAAGATTGATTCCAATATTTCCATTTCATGAGGCTTCGAGATCCCGACCTCAAAAATCCCCAGTTCGTGGGACGGATTGATCTGAAGCAGAGAAAGCGGAAGGCCAATCTGGGAATTGAAACTTTTAGGGCTTTTTACCGTAGAAAATTCATTCCAGAGGCATTGATAGAGCCATTCTTTTAAAATGGTTTTCCCGTTGCTTCCGGTAATGCCTATAGACTTAAGCTGATTGTTTTCGAAATGACAGCGGGCCAGGGCCTGAAGAAAAACGATGGAATCTTCAACAATAATCCAGGTAATATTCTCGAACTGAGGGTACCGGTGTTGTGAAATAATCACGGTAATTCCCCGGGCAATAGCAGATTCAATAAACTTTTCCCCGGAATTTTTCTGGGTATTGATGGCAATAAATGCCGTATCCCGGGTAGAATAGATAATCCTGCTGTCAAAAGCGATATTTCTGATCACTAATGTATTATCTCCAATAACCTGCGCATTGGTGATCTCTGCAATCTGTTGTATTGTATAGTTCATTGGTACCTGTCTGCTGTATTGCTTTCTTTGTAGGATCGTTTCAAAGATCCTGAGAATTATATTATGTTGTTATAACCTGAAAATTAAGTATTTCAATACGATCTGCTATACATTTATTGAAATAAAGTCCGTTCTTTAAGACCTACGTATAAAGTATCTACCTTTAAACGTATTCTGATGTGACAGTTAAATTACGCTTTAACCTTAGCTAATTTAATTATTTTTTCTTTTCAAAAGCACTTCATCAATGAAAACACGGCGGCTTACCGCTTCATAGCTTTCCGTTTCACCCAGTTCCACCAGATTATTTCCCTGAGAAATCCTCATGGAATAGTTGGCCAGGTTTCCGGTCCTTTTGCAGATGGCGTGTACTTTCGTCACATACTCTGCAGTGGCCATAAGATTCGGCATCGGGCCGAAAGGCCGGCCGAGAAAGTCCATATCCAGGCCTGCAACCACTACTCTTATTCCGCTGTTGGCCAGTTCATTAGCTACATACACAATGCTCTCGTCAAAAAACTGTGCTTCATCAATTCCTACCACGTCACAATTGGAAGCCAGCAAAAGAATTTCATTTGGGTTTTCCACCGGTGTACTGCGGATCTTGTTCTGGTTATGGGAAATTACATCCTCTTCGGAATAGCGCGTATCCAGTTTCGGTTTAAAAATTTCCACATTCTGGCCTGCCATTTCTGCCCTTCTGAGCCTCCGGATCAACTCTTCGGTTTTTCCGGAAAACATTGAGCCACAAATAACTTCCATCCAACCGCTTTGTTTGGAATGATTAATTGTATTTTCTAAAAACATTTGTTAAATTAGCCGTATATTTTTAAGATCAAAAGTAAGCAATTTTAATAAGATTCTTAATATGCACAACATCCAAGATTTAAAGGAAAAGATTTTTTTTGAATCCAAGAATATCATCCGTATTCTGGACAGAATAAACCACGTTGATGAGTTACTTTCCAGGAAATATCTTGTGGATGAGCTTGCCGAAAAGATGACATTTTTAAGTTTGCTTGAAAAAAATCTGCAATATGCCGGAGATGAAAAGTTTTCCCCGGTTCCTGAAAATAAAGAGGGCTTCCCATTAATAAATACCTTTGCTGAGGAACAGAATCAAAACTATGAGGTTACCGAAGAAGAGGCAATCTTTAATAACAGGCTGAACGAAATTGATGAAAACAGGCAGGAAGCTTTCTCAATGGGCGTTACAGAAGAGGAGGCTATTTTCAATAATCAGCTGAATGAAATTGTTGAAGGCGAACTTCATGAGACGCTGGTAAATCTTGCTGAAGAAAATGCGGAAAGAGAAATTACTGAAACCTCAGGAGAGAGAAACCTGAATGAGATAACGGAAGAGGAAGCGGTTTTTAATAATCAGCTGAATGAAATTGATGAAAATGAAAATTCATCGTCCAGCGGAACCACGTTCAATTTTATAGATGAAGAAAGAATTCTGGCAGATTCCAAGCCTGAGGATGACGGGGATATGGATGAAGGAATGTTTGACGAAAAAACAACCCGGGAAGAAGTCGTTTTTAACCATCAGCTGAATGAGATTGATGAGTTTGAAAATGAAATTTCCGAAGATGAGGGCAATGTAACTGAATTTAATGAAGAAGAAAAAATTCAGGATCAATTTGAATCCCATATAAAAAATGAACAGAAGGCCCCAGAAGCAGCTCATCACATCCCGAGCATGTTTGATATGGAGCCACTGGAAGAGGAAGATATGCTGATTGAAGAAAATGAAGAACAGTTCAATCTGCCGCATAGTATGATAGAGCAGGGTGAAATACCGACAGAAACTTCTGATCCTGAAAATATAGTTAATGAAATCAAGAATGAACCGGTGGCTGAAGAAAAGCAGGAACCTTCAATTTTAGCAGAAATTAACGACAGGAGAAAAATTGTTGAGATCAACAGGCAGGCCTCTGAAATAACCAGAGATACCCCTGCTTCTGATGAAAATTTTGAAAGTCAGGAAACATATCAGGAAAAAAAGATAAAACTGGCCAATATAAAAGGCTTAAAAGCGGTCCAATCGCTTTTCGGAGATGATCATTTAGAAATAAAGTGGCCTGAAGAAAAGCAGGATCCCGTACATAAAGAAGAAAACACCGGAAGTATTTTAAATACCAATATCCCGACCGGCTTTATGGAAGCGGAAAAGAAAAAGCCTGAGTTTAAACTGGATCTGAATGATAAAATTGCCTTTTCAAAAACACTCTTCGGGGGAAGCCAGTCTGAGCTTAATGAAGTGATAACAAGGCTTAACAGTTTCAGAACACTGGAAGAGGCAAAAGAATACCTGAGTGACCTTTACTATTCCAGAAAATGGAACAAGGTAGATGAATATGCCCAGCGTCTCTGGATACTGGTGGAAAATAAATTCTTATAAATTACATTTTGAGCGGAATCCTATATTTTGTTCCCACACCGATCGGGAACTTGGAAGATATGACCTTCAGGGCAGTGAACGTGCTGAAAGAAGCAGATTATATTTTATGCGAAGACACCAGGACTTCCGGAGTCCTTCTGAAGCATTTCGAGATTTCCAAGCCTTTGAAATCTTACCATCTGCATAACGAGCACCAAACCACGGAAAAGATTATAACAGACCTTAAAAGCGGTCAGAACATCGCCATTATTACCGATGCCGGAACTCCCGGTATTTCAGATCCGGGCTATCTTCTGGCAAAAGCAGGCGCAGACAGCCATATAGAAATGATCTGCCTGCCCGGTGCAACAGCTTTTGTTCCGGCATTGGTAGTATCCGGGCTGCCGAATAATGAATTCCTGTTTGCCGGTTTTTTGCCTCAGAAAAAAGGGAGGCAGACCAAACTCAAGCAGCTTGCTGAAGAGAAGAAAACCATTGTTCTGTATGAAAGTCCGCATAAGATCAATACAACGCTGGAACAGATTAAAGAATTCTTCGGAGAGGAAACCAAAGTGAGCCTGAGCCGTGAGATTTCCAAAAAATTTGAAGAAACCAAGCGGGGAACCATTATTGAGCTCATTGAATTCTCAAAAAGCAAAACCTTGAAAGGGGAAATCGTCCTTATTATCAATAACTCAATCTAGAGCCTGCTTAAATTTATTTCTCAAATAACTTCTTGTTGAATATTCAGATTACATAGATTTCTTATGTACAACTAATCTGCTGAATTCAAAAATCAGGAATGATAGAATTAAAATTCAGACTCTAAAAATTATAAAGTTTCAAGGCTGATGAAACCGGTTCTTAGCTGGCAATTTGTAGAGGCTAGCCCTCTGGCTTTGTCAGGCAAATGAATAATATATTCCTTAATAAAATTAGGGAGCATAATTAATCACGGTCGATTGCTTTTTTCAGTATAAAACGATAATTTTCTATAGAAGAAGCTATAATTTTGCAGATAATAACAATACAGCGCAGTTTTTATGACAGAAAGCATTATAAAATTATGCTAAAAAAATGATTTCAAATGCATTGAATAACATTTTATAATATCTTTGCGCCTGATTGTTGTAATAAATTAAATACTGTATATTAGCCCGTTTTACAAAACGGCTGGTCATGGTCAGGTTATAAAGAAATAATTGTCTTATATATGAAACTATTAGAAGGAAAAGTAGCATTAATAACGGGAGCTACAAGAGGAATCGGTAAGGGTATTGCTGAAATGTATGCACAGCAGGGAGCAAAAATAGCTTTCACTTACGCCGGATCTGTAGATAAAGCAAAGGAATTAGAAGCAACTTTAAGTTCTGTAACTCAAATTAAAGGTTACCAATCTGATGCATCGGATTTTGATGCGGCTCAAATCTTAGTTGATGAAGTAATGGCAGAATTCGGACAGATTGATATTCTGATCAACAATGCCGGAATTACCAAAGATAATCTGCTCTTGAGAATGTCTAAAGATGATTGGGATAAAGTATTGAGAATTAACCTGGATTCTGTATTTAATCTTACCAAAGCGGTGATCAAACCAATGATGAAGGCAAAATCAGGATCTATTATCAACATGACTTCCGTAGTAGGGATCAGCGGGAATGCAGGACAGGCCAATTATGCAGCTTCAAAAGCAGGAGTAATCGGGTTTACTAAATCCGTTGCTCTGGAACTGGGTTCAAGAAATATCCGTTGTAATGCAATTGCCCCTGGATTTATTGAAACTGAAATGACGGCTGCGCTGGATGAAAAAGCCACTCAGAAATGGGCAGAAGCCATTCCTATGAAAAAACTGGGAAAAACCTCAGATATTGCCAATGCGTGTGTGTTTTTAGGAAGCGATATGGCGTCTTATATCAACGGGCAGACCCTGAATGTTGACGGTGGACTGCTGACATAAAAAATAACATGAAATCCGTACAGAATATTGTATTGTTTTTGTCGGTTTTACTATATATCGGTCTGGTTTACATTTCTTTTTTTAATGTATATCAGACCGATGATTATATATTCACGTACAGTACAAAAAGACTTGGATTATCAGGGAATATCCGGGATTTCTATATGAACTGGGGAGGAAGGTATTTCGGCTATACCATTAATATGTTCAACCCTCTTTCTCATGATCCGGAAAATACCGTTCCGAAAATTTACCCTGTCGTTTTACTTTCTTCTTTTATTGCGGTTGTTGCCTTAAATTTTAAGCAGTATTTCAGGTACCCACTTGCAGAATCTTTCAGAAAAAGCCTGTTGCTGTTCTTTTTTTATACGGCTATGCTGGTAAGCCTTCCTGAACATTATTATTGGTTTACCGGTTCAAATGTTTATTTTCTCTCCGCCATTCTAGGTGGGCTTTTACTTTTGTTTTACAGAAAATTCCAGGATTCAGGAAAAAAAGGCTGGCTGGCTTTATGTATTGTATTGACCATTATAATAATGGGCTCCAATGAAATACTGGCATTGATTCTCTTAGGAATTCTGGGCGTTTTATACAGCAGAAACCGGTCAAAAGCAACCGGTATCTTATTGTTGGCAGGAAGCATAGGACTTCTGATCAGTTTTATGGCACCCGGAAATTTCAGGAGAATGGGGGATTCTGCTGATGTATTTTATATAAAGTGGCTGAAGCGGATTGCCTTCTTTGGCTTGAACAATATTTATATTGCACTTAAGGTAATTTTAATTGTACCGCTATTCATAGCTGTTTTTGGAAAAGAACTTGATATGATCAGAAAAAGAATCGATTTTAAAAATGCCGTCATTATCTGGAGTATTTCTCTTTTGCCGCTGCTTCTCTTAGGGTATATCATCAACAGCATCGGACGGCAGTTTGAAAGTATTCTTTTCTTCTATCTGGTTACATTGTCAGTTGTGGTAACCTACAGATTCAGGAATATCCGGAAATTCTGGTGGGCAGGTATAATTATCATATTCTTACCGGAAACAAATATTTTACCGAAAAAATATGCGAATTTTAATATTGATTATAATGTCAACAATATCATTAAAGATGTCGTTTTTACAGATCTTAAGGCTTATGACAGGGAAATAGAAAACAGGATTTATACAATTCAACACGCAAAAGAAGATTCTTTAGTGCTGGATAAAATAAAAACGGTACCCAAAGCCCTGTATTTCGATGAACTTTCTTCTGTACACGAAGAAAAAAAGTATGTAAATGATCAGTTACAGAAATATTTCAATAAAAGGTATATTGGTATAAAATAATAATCAGGCAGCAGATTACCTTTATGTTTTCTTTCAGGTAATTGTCCCGCTGGCAATTTCGGTTTCCTTTAATTTTCTGCGGGACAATCTGTATTGGATTATTAAACAGTTAATCTTTAAAGATCTGGTTTTCCTGTTCCTGCACCCTGATGAAAGTCGTTCTTTTTGACAATTGTTTTAATGTTGAGGCTCCCACATACGTACATGTTGAACGGACACCACCCAGGATATCTTTTACCGTTTCTGAAACCGGACCTTTGTAAGCCACTTTTACTGTTTTTCCTTCAGAAGCCCTGTATTCTGCAACACCTCCTGAGTGTTTATCCATAGCAGTCTTTGAACTCATTCCGTAAAAAAGTCTGAATTTTTTCCCGTTTTCCTCAATGATTTCACCACCGCTTTCATCATGTCCCGCAAACATTCCGCCCAGCATCACAAAATCCGCACCGCCGCCGAAAGCTTTTGCCACATCACCGGGCACCTTGCATCCGCCGTCTGCAATGATATGACCGCCTAAACCGTGTGCAGCATCCGCACATTCGATAACAGCAGAAAGCTGGGGATACCCTACACCGGTTTTTATACGGGTAGTACATACAGAACCGGGTCCGATTCCCACTTTTATAATATCTGCACCTACCAGAAGCAGTTCCTCCACCATTTCGCCTGTTACCACATTACCCGCAATAATGATCTTATCCGGAAAATTGGCCCTTGCCCGCTTCACAAACTCTACAAAATGTTCAGAATAACCGTTGGCTACATCAATGCAGAGAAATTCAATTTTTGGATGCTTTTCGAGGATCGTTCTTATCTTTTCCTCATCTGCACTTCCGGTCCCCGTACTTAAAGCAATATACTGATGAATATCTTCCGGCTGGGAATTTAAAAAATCAGACCATTCTTCCGGGGTATAATGTTTGTGAACGGCCGTAATTATCTTATCCTTAGCCAGCTCTACAGCCATTTCAAAAGTGCCTACCGTATCCATATTAGCTGCTATAATCGGGGTTCCTTTCCATTTCTTCTTCGTATGCCTGAATGTGAATTCCCTCTCCAGATCAACTTCCGAACGGGATTTCAGTGTAGAACGTTTCGGACGAAACATTACATCTTTAAAACCCAGTTTTATATCATATTCTATTCTCATAACTGAAACTATTTTACTTAAAATTAGGAAAAAGATTTGACGGAATATTCAAAATAGAGGATTTTATATCTAATTTAAGAAACTTTGACCATCAACATCTCTACATGTCTGACTCTAAGAAATATTAGATATTTGAAGGATATTATTTTCCCGCATTACAAAAAAATAACCCTATTTTTGAATTCATGGATTTCCCTGTTACTTTTCAGATTTTCGGTAAGACGGTTCTTGCCCACCCTGTTTTTGAAACTTTAGGGATATTTATCGGGATGCGGTATTATTTTTATCTAAAAAGAAAATCAGCAGAAAAAGTATCGTTCAATACATCGGCAGCGGTCTTGATCGGGGCTACTGCAGGGGCTTTAATCGGGTCTAAATTAATCGGTAATCTGGAAAACCCGTACAGGCTTTTTGAGCATTTTACGGCAAAAAGGTTCTGGACAAACAATACCATTGTGGGCGGACTGGCCTTCGGGTTGGCTGGCGTAGAGCTGGCGAAAAAAATAGTCGGCCACAAAACAAGTACCGGAGACCTGATGGTTTACCCTTTGATGCTGGCCATGATTATCGGAAGGATCGGCTGTTTCCTGACAGGCGTTCACGAAGAAACCTATGGAATTCCTACCGATTCGGTTTTCGGGATGTATCTGGGAGACCAGTACCTGAGGCATCCGGTTGCGCTGTATGAAATTGCTTTTCTGGTCGTTCTCTGGATCTGCTTAAAAACCGTTCAGGCGAGAAAGAAGTTTCCGTCAGGTTTTATATTCCAGCTCTTTATGCTCAGTTATTTTACATTCAGATTCATGTTGGATTTCATCAAGCCCAGAATAGAACTGTTAGGAAATTTAGGCACCATCCAGATGGTGTGTATATGTGTAATTATTTATTACATTTATAAGCTTAAAAAAGAGCCCCGTTTATCTGTTATTAAAAACACCAAGAAAATATGAAAATGCTAACGCTTTTGGAAGTCGGAGGCCTGGAAGGATTGGTTGCCATGATCATTCTGATCATTCTCGGTATTTCTTTATTTGTCTCACTGATTATTACTGTTTTTGTCAAACTTATCTATGAAAGCAAAGACAGCCGTAAATTTTCAACCAAACAGTTCCTGCTGACCATGCTGATCTCGTTATTAATTTGCGGACTGATCAGCGGATTTGTCTGCGGAGGAATGTAAAAACCCGAACTATGCCTGTAAGAAATTATACCTATTACGATTATACCATCAGTCTTTGTCCGGAATGCCTCAAAAGGGTAGGTGCTAAGATTATTATTGAAGATGAAGCCGTTTTTATGACCAAAAGATGTCCGGATCACGGATTTTTTAAAACGAAAATTGCTTCAGACGTTCATTACTACAAAAACATCAGAAACTATAACAAAGCCTCTGAAATGCCGGTCCATTTCGGGACTGATGTTGAATATGGCTGCCCGTATGACTGCGGCCTGTGTGTTGACCATGAGCAGCACAGCTGTCTTTCAATCGTTGAGGTGACAGACCGCTGTAATCTTACGTGCCCGACCTGTTATGCCATGTCTTCGCCACATTACGGAAGCCACAGGACCCTGGAGAAAATCGAAGCCATGTTTGATATTATTGTTAAAAATGAAGGCGAACCGGACGTAGTACAGATCAGCGGAGGTGAACCGACGATCCATCCTGAGTTTTTTAAAATCATGGATATTGCCAAATCAAAACCGATCAAGCATCTGATGCTGAATACCAACGGTGTACGGATTGCCAATGACCCGGGTTTTGCAGAAAAGCTGGCTGCCTATGCGCCGGAGTTTGAAGTTTATCTTCAGTTTGACTCTTTCAAGCCGGAAGTGCTGCAGGATTTCAGAGGAAAAGACCTTACCGATATCCGGATGAAGGCTCTGGAAAAGCTCAATGCCCTGAACCTTTCTACCACGCTGGTAATTGTTCTCCAGAAAGATAAAAATATCGATGAGATCGGGAAAATTATTGAGTTTGCCCTAAAGCAGAAATGTGTCCGCGGTATTACTTTCCAGCCTGTGGAAATTGCCGGCAGGAACCGCGATGACTCTGCACACGAAAAAATTACTTTAACGGAAGTAAGACAGGAAATCCTGAACCAGTTCCCGCTTCTTAACGGAGATGATATTATTCCGGTTCCGTGCAATCCTGATTCGCTGGCAATGGGATATATTCTAAAGCTGGAAGGCGAAATCATTCCTTTAACCCGGTATATCAATCCGGCTGATCTTCTGAACAACGAAACCAAGAATACGATTGTATATGAACAGGACAGCGGCCTTCAGATGAAGCTTCTGGATATTTTCAGTACGGGAATTTCTGTGGACAGGGTACAGCCTAAAGTCAATCAGTTGCTCTGCTGCCTGCCGGACGTGTCGGCTCCGAATCTGGATTATGACAATCTGTTCAGGATTATCATCATGAATTTTATGGATGCCCATGATTTTGATGTACGTGCCGTGAAAAAATCATGCGTTCACATCGTCAATAAAGATTTAAAACTAATTCCTTTTGAAACCATGAACCTTTTTTATCGGGACGATAAGATTAAATACCTGGAAGAACTGCGAAGAGAAGATAAAGTACTGTTTTAGAATAAGTTTCTGGTTCTTGACTACATATTTCACAATTTATAAGGATCTTTCTGCTTATTTAGAAACGGCATTAAAAAAATGAGGCGTAAATAATCTTACGCCTCACTATATTTAATCAAAATTCATTACTTCTTCCAGCGTTTTCATATACTCATACGCTGTTAAATCAAACTTTACGGGAACAATAGAGATATACCCATTAGCCAGAGCCGTCTCATCAGCATCTTCAGATTCATCCATATTATTGAAATATCCGGTAAGCCAGTAGTATTTTTTACCGTGCGGGTTTATCCTTTCATCAAAACTTTCTTCCCATTTCGCTTTAGCCTGCTTGCAGACTTTTACGCCTTTTATTTCTTCCTTCGTAAGTTTCGGGATGTTTACATTTAAGACAATTCCTTTGGGCATTGGCTGTTCCAGGGTTCTTCTGACGATATTCTGGATATGTTCCTTCGCCTGCGTAAAATCTGCTTCCCAGCTGAAATCCAGCAAGGAAAATCCGATGGCAGGAAGGTTTTCTACACCAGCCTCCACTGCGGCAGACATAGTGCCGGAATAGATCACATTAATGGAAGAATTGGCTCCGTGGTTAATTCCTGAAACCACAATATCCGGCCTCCTCGGTAAAATTTTATCAAGGGCCATTTTTACACAGTCTACAGGCGTTCCGCTGCATGAAAAATCTGTCTGCGGGCCTTCAAGCTGTACTTCTTCATAACTCAGGGTAGAATTGATGGTAATGGCGTGGCCTTTACCGCTTTGTGGAGAGTTGGGTGCTACCACTACAACGTCTCCGATTTCGTTCATAAAACTGACAAGATTTCTGATACCAGGTGCTGTGATTCCATCATCATTCGTAACCAGAATAAGAGGTCTTTCCATATTAAATTTTAATTTTAACAAATATACGATGTAATATAAATACTCAATGATAATTTTACCTGAACTAAGCAGGTGGTGATACATCAATCAATAATAATCCCAAAGGCAGTATTATTTTTCTGTTATGATTCTGAAACGGCAAAATATTTTACCTGTTCCGGCGTTTTCCTGGTGCGGTAATACATTATTAAATCGTATTATTGCGGGTCATTTGCCGGGAGAACATTTTTTTATGATCTGCCGCAGATTCTATGATATTCATATTTTTACAGGTGACTTTAAATTTATTATAAGCGATACGACAATAAAAAATAAACCCATGCAGACATTCCTTTTAAAGGCAGCCACTTCCGCAGCAGCAATCTGTTTCAGTACCGCTGTTTTTGCACAGCAGTATTCGGTAAGCGGCACGGTAAAAGACAAAAAAAACGGCGAATTGCTAATCGGAGTTACCGTAAGGGTTGCTGAAGATCCTTCCATTTCAATAGTTGCCAATGAATACGGCTTTTACTCGCTTTCCCTTCCGAAAGGAACCTACCGCCTAATGGTTTCCAATCCCGGATTTAAAGATTTTCAGCAGAGCATTACCGTTGAAGACAACATCAAGCAGGATTTGCAGCTGGATTCCGGAGAAGAAGAGGAAGAAGAAAGAACAGGGAAGATTGATGAGGTGGTTATTTCCGGAATTAAAAAAGACAGGAACCTGACTTCCGCGCAGATGGGAACGGAAACGTTAAGCATTAAAAACATCGAGAAGCTTCCGGTCTTATTCGGTGAGAAAGATGTGATGAAAACCATCCAGCTTTTACCCGGAATCAAGAGCAACGGTGAAGGAAGCAGCGGTTTCAGCGTAAGAGGCGGGGCAACCGACCAGAATCTTATCTTATTGGATGAAGCAGCGGTATACAATGCGTCCCACCTTCTCGGCTTTTTCAGTACCTTTAACAGTGATGCCCTGAAAGATGCCAGCATCATCAAAGGAAACAGCCCGGCCCAGTACGGCGGAAGGCTTTCTTCGGTTCTGGATGTCAAGATGAAGGACGGGAACAATAAAGATTACAATATCAACGGAGGAATCGGGCTGATCAGCAGCAGGCTGAGCGTTGAGGGCCCTATCCAGAAGGAAAAGTCTTCATTCATCGTTTCAGGAAGAAGAACCTATGCTGATGTTTTTCTGAAAGCAACGGATGATTTCAAAGACAGCAAGTTGTATTTCTATGATTTAAACCTGAAGGCAAATTACCAGATCAATGAAAATAACCGTCTTTATTTATCAGGATATTTCGGAAGGGATGTTCTGGGACTGGGAGATACTTTTTCTACAGACTGGGGAAATACAACGGCCACTTTACGGTGGAACAGCATCATCAGCAGTAAACTGTTCTCCAATACATCACTGATTTACAGCAACTACAATTACAATGTAAGCTTAAGCAGCAACAACAATACGTTCGGATTGGATTCCGTGATTGATGACTGGAACCTGAAACAGGATTTTACCTGGTTTGCAGGAAACAGGCATTCTGTACGTTTCGGCTTACAGTCTATTTATCATACCATTACGCCAAGCAGTGCTTCCGGGACAAGTGTAAGCAGCTTTCCGAGAAACTCAAGATATTCATGGGAAAATGCATTCTATATGAATGATGATTTCAAGGCAACCGAAAAGCTGACCATCAATTATGGGGCAAGGCTTTCGCTGTTCAGCGTTTTAGGCGGTGATACTTTTAACACCTATGAAAACGGTGTTTTAACTGATTCTGAATTTCTGGAAAAAGGAAAATTCGGGAAAACGTATGTTAATCTTGAACCGAGGATTACCGCGAATTACAGGATCAATGAAGTGAGCAGCATAAAAGGAGGCTATTCCCGGAATACCCAGAATTTGCATCTGCTGAGCAACAGCGGAAGCGGAAACCCTACCGATCAGTGGATCGGAAGCAGCTATACCGTAAAACCTGAAATTGCAGATCAGGTAAGTGCCGGCTACAGCCGGAATTTCAACAACAATAATTACGAGCTGAATGCTGAGGTATATTACAAATCCATGCAGAACCAGATCGATTATAAAAACGGGGCACAAATCTCGTTTGATACCGCAGCCGATGTAGAAAGCGAACTGCTTTTCGGGAAAGGAAGAGCTTATGGTCTTGAAATCATTGCCAAAAAGAAAAGCGGGAAGCTGACCGGCTGGATTTCCTATACCTTATCCAAAACAGAAAGAAAGATAAACGGGATCAATGATAACGAATGGTATGATGCAAGAGTGGATAAAACCCATGATCTTTCGGTGGTAGCAACCTATGAGCTGAACAAAAAATGGTCTTTTTCAGGATTATTCCTTTACAGTACCGGAAATGCCGTAACATTCCCTACCGGAAAGTACGAGCTGAACGGACAGACGATCTTCCAGTACAGCAGCCGGAATGCCGACAGGATGCCCGCTTATCACCGGATGGACCTGAACGCTACCTATGAGCCGGGCGGCAATAAACGGTTTAAAGGCTCCTGGTCATTTGGTATTTACAACATCTACGGACGTGAAAATGCCTACACCATTACTTTTGAAGATAACCCGGACAAACCCGGAACCACGCGCGCAGTACAGACTTCGCTGTTCAAATGGGTACCCAATATCACGTATAATTTCAAATTTTAACTGATGAAAAATATAGTTTTAATCATACTCACCTTATTTTTGGTCACAGCCTGTGAAAAAGAAATCGATCTTGACCTGGAAAACCAGAGCGGGAAAATCGTAATCGAAGGAAATATAACAGATCAGGCCGGTCCTTATTTTGTAAAAATAACAAAGTCGGTGGCTTTTACAGAAACCAACCAGTATCCGGCTGTTGCGGGTGCCCAGGTTGTTTTAAGCGATAATGCAGGGCAGACGGAGACCATGCAGTATGTAGGCAACGGGATTTATCAGACGTCCACATTTACAGGGCAGCCCGGAAGAGTTTACACGCTGAAAATCAATGCCGAAGGACAGCAGTATACTGCGCAGAGCACCATGCCCCAACCGGTAGATTTTGAGGGGCTTGAGCAGGATTCTTTTATGGTAGGAGGCGAAACAAGCTATACTCTTTTACCTGTTTTTACAGATCCTCCCGCTTTGGGAAACCGTTATCTTTTCGTTTTTACAGTGAATAATAATCCTAAGAAATTCTTCTCGGAATTTTCTGATAATGTAAACAACGGCCTTCCGAACCAGAGACCTCTGCTGTTGCCGAACGATGATGAAGAAGCAGATGACATTAAAGTGGTGGCAGGAGATGTGATCCATGTAGAAATGCAGTCTATTGACAACAATGTCTATACTTTTTATTCCGCTCTTCTGCAGCTTTCAGGAGGAGGCCCGGGAGGAGGGATCACACCGGCCAATCCGCCCGGCAATATCAGCAACGGAGCATTGGGTTATTTTTCTGCCCATACCGTCAGGACAAAAAGCATCGTAATTCAGCAATAACTTTTAAATTTTATCCTTTAAGCTTAATAACGTCACTTCTAAGCGACGTTATTTCAGTTAATTAAACAAAGGTTTAAGATAAGGCTGTACCAGATGGCATGTATTTTAACAAAAAACCTTAAAACTGCCTGATATTTATAAATAAGGTATTAAATTTGATAGTTCGTAACAATAAATTAAAAATTACTACTTATTACAATACTTTTTAAAAAAATTATTAAAATACATTACAGATTTATGTGGAAAAATTTTAAACTGAATAAATTTTTACTCCTGATTCCATTAACAAGTCTAATGTTTTGTTTCAACTCGCCAAAGAATGATGACGAAAAGATGCAGACGATAATGGTGAGCGTAAAAAATACCCTTTCTTATTTGCATTACAGCCCGAAACCGATCAATGATGCTTATTCCAAAGATGTTTACAAGCATTATTTTGAATTGGTGGATCCGGGTAAAAGATATTTCGTTCAGTCGGATATGGATGAATTCGGAAAGCACGAGACCAAACTTGATGATTATATCAATCAGGGAGACCTTACGTTTTATAAACTGACCATCGACAGGTTATACCAGAGAGTAGACGAGATTGATAAAATTACGCAGGATATCTTCAGCAAGCCCATCAACCTTGAAGAAGATGAAACCCTGATGCTTGAGCCAAAGGTTAAAAAAGTACCTGCTAACAAGCAGGAACAGTATAACGAATGGAAAAAGTTCATCAAATACAATATCCTTCAGGAAATTGAATCCATGAACAGCAAGGAAGAAGCACAGAAAGAGAAAAAAGACTCTGTTCAGAAGTATAATCTTAAAGACACCATCAAATACCAGCCGCTTGCGGCAGACCAGAAGCTTAAAAAAGCTACTGATGAGGTAAAAGACCTGGTAAAAGAAACCTTTACGAGATTCAAAAAGAGAAAGAAAATGGATTGGTTCACCGTATACATGAATGCGTATACTGAAGTGTTCGATCCGCATACCAATTATTACTCTCCGAAAGACAAAGAAGATTTCGATACCAATTTTACAGGAAAAGTAATCGGGATCGGGGCGATCATTCAGGAAAAAAAAGGAAACCTGTACCTGGGAGCCTTAACCATAGGAGCCCCTGCCTGGAAATCTAAACAGCTTTCTGAGGGCGATAAGATTCTGAAAGTAAAATCAAAACCTAAAGACGATGCCGTGAATGTAGTGGGAATGCTCTCTGATGAAGCTGTACGTTTGATCAGAGGTGAAAAAGGAACGCCGGTAACACTGACGGTTCAGAAAAAAGACGGAAGCATTAAAGATGTTACCATGATCCGTGAAGAAGTAGCCATTGAAGATACCTTTGCAAGAAGTGTCGTAGTGAATTCACCAAACGGAAAAAAATACGGTTTTATCAATCTGCCGAGCTTTAACGCTGATTTTGAAAACCCGAACGGAAGAAATGCTTCAGATGATATCAAAAATGAGATCATAAAACTGAAAGCCCAGAATATTGAAGGCATTGTTTTAGACTTAAGAAATAACGGAGGCGGTTCATTAACTGAAGTAGGGGATATTATGGGTCTTTTCATGCAGGCCGGACCTTATGTACAGGTAAAAGACGGAAACGGGAAAATCCAGACCTTAAAGAATAAAAATGAAACTCCGATCTGGACAGGTCCTTTGGTGATCATGCAGAACGAACTTTCTGCTTCGGCTTCTGAAATCTTAGCCGGTGTTATGCAGGATTATGGCAGGGCAATGATCATCGGTTCGCCGCAGTCTTTCGGGAAAGGAACCGTTCAGACATTTGTTGACCTGAACAGATTCCTGAATACAGAAGATGATTTCGGGTCTTTAAAACTGACGATCCAGAAATTCTACAAGATAACAGGAGAATCTACCCAGAGAAAAGGGATTGTTTCTGATATCCAGATGAAGGATTTCTTTACGTATGCTGAAATCGGGGAAAGATATGATGACTTTGCTTTAGCATGGGATAAAATTCCGGCTACTAATTTTAAGAAGTTAAACTATTTCGATGTCAAAGCCCTTGAAGCGAAGAGTGCCGGAAGAATGGCTAAAAACAGCAATTACCAGTTATTACTGGAGTCTGCGCAGTGGAGAGAACAGCTGGATAAAGAGGAGAGCATTACTCTGAATATCAATAAATTCAATGAAGTGATGAAGCAGAGAAAAGCGCAGATAGAGAAATTCAAAGTACTGACGAAATTCGATAACGGACTGAAATTCATGATGTATCCTGCCGAAATCGAAAGAGAGAAAAAAGATGAAGCATTCAAGAAAAAGTCTGAAATGTGGATTAAAAATATGAGAAAAGATACCTACCTTCAGGAAGCAATGAATATCATTGCAGACATGAGTGTAAAATCATAACCTCATCCCTAATGAAAATAAAAGAACCGCTGGTGAAAATCAGCGGTTCTTTTATTATAAAAGTATGTTTACATTTTAATTTAAAAATTTTGAAGTTTAATTTCTGACTCTGTCTTCACTGATTTTTAAATTTATCATATAGAATCTGCGGGAACGTTTTTGTTGAATATAACTAACCGGAATCTGAGTTTATTTAATTTCTACGCAGCCCACCCGTCCTCCGGCATTCCCCGTAGGCTGTGTATGGAAGTCATCTGCCGCGGCGTGGATGATCAGGCCTTTCCCGATGATATTTTTAGATTCATCGGTACATCCGAGGCACCATTTATCCGTCTTGAATGTCAGCATGGCATTGCCGCTCTGATCAGCTGTCAGGTTACCGATATCGCCCATATGGAAATGTTCGGCACCCCATTTACCGTGGTCGTTTTTAGAAGGGTTCCAGTGGCCGCCTGTTGAGGTTCCATCTGCCGCCGAGCAGTCGCCTTTTTCATGGATGTGTACCGCATGGATCCCCGGAGTCAGGTTGGTAACATCCAGTTTCATGACTACTTCATTTCCTTTTTGCGTAAACTTTGCCGTTCCGCCGGTCTGCGTATTGCTTTTAGACATTACCTGATAGGTATTGGTGGTACCGCAGGAAACAACAAACAAAGCAGATGCCGCTAATAATACTAATGTGTTACTTTTCATTTTTGAATGATTTAAGTGATTGATTATACGTTAAATTTAGAAAAGATTTTCCAAACCTCTTACAATTGTTTCGGTTTTTAAACAATCAGCAATAAAAGACAAATCGTTTTAATCCGATCCTGATACCTTTGCAGGAAATTAACTGCAGTAAAGTGGAAGAACATAAAAAAAGAATTGTCAATGCCATCCGGTATATTGATGATCATCCGGATGAAGAGCTTACACTGGAAACCGTTTCAGAGGCGGCTGCCTATTCACCGTTTCATTTTCACCGGATTTTCAGGCTGATTACCGGAGAAACCGTGCAGAGTTACATCCTCCGGAGAAGGATTGAACGGTGTGCTTTCTACCTGGCTTCACGCAAGAATATGCCGGTAAAAGAGGTGTATCTTCAGTTCGGGTTTTCCAGCCATTCCTCTTTCAACAAAGCCTTTAAAAAACATTACGGGTTATCTCCTTCCGCTTTCAGAAAGTCGGCGCCTGAAAGCTTTCACAGGATTTCTGCAGAATACAGCAAGAACGGACAAACCAATGCCGTTTTCAGCCAGTACATTTGCCATATCGAAAACCTTTTAAACTGGACTAAAATGAATTTAAACATTAAAGTAACGGACTTTCCGGAAATGAACCTGGCAGCAGTAATGAGTCTTGGGGTTGCCCATGTAGAAACCTCTTTTAACATCCTGATCGATTGGGCAAAAACAAAGAAATTATTTCCGGGGAAAAATGTAAAAATGCTTTCCGTGTATCACGACAGCTTTAAAGTAACGCCGCCCGATAAAGTAAGAATCCATGCATGCATGCTTCTGGATGAGCCTTTGCAGCGGCAGGAAGGCGAAGTTTTCCCTGAAACCGCAGAAGCCGGAAAATTTATCGTCGGGAGCGGGGAAGTCACCCTGGCCGATTTCGAACAATGCTGGGTTTCCCTGTTTTTATGGATGAATGAAAACAGGTATTCCATGCGGAAAGCCTTTCCTTTTGAGATCTATCACACCAATTTCAAGGAACATCCCGAAGGGAAAATGACCGTGGATTTCTGTATCCCGATTAATCAGTAAGAACTTATTGTAATAACAGTCTATTGTACAATGATTGTTTATGGTTTGCCATAAAATTCCCCTCCCACGGAGGGGTGGCAAAAATTCAAAGGATTTTTGACGGGGTGGTTTAATATATCTGCATTAAAAATAAAACCGACACAGGAAAACAGGCAGCATATTCTTAAAAAACACTTCCATTGCTTCTCAAAAAAACAAAACCAACGGTTCAGATTCCAAATTCTACTACTCGGTAACAAAAATAAAGCAGCAGCAGAATTTCGCCATACTTTTGAATCGAAATCATCACTATGAAAACAAGAATACTATTGTTAATTTCTTTTTTATCCCTTACTTTAAGCTTTGCCCAGGTAAAAATTTCAGGTAAAGTAACCTATAAAAATAAGGGCGTGGGAGAGGTTAATGTTACTTTAAAAAATACCTATGACGGAGCAACAACCGATGCAGACGGAAATTTCTCTTTTGAAACTTCGGAAAAAGGAACCAGAACGCTGACCTTCACCCATCCGAAATACGATGATGTTGAAAAGCCCGTTACCCTTGAGAGTCCGGAAGTTTCCGTAACCGCAGAACTCAAAGAACAGATCAATGAAATTGATGCAGTAGTGGTTTCCGCAGGATCTATCGAAGCCAGTGACAAGAAAAGGGCAACGGCACTCCTTACGCCGATTGATATTTATACGACAGCCGGAGCGAACGGGCAGATTTCCTCAGCCCTTACTTATCTTCCCGGGGTGCAGAAAGTAGGCGAAACGGAAGGCCTTTTCATCAGAGGCGGGACCGGTACCGAATCTAAGATTTTTATGGACGGAAGCCTGATCAACAATTACTTTTCCAACTCGGTGCCTGGAATTGCGGGCAGGGACCGTTTCAACACCTCACTTTTCAAAGGCAATATTTTTTCAAGCGGAGGGTATTCTGCCTTATACGGACAGGCTTTATCAGGTGCCCTGATGCTGGAAAGCGTAGATCTCCCGGACCAGAGTTCCTATGATATCGGGATTTCACCCATCTTCCTGAATGCAGGATTCCAGAAACTCAGTGATAACGGCAGCTATTCTTACGGGGCAACCCTGGGATATTCCAACCTGAAGCTGATGCAGGAAGCCCTTAATTTTAATACCAGTTTCACAGGTGCGCCTGAAGGTCTCAACAGCGATTTTAATTTCAGGATCAAAACGAAATCAGGAGGTTTTTTTAAATATTACGGAATGTACAGCGCCAACAGTCTGGGGGTAAAAACGGCAAGCCTGGAACCTGAGAATGATTTTTCATTGGTGAACCTGAAAGGAAAAAATACCTATCACAATCTTTCATTCAGGCAAAAATTCGGGAAATACCTGCTGAATACAGGAGCTTCATACTCTTTTAACCGTTCAGACCTGGATTTTTCAACAGAAAAAAATAATATGGAAACAGGAAATACGAATCTCTTGACAGACGGGAATTATATCAACTTTAAAGCGGTCCTGGAAAGAAAAATCAACAAGATCAGTGCGTTGCGTGGAGGGTTTGAACTGAACAGTACCGATGAAAAAACGAGTTTCGGGAATTTTGCAGAGAAGGACTACAAAGATTTTATTTCTTCCGCTTTTATGGAAACGGATCTCGGTTTCAGCAACCGGTTTTCAGCAAAGATCGGGGTGAGGGCAGAGCATTCCTCGTATCTGGGAAAAAGCAATATTGCTCCCCGTTTAGCTTTGGCTTACCGTCTGGCTAAAGACTGGACTACTTCTTTCGCGTACGGGCTTTTCTACCAGAACCCGGAAAGTAAATACATCAACGGGCCAGCAAACCTGGATTTTCAGAAATCACAGCATTATATTTTACAGGTTCAGCGGGCTGCAGATGGAAGGAGCCTGAGGTTTGAGGCATTTTACAAAAAATATGATGATCTTCTGAAAGTGAAGAACTTACCTTTTAAAGATAGTCAGAACCAATATGTCCAGACTGCCGATAATAACAGTGGTTACGGTTATGCGAAAGGGCTGGAGCTGTTCTGGAGGGATAAGAAAACATTTAAAAATATAGATTACTGGCTCAGTTATTCTTTCCTGGATTCCAAAAGGGATTTTATGAATTACCCTTTCAGCCTGAAACCCAATTTCGCTTCGGAACATACCTTGTCTGCTGTAGCCAAAAAGTTTGTGACCAACTGGAAAACAGGTTTTAACCTCTCTTATACATATGCAAAAGGGCGCCCGTATTACGATATTGCTTCTAAAAATGTTAACGGCGAACCTGAATATTATATCAGGCATGAAGGACGCCTGAAGAGTTTCAATGCCCTGAACTTCAGCCTGAATTACCTCCCGAACCTGGGTAAAAAAGATGCGAAGGCATTTACCATATTGGTTCTGAGTGTTTCCAATATCCTAGGATCTAAAAATGTGTACGGCTACAACTTTTCAAACTCAGACGGCGGAGCAAGAAGATCAGCGGTTGTCCCGCCTGTAAATACCTTTGTTTTCGTAGGGGCTTTCATCAGCTTCGGAGTGGATAAGACAGAAGATGCCATTAACAATAATTTGTAAAAAGAAGGATAAACGACAGTTATGGTCATTTAAGTATATAAATTAATACATATCTTTGAATAATATATAAAATATAACCCTTAAAAATTAAAAAAATGAAGAAATATCTATTAAGCTTTGCTTTAGCTTTTGTAAGCTTAACAGCTTTCGCTCAGTCTGATTATGAAAAAGCAATGAAAGAAAATATTGCTAAAATTGAAACCTCAAAAACCCCTGAAGAATTCACGGCATTATCCAATAATTTCCATAGGATTGCAGGGAAGGACGAAAATAACTGGCTGCCGTTTTACTATGCGGCTTTAACCAATATCCAGAAAGGAAGGATGCTGATGCAGCAGGGGAAAACCCAGGATCTTGATTTTATAGCAGGCGTAGCCGGAAAATACATTGAGGCCGCTTCTCACGTAGCACCTACGGATAATGCAGAGATCCATCTGTTGAGCAAAATGGTTTATTCTCTGAAAATGATGGTTAATCCTCAGCAGAGATTCATGACAGACGGGACAAAAGCAACCGAAGAGCTTAAAAAAGCTGAAAAGCTGGACCCTAATAATCCGAGGATTGCTTTGATTAAGGCAGAAGATACTTACTTCACGCCTGAGCAGTACGGAGGAAGCAAGGCAAAAGGAATGGAACAGTTTAAGGATGCACTGGCAAAATTTAATTCCTATACTCCGAAATCTGCATTAGAACCGAACTGGGGCAAAGCAGAAGCCGAATATTTTATCAAAGGAGCTAAAAAATAACAGTAGAAATAGATACAATAACCTTCCGGCTGCGGAAGGTTTTTTTATGCCGTTCAGTGGCGGAAAATAACAGCTCAGCAAAAAATAATTGGCTATACCTGTAATATCCCTTAATTTTGAATCAGGAAAATCAATCATGAAACGCAAGAACCTTATTACTTTATGCTGGATATCACTGGGGACTTCCATGCTTTTTTTCTTTGGCTTTACCGATGAAAAGAACCTGGAAAACTTTGTGCTTACCGTTGCCGTCTGCCTGATGTACTCATTTGTGTTGGGGATGGGAAACGGGCTGATCAATGATTTTCTGAATAAAAAGTTCCCCTGGTCCGAAGCAACTACCAAAAGAGCCGTCATCAGTATTGTTTCGATCTTAATTGCCAATATTATCCTGGTGTACTTCTGTAATTATGTTAACTTTGTTATTTTTCAGAAAAACGCAACTACGGAAGAATATTTCTCGGGGAAATACAATTTCATCAATTGGTTTACCATCAATGTGGCACTCCTGATTTCTGCTTTTCTCCATGCCCGGGGCTTTATGGAAGAACTGAAAAAGACATCCCGAAAAGAAGTGGTAGAGCAGAAACTGATTGCAAAATCGGCAAACGCCCAGTTTGAAAGTCTGAAAAACCAGCTGGATCCGCATTTCCTGTTCAATTCCTTAAATGTATTAAGCTCATTAATTGACGAGAATCCGCGGCAGGCCCAGAAGTTCACCGCTTCCATGTCAAAGATTTACCGGTACGTTTTGGAGCAGAAAGACAAAGAACTGGTAACGGTGGAAGATGAGCTGGAATTTGCAAAAACCTACTGTGATTTACTGAAGACAAGGTTTGAAGACAGCGTGGATTTTGAATTCAACGTCCGGAAAGAAGATTACCGAAGGTTTGTGGTTCCCCTGTCCCTGCAGCTGCTTCTGGAAAACTGTATCAAACATAATTTTGCCACTTCCGGAAAACCGCTGATTATTAAAATATTTTCAGAAAATGATACGCTCTGCATTGAAAACAACCTGCAGGTAAGAGAACAGATGAAGGAAAGTTCAGGAATCGGATTACCGAATATTGTACAGAGATATGCCCTGCTTACCAAGCGGAATGTATTCATTGAAAAATCCGGAGATTATTTTAAAGTAAAACTTCCGGTGTTGGTATCTAAACCCAGTGAAATCAAGATCAAACCTGAAGATAAGAATAAAGCCTATGAAAGAGCCCAGAAACGGGTCAAGGAAATCAAAGGTTTTTACGGGAACCTTATTTCATACTGTATCGTGATTCCTGTCTTAATCATTATCAACTTAACCACCAGTCCGGATGACATCTGGTTTTATTTTCCTATGCTGGGATGGGGGATCGGGATTGCTGCACACGGGATGAATGTTTTCGCCGTCGGTAAAAACTGGGAAGAAAAGAAAATCAGAAAAATACTCGAAAATCAGAATAAATATTAAAAAACAGCTCATGAAAAATATAGACCAGGACGACTTCAGGTATAAAGAAGCAGAAAGAAGGGTTAAAAAGATTAAGAATTTTTACGTTTTTGCCTTTGTTTACGCAGCCGTAAATATTTTCCTTTTATCAGTGAATTACAAAGCATTAAAGCCCCATGAAAGCATCTGGCAGTTTAAATATTTCAGCCTTCCGGTATTCTGGGGAATTGGCCTTGCTGTTTATGCGCTGCGTGTATTCGTGCCCGGGTTCATCTTTGGAAACAACTGGGAAGAAAAAAAGATTAAAGAGCTGATGGAAAAAGAAAAGCAGCTGTAAAGCAGTAAGGCTACAGGCATTTCTGATAAATAAAACATAATGAATATAGTACAGATCATTTTTACGGCTTCCATGATTACCTGGTTTCTGAGCGAATTTCTTTACAAAAAGATGCTGAAATCCGGAGAAGGGGACCGGAAAGATAAGGATCATTCAACACTGAATTTTCTCTGGATTGCCATTCCTTTTTCAATAGCAGGTGCGGTTATATCCTCCAACTATACAGAATTTCCGATTTCTGATGAGGTCTGGACAGTATATCCGGGCGTGTTTTTTATTCTGACCGGGATTATTGTACGGTTTATCATCATCAGGTCTCTCGGGAAGTATTTTACGGTAGATGTAACGATAAGACAGGATCATAAAATCATGAAACAGGGATTCTACCGGTATGTAAGACATCCTTCTTATGCATTTTCTTTACTGACTTCCCTTGGGCTCGGATTGTATTTAAACAACTGGCTTTCATTGATTTTCGCAATTGTTCCCCCTTTCATCGCTTTCAGTTACAGGATCAGGATTGAAGAAAAAGCTCTGATTGAGCAGTTTGGTGAAGAATACATCGAATACAGACGGAAAACAAAAAAACTGATTCCGTTTATTTATTAGAATATCAGGAATATTTTTTGTCCTGAGCTCAGGGTATTTAAACCGGTCCCTTTAAGCTAAACCGGCAAACAGTACAGCAGATAAAATCCCGATTCTCCGTTGAGTCGGGATTTTTACCGTTCGGTTGCCATTTCCTGCCGTTCGGTCATATAAAATTGATTTGAAGTGTTATCCTGACCTACATTTGTCTCAACAAAAACAAACAGTTTAACTTAAAAATAAAAAATTATGGAAACATTATTCAACCAGGAGAACGCAGCTTACGAAAGAGCCTCAAAAAGAGTGAAAGAATTAAAAGGATTCTATGGGAATCTCACTTCTTACTGCCTGATCATTCCGTTTCTTATTGTTCTGAACCTTATAACTTCCAAGGAATACCTTTGGTTCTTCTGGCCGATGTTAGGGTGGGGAATAGGCATTGCCGCACACGGGATCAATACCTTCGGCATCGGGAAGAGCTGGGAAGAGAAAAAAATCAGGGAACTCATGAAGAAGGAACCGAAAATATAAAAACAATTCAATCTGTACTGTCAACCTTAAAAATTATATCAAAATGAACTACAATCAGGCACAACAAAGAGTAAGCGACTTAAAAAAATTCTATAAAAACCTTTTATGGTTCGGAATTGTATCTTTTATCATCCTATTTGATGATATTGTTGAAAAGGGAATTTTTAATTTCTCTATGTGGAACGGCTCTGTCATCCTTCTGATCTGGGGCATTATCCTGACGGTAAAAGCGGTAAGGCTGTTTATCCTGGATGCTGAATGGGAAAGAGGAGTTATGGAAAAAGAGCTTAATAAAACAAAGAAGCCGATTCAGTTTTAAGATCTGCCTTATTTTAAGTATTTTTATTCGGAATTTTAAATCGGAAAAAGAAACCCAATGATCAAAACAGTCATTATTGAAGATGAAAAACCGGCTTCAAGGAAATTAGAAAGAATGCTTAATGAATTTCCTGAAATAGAAGTGGTTGCCAAAATAGAATCGGTAGAAGAAGGCGTTGAGTGGTTTTCTGAACATGAACATCCGCAGCTTATTTTTTCCGATATTGTTTTAGGAGACGGCTTATCATTCGATATTTTTGAAAAGATCCCGACGAAAGCCTTCATCATCTATACGACAGCATTTGATCAGTATACCCTGAAAGCGTTCAAATTAAACAGCATTGATTATCTTTTGAAACCGATCCTGGATGAAGACCTATCTGGCGCTGTTGAAAAATTCAAATCTTTTCTCCCATCAGACCATTCTGTCAGTTCGCAGGAGATTAAGCAGCTGATTAAAACAGAAAAAACCACGCTTTCCAGGATTCTGGTTAAAATAGGGTACAATCTGAAAATAGTGCAGACCCAGGAAATCAGCTGTTTTTACAGTGAAAATAAAATTGTTTACCTGCAGACCCGGGAAAGGGCCTATCCGTCAGATTTCACTCTGGATGAGCTGGAAGAAGTACTGGATGAAAAGAAGTTCTTCAGGGTAAACCGTCAGTTTGTCGTTAATTCAGAATACATTAAAAATATCCATACTTCTCCCAATTATAAAGTGGAGATGGAGTTCCAGCCGCAGGAAGAAATTACGGTAAGCCGGGACCGCGTGAAGGATTTTAAAGACTGGCTGGTTGGCTGATTACAGGCTTCATTACATCGGAATTCCAATCTGACTCTATAAGAGCTAATTATCTGTAATCTATACGGTTAGAATCGGTGTCTTCAAGCTGCTGTACAATAGCTGCAGGGATTTCTTCGCTGTCAATCGGGTAGCTGACGGAATCGGGGATAAATGTTTTCCGGTCTGCCTTCTGGAAGATTTCGAAAAGGGCAATCGGCTCATGGTTAAAACTTATACACGTACTTATAAAATGCAGTTCATGGAGCTTATATTCAGGATTTTTCAGCTTTTCCTTGATGTCTTTTATTCTTGAAATAAAATGGCGCTGGCGGAGGAATGTATTGCTGTTCATGATGATGAAGACATAATCTGAATAGGCCGTTACCTTCCCGAAATACTTATGGCGGTCGCCGCCGCTTCTTTCAATGAAATATTCACCCGAAGTTTCAGACTTGTAGATTTCTGTTGCCGAACGCCAGATCCGGTCTTCTTTTGCCTGTATGGGATTCTCCGGAAGGTTCCTGTTGTAAGAATACCAGCACCCGACGAGCCTGTCAAGCAATTCTGTGTTCTGCTTAACATGAGCCATATCAATTCTCAGATCATTGAAATTAAAGGCTTCCGTATTGGAATTGATAAATTCGATATAATTTGAATATCCTAAAACCTTAACGATCAGGCTTAACTTGGCCAGGTTCGGTTTGCTTAAGACCGCATGGTTATTCTGCTGGTATTTCTTCAGTTTATTGATAATGAGATGCTCATACAAATAGTTCAGGCCCAGCAAATCAGGCTTTTTCTTAATGTTTTTCTCTGTGTTTTCACTGATGATCAGTTCATTGAGCTCTGCAACAATATAAGACCATTCGGTTTTTGAAACACTCTCCCAATGATTTTTCTTCAAAAAATGGCGGCTTAAAAAGTTCATTAATTTTTCCAGATGCAGAATATCTTCTTTATTCATCGGTCTATTGGTTTTTATAAGACCAATTTAAGATTTTTTTAAAACCAAAAAAGATTATTGTGAGACTTTTATATTTTTATTTCAATGCAAATTTGAGTAAACCTTAAAGTTAAACCAATGGAAACAAAAATCATTGTACAGGACAGAAACCTATGGAACAGGATCCGGGAGTTCTCACCAGATGCTCCCGGTGCAGACTTCCCTTTTTCAAAGAAACTGGCATTGGAGGAAAACTGGACGGACAGCTTTACCCGAAAGGCTGTTGAAGAGTATAAAAAATTCGTTTATCTCTGCTGTATTGTACCGGGCGGGGCCTCTCCGAGTCGGGTGATTGATAAAGTCTGGCATATGCATCTGATCTACACCCGGAATTACTGGGAAGAATTCTGCCCAAATATCCTGCAGCAGAAACTCCATCACCATCCTTCCAACGGAGGCCGTAATGAAAAAGCAAAACATGAAGCCTGGTTTTCTGAAACATTAAAAAATTACGGGGAAGTTTTTCATCAGCAGGCTCCGGAAGACATCTGGACAGATAAAAAGGAACAGAAGAAATATAAAAAACCGGGGTTGCAAAACATTAAAATGGTCTCATTACTGTCTGTGATTTTTATGCTGAGTTCCTGTTCAGATGTTGTGTACTCTATATCGGCTCTGTTCATAGTCATCCCCGTACTATTTATTGCCGGTGCTCTCCTCAACAGAAATAATAACCCTAAAGACCGGAACAACAACGGGGGAGGAAGCAGTTGCGGAAATGGCGGAGATGCCGGCTCATCAGGATGCAGCAATTCGTGCGGAAGCAGTTGCGGCAGCGGGTGTGGAGGCTGTGGAGGAGGAGGTGATTAATATAAAAAGAGTAGTATGAAAAAAATAATCATCCATACTGTTCCGGTTCTGATAAGCTTGCTTTGGCTCATTTTTGTCAATCACACTTTAAATCCGGTTTCTCTAAAAGGAACTTACTTTCTCAGGTTTTATTTAATCCTGCTGTCCGGATTTTATGTTTCAGTTCTCCTTCTGAAATTATTTAGAGAACCCATTTCCCGTAGTACTTTTTATTTCACAATGGCAATTTTGATTCTGGGAATTGTTAAGCTGATCAGGGGAATGTATCTGGGAAAGCCTGTGGGATATTTACTGATTATTTTAACGGTAGAAATCATTGTAATGATTTATATTAGAATACATCAGTTAAAGAATTAAATAAAATAGCCTGTGAACAATATCATATTATTCAAATAAAACCCGAAACAGAATGATCCGGGCTTATGTATCAGGTAAATTATATTTTATCTTTTTGTTCGGGTTTAATCCCGTATTCATTGATCAGGGCGTACATCAGTACCATCAGGATAATGCTTAAGGTAAGCTGTGACTTCTCCGGATGCATGATTTCCTGGTACAGGTGATATCCGAAAAATGATGATACAACAGCAATAATAATCTGATGGAATGATGAATAACTGTTTTCTAAAATGGCTTTCATAATGATATTTTTTATTGTTATTTACAGAGTAAGTATAACAACCCAAAATATGTTACAAAAGAATCCGGTTTTTATTTACGATATAACGCCGCTTCCCAGAAGCTCTTCATCAATATACCATGCCGCAAACTGTCCTTCTGCAATGGCAGACTGTATTTCTTCAAATTCAATATAAAAGGCATCTTCAAACTGGTACACCGTCGCTTTCTGTAATGACTGCCTGTATCGGAATCTTGCCATTACTTCCATAGATTCGCCATTTTTTAACCTTAAATCTTCACGTACCCAATGGAGTTCAGCATTATCTATTTTCAGAGCTTTCTTCAGCAGTCCCGGAAACTGGTGCCCTTCACCCACGAAGATAATATTGTTTTCCATGTCTCTGGAGATAATAAAACAGCTTTCTTTATGTCCGCCGATTCCTAATCCTTTGCTTTGTCCGATGGTGAAAAACTGGGCTCCCTGATGCTTTCCTATAACTTTTCCATCGGATTTTTTATAACTGATTTTACGGCTTAAAAATTCCAGTGCTTCCTGTTTTGAAGAAAATTCAGGGATTTCCTGAGAAAATAAAGGTGAATCTTTGAAAATTTCCACAATTTCACCTTCTTTCGGAACCAGCTGCTGCTGTAAAAACTGCGGAAGGCTTACTTTCCCGATAAAACATAATCCCTGGGAATCTTTTTTATCGGCGGTTACCAACCCGATTTCCCTGGCAATTTCCCGTACTTCAGGTTTCGTCAGTTCCCCGATCGGAAATAACGCTTTAGACAATTGATCCTGAGATAATTGGCACAAAAAATAAGACTGGTCTTTGTTATTGTCCTGTCCGGCCAGCAAATGGAAAATTTCTTTTCCGTTCTCATCGACTGTTGAGTCTACTCTTGCATAATGTCCGGTGGCTACTTTGCCCGCTCCCAGAGACATCGCTGTTTTCATGAAAACATCAAATTTTACTTCTCTGTTGCAAAGAATATCAGGATTCGGGGTTCTTCCTTTCTGGTATTCATCGAACATGTAATCAACGATTCTTTCCTTGTACAGCTCACTCATATCGATCACCTGGAAAGGGATCCCTAATTTCCGGGCGACCATCAGCGCATCATTGCTGTCCTCAATCCACGGGCATTCATCTTCCAGTGTTACCGAAGCGTCGTTCCAGTTCCTCATAAATAAAGCCACTACTTCATGGCCCTGCTGCTGCAATAAATATGCTGTGACGCTGGAGTCTACACCTCCGGATAATCCTACTACTACTTTCATTTTATTTCAATTTTACGAAACTCTTAACGGGAGTTCTTAGTTTGACGCCGCAAAAATACAACTAAAAAAATTCGTAAAAAAAGCATAATTTTAAACATCGATAAAAACAATGCTATGAAAAAACTGATAGTTCCTTTATTTTTTCTTATTTCCGGATCTGTATTTTCCCAGATTGCAGCAGATTCATTATCCGGAAACCGTAACCGCTGGACATTTGGCGGCGGAATCGGCGTAGGTTTCGGAAGCCAGAGTACTTTTTATTTATCAGCTTCGCCGAGAGTCGGGTACAGGCTTACGGATGATCTTGAAGGCGGACTGGCGGGAAGCGTTTCCTGGCAGACTTCAGATTTTTACCGTTCCACCATGTTTGGTATCGGGCCTTTCGTCAATTATTATATTGCTGACATGTTTTACCTGAGTGCCAATTACCAGCATTATTTTATCAATTATAAGGATAAGTTTTATGATTATAAAATGAATAACCAGGAAGATGCCCTGTATCTCGGCGGCGGTTATATGCAGCGAATCGGCAACAATTCTTTTATGCAGATCGGGCTGATGTACAATGTGCTCTGGAAGGAAAACTCAAGCATATTTTCTACAGGACTGGTTCCGAATATCGGTTTTGTGGTTGGACTTTAATATTATTGATTTCAGATTCAGTTTATACCTGATCTTAATAACAAAAAGCACCGGAAACTCCGGTGCTTTCTATTTGTATTGAATTAATTTTTTAAAATTAAGAAGATTTTTCAGCCGCAGATTTCTTCGGTTTTGAAGTTTTCCCGGTTAAAGCATCTTTTGCTTCATTTACATCAAGAATTACAGTCTCGCCTTCGTTTAACTGCTTGTTTACCAACATTTCAGCCAACAGGTCTTCGATGTATTTCTGGATTGCCCTTTTCAGCGGCCTTGCCCCAAAATCTTTATCCCATCCTTTTTCAGAGATAAATTCTCTCGCTTCATCGGTAAGGTCTACTTTATAGTTTAATTTCTCCAGTCTGCTGTACAGTTTGTTCAGCTCCAGGTCAATGATTTTCTTAATGTCTTCTTTTTCAAGAGAATTAAAGATCACAATATCATCTATCCTGTTTAAGAACTCCGGAGAGAATGCTTTTTTAAGTGCATTTTCAATGGTACTTCTCGCTCTTGAATCTGTACCCGTTTTCTTGGCAGCAGTCCCGAATCCTACACCGTCCCCGAAATCCTTAAGATCCCTTGTTCCGATGTTTGACGTAAGGATAATAATGGTATTCCTGAAGTCGATTTTTCTTCCCAGACTGTCGGTAACGTGACCTTCATCCAGGATTTGCAGTAAGATATTGAATACATCAGGATGGGCTTTTTCAATCTCATCCAGAAGAACCACAGCATAAGGTTTTCTTCTTACCGCTTCCGTTAATTGTCCACCTTCTTCATATCCAACGTATCCCGGAGGCGCACCCACCAATCTTGAAACGGCAAATTTCTCCATGTATTCACTCATATCAATCCTGATCAGTGACTCATCAGATTCGAAAAGCTCTCTTGCCATTACTTTCGCCAGCTCGGTTTTACCGACACCGGTTGTCCCTAAGAAAATAAATGTACCGATTGGTCGGTTCGGGTCTTTAAGCCCGGCCCTGTTTCTCTGAATGGCTTTTACCACCTTCTTCACAGCATCTTCCTGACCGATTACTTTTCCGTTCAGATGATTATCCATTCCGGCTAACTTATCAAGCTCGTTTTTACCTACTTTAGTTACAGGAACGCCGCTCATCATCGAAACCACTTCGGCAACATTTTCTTCCGTTACGGTTTCTTTTTTCTCTTTTACATCTTTATCCCATTTATCTTGGGCAGAATTCAGTTCCATCTGAAGCCTTTCTTCTTCATCTTTCAGTTTTCTTGCTTCAAGATAGTCCTGCGCTTTTACTGCTTTCTGCTTAAGTTCTTTGATCTCTTCAATTTTCTTTTCAAAATCAATGATTTCAGTCGGAACCTTCATGTTTTTAATATAAACACGGGATCCGGCTTCATCCATGGCATCAATAGCCTTGTCCGGAAGGAAACGGTCTGTAATATATCTTGAGGTCAGATTGACACACGCCAGAATTGCTTCAGGAGTATAAATGACATTGTGATGCTCTTCATACTTATCTTTAATCTGATTCAGGATCTGAATGGTTTCGTCAATAGAAGTAGGCTCTACCATTACTTTCTGGAATCTTCTTTCCAGAGCACCGTCTTTCTCAATATACTGGCGGTATTCATCCAGCGTGGTAGCTCCGATGCATTGGATTTCTCCTCTTGCCAAAGCCGGTTTGAACATATTGGAGGCATCTAAGCTTCCTGTAGAGCTTCCTGCACCTACAATCGTATGAAGCTCATCAATGAATAAGATGACATCCCTATTTTTTTCCAGTTCCGTCATAATAGCCTTCATTCTTTCTTCAAACTGCCCACGGTATTTGGTTCCGGCTACTAAACTTGCCAGATCCAGCGTGATCACACGTTTTCCGTAAAGAACCCGGGATACTTTTTTCTGCTGGATTCTTAAAGCCAGTCCTTCCGCAATGGCAGATTTACCAACGCCCGGCTCCCCGATAAGAAGCGGGTTGTTTTTCTTTCTGCGGGATAAAATCTGGGAAACCCTTTCAATTTCTTTTTCACGGCCGATGACAGGATCTAATTTTCCGTCTCTTGCCAAAGAAGTAAGGTCTCTTCCGAAGTTATCAAGGGTAGGGGTTTTGCTTTTTGAACCGCCCAGGTTACCCGTAGGTTTCCTCATCTGTTCAAAATCCTCTCTTTCGTCATCGTCATCATAGGCACTCATCTGCGGTGCCTGTCCGGAATTTTTCAGCATCGTCTGGTATTCCTTTGAAACGCCTTCATAATCAATATCATAAGCGCCTAAAACATTAGAAGTAGGATCCTCATATTTATACAGAATGCCTAAAAGCAGGTGAACGGTATTGATTTCATTGCTTTTATACTGTCTGCATTCCAGCTCTGCACGTTTAATGGCATGGTCTGCCATCTTCGTGAAAGAGATATTGGTTACTTCTTCAGAAATAGGATTAAGACTTGATGTATTTAGAGTTTCAATTTTTCTTCTGATCTGTGTTAAATCCGCATTAAGGTTCTGAAGGATTTCTTTTGCAGAGTTTTCTGTTTTTATAATACCTAAAAGTAGATGTTCTGTATTAAGAAATTCACTATTCAGCCTCTTCGCTTCGCTTTTGCTTTGTTTGAACACCTGGCTCAAACCTTGTGAAAACTTATAATCCATAATGTATCTCATTAGAATAAAGGCAACATTGCCGTTTATCCATTATCTAAATTACAAATATTTTACCAAAAACCAATAAATGACTTTATGGCAGAAAAAATTTTATTATCTTACTGAAAATGATTAAGTTTGTAACCTTCTAAACTTTTTTCATGAATTCCGAAACTGCTGCCTATATAGGATATTCCGCATCGCTTTTTATCGTACTGAGTTTTATACTGAAGGATATAAGAAAGATCAGGATCGTCAATATGATCGGCTGTATATGCTTTGTAATTTATGGTATTTTCAGCGGGCTGCTCTGGCCGGTTATCATCCCGAATGCGCTCATCTGTTTGATACAGGTGTATCATCTTTTATCAGACCGGAATAAATAATGCAGCGGAAAAAGATCATTACTTCTGCATTCAGCAACTTATACACGGATCAGCGTATAGAAAAGGTCTGCCATACCTTGTATGAAAGCGGGTATACAATTGAACTTATCGGAAATGACTGGAACGGGGCAGAAGACATGGCCCGACCTTATCTTTTTTCAAGAATCCACCTAATCTCCAAAAGCTTAAAAACTGCGTATTTTGAATTCAACTGGAAGCTGTATCATCAATTAAAGAAAAAAGCGGATAAGAATACCATTCTCCACGCAAATGACCTGGATGCCCTTCTTCCGAATTACCTTATTGCTAAAAAATTAAATATACCGCTTGTTTTTGACAGCCATGAGATCTTTTCAGAAATGCCGGCGGTTCAGGGCAAAATGTCACAAAAACTGTGGCGGTACCTTGAAAAATCTGTCATTCCTGATATTACGCTGATGATAACGGCAAGCGGAAGCTATGCAACCTGGTTCAGAAACAAGTACGGAATTGATGCTACTGTTGTCCAGAATGCACCAAAAAAAGTAGATAATATTCCGGATATTCCTGAAAATTATCCGAAAATACTCTTATACCAGGGAGTCATTAATCCGTTCCGTGGTATTGATAAGGCGATTCTGGCCATGCATCATCTGGATGATGTAATTTTTAAAATTGCAGGCGACGGCCCGAAGAAGAAAGAATATGAAGAACTGATGATCCGTGAAAACCTTCAGGATAAGGTTCAGTTTTTAGGGAAGCTGCCGCCGCAGGATTTAAGAAAAGTAACATTAACAGCCGATTGCGGAATGAGTATTGAAGAAAACGGCGGAGAAAGCTATTATTATTCTTTACCCAATAAAGTATTGGACTGTATTCAGGCTCGTGTACCTCTGATTCTTTCCGGCCTCCCTGAAATGCAGAATATTAAGCAGCAGTTTGATGTCGGAGAAATCATTATGGACCACCGGCCTGAACATATTGCGCAGGCTGTTAAGACCGTTATCTCTAAGGGCAGGGAAAACTATCAGCCTGAGCTTGAAAAAGCAGCCGCTGCCCTGTGCTGGGAAAACGAGGAAATTAAACTCCTGAATGTTTTTCAAAGAGCATCAGAGACACTGTAGCGTCAGCAATTAAGATCAGCAGGCTGTTCATATTATTACATTTCGCCGTACCCTATTGCTTCATGCCTAAGGCATAATTTAGTATCTTTGCCTAAAGAAATCAATTAAAATGACCATTAAAGAAAAACAGCAGGAAATCATCGACGAATTTGCGTTTCTCGAAGACTGGGAGCAGAAATATGAATATATTATTGATCTCGGGAAAGAGCTTAAAGGGCTTCCTGATGACAGAAAAAGCGATGACAACCTGATTAAAGGCTGCCAGAGCAAGGTATGGATCGATGCGGAGTTCACAGACGGGAAACTGTTTTTTGATGCGGATTCTGACGGTATTTTACCGAAAGGAATCGTATCCCTTCTGGTAAGCATCTACAGCGGCCATTCTACCCAGGAAATTTTAGATTCTGATTTTGATTTTATTTCTAAAATCGGATTGCAGGAGTTTCTTTCCCCTTCCAGAGCCAACGGATTGATGGCCATGACTAAACAGATTAAATTTTACGCAGTAGCCTATCAGTTGAAATCATAGTTGTGACCAGAATTTTAGCATACCGATTTTCCGCATTTGGCGATGTTGCCATGACCGTGCCTGTGTTCAGGGAATTTCTGGAGCAGAACCCTGATGTGGAAATTATTATGGTGTCCCGGAAGAATTTCGGGAACCTGTTTTCAGGAGTTCCGAATGTTATCTTCAAAGGCATCAATCTGGATGAGTATAAAGGTTTTTTCGGCCTGAGAAAACTGGCCAATGAATTAATCAGTGAATTCCATCCCGATCTGGTTGCGAACCTCCATGACGTGATCAGGACAAAAATTTTAGATAAAATTTACCGCCGCAAAGGACTGAAGGTTTTTAAGATCAATAAAGGAAAGGAGGAAAAGGAGCAGCTTACTGACATCTGGAACCTGAACAAGAAGCAGTTAAGGAGAACCGTGGAACGTTATGCTGATGTATTCCGCGAAATGGGCTTTAAGGTGGAACTGTCACATCAGTTAAGGCCGGCAGCGATCCATAAGTCGGGGATTGGTTTTGCGCCTTTCGCACAGCATCGGGGAAAAATGCTCCCGCTGGAAAAATCTTATGAATTAGCCAGGGTTCTGTCTCAAAAAAATACCGTTTATTTCTTCGGAGGCGGGGAAAAGGAAACGGAAGTCCTGCAGAGATGGGAACAGGAAATCCCCAATACCTTCAGCCTCGCAGGAAAGCTGAACCTTACCGAAGAGCTTAATAAGATCGCCCAGCTGGAACTGATGATCTCCATGGATTCTGCAAATATGCACTTGGCCAGCCTGGTGGGCACACGGTGTGTCTCTGTCTGGGGGCAGACCCATCCGTACGCCGGATTCTTAGGTTTCGGGCAGAGTGAAAATGATATCGTGCAGGTTAAGGACCTTACCTGCAGGCCGTGTTCGGTTTTCGGGGACAGGGAATGTTTCCGTGGCGACTGGGCCTGTCTGGAGGAGCTTAATATTCAGAAGATTGTTGAGAAAGTATAAAGTATATTTCTTCAGGGAATAGTCTGGCTACCTTAAAATGTTATGTTTCTTCAACACTTCTGCCAGGCTTAATTTGCTTTTACTGTAAATAAGTTTTATCCCTTTTATCTGAAAACTGTTATCTGTCTCTCTCCATAAAAAGCTGTTTTCTAAATCATTTGGAATGAATACATGATCTAAATTATCAGATAAAATTTTTAACAGTGTATTTAATTCTTTTTCTTCAAAATGTGTTTTAATCTCATTTGAATTTTTATTAAAAAATTTAAATGCTGACAATACTGATTTATTGATAAATCCTTCAGATCTTGCTTCAGCGATAACTGGCGAAATGGTAAATATAAATACCTTAAATTTACCTCTTTCCTGAGACCGGAAAATTAGTATATCGTCAATAGAATCAAATGAAATTATCTCTCTTACAAAAGAGTTTTCTATAATAAGATTGCTGTTGTTATGATAAACCGTAAAAAAATCCATTGTAAATTATCTGATTAATGAGAGTTTATTTTCACCGTTTTTACGGTGAAAAAGGGCAAGTTCTGTAATAATCATTCCTTCACTGTTTTCAAAAACAAAACCGCACGGCTGATCAGGAGTTTTTATTCCCACCACCTGGTTTTTGTTACCATAAAAATGTAATGAATACTCAGAAAAATCAATTTTCCCGACATTCTGTTTCGAGGAATTCAGGATTGTTTTCTTTCTTGCTTCTTTTTCTTCTTTACTGAGATAAAATGCTGTGGTTATTTCTTCAAATCGTTGACTGTTTAAAGCATTGTACCGGTCAGTTTCCCTGTTTTGTATGATTGTGTGGAAAGTTTCATAATAGATTTCGAGTTCCTTTAAAATACCTTCTTTTACAGGATTATTGCCGTTAATGTAATCTGAGAAATCAAAAGAATTTTTCCAGCCTTCCAAAACATAGGGAACTTCTGCTTCAAAAAAGTCTCCGGATGTATACATCTGTGTATCTTTATCTTCAAAAGAAATTGGGAAGTGCTGCTTTATAACCTGTTTTGGAAAAGAGAAATCAAAGGCATCTCTTACGGTAATTTTAAGGTCAACCGACGCTTGCCTGCTGATCCGTCCTTCATTTTCAAAACAGTTGGCTTTAATAGTGAAAAACTGTTTCCCCGATTTTAAAATATATGAATTGATGGGCCAGTCCACTGCCATACCGCCTTCTTTAGAATGTTCAAAACAGGGGATGTCATTAATCAGTAATTCAGCCTGACAGTTTCTTACCTGCAATTCTGCAAGATAGAAAGGGTTTTTCATATTAATTATTTTTTGGTGTATTTTTTTAAACAGATATCTTCGCCTACAAAAACCTGTTCCAAAGGAAATGTGTCGCAACTGAAATTTTTGTTCACAACAGAAATATTGTAAATATGGTCTCCTTCAAAAGATGAGTAGGTAAAGTGGATAATTTTATCTGGAGCCTCCCAACGGTAAACTGCAGGATCTTTGTATAACTGATTAATATTTATCCTGTTTTTTTTAAACTGATCATCAATATTCTGGATAATCTTGTCTCTCATATTTTCTTTGGAGACAAATGATGTAGAAACACCGATGATTTTGTTGTCCTTACTTATTTTAAAATCATATTTATACGTACTCAGATCAATATTTCCCAGTGAAATTCTGATGTTCTGATTTTCTTTTTTACTTACAATATAATTAAAGGCAATATCAGAAGCATTACTTTCTTTTATGGAAGTTTTATAATATTTATTTTTCCCGAAAAGCGTAGTGATATCTTCTTTAAAAGAAATTTTTTCAATATAAAAATTAGTACTTCCCAGTGTATTCGGATTTTCTTTTTTCTGTGATTTGCAGCTGTAAACGGACAAAACAAAAACTATGGCGAATAAAAACTTACTTCTTTTCATTAATATATATTTTTCCTGAGTCATAGATAGGATCTTTTGGTTCTTCAATTATAGTGAAAACTTGTTGATGGGTGGGTTTAAAATCAATTCTTCTGTTACTGATCAGTTCACTGACTACAATCGTCATTTTTGCCCCTTTGAAGTTTACGGTTGATTTTTCATAATATTTTCCCTGTCCTATATCAAATCCCCATTCTTTTTCAAAGGTCAAAGATGTTGCCACATTTCCTTCCACTTTCCATTTTTCCACTTCTGTGTTTCCCGTACCACCGCTGGCGGTAGTTGTGGGGATGAGGACTACTTCATTGCTTTTACATCCTGCACGAAGGGTAACACCGGGCTCCACCCACATTTTTTGTTTTCCGCGGTTGGCAAATCCGTCAATCCGGTTATAAGATAAACTCAAATCTGCTTTTACAGGCAGTGAGACTTCAAAAGTGATATAAAGATCTGATTTTGAAAGCCATTCAATGAATTGGATGATCCAGCCTATTACTCTTCCGATCGGGCCTAAAAATCTGACTAAAGGAACAAGATCGACAGCTATGGTTAACCCGATTAAAGGGTCGGCTCTCAGGCCTCCTGTGTAAATCGGAACGATCTCATTTGTACTTGCTTTCCCGAATTTCCAGCCCAGTGCAAAACCTATATTGGGCGGATCGATCGCAAAATCGATTTCAATTACCCGTCTGGATTGTGCTAAACTGGGCGTTCCGTCGCTATGGATCGGATTAAACACGTCAAGATATTGTCTTGTCATGTTAAAAGCTCCGACAGCAGTATCAACAACTTTTTTTATGCTTTCAATACCGATCTCGTGTTCTTTGCCGTTTTCAACAGCTTTTGCTTTCAAAACCCAGCCTAAATTGGAAGTCTGTGTACCTTCAATATTAAGTTCACTCCTTAAATATCTGAAATTATAATTTTGATGATGGCCATTCAGTCTTTCTCTTGAATATTTTATTTTTCCTGAATAACCCCGGCCGATGGTTACTAAAAAAGCAACTTCCCATTCTATATCAGGATATACTTTGATTTTGGCAATCTGGTTTGGGTACCTGCAGGTGCTGATAGGAACAAAATAGCTTTGGGCAAGATCATCAGAAAGAATGAAATAATTAAAAAGCCACATTATATTGGCAACCTGAGCCGGATATTTATTTATTCTGCCTTCTAAAAATGTTTTATTATAAACATATTTTGGCATTAATATCATCTTGTTGTCACCTTCAAATTTATAATCTACTCCGGATTGCCATTGCTGAATCTGTGCAGGATTGTAGGATTTGTCGGATTTTATGACATCTCTGTCCGTTCTGTTTTCGTTGGTCGTTGCAACACCTGCATTTTTTTGTTGCTGATTATGTGTGGAGTCTTCCTGTGTAGAGAAGCCTTCGGAAGTCCTTACGGCTGCATTTACTTTTTCTACCTGAAAGACGTTGGTCTGTACCGTATGTTTTTGGCCTTCATCCAATAACAGGCCCTGGCAAAAAACATCCTTTGTCGTGAGCTTATCTAGTGTGATAGAAATTTTTTTTCTCGAGTCTCCGGCTGTAATGCCAAAAACCTGCGAAGTCCTGTCAATGTTCGGATCATCTTCATTAAAAATCACTAAAGGGGTTCTGTCACCGTCATTTTCATCTTTGATCGTGATTTTTGAATATCCGCAAGGATCATATTCTCTTTTGGTATAGCGAATGTCCCCGATATATTGGATCTGGTTATTTTTCTGAACCTCAAACTGCCCCATCATAGAGCTCATGGTGTCGTAAGGAACCAGTAATTCCCTGGACGTATCATAGACCCATTTGCCATGTTCAAGCCTCGACCAGTCTGAAGTTGCCCGCTCAGAATCATATTCCCCCATGGTTCGCTGTGCATCAGCAGAGATAAGAACGGGAGCGGTAAATCCTATAATACCGCTTAATCTCAGGTAAAATTTTTCATCCTGTTTTTCACCGTTATGGTTTTTCTGCCATTCAGGGTCCAGGAAAAAGCGTACGGACTTTCTCCCGTTATAAACAAACTGTCCCGGATTGGTAATTTCTACATCTTTCTGGGAGGCAACCACTTTTCCTTTGTTAATTAACTCTACATTAAAAACAAATTTGTCCATCCTGTTGTTGAAATCCGGCAGAAGGTGGGTGTATATTTCTGCCTGTACAGTCTGTCCGTAAGCGGCTTTCTTTTCCGTGTTCTGTAAGGGAAGATAACCGCCTGAAGGAAATTTAAAATGGCAGTATAGAACCTGGGGCCGGTCTAATGCCACAACCCTTAACGCATTTACGCCATCCAGTTCAGGATAAACGCTGAAAGGGATCAACAGATGTATAACGCCGACATTTCCGTTAGAAGTTTTAATGTCTCCAATATTTATTTCCTTATTGTTTCCCTCAAAAGTCTTATGATCCTGCGTCTGCGTCTTTAAGGTTTCAAAAAAATCATTCGGTCCCAGTGTAGGATAAAGAGCTTTGTAGGCCTGCCAGATATGCTCTCTCACCAGAAACCATTTTACATTGTTGATGGTATTGTCGGGATTTTGAGTTCCTGCTCCCAGGCAGCTCCTGTCTATATAAGCGGTAAAAGCGTTTTGGGAATGCCCCAGTTCTACGATAAATCCAGTTCCATATTGCTTTACATTCTGTTTAGGCTCTTTAATTAAAGCTTTTTTTATGCCGGCTGTTCCCATTAAAATCCGAATTTATAAGCGTCATTGGTCTGGTAATTCCTCATATCAATAACAGGATTGACATGGGACTGGAGGTCTTCATCAGCATTTTTTATATTGTTCTGAGAAGGCTCGCCCATCTGTCCGGTTTTGATGATGCTGATGCAGTCTTTTCCGCCGATAGGGCAGGTGGCTTTGCTGTCCTGAAGCAGGATATAGCCGTCCGGCGGTGAATATTTCTCCTTTTCGTAATATCCGCTCCATTCGGTGACGATGGCGTTGCAGGGCTTGTTATTCTGTTTTTTGCAGGGTCCGAACGTGTTTTTCTCAAAAGTGGTGCCTATATCCTTGTGGGTGGCAGCCAGTTTTGAGCTTCCGTTTAAGTCGTTTACGAAATATTTTTTTTGAGTAAGTACTTTTAATTTGTCCGGAGTAGTACCAAACTGACATTGGCATAGGGCTCCCTGTACTACTTTTTCTTTTAAAGACATATTAATTGATTTGTGTGGTGTGTAAAATTAGTGTTTTTTTATTTTACCAGTCGTTTTCATATTTATTTTTGTAAAATCCCCATTTATTAGGCTCGGAAACCACGAGTCCGCCCGTGATGAAAGGACTGCCCGGACTTAGTTTCATAAATCTGAACCCGTCAGTATTCTGCTGAAACTGGGTGTATTTTATCTTTTTGATTAAATTCCTGTTTCCGGTGAGATCTTTTGAGAACACTTCAAAGTCTGCACGGATATGCATCGGAAAATGATGATATACATCCAGATCGAAAATGACCTTTAATGTCATAAAGCAATTTGAATGCACCGCATTTTTAGGAATAAAATAAGGATGAGCCGGCTCTTCTCTGCTTTCAAATTCTATGATGAAAGAATGGTAATCCGTGGGAATTTTATTAATTGTCTGGATTCCCTGGAACCTCAATGGAACCTGATAGGGAATAACCGGTAAAAACAAGACTGTTTCTGTTTTTCTTGCTTCTCCATAATTGATAAATTTCGGATGGAAAAATAAATTCCAGAACCAGTCAAACTGCAGGCTTTGTTCCAATCCGGATCTGTTGCTGATTTTTTTATCAGCTGCGAGCAAGAAATCGTTCAGAGGGCCGCTGCTGTATTTTTCAAGGATGCGTGCTTTTTCTTTTTCCCAACGTTGTTTTATATCTTCGTGGTTGAGGATTTCATTTGTGGTTAATCCCTTTTCGTTAAGATGGGTCTGGATAGGATAGAATGCCCTGGAAATGGCGTTTCCTAAAATTTCATTCACTCCGTCTGGTTCATGTTGGTTATAAAAAATATGATCCTTATGAATGGTCAGAATACCTCTGTGGTGTTCAAGCTCAAGATCGACAGCGATTTCGTAATCAATTCTCTTGTCAGGAATAGGTTCGTTACCGGAAAAATATTTTACAGAAACGCCATATTTCCTTTGTGATAAACCGTCCGGTTGTATTCTGAGACTGTTGAGCCTTCTGAGGATCTCTTTTTTTGACATCAGTATGTCCATGGAAATTATTTTTCTTTCTACATTACACTTGGCCCATCAAATGTAAAGAAATAGTCGTTAAATAAAAAGTGATGATGGATTTAAAGATAAAAACAAAAAAAATCTCCCAGTTTCCTGAGAGATTTTGTGGGCCCTGAGGGATTCGAACCCCCGACCCTCTGGGTGTAAACCAGATGCTCTGAACCAACTGAGCTAAGAGCCCTGAAATTTTTTAAAAGGCTTCAGTATCCTTTTTAGTGGGCCCTGAGGGATTCGAACCCCCGACCCTCTGGGTGTAAACCAGATGCTCTGAACCAACTGAGCTAAGAGCCCCACTATCTTGTTTCCTCGATTAGAGTGGTGCAAATATACGACTTATTCAGAAATCTCCAAATTTTTTTCTAAAAATTCTCCGACTACAAAATTACTTCCGCCGATAAAAATCATTTCTTCATTTGTACATTGTTCTTTTGCAGACAGATATGCTTCCTGCACGGAATTGAAAATTTTATAAGAAATTTTTGCCTCCCGAAGCAGATTCTCATAATCTTCAGGATGCCGACCCCTGAAAATAGAAGGTTTCGCAAAATAGAAATCAGAATTTTCCGGTAAGATTTTCATTACGTCATCAATCTTTTTATCATTAACGAAGCCCAGGATAACATGTTTATGCCTGTTTATGGAATTCAGCTGATCAAAAACATATTCCAGGCCCGCCTGGTTGTGCCCTGTATCGCAGATCGTGAGCGGACTCTTTGAAAATTCAAACCAGCGGCCTATAAATCCCGTATTTCTATGGACGTTTAAAAGTCCGTTTTCAATATTCTGATCAGAAATGGCATAATCCATTTTTTTCAGTTCATGAATTAATGCCAGAACCACTTTGATGTTTTTTTTCTGGTAATTTCCTTCCAGGTCAGATTTAAAATCCGTTTTTAATATGGCCGCATCAATAAAAGGAGCCTTTTCTTTTTCTGCCTTTTCTTTAAGAATAGCTTTCACTGTTCCGTTTTCTTCCCCGGAAACCACAGGGATCCCCTGTTTGATAATCCCGGCTTTTTCTCCGGCAATTTCCTCAAGCGTATCTCCCAGAATGTTCTGGTGGTCCAGCTGAACATTGGTAATGGCAGCAATCAGCGGATGGATGATGTTGGTTGAGTCCAGCCTTCCGCCAAGTCCGACTTCGATAATTGCGAAATCTACCTGCTGCTGACAGAAATATTCAAAAGCCATGATGGTGGTAAATTCAAAAAATGAAGGCTGGATATCATCCGGCAGGTTTTTCAGCTTCTGAATAAAATGATATACAAATTCTTTATCGCAGTTTCTGCCGTTTATTTTGATCCGCTCTGTGAAATCAATAAGATGGGGTGAGTTGTATAAACCCGTTTTATATCCCTGTTCCTGAAGCACGGAAGCCAGCATGTTGCTTGAAGAGCCTTTTCCGTTGGTGCCGCCGATATGGATGCATTTTATTTTTTCCTGGGGATTCCCGAAAAATGCACACAGTCTTATAATGTTATCCAATCCGGGCTTATAGGCTTTTTGCCCGTCCGTCTGGTAATTCGGAGCCTGTACGAAAAGCCATTCCACAGCTTCCTGATATTGTTCGGTTGTCATGGTACAAAATTCTCAAAACTTTCATACATATGAAACAATAATTTCCTGAAACTGTAACTTTTTTATATTTGGTTCGTCTAATTACAAAAAAGCGTAACATGAAAAGAGTTTTGGCTGTTGTTTTGGGATTGTCTTGCCTGGCTGTGAATGCCCAGAAGAAATGGTCTTTGAGAGAATGTGTAGACTATGCCACCACGCATAACCTGCAGGTGATCCAAAATGAATATTCAAAACAGATACAGGATCTTAACCTCAACATCGCAAAGAGGAACTATCTGCCGTCCGTTTCCGGAAATTTCGGGAACAGCGTAAGTTTCGGACAGGCTTCTTTAGGGACGGGAAGTATCCGGAATGACAGGTACAGCAACAATGCCAATCTTAGCGCTGATATGTTGTTATACAACAACGGAAGGCTTGAAAAAACCATCAGGAAAACGGAATTTGATGTGGAAGCCAGCCAGTATGATATTGAAACCATTAAAAATGATATCTCTCTTCAGATTGCCCAGCAGTATTTAACTACCCTTTTAAACAAGGAAATTGTAAAGATTTCCCAGTCGGCTGTAGAAAATGCCCAGAAGCAGTATGACCGGGCGAAAATAACCACTACCGTAGGCACAACGGCACAAACCATTCTTGCAGAAGCAGAATCAGGACTGGCGAGAGAAAAGCAAAACCTTAAAACTGCGGAAATCAATGTAGGCAGAAGCTTATTTGCTTTGGCCCAGCTGCTGCAGCTTCAGGAATACAAAGATTTTGATGTTGAAGATGTAAATGTTCCGGATCAGCTTGCGCCTCAGCTCAAATCTGTAGATGAGGTATTGACGACCGCTTATGAAAACCAGCCGCAGATTAAAGCGGCAGAAAGCAGGATAAGATCGGCAGAAGCACAGACGAAAGTTACAAAAACAGCTTTCTGGCCAACGTTAACGGCAAGTGTCGGTATCGGGACCTTCTACAATAACCTGTTAAATACAAATAATGTAGGAAGCCCGCTTTTTTACATCCAGGAAGGCGGATTTTTCCCGCAGTATAAAGAAAATTTCGGTCAGCAGGGTGGTGTGAGCTTAAATATCCCGATTTTTAATAAGGGAATTACCAAACTCCAGGTAGAGCAGTCAAGATTGAATGAGAGTATTGCCAAAGTCACCATGCAGCAGCAGAGACAGGTGGTACGGGAGAATGTTCAGAAAGCCCAGTTTGATGTTGATGCCAATTATGAAATTTATTTATCTGCCGTTCAGACTGAAAAAAGCACAAAGCTGGCGCTGGATTTTGCAGATAAAAGTTATGCGGCAGGGAGATCTACGATTTACGATGTAAATATAGCGCGAAACAACTATGCCAATGCGCAGGGATCTGTAGCCCAGTCTAAATTTAATTATCTGTTCAGTCTTAAACTGCTGAACTTCTATGCAGGAATTCCACTAAGTTTGTAGCATGTCTATCGGGTCTTTAGAAAAATATTTACCACAAAATACGCTTCAATATTTAAAAGTCTGGTTTGCAGATTACTATATTCATATCAAAGTCACACGGAACAGGAACTCCAAATTGGGGGATTACCGGAAACTCCCGGACCGTTCTCATGAGATTACCATCAATTCCACCCTGGCACCGCAGCTTTTTTTCTTTGTGCTGACCCATGAACTGGCACACCTTATTGCCTTTGAAAGATACGGCAGGAAAATAGCTCCCCACGGAAATGAATGGAAAGAAACTTTCAGACAGATGCTGTTGCAAAGCCTTGATGTTTATGAAGAAGACTTACGGCCCGTGATTGTGAAATTTTCAAAATCTCCCAAAGCCAATTTCATGGCAAGCCCGGATCTGGTAAAATATTTTCATATTGAAAATCAGGATGATAATCTTGTATTTATTGAAACACTAACCAAAGGAGACCTTTTTATGTACCGGAATGAAAAGTATTTATTGGAAGGTCTTATTAAAAAAAACTATCTTTGTAAACACCTGGCTACAGGAAGGAAGTATTCTTTCAAGCCTTTGGCAAGGGTAGAAAAATGCACTTAAGAATGTCAAAATCAAATAGATATTGCGTGATTATGGCGGGAGGAATCGGCAGCAGATTCTGGCCTATGAGTACGCAGAAATTTCCGAAACAGTTTCAGGATATTTTAGGAGTAGGCCGTACCATGATTCAGCAGACCTATGACAGGATCAGCAAAATCATTCCTGATGAAAACATATTCGTTATTACCAATAAAGAATATGTAGAGCTTACCCATCAGCAGCTTCCCGAAATTGCTCAGGAAAATATAGTGGGCGAACCTTTGCTTAAAAATACGGCACCCTGTAATCTTTACATGGTCAATAAAATCGCAGAGATTGATCCGGATGCCACCATGATCGTTCTGCCCGCAGACCATCTGATCCTGAAAGAAGATGTTTTTTTAGAGAAAGCACTGCTTGCTTTTGATATCGCGGCTGAGCATGAATACCTTGTTACGTTGGGAATTACCCCTACAAGGCCTGACACGGGCTATGGGTACATTCAGTTTGTAGATAAACATGATTCTTCTTACTATAAAGTAAAAACCTTCACGGAAAAACCGATCCTGGAAATCGCAAAAAGCTTTTTAGAAAGTGGTGATTTCCTTTGGAATGCCGGGATTTTTATCTGGAATGTAAAAAGTATCCATCATGCATTTGAGACGTACCTTCCGGAAATGACCCAGCATTTTATGGACTGTGAGTATAATACCGACAGTGAAAAAAGCTGTATTGAGATCATTTATCCTAAAGTTCAGAAAGTCTCTATTGATAACGGTATTTTAGAAAAAGCGAAAAATGTTTACGTGATCCCTGCTGACCTGGGATGGAGTGACCTGGGAACCTGGACTTCAGTATATGAAAATGCGGATAAGGATGATAACCAAAACGCAGTACGAACTAAGCAGCCTATTCTTATCTACAATTCAACAGGAAATGTGATACGGCTGAAAAATACCAATAAAGCCGTAATTATTGACGGACTGGAAAATTATATTATTGTGGATACGGATAAAGCATTGTTAATCTGTCCGCTGGATAATGACCAGCTGATCAAGGATTATGTCCTGGACCTGAAAAGCTTTAAGAAAGGAGATAAATTCATGTAAAATAATCGGGGGCTTTCCGCGTTCTTGAAGTATGGTAAAATTTATATGCAAATTCAGTGTGTGCATGCTCAGCTTACTAAGCGTGTCTTTCTATTCACAGGAAAAAAAACAATTTTACGATGTTGCAAGCGTGCTCCAGAATATGATTCCGGACGGTAAACCTAGTTCATGGGGTCTGATTCATCAGAGTTCCGGAAAAGATGCTGTTTTAAAATCATCATCAGCTGATAAAACCTATACTTCACAGTCGTCAGGATTCAATATCGGGATAGCTGAAGAAGGCGAATTTTACTATATTGTATATTCTGCGGGTGGAAAAACCGAGTACATTACTGATCTGGCCGGACTTAAGAAGTTTGCCGGAAAGGTTGACAATATTCACGATGCTGCTGTTTTTGCAGCGTCAGAAGGATATATTATTGATGAGAATTTCAGGGATGTGGCAGGAAATTATTATGAGGATGCGTCTGATTATTACCTGGATCTTGGGAAGCTGACCTCAACAGAATGTCCCTATCAGAAAAAATACTTCACTTTAAGGGTCAGTAAATCAACAGGGAATATTTCTGTCGTAAAAGACAACGGGCCTTATATCGAGCTGTATAATAAAAAGTGTACGAACAATCCGAGGCTTTTAAAACTTGAAAAGAAAGAAGAACCGAAAGATGAGCCTAAAAAACCAGCCAGATCAACAAAACGCAGATAAATTTTACGAGACGGAAAGATTGATTATCCGTCCGATGTCTGTGGAAGACGGAGCGTTTATCCTTGACCTTTACAACAGGCCGAAATTTATCAAATACATCGGAGACCGGAATCTGAAAACAGTTTCCGATGCGGAAAACTATATCAGGAACAGGTTTCTCCCGCAGTTTGAAAAACTCGGATTCGGCAATTACTTGATGATTACCAAAGAAGGGCGTCACAAAATAGGCGGAGTTGGGATCTTTGAAAGAGAAGGTCTGGACATTGTTGACATCGGCTTTTCTCTCCTTGATGAATTTGAAGGGAAAGGGTATGCGTATGAAGCGGCATTAAAAGTAAAATCCATCGGGATGGATGACTTCGGGTTACAAAAGATCTCTGCCATTACTACAAAAGACAATTTTTCTTCCCAGAAACTGATCGAAAAGCTAGGATTGAAATTTCATAAGTTTGTTCATATTTCCGGTGATCCGGAAGAACTGATGTACTATGAAACAGAATAATAATGATCAATAATTGATTAAATAAGCCGTCATGTTTGCCGTTCCGGAAGGATTCCAACACTACAAATTGCTCATACTTCCGGAATGGCAAAGGTCAGACCTGAAATTTCAATGCTTAACAAGCTTAGGAATTAAAGTTACCCCTCCAAAATCTGTTCAGCAGCGGTTTTTGAAGTTACTTTTTCAATAACTCTCGTACAGATTCCAGCTTCATCAAAAATAAAAGTAGTCCGTACAATTCCCATGTATGTTTTTCCGAATGTTTTTTTCTCCTGCCAAACACCGAACTTCTCAATAATATCACGGCTTTCATCAGCAATTAAATCATAGGGGAAGGCAAATTTGCTGTGGAAATTTTTCTGCTTTTTAACGGAATCCCCGCTTACGCCCAACAGCTGGAATCCTGCTTTTTCAAGCTGGGTATAGTTGTTGCTTAAATTACATGCTTCCACCGTACAGGTAGGCGTGCTGGCCTGCGGATAGAAGAAAATAACTGATTTTTTTCCGATCAGGTTTTCAGACTGTATCGTTTCTCCATCCTGGTTTATTCCTTGAAATGTTGGTAATTTGTCTCTTACTTTCAGCATAATAATTTAATTTTGTTCAAATTTAACGGTTATATGACAAAAAAGCAAAGAGCTGCGCTTGTTCAGCAGGAATTAGAGACACTGTACCCGGAAGTTCCTATTCCGCTGGACCATACCAATCCTTTTACTTTAATGGTGGCGGTGGCACTTTCTGCCCAGACCACAGATAAAAAAGTAAACCAGGTAACGCCGGGTCTTTTTAAAGTAGCCGGAACACCTGAAGAGATGGCCGAACTGGAAGTGGAGGAAATCAGGGAGCTGATTAAAGAAATCGGGTTATCCAATACCAAAGCTAGGAACCTGAAAAGAATGGCCGAACTTTTATTGGAAAGGCACAATGGAGTAGTCCCGCAGACTTATGAAGAGCTGGAAGCGCTGCCCGGCGTCGGACATAAAACAGCTTCCGTGGTGATGAGCCAGGGCTTTGGATTTCCTGCTTTTCCCGTTGATACACACATTCACAGACTGATGACCCTGTGGAAACTGACATCCGGGAAAAATGTGATAGAAACAGAGAAAGATGCAAAGTCCATCTGGCCCGAAAGCGTATGGAACAAGCTCCACCTGCAGATCATTTATTACGGAAGGGAATATTCTCCGGCAAGAGGAAGAGGTGAAAAAGATTTTATTACGAAAATGCTGTTTGAAAAATAAAGTTCAGCTAACAGGCATGAAATTTTTCTCTTTTATTGAGGTTGCTAAAATTTAAAGAATTATAGGGTGATTAAGGAGTAGAACTTAAAAATTAATCCACATCCAGCAATCTTCTGTGGTAATTGATTTGTCCCAAATGGTAATTCAGATGTCCGAACAGGTGGATAAGAAAATATTCGGTTGTCATTGCATACCCTAATGGCTCGTCAGGATAGTCTTTTTCAAGATCTTCTTCCGTTAACTTATCAAGTGAGAAATGGATCATATCAATCGTTTTTTCTATTTTTTCAAGAAGTTCAGCCCTTGGTATATTTTTTAAGGAAAATTCTAAATCCCGCTGTCTCACATATCCGGAATTTCCAAGCTGGGCTCCGATATAGGTGTTGAGGTTCCCCACCAGATGAAGGCACAGGTTCCCCGCAGAATTTGAAATGTCTTTATCTGTTTTCCAGAGCATCTCTTCGTTTTGATAGGCTTCGATTTCTGTTCTTAATTTATTTAAATCCCTTATGTACAGGGATTTCAGGCTTTCTGTGATCATTTTATTACTGTTTTAAAATATCCTCTGAAATCTTTTGTAAAAGAATCGACTTTAGTTTTGTAATCTATAAAGCCGTAAATACTGTCATTCTTTTGAAATTTAGCTTTGTTTAAGGTTAATTTCTGATGAAAAGGGTTCGTTTTAATAAACTTAATTTCAGCATGCAATGTTTTGGGATCAACATCTTTTATCAGAAAATGATTGTCAAAAATACTGATCAGAACTCCGTTTCCAAAATAGCTGTTGTTGTTATTTATCCATATCTGTAGTGTATCCATTTTCATTACAGCATTACATTTATAATTATCCATAAGATGAATACCGACATTCTGAATTACATAAGCAGTTCTTGTTTTACTTGACCGTTTTTCTTTAGGAAACAATCTTAACTCGGGAAATTTTGATAAAAGCCTGATGGTGTCGTTTTGCGGCAGGCTTTTATCTATAGAAAATCTCTCAGAATTTGCTTCTGTTTCTTTCTTTTTCATGCAGGCCAATATTATCCATGTAAAAAATAACATTACATAAAAAGCTTTCATCTTAGTTCAATGTAAAACATAAATCTAAACAGGGAGCCACAAATTAATTTGTGACTTCCATATTTCAATGAGGAATTTGTCTGGTAAACATATTTTTGTATTCAAAATGGCTTATTTCTGCTTCTTCGCCCAAAGATCCATTTTCCTGTTCAGCACATCCAACGGAAGGCATCCCTGGCTCAGCACTTCGTCATGGAACTTAGCCAGAGTGAACTTTTTCCCAAGTTCCTTCTGGTATTTTTCCCTCAGCTCACGGATTCTGAGGGAACCGATTTTGTAGCCTAAAGCCTGTCCCGGCATTGCCATATAGCGTTCCACTTCCGCGGTTGCACCGGCTTCATCGTAAGAAATATTGCTCAGGAAATATTTAATGGCTTCCTCTCTTTTCATGGTTCCGGTGTGCAGGCCGGTATCCACCACCAATCGTACCGCTCTCAGCATCTGGTCGCTCAGATAACCCATTTTCTGATAAGGATCGGTGTATAAGCCGAATTCAGGGCCCAATGTTTCGCAATAATGTGCCCATCCTTCCCCGTAAGCACCGAACCATCCGAATCTCATGAATTTCGGAAGTTTTGTATTTTCCTGCTGAAGGGAAACCTGGTAGTGATGCCCCGGAATGGCTTCATGTAAGAACAGGGATTCCATTCCTGATGTGACGTTGAATTTCGCAGGATCGGGAAGCGGGACATAAAAAATACCCGGCCTTTTCCCGTCAGGGGTTCCTTGGATATATTCTGCACTGGCACTGGCCTCCCTGAATTTTTCAGTCTGGCGGATCTCAAATTTTGTTTTCGGAGTGACGGAGAACATGGTTTTCAGCTTTGGGGTAATTTTCGCCAGGATTCCGTTGAATGCGCCCATCACTTCTTCTGAGGAGGTGTAAGGCATTGCTTTCGGATCCGTTTTTACAAAGCTGATAAATTCTTCCAGCGTTCCGGTAAAGCCGACCTGCTGTTTTACTTTTTCCATTTCTGCACGGAGCATGGCAACCTGCTGCTGTCCGGTTTTATTGATGGCTTGGGGAGACTGGTTGGTGGTTGTCCAGCTTTTTACATAAAACTGATAGATTTCTTTTCCATTCGGCAGGCTGTTATAACCATCTGTATCCCGAGCCTTCGGCAGGTATTCTTTTTCCAGGAAATCACCCATTTGGGTGTAGGCCGGAATGATTTTTCTGGTAATCACCTCTTTATAAGATGCCGAAAGCCTTTCTTTCTGTTCTTTGGTAAAATCTTTCGGGAAGTTGTTAATCGGGCCGTAGAAAATATTTTTATCAGGGTCGGCAGATGTAATTTCTTCCGCCCTCATCTGCGGGATCATTTTAACCACCAGTTTCTTTGGGAGAACCACTTTGCTGTTTATTCCTTCACGGAAATTATCAGTTGCCGCATTCATCCATTCCGGGAATTTTTCCATTCTCTTCAGCCAGTCGCTGTAATCTTTTTCTGTTTTGAACGGCTGGCTTCCCTCGCCGCTTCCATACAGCGGAAAAGTAAGCGGGAGACCGCCAAACTGCGTAAACGGAATATATTCCGGATGATAGGCATAGGCTTCAATTTTATCTTTTAAGGTGTAGTGCAAAACATCATAAACCACTTTTTTTTCATCCGAAAGGCTTTTATAATCAACATTCTCAAGCTGTTTCTGTACGGAATGGTAAAAGGCCACTTCCCCGGAAATAAAATCTTTGTCGATGGTAATCGGAAGCTGGTCATTGTATCTTAAATCGCCCTGTGAAGTTGCTTCCAGCGGATAGAGCTTCAGATACTGCTCATAATAATTGGCTGCTATGGAATCCAGGTTGGAAGGGGTTACTTTCGTTAAAGGGGAATCTGATTTTTTGCAGGAAATAAGGCTTGCTATTAAACTTAGGCCCAGAATACTTTTCGATACAATGTTTTTCATTTTTCAGAATATTTGTGAGGCAAATGTAAATATTAAAACGATAAAAAGACAAAGATTATTTTTTAGCCTTAATTTTCTCAGCGCTGCAAAGAATTACGGATTTAAAGCGATGAAATTTTTTTGATGCTATGGATTTGAAGTGAATGTTCCGGGTTTAATTTATATACGGTCTACCTTTTAGCCCCGATAGAAACGGTTACCCCACAGCAGGAGAGGCAAAGCGGCTGCGCGAGGAGTAAGAGTGGATAGCGGGAAACAGCTTCTGAAAAAAATCAAAAGATCCCGGTTTTAATCTTTAAAATATACTTTTCCTAACCCGGTTACTGTAAATTATCACTCATTTTTTAAAAATAATTTTCAAAAAATTTTTCACATTCAATCTATTGTTTATCTTTGTTGAAAACGTTTAACAATCATAGTATTACAGTTCTTTTTTAAGAAATAATGAAAGGGATTTTAAAAATTTACCATCCGGACGAAACGCTAAAGTACAATATCAGAAACACTTATTGTAAAGCGGTTTACAGCAACCAGCAGCATTTATTAGAGGTTGAAATAATTACGGATGACGGCCTGGATCATGTGGATGATGATTCTCTGCAGTACAACTTTCCGCAACTTTCACTTGAAGTTTTTGATTTCCCCCTGGATTCGGGCGAAATAGAAGGGAAAACCATCAGGATCAATGATTCTGACGAAGATACTTTTACGGAAGTGGATCTGTTTGATGATGAAGATGCTTTTATTTATGATAATGAGCTGCAGTTTGAAAAAAACGAAGAAGATGTGCTCCAGGTGATCTGGAAAGGGACTATTGATGATTTCTATACCGGATCAGAAACCCCGATTCCTTTCAGGCTGAAATGTGAATTCAAGCAGGATGATATTGTGGTAGACGAGGATTAGAAAATCTTTCTCCAACTAATTTATATAAGTAATTTCTTTTCAAAAACGGTTTGAAAAGAAATTTGCTGTTTGGGAAATGAGAGATTTTAAGTGGTTTTTAAGCAATTTTTAAGAGAACATTTCATAATATTCCATTACATTTGTCGTTACAACTTTTATAAAAATACATATTAATGCTGTTAACGGAACTTACTCAGATTTTATTCGCACAGGTTACCACATCTGCAGTGGCACAGGCTCCCAAGAACGTATTTTCATTTTGGGAAATTATGTTTCACGGAGGAATATTCGCAAAAATAGTAATGGTTACGGTATTGTTACTGGGGATATTCTCTGTCTATCTTTTCTTTGAGCGGTTTTTCTTTATCAAAAGGGTCACCTCAAAAACCGATGCCGATTTCATGAATAACATTGAAGATTTTATCAAGGAAGGGAAGATTGAATCTGCAGCAGATTATTGCAAAAGGCAGAATTCGCCGGAAGGAAGAATCCTGGAGAAAGGAATTTCAAGACTGGGGCGCCCGGTTTCTGATATTGTCAGTGCCATGGAATCCCAGGCACAGATTGAGGTAGCCAATATGGAAAAAAACCTGAACCTTCTGGCAGTAGTACCCAGTATTGCTCCGATGCTCGGGCTTTTGGGAACGGTAATCGGGATGATTATTGCATTCTTTGACTTATCCAATATGGAAGGGGCTTTTTCCCCGAAAACACTTTCTGAAGGTATTTACACGGCGTTAGGGCAGACGGCAGTCGGTCTGGCCGTAGCCATTCCGGCCAACTTTTTCTACAATATTCTTTTGACGAGGATTGATAAATTTGTACTGAAAGCGCAGAATATGTCCGGTGAGTTCTTAGATTTAATCAACAAACCTTTATAATACTTCAATGAAGATTCAGAGAAAAAATAAAGCCCGTCCGGAATTCAGTTTAGCCGCGATGACAGACGTTATCCTGCTGATGCTGATCTTCTTTATGATCACTTCCTCTGCCGCCAACCAGAGCGCAATTGATGTAAAGCTGCCGAAGACAGGGGCCGTTGATGACAATATCCCGAATCCGCTTACCGTAAGCATTAAGCCGGACGGATCTTATTTTGTGGATGACAGCCCTGTGAACAAAGGAGACCTGGAGCAGATGGTTGTGAATAAACTTGCCGGGCAGAGCAATAAATCCTTTACCATAAGAGCAGATGAAAATACCATGCATAAAGACGTGGTTTTTGCGATGGAAATTGCTGAAAAATATAAATTTAACATTGCCATTGCAACCGTTAAAGATAAATAGCCAATCAATCCGGAAGATCCGGTAAGATCATGTAAAGATGAGAAGCGATAGTATAGATAAAAATGAACAGAACAGAGACCGGATAAAAAGCGCGCTGCTTTCTGTCCTGATATGGTCTGCCATCCTGCTGTTTGTTTTTTTATATAAATTAAAACCGAAACTTCAGGAACCACAGCAGGAAGTAATCACAACCATGCTGGTGAACTTCGGAGACAACAGGAACGGGAACGGAGTGGAAGAGCCTGCCGACCAGCCTGGAAGCCTGGCAGCACCGTCAGAAATTACTCCTGACCCTTTAGAAGCAGCTGTTCCTGAAACAAAAACGGTGATTGAACCCCAGCCTCAGCCTGAAACTAAAAAATCTGAGGCGAAAGAGAAAATCATCACCGGGAATAATGCAAAGGTTACAGTTCCTAAAAAAGAAGAATCCAAAGAGAATAAAAAATCAACGGCCAGCACAAGTGCTTCCAAAACAGCAAAAAAATCCGGTGCGGCAACGGCCAATTCAAAAACCGGCAGCGGTGACGGAAAAGGGACTGCGGCAATCGGTAACCTGATCAGGGGAAGAGGTTCCAAAGCCGGAAGCCAGGGTGACGGAGACGGAATCGGGAATGCCGGGGATCCGTTAGGCGGTGACGGGAACGGCGACAGCAAAGTGGGGATCGACCGTAAGCTGGTCGGGTTTATTCCCGGAACCATGGGCAGAGGCGGCTCTCAGCCTCCAAACAGCTGTACGGCAAGCGGGACCATCACAGTAGCCTATACGGTAGATAAAGCAGGAAATGTAGTTTCCGCAAGAAGATCAGGCGGAACAGCCGATCCCTGTATCACATCAAACGCCGTATCGTGGGTGAAAAAATATGTGAAAGCAGAAAGATCCAGCGTTTCTTCTACCGGAACATATAAAATTACCTTCTAAAAATTTAAAAGCACTTTACTATGATTCAAGTGCTTTTTTTATTTCATTGATCCTGTTGATCACCGGGAGCGCAAAAATTCCGCTGGTCTGCAGGTACAGTTCATAGCATGTTTTTGATTTGTCTAACCAGTCCTTGTTATTGTTCTGCCTGCCGGTAAAATAGAAAAGGTTTCCCAGCATTTCATAATAATCCTTGTGGTCCCTTTCCTGTCTTTCATTAACAATTGCAATCAGTTCTTCTTTTGATTTTGAAGAAATTTCCGTGAAATCCATTTTAAAAATATCCTTCATTAAGGAATCGAAATCCAGTTCTTTCTGCATCAGGCTTTCTTCAGGCTTGTCAAGGATCAGTTTTTCCAGGGCCTGGGTCAGTTGGCGGATCAGGCGTAACGTAAATTCTTTATCAGTAATCATATCTATTTATGTTGAATTAAAAGTTCAGGTAATCTTCTGTACGGGTTAGTTCGCTCCATCTTGCGGAAAGGAATTTTGCGTAATGAGCCGGCGAGATTCCGTAAGTCCCCAATGAATGCCCGTCATTCACTTCTACCAAAACGGTTTCATCATTTCGGGTAACACCGAAATCCAGAGCATACGAATTGGGCTGAGAGGTAAACCGCTCAATGGCATCTTCTACTGTTTTTACGTCCAATTTCGTGCCCCAATCACCTTTGTATCTTCTGATATCCAGAATTTCTTTATACCGGATAAAACAACGCCATTCCGTTTTAAAATCGATACGTTCGGAGCACCAGATTTCTGTATCTTTTTCCTGATCAATCAATCCCAGGAAATCCATTTCATGGCTGATGACCTTTCCGGCAAACAGTTTGGTCTCGGTTTTCGGTTTAATGAAGATGTTCCGGCTGTTTTTATCCTTAAATACGGTATTGATTGTGGATTCCCAGACCATTCTTTTTAAAAACGGCTTTAGCTCTTCAGGATAATCTATCTCTTTATCAGGGCAGATTATATTCAGGTTTTTAAGCCTTTTTCTTACATTTCCAATGCCACCGACAACAATATGTTCAGGATTACAGTCTGAAATCTCATCGGCATCCGTAAATTTTTCAGTTTCAAAGCCGAAGTTCCTGAAACCGTCATACGCTATAAATGCATTGACATTATAGAATTCCCCGCTTTTATCAGTCTGAATATAGGCTTTCATCTGATCATCATTAATAATTATGCAAAAAACAAATAAGCCAAAGCAATCGCCGTAATAACGCCTACCAAATCCGCCAGAAGCATGGCAACCACGGTGTATCTTGTATTCTTTACGGCTACGGCACCAAAATACACGGCGATCACGTAAAAGGTCGTATCTGAGCTTCCCTGAAGAACTGCTGCCAGCTTACCCTGGAAACTGTCGGCTCCGAAAGTAGACATCGTATCCACCATCATTCCCCGTGCTCCGGAACCGGATAACGGTTTGATTAAGGCAGTCGGAAGCCCGTCCACAAATCTTGCATCCAGGTTTGCCGTATAAGCTACCCATTTCATGCCATCGATAATGACATCAAAAACTCCGGAAGTCCTTAACAGCGAAATGGCAATCAGCATCCCGACCAGATAAGGGATAATCTTCACACAGGTCCAGAACCCTTCTTTTGCCCCCTCAATAAAAGCATCAAATACATTAATTTTCTTATAAACCGCACCCAGCACAATCGCCAGGAAGATAAAGAGGATCAGTCCGTTGCTCAGTACTTTGCTGAAAGTATCCAGTTCATCCTTATTTAATTGTACCAGATACAAAACCAGAAGTGCAATCATTGCGGAGATCCCGCCCACATAGGCAATAACGATCGGTTTTAATAAATTGATTTTCTGATATAATGACACGATGATCATGGCGGCTAAAGTCGCGGCAAACGTTGCAATCATGCAGGGAAGGAAAATATCGGTCGGTGTTTTTGAACCCATAGAGGCGCGGATTGCGATAATCGAAACAGGAATCAGGGTCATTCCTCCGGCATGAAGGCAGAGAAACATGATCTGGGAATTGCTCGCGGTATCCTTATTGGGGTTCAGAGACTGCAGGCTTTCCATCGCTTTCAATCCGAATGGTGTAGCTGCATTATCCAGTCCCAGGAGATTGGCACTGAAATTCATCAGCATATGCCCGAAAGCTGGATGGTTTTTGGGAATATCAGGAAATAACCTGGAGAAAAAAGGCTGGATCAACCTGCTTAAAAGATTAATGCCGCCTGCTTTTTCAGCAATACTCATAAATCCCATGAACAGCGTCATAATCCCAATGAGGCCGATGCAGATCTTTACTGCCGTTTCAGAAGTCCCGATTACGCCGTCTGCTTCCTGCACCCGGTATACTTTCACGTCCTGTTTCAGGGAATCGGTCTTATAATGGATCCGGCTGTCTGCAAAATCCGGCTTCTTCATCAGGCTGTCCCGTACCACAGGAGACAGTGTCCTTATATTCTGTGTGGAAATCTGTACGGTATCACCGCCTTTTCCTACCACCATATCATTGAAAATGGTTTGGTAATGGCTTGATGAAATGTACTTTATACCTGCAATGGCAATGGCAATAATGATAAATGCCGACCAGATTCTGCTGAGGACCATAGATTAAATTAGATGGGTTAAACTTATCAAAAAAACTTCAGATTACAAAGCAGGCAGGTGTATTTAAGGATTTCCGGATGATCAGATATGTACAATGTTCAGCATCAGGCTTTACAGGAATGTATTTTACTGGGAGCTTGTTCCGGCTATCCACTTTTACTCCTCGCGCAGCAGCTGTTCCCGCGCCTGCTGTGGGGTAACCGTTTCTATCCGGGCTAGGGGTGTGGCAGGAGATCTCAGGTTTTTGTTTACAGAAAAGGGCAGGTTGTGGTTGCTTCTGTATGTTAGGAGAATGTAACTAATTTAATTACAGTTATTTAACGGGGTTTTGTTTAAAATTTTTGATAATGTACAGTGACAATTAAGAAATATTATTTCTCATCCAGATACACCAGAAACCCTTCAAAATCATCATCTGTACTCTTCAGTACTTTGGCATCTTTCATTTTTTTCTCCAGTCCGTTTATGAAAAAGCTCTTTTCAAAAAACTGGCGGTGGACGCCTTCCAGCATTTCCATAAAATAATCCATCCCGATTTTATTATTGTGAAGATCCATTTTGGTTTCTAACGGTTTGTTGGGGAAGAGTTCTTCATGCAGATCCGTGATTCTTCTGCAGAAATCCAGGGCTTTTTCAGGGGAAGAAACCTTGCTGCAGTACATCAGGATAAAACAGCACCACAGGGCGTGCCTGAATGAGTTTCCAATGCCGTTGGTGGAGGCGGTATCCGGGAATTTCTTCTGGGCAATGCTGTACGCTTTAAGGGTAGCGTAAAAACTCAACAAAGCAAAAACCGGATGGGGGAGAACAAGCGATAAAAGGCGCATGATCTTCTTAAAGCTCATGCTCCGGATGGTGCTGAAAAATATTCTGAAAGTTCTCATCAATAAAAATCTCTCCCTAATCAATCAGGGAGAGAATATTTCTGTTATAATTTTTTAGGCTTTTACCGTCAGTAAATTGATTGTTTTAGCAACAGTATTCTTAATTTCCGTTCTTTTTACAATAAAATCCACAAATCCTTTTTCCTGAAGGAATTCAGAAGTCTGGAATCCCTCCGGAAGGTCTCTTCCGATGGTTTCACGGATTACCCTTGGCCCTGCAAAACCGATCAGTGCCTTAGGCTCGGCCATAATGATATCGGCGGTCATGGCAAAAGAAGCGGTAATTCCTCCGAACGTCGGGTCGCACAGATAGGCAATGTATAAAAGCCCTGCTTCTGAAAGCTGTGCCAGCTTGGCCTGAACCTTGGCCAGCTGCATCAGTGAATAGGTAGCTTCCTGCATTCTTGCACCTCCTGACTGACAGATAATCATGTAAGGAAGCTTCTTTTCTATGCAGTAGTCAATAGCTCTTCTTATTTTTTCTCCCATAACAGAACCCAAAGAACCTCCGATGAAAGCGAAATCCATACAGGAAACCACCATTTCGGTTCCTTTTACGGTTCCTACTGCATTTCTGATGGAATCGGTAAGCTTTGTCTTCGCTCTTACTTCTTTCAGACGGTCTGCATAAGGTTTTGTATCTTTAAAATTCAGGATGTCGATACTTTCAACATTGGCATCCAGCTCAGTGAATTTATCTTCATCAAAAAGGATGTCAAAAAATTCGGCACTTCCTATTCTTACATGAAAGCCGTCTTCAGGAGAAACGTAGTTGTTTCTCTTTAATTCGTCATGCTCAACAATTTTACCCGAAGGAGTCTGATGCCAAAGACCTTTGGGAACGTCTTTTTTCTCATCAGTAGAGGTCGTAATATTTTGTGCTTTTCTTTTAAACCACTCGAATGCCATAGTGTCTGTATTAATGTACAATGTAAAAAAAGTACAATGTATAAAGCAGGATGTAGTCTAATTACATATTACTCTGTACATTGTACTTTTACAAAATTATTTTAAAGTATTTATGTTATTTAAATCTTCAAATGCGCGAACCAGCCTTTTAGAGAATGTTTCCTCGCCTTTTCTTACCCATACCCTCGGGTCATAGAATTTTTTGTTAGGCTTCTCTTCTCCGTCCGGGTTCCCGATCTGAGCTCTTAAATAATCAATATTGTCAACCATATAATCTCTTACACCTTCTGTGTAAGCAAACTGTAGATCGGTATCAATATTCATTTTGATAACTCCGTAGTCAATCGCTTCCCTGATTTCTTCCAGTGTAGATCCTGAACCGCCGTGGAATACAAAATTCACCGGTTTTTCAGCAGTTCCGAATTTCTCCTGAACATATTTCTGGGAATTGTCAAGGATTTTCGGGGTAAGCACTACGTTCCCTGGCTTATATACTCCATGTACATTACCGAAAGCGGCTGCAATGGTAAAGTTTTCTGAGATGGCCTTCAGTTTTTCATAGGTATAGGCTACATCTTCCGGCTGGGTATACAGTTTGGAATTGTCAACATCTGAATTGTCAACACCATCTTCTTCACCGCCTGTAACACCGATTTCCACCTCAAGGGTCATCTGCATTTTAGCCATTCTTTCAAAATATCTTGCAGATGTTTCAAGGTTTTCTTCCAAAGATTCCTCAGAAAGGTCAAGCATATGGGAAGAGTACAGTGATTTTCCGGTCTGTCTGAAGAATTCTTCGCTGGCATCCATTAATCCGTCGATCCAAGGCAATAACTTCTTTGCGCAGTGGTCCGTATGAAGAATTACGGTAGCGCCGTAAGCTTCTGCCAGGGTATGGATATGTTTTGCTCCGGCTACACCTCCAAGAATGGCCGCTTTCTGTCCTTCATTGCTTAATCCTTTTCCTGCATTGTAGGCAGCACCTCCATTAGAGAACTGGATAATAACAGGCGAGTTCAGCTTTGCTGCAGTTTCCATCACTGCGTTTACGTTGCTGGAACCAATTACGTTAACTGCGGGTAATGCAAATTTGTTTTCTTTAGCATGCTGAAAAATATCGGTAACTAATTGACCTGTGGCAACTCCTGCCGGGAAAATTCTGCTCATGTTTTACTTTTTAATATAAATTATTCGGATTGTAAAATTCCTGTAAAGGTAATCATTTTTGCTTAATTGCTAATTTCTTTTGTCCCGCCCCCAAAGTAACTTTTGGCGGATGGTTTCATAAAAACTCAGGTTATTGGGCTGCACCAGAAGGATCTGAAAGTTTGCTTTTCTGATGATAATTTCCTTGTCTGTTTCTATGTGGATCAGTCGTGAGTCCAGGGAAAGGGAGTATTGTGATACCCGGCTTTCCACTTTAAATTTAATTTCAACCCGGTCGTTTACCACCAGCGGCCTTACATTAAGATTATGAGGGGCAATAGGCGTAATGACAAAATTTTCGTTGTTCGGGGAAATAATCGGCCCGCCGCAGCTTAATGAATAAGCAGTAGAACCTGTAGGCGTGGAAACGATAACCCCGTCTCCCCAGAATACATTCAGAAACTCATTATTGATATAAGAATCTACCGTTACCATCGAAGTGGTTTCTTTTCTGGATAAGGTAACGTCATTCAGTGCATACGGGAAAAAGCCTTCCAGTTCGGGGGAAACCACCTGGATTACAGAGCGCCGGCTGGTTTTTACATCGCCTTTTAAAATAGAGTCCAGTTCATTAAAGGCTTCTTCTTTGGTAAAACTGGCCAGGAAACCTAATCTGCCGGTATTCACCCCTACAATAGGGATTTCAAGATCCTCTATAAATGTCAGGGAATTGACAATGGTACCGTCTCCACCGAAGGTAAAGAACAGGCTTACTTCCTTATCCAGAAGATCCTGTTTGCAGTTAAAGGTTTCAAAAATTTTTGAAAACTGAAGCGCTTCAGCCATCTCATCATATAAAACGGACTTTATCCCTCTGTTTTCAAGCTCGGAAATAAATTTGCTTAAATATAAAAAAGTATCAAGATCTTTTTTCTGGGAATATATGGCTGCCTTCATTGGTGTTTATATTTCTATGAATTTCTGGAAAAACCCGAACCTGTCCTGAAACAGATCAGATTTGTCATCAGAATAATATTTCTGTACAATTCTGTAATCGTAACGGTCAAATGTTTCATCAATGGAGCTCAGGTTTTCATTGCTGATCTTGATGGTCACATGAATTGCCTCATCTGACATAAAACTGATAAAAGCCCCGTAAAATTTAGAGTTATTGCTTTCAACGATGTTGGCAATCTCCGTCATCGAATATTTCCTGGCAGGTGTTTCCACTGTAAGAATCGCCCCTGATTCTGAAAACAGCGGATACTTTGAAAGATCCTGGAAAATATCTTCACAGCTGATGTACCCGAGGTATTTTTCGTTCTTGTTGATCACCGGGACCACGTTGGCATTGAATGTATGAAACAACCGGATGCTGTCCATGATATTATTGTCATCAAGAATGGCGAAGCGTTCGATCTGATGTTCAAGGTCCTTCAGCGTGCCTTCTTCTTCATAAAGAAAATCTTCGGCAATGGCACCGTAAAAATGATTGGATTTTTTGATGAAAACATGAGAATATCCAAATGCATCTATCATGTCTCTTGCTGATTCTATCGAGTCAGTCAGATTAAAACACGGAAAATCTTTTGAGATATAGTCTTTGATAAACATTGTGCTAATTTATAAAAAATTAAATGAAACTTTTTCTGAAACGCGAACTTTTTTTCGTTAAAAATAAAAAAAATGATTTTAAAATTTGCCCGTGACAAAAAAATGGGTATCTTTGTCGCCTTTCATTTTTACTTTTTATTAGATTTATTTCAAACTGCACTGTCTATTAGGCATTTGCAGTTTTTTTATTGCCATACTTTGGCAAATTCCCACATTACAATTCCTCCGCAAACACTCACATTTAAAGAATGCTTGGTTCCCAGTTGCGGAATTTCAATAAAAGAATCGATATGGTTCAGTGCTTCATCACTGATTCCTTCCACTTCATTTCCCAGAACCATCGCATATTTTTTAGAAGGATCAATAGAAAAATCCGTGATCATCCGGCTGTTGGTGGTCTGCTCGATACCTATAACTTCAAAACCCTCCGACTTCAGATGACGGATGGCCGTATTGATATCCGGTTCATGGCTCCAGTCTACGCTTTCCGTAGCACCCAGCGCGGCTTTGTGGATTTCACGGTGGGGCGGCTGAGGCGTAATTCCGCAGAGAATAATTTCCTGAACCAGAAAGGCATCCGCTGTCCTGAATGTCGCGCCTACATTATGCATGCTCCTGATGTTATCCAGCACCACGACCAAAGGAATCTTTTTAACAGTTTTAAAAGTTTCAACATCAATCCGGTTAAGTTCTTCCAGTTTTAGTTTATGTACCAATTGTCTGTATTTAATGTAGTTATCAATATTATTTACGATCTTTTACGGAATAAAGATTTTATTTGGGTAAGCCCATGATCTGGTGAACGCTTTTTTCAATATTCTGGGCGATCGCTTCCATGGGGATATCATTTTCATCATTGCTGAACGGGTCTTCAATTTCTTCGGCAATCATTTCAAGGCTCATCAAAACATAATACACAAAAACCGTCAGCGGAATCATGAATAGTCCGATAGAAATGACATATGCTACCGGTAGAGCCAGTACGTAAAGAATGATGAATTTTTTTACAAAAGAAGAATAGGAATAGGGGATCGGCGTGTTTTTAATCCTCTCACAACCTCCGCAAACATCCAAGAACCCAGAAAGCTGGGTATCCAGGTACAGCATTTCCATATCTGAAACTTTTCCCTGTTTTTTAAGCTGGTGCAGTTTATGGGTTAAAAGAATAATAATTTCGCTGGGCCCGTGATGTTTGATGTAGTCTTCAATTTCAGAATAATCCTCATCCAGTGCCAGTCTTGTGGATTCTTTGGAAAGATGCTGGGCCAGAAAATGCGGAAAGTATTTCAGGTACCGTGCAATCTGTTCCAGGTCCTGCCGGTCATTTTCAAGGATAGATTTAATTTTAATTGCAAAGTTCCGGGAATCATTTACCAGCTTTCCCCAGAGTTTCCTGCCTTCCCACCACCGGTCATAAGCGGTATTGGTCCTGAAAACCAACAGCAGGGACAGCACAAAACCCAGTAACGAATGAATCATGCTTACATTGCTGATGGGTGATTTGGAAGAAAGATGAAGGTATTCCACTTCCAGGTATTCAATCCCCCAGGAGTATAATCCAACCAGAATCATCGTCGGAAAAAGGATTTTCATCGTATCGCTTTTATGCAGGCTGAAAAGGATTTTCAGAAAATGTTTGGTATTGTAAACTCTCATAAGCGGGATTGCTGGTGCAAAGATAAAATTTTCATTTTTACTACAGCTTTACACAGGAATATATAATTATGATCTGATCATCCTTTATTAAATAGATATCCTTTGGATGAAACGGGTTGTTACTGACGGAAAATGATCATCCATATTTAATTTAAAATTTTCCTGAAATTCAAAAAAAGCAGTATTTTTATTTCGCATTTAAATAGCAGACCAGATGATTCTCAAAACCGTAGATGTTGTCACAGATATCAGTAAAGAAGATTTTCAGAAAAAATATTTTAAAAAGCGGAAGCCTCTCCTGATTAAAAATTTTGCAAGCCGCTGGGAAGCATTTGATCAATGGAACTTTGATTTTATCCGGGAAAAAGCAGGAGACCAGGAAGTCCCCCTGTATGATAACAAGCCTGCCGATGCTTCGAAAAGTTCAGATGCTCCCGTTACCCGTATGAAAATGAAGGATTATATTGATGTTATTAAAGCTAAGCCTTCAGACCTGCGCATTTTCTTCTACATCATTACAGACCGGCTGCCGGAATTGCTGAAAAATTTTACATATCCCGATTTGGGAATCAAATTTTTCAAAAGGCTTCCGACTTTGTTTTTCGGTGGAAGCGAAGCCCATGTGCTGATGCATTATGATGTGGATCTCGGGAATTTTATCCATATTCATTTTGAAGGAAAAAAAAGAATTCTGCTATTTGACCAAAAGCAGTCTGCATTTTTATATAAAGTGCCGTTGTCCGTTCATACCATCTATGAAGTAGACTATGAAAACCCAGATTATGAAAAATTTCCGGCGCTGAAATATGCTAAGGGTTTTGAAATTTTTATGGAACATGGGGATGCGTTGTTTATTCCGGGTGCATTCTGGCATTTTAACCGATACCTTGAAGCGGGATTTTCCATGTCACTCCGTGCCCTTCCGAATAAACCCAATGTCTTTGCAGGTATGCTGTACCATGTTTTTATTATGCGGTATACCGATAAATTAATGCGGAAAATATTTAAAGCGAAATGGGTAAATTATAAGCAGGAATGGGCATATAAAAAGAGCACTAAAGCTGTGGAGAAATTTAAGACAAAGCAAAAACGCTCATAAAAGGTTAAAAATGACCTGAGATTTATAAAAATAATGGATAAGAATCTGAGTTTTCAAAAACATATTCTGATTGTTGGAAAAACAGAAATGGAAAGACGGAAAAGGCTGGCATATATCCTGGGAAACTGTGATATTGAATATGTTGTGTTCCCTAAATCAATGAGTTCATTTTCTGATTATTTGAATGTAATTCGATCTGAAAAGCTCTTTCCCCCATTTTACGAATCAAAAGGAAAATATAATTTAAATCAGATTTTAGATTTTCATATCGATTGGATTTCTGATAACAACTGCGTTTTCGTTTTTGAAGATTTTCATAAGGTTGAAGATAAATTCAGTTTGGAAATAATGAGACTTATGATTAATAATTTAGAAACCAACCGTAAATCAGCGGTTAAGATCATAATCACTTTAGAAGATGAAACAGAATTAATTAATAATCTTAATGGCATTGTAAACGAAACTAAATACAAAACCAAAACCCAGGTAGTAGAAAGTAATTTACAAATTATAGTATTATAATTTTTATTTAGATGATATTTTTGAAAGCCTGTAGAGAATTGATGGCAAAATAAAATCAGTACTTTACTCCTTTTGTTTTTATTTCCTATTTTTACCATCCTAATTTTAAGATAGATTTTAATGGCAAAGGCAACGAAGAAAGAAACTCCTTTAATGACACAGTACAATACCATCAAGGCCAAATACCCTGATGCGCTTTTACTATTTCGGGTAGGGGATTTTTACGAAACTTTCGGCCAGGATGCCGTTAAGACCTCCCAGATTTTAGGGATTGTCCTTACCAAAAGGGCGAATGGGGATGGGCATATAGAACTCGCCGGATTTCCGCACCATTCCGTGGATTCCTATCTTCCGAAACTGGTAAGAGCCGGAATGAGGGTAGCCATCTGCGACCAGCTGGAAGATCCTAAAACCGTAAAAGGAATTGTAAAAAGGGGTGTGACGGAACTGGTAACTCCCGGCGTTACATTCAATGACCAGGTTTTAAATTCAAAAAAGAATAATTTCCTGCTTTCCCTTCATAAGGAAAAAGAAAGGTTCGGGATTGCCCTGGTGGATATTTCCACAGGGGAATTCCTGGTAAGTGAAGGCAGCCTTGAAAAACTGCTTCATATCGTCAATACTTTTGATCCCAGCGAAATCATCTACCAGCGCAGTGTACAGATCCCGGAACAGTTTAAAAATAAAAATGCCTTTAAGCTTGAAGACTGGGCTTTTCAGTACAATTTCGCCTATGAAAAACTGACGAATCATTTCAAAACCAATTCTTTAAAGGGATTCGGTGTTGAAAACCAGCCATTGGCAATCACTGCCGCAGGAGCTATTTTTGCCTATCTGGTAGAAGATACGCATCATAATTTACTGGCTCACATCACCAAAATTCAGATTATTCCGCAGGAGGATTTCCTGATGATGGATCATTTTACCTTAAGAAACCTGGAGATCGTCTGCCCAAGCAGCCCGCAGGGGAAATCTTTGCTGGATATTATTGATAAGACCTCCACTCCGATGGGCGGAAGGCTGCTGAGGAGAAGGATAATTCTGCCGCTGAAATCGGTGAGTGAAATCGGGAGGCGGCTTTCTTTAATTGATTTTTTAAACGAAAACGATTCCCTCAAATATGAAATTTCCCAGTTGTTAAAATCGATTTCCGATCTGGACCGTCTGATGGGGAAACTTGCTGCAGAGAAAATTTCACCTAAAGAATTAGGGTATCTCCGGCAGAGCCTGATCAATATCCATAAAATTAAATCTTTGCTTCATCCGCATGCCGATGTCCTGGCGTGGCTGGATCCTCTGTATGATCAGGATGAACTGATTAAATGCCTTCAGAACCATCTCAACGATGAACTCCCGGTGAATCTGGCGAAGGGGAATGTGATTAAGGAAGGGATTTCGGAGGAACTGGACCGGTTAAGAGGGCTTCAAAGCAAAGGACGCGGGTTTCTGGATGAAATGTGCCACAGGGAAGTTCAAAGGACGGGAATTTCAAGCCTTAAGATTGATTTTAATAATGTTTTCGGATATTATATTGAGGTCAGGAATACCCATAAAGATAAAGTTCCATCGGATTGGATCAGAAAACAGACCCTGGTGAATGCCGAGCGTTATATCACGGAAGAACTGAAGGAATATGAAAGCCAGATTCTCGGGGCCGAAGAAAAAATCGGGGTTCTGGAAAATGAGCTGTACCGGAATATCTGTAATGAAACCATGATCTATATTGACCGGATTCAGGAAAATTCAAACATCATCGCACAGCTTGATGTTGCAGTAGGCTTATCAGAGCTGGCCGTTTCCGAGAGCTATACCAAGCCGGTTTTAACGGAGACTTTTTCAATTGATTTGAAAGAAGCCCGGCACCCGATCATTGAAAACGCACTTCCGCTGGGTGAAAAATATATTCCGAATGATATATTCCTGGATAAAGATTCCCAGCAGATCATCATGGTCACCGGCCCGAACATGGCGGGTAAATCGGCCATTCTCCGTCAGACGGCTATTGTATGCCTCATGGCACAGATCGGAAGCTTTGTCCCGGCAAAACATGCGGAAATCGGGATCCTGGATAAAATTTTTACCCGGGTAGGTGCATCAGATAATATCTCTGCCGGTGAATCCACCTTTATGGTTGAGATGAATGAAGCCGCCAATATCCTGAATAATATTTCAGAAAGAAGCTTAATTCTTCTGGATGAAATCGGGCGCGGAACGTCTACCTACGACGGGGTTTCCATAGCCTGGGCCATTGCAGAATACCTTCATCAGCATCCTACGCAGGCAAAAACATTATTCGCCACGCATTACCATGAGCTGAATGAAATGACCGTAAACTTTGAAAGGGTAAAGAATTTCCATGTTTCTATTCAGGAGAATAAAGGCAATATTATTTTCCTGAGAAAACTGATCCCCGGAGGAAGCGAGCACAGTTTCGGGATCCATGTCGCCAAACTGGCGGGGATGCCTTCAAAAGTAGTGAACAGAGCCAATGAAATCCTGAAAACACTGGAGGCAAGCCGTACGCAGAGCACATCGTCTGAAGGCATAAAAAGGGTGACGGAAGAAAATATGCAGCTCTCTTTTTTCCAGCTCGATGATCCGGTTCTGGAAAATATCCGTGAAGAACTGACAAAAATTGATATCAATACGCTGACCCCGATTGAAGCGTTAATGAAGCTTAATTCGATAAAAAAAATGATTGGAAAATAATTCAGTTATTTTTATGGATTAAAATTAAGATGTAATGGAATTTTTATTCTATAACGTACTTTCTGACCGTTAATCTCTGCGGAATCCATTTTTCTTTAATTTTTGAAACAGCTTTAATTATTTCTTCATTAAGCTTTGATTGTTTCCGGTTGCTTTTATATCTGTTATAGAGCCTGTCTTATCAATTACAAAAATAACCTGACAGCTCATATTTTCGGTTCCAATTATTTTTCTGCCTCTAATGTTTGTTATAAGCATTTGTCTAAATGCATTAAGACCTTTTGGAAATTCTGCTGATTTTTCAACATCGGGGAATTTTGTTTCAGAAGATGTTTTAATAATGGGCTTATCAAGCTCCACTGCCTCTTTCACAGATTCCTGCCCAAAAACAAAGAAACTTAAAGCTATGCTAAAGATTAATATTACTTTTTTCACTATAAAAGGTTCTAAAATAGACTTAATACTTTTTTAAAGTCAGAGGAAAAGTATACAGGTAACGGACCGGTTCACCGTTGATGGTTGCAGGCTTCCACCTTACAAACAGCCTTCTTACCGCTACTTCTGCAGCCTGGCCGTGCTGCTTGTTGTTGCTTACGGCCGTTACATATCTTACGTATCCCGTTTTCTCTACAATAAAATAAATACGGGTATTGATCTGCTTGGATTTTACATCAATAACATCCATCTTTTCGGCAAACTGTTTTTTAAAAGTCTCCATGCCGCCGGGAAATTCGGCGGGGGTATCTGCTTTGGTAACCGCATCATCGAGTTTCATTTTTGTTTTCAGAACCGCGTAATCCGGAAGCTGGGATACAGAAGCGTACTCCTGTGCCGCGATTGATACGCTGAAATATAAAGCTAAAAAAAATAGGATCTTTTTCATAATATGCAAAAATAAAATATGTTTTCAGGACAGCAAAAAAAGCACCGAAGCCATCTTCAGCTTATGCCTCAGATGGAGTAACCATCCATTTTACCAGTAAAAACAGCAGGGTGAGTATAGAAAATACCGTAAAGCCTGAGAAAATTCTTAATAAATGGGTTTTAATTTTTTTGTCGGGCTGCTTTATCTTTAATTTAGCAAGTGCAATAAAGCCTGCATAATACATGCATAACAGGACCGGAGGAATAAAAATTAAAAATATAAAATCTGCCATATCGATAATGATTAATTTAACAGCATTCAGGCTATAATATACATTCAGATGATCAAAATAAAATTCAGTACAACCTATTTTCTGCTTACCCTTCTGCTTTTTATCACGGAGGTATTAATTGCCACAAAGTTAAAGGATATTTTCTTTGTAAGGGCCTATCTCGGGGATGTTATTGTCGTGATGCTGCTGTATACTTTCATCAAAAGTTTCTTTGTCATTAACCGTAATGATCAGCTTATTGCAGGAATTTTTGTTTTTTCCTGTTTCATAGAACTTGCGCAGTACTTCAATATAGCTGAACGTTTAGGGTTCCGGCCCGGCAGCCTGATGTATATTGTCATCGGGAATTCTTTTTCCTGGATTGATATTTTGTGTTATGCCGCCGGATGCCTGCTGATGTTTTTATTTTTAAAAGTAAAAAGAAAAAAAATACATTAACTATCTCCCGAAGCTGTCGTATTTATCCTCAGCATATTTGATGAAGCGGTTCAGCAAGGCTACGTTTTCTTTTTCCATTGCTGAAAGGTCATGGTCTACATTATTTGAAACGGGGATATACCAATCCGTCTGCTCAAAGAAATTTCTGTAGGTAGCTTTTTTAAACGAGTAGCCATGTCTGGCAAAAACCGAGTTTTTAATGATTTCCATATCTAATTTCCGTAGATTTTTAAGGTCTCTTTCGGTCAGCTTCTGCTTGGAGGCATTGATTTTAAATACCGCGTCAGAAGCAATCCGGTTTTTAGAGGCTGTATAACTTTCTGTCTTTCCGGTTTCTTCATCCGTATATTTCTCAACAAAATTTTTCGGATTTTCCCAGTCGATCAGGTCATTATCCGGGCTCAGCATAAAGTTCGGGTTGTAAGCAAACTCCTTTCTTACCAGTCTCACCAGCTTTGAAGGTGCTTTTACCGCAGATTTATTAAATGCATTCCAGTTTCCCGTAAGGCTGTCATTGTTTAATGTAACCTCGAACCTTCCGTCCGTTTTATCATTGCCCGGCTCATCCAGCACAAAAGATTTTGTTGTTTCATTAAACACCCCTCGGAAGGGCCTCTGGTTTCCGTCTACGATGCTTTGTCCGTAAACACTGTCTCTGGTAATCCTGTTGATTTTCAAAGAAATTTTCTTGAATACTTCACCTTCATATTCTTCACCGATTTCAGGGATGATGATCTCTTTTCCGGCAAAATCGCCCATGTAAATGCCGTAGTATTCCTTGTAAATTTCAGGAGCTACCACAGAGTCTTTTTTTGCTGAAATGTTTTTTGAAGAGGTATCTGCCGGTGAATCTTTTTTGCAGCTTATTACGCTGGCCGTCAGTAATCCGGCTAATGCTAATGGTACAATTTTCATATCTGTTTTTTTGTGATTAAGTATTCAATTAATAATATATTCGGAACCCAGCCCAGCCATGCAATAATCTGATAAACATCCATCGGATTCGGATGGAATAAATATACAATAATTACCTTCCACATTCTTAGGGTGATTGCAGATAATGTAAGGGCAAAGCTCCGCCACATCCACTGTTTATGTTCCTTAAACTTCTTCTGTTTTGCCAGCTGGTAGGCTTTAAAGGTTGAAAACCACCACAGACATCCCAGAATAACGAAAGAAATTTTCGATAAGATTCCGCCATTGGCAAAAATACCCATGTAAATTCCGGATGGTGCGGCAAGAATTAAGATGAGAAAAATATAAATTTTCCCTGCGTTTCTATGGAAATTTTTTAATCCGAAATTTTTTCTGAGCATGGCTGAAAACCCGCACAGCAAAACAAAAATACTGGTATAAACGTGAATGTAGAAAAAATAAAGATACTCCGGCCGCTGTCCGATTTCTGTCTGTTTGATCATTAAAAAGCTTACATCCGTTTTTAAAGGAATATATTCTAATGTGATTTTCAGCATCAGCCAAAAGAAATATCCGAACCCGATGATTAAAAGGATTTTAAGTGTGTTTGGAATATTTTTTTTAGCTAAAAGCATTTTAACTGTTTGTATTCATTATCATAAATTTACATCGGGTTTGTCATTCTGACGAAGGAAGAATCTAAGTTGTAATAATTAAGATTTTTACTCCATTTGTTTCGTTCCGAATGATCGGTTTATAAATTATTTAAATCCTGCGCAATCAGCCATGCCTCACTCCAGCACGCCTGGAAATTAAAGCCGCCCGTAACCGCATCAATATTTAAAACTTCCCCGGCAACGTAAAAATCAGGTAAAATTTTTGAAGCCATGTTTTTAAAGTTAATTTCCTTTAAATCAATGCCTCCGGCTGTTACAAACTCATCTTTAAAAGTCGATTTCCCGGTTACCCGGAACTTCTTTCTGCATACATTTTCAAGTATTGTCTGCATTTCCTTTCCTGAAAGTTGTGCCACCTGTTTATTCAAATCAACCTTTGAAACTTCCAGAATCCTTTGCCAAAAACGGTTTGTAATATCAAATATTTTTGACTGCCCGATGGTTTTTTTCGGATTCGACTGCCTGAAATGCTGGAATAATTCTTCCGCATCATCCATATCTTTGGAAATAAAATTGACTTCAATTTCAAAGTTATATTTTGCTTTCGCCAGGTTGATCGCTTCCCATGCCGAAATTTTCAGAATCGCGGGACCTGAAAGTCCCCAATGTGTAATTAACAGCGGTCCGCTTTCTTCCGTTTTTAAGGCCGGAATGGATGTTTCCGCCATTTCAAAGCTTGTTCCGGCAAGATCTTTCAGCAAGTCATCTTTAATATTGAAGGTGAAAAGTGACGGAACCAGATCAATGATTTTATGGCCTAAATTTTCAATCATTTTCAGTGATTTCGGGGAACTTCCGGTTGCATAGATCACAAAATCAGCCTCAAAATCGCCCAGGCTGGTTTTAATGATATATTTCCCGGCTGATTTTTCAATTTCCTTAACGGAGCACTTCGTCTTTACCTCAACATTTTTCTGTTGGATTTCCTGCAATAAAGTATTGATAATGGTCTGTGAAGAATTGCTTTCAGGGAAAACCCGGTTGTCATTTTCTATTTTCAAAGGCACGTTGCGCTGCTCAAACCAATCCATGGTATCACCCGGCTGGAATTTGGTAAAAACACTTAACAGTTCTTTGTTTCCACGGGGATAGAACTGAACCAGTTCCCGCGGATCAAAGCAGGCATGGGTTACATTGCAGCGGCCTCCCCCGGAAATTTTAACTTTCTGAAGAACATCCGAATTCTGTTCGAGAATCGTAATTTTATATTTTGTTTCGTCAAGGTTGGCTGCACAGAAAAAGCCTGATGCACCGCCCCCGATAATGATAATTTGCTTCATAGTCTTTTAATCTTATGCTCAAGATTATTTTTGCAAAACTACAATTTTTATAAACCATCTTATTTGAGTAATTTTGAAGAATATAATTTAATGATACTAAACAGATTTCTAAATGATATTTTACCATAAATTCGAAGTACGCTGGAGCGATCTTGATGCCAACAAACATTTGGCAAATTCATCGTATGTACAGTATTGCGCACAAACCAGAATGGCTTTTATGAAGCAGGAAAAAATGGGTGTTACCCAGATGAGCCGATGGGGAATAGGTCCGGTGATCATGCATGAAAGATTTTCTTTTTTCAAGGAAATATTTGCAGATCAGACCGTTATTGTAAGCCTGGAAATTGATGGCTGTGCGGAAGACTGTTCCATTTATCGTTTCGTGCACAAATTTTATACGCCTGAAGGGGAGCATTGCGCCACCGCTGAAGCAACGGGAGTATGGATTGATACGATGCTGAGAAAGATGACCACGCCGCCGGAAGATGTGGTAGAAGCAATGAATAAATATAAATCCCCGGAAACCGTAGTTTTAACAAGGGAGGATTTCAAAAAACTTCCTTTCCGTCCGGAAAATATTGATCCGTCAAAACTTAACTAATCATGATAGTTGATAAATGATCATTTATAATAAACTTTTAAAATCATTTGTCAAACATCAGTTATTACTTATAATTAAAAAATATGTTTGAAGATAAAGAACCGGAATTGACACCGATTTCCAAATTAGGGGAATTCGGACTGATAAAACACCTGACAGAGCATTTTCCGTTAGCCAACGGATCTTCTGAGCTTGGGGTGGGAGACGATGCAGCCGTTATTAATCCTGGAAATAAAAAAGTAATCCTTACCACCGATGTTTTGGCAGAAGGGGTGCATTTCAATTTAGGTTACGTGCCGTTGAAACACCTGGGGTATAAAGCTGTTGTGGTGAACCTGAGTGATATTGCAGCAATGAATGCAACGCCGACACAGATTTTAGTTTCCCTGGCGGTTTCCAACCGTTTTCCGGTGGAAGCGATGGAAGAGATCTATGCCGGAATCCAGACGGCCTGCAAAAGGTATACGGTTGACTTAATTGGTGGAGATACAACGAGTTCCAATGCCGGACTGGTGATGAGCATTACCGCTATCGGACTTGAAAATGACGAAAATATTGTGAAAAGAAGTACCGCAAAACCAAATGACCTTCTTGTGGTAACCGGGGATTTAGGCGGAGCGTATATGGGACTTCAGATCTTAGAAAGGGAGCATGCGGTGTTCTTAGCCGATCCGAATATGCAGCCTGAAATGGAAGGCTATGATTATATTCTGGAAAGACAGTTGAAGCCGGAAGCAAGAACCGATGTAAAAGCAATTTTAGAACAACTTGATATTAAACCGACTTCGATGATTGATGTTTCAGACGGCCTGGCATCGGAAATCCTGCATCTTTCTGACCAGTCACAGGTTGGATTCAGGCTGTATGAAGAGAAAGTTCCGATGGATAATCTGACGATTACAACGGCAGATGAATTTAATTTAAATCCGGTAATGGCCGCTTTAAGCGGAGGCGAAGATTATGAACTGCTGTTCACCATTTCCCCGAATGATTTCGATAAAATGAAAAACCACCCTGATTTTACGATTATCGGCCACGCCGTTGAGAAAGAAGAAGGAAACTTTATGGTAGCCCGGGGCTCTAATCAATTGGTTGCTTTAACCGCGCAAGGTTGGGATGCTTTTCTTGGAAATCAGCAAGGATAGAATAATTTGCTTTTATATATTAAAACCACTGCAATAGCAGTGGTTTTTATTGTTTATTAATCTTTTTTAATATCTGCTTTTGCGTCCTGGTAGGTTTTATCTACAGCATTTGCCCCTTTTTTAGCGGTTTTCTTAGTCCATTTTGCCGCTTTTTTTACACCTTTTTTTGTAGCATCATAGCCCTTTTCTGCAGTTCTGCCGGTCCATTCTGCACCATCTTTAACAGCTGTTCCTACTTTTTTAGCATCTGTTTTTATCTCTTGCTTTACTGAATCAGTTTTTTGTGCAGATACGCCGATTCCAAATAAAAGAATCAATGCAGCTGAATATAATCTCTTTTTCATTTTTAAATTTTTTGTTTTTAATAGTTTGTCAAAAATCAGACCATTAATTTTAAAAAAAATTCAGGAATAATTTTTAATGAATTGATTTTCAGTCTTTTAAGTGCCAATTTTCAGGTTCGTACACACAAGAAAGACTGCCTTAAAGACAGTCTTTTTTAGTTAATATAAAAATAATAGTTACGCTTGTACAATATTAATAATCACCTCAACGGCTTTCTCCATGCTTTCCAGTGCTACATATTCATACGGTCCGTGGAAATTCATGCCGCCGGCAAAAATATTAGGGCAGGGAAGTCCCATATAAGATAACTGTGCTCCGTCTGTTCCTCCTCTGATCGCTTTGATTTTAGGCTCGATTCCTGCTTCTTTCATGGCTTCTGCGGCAATATCAATGATGTGCATTTTGCCTTCAAACTGCTGCTTCATGTTTCTGTACTGCTCTTTAATCTCCACTTCGGCCGTTCCTTCGCCGTGTTTTTGATTAAACTCCGCTACTTTTTCTTCCATGAATTTTTTTCTTGCTTCAAATTTATCAGCATCGTGGTCACGGATGATGTACTGAAGTTTAGCCTCGGAAATATCAGCATTCAGGTCCATTAAATGATAAAATCCGTCAAAACCTTTCGTGGTAGCCGGCGTTTCATCAGCCGGAAGCATCTGGGCAAATTCTGAAGCTAAAAGAGCTGCATTTACCATTTTTCCATAAGCATAACCCGGGTGAACACTCAAACCATAGATTTTCACAACAGCGCCTGCCGCGTTGAAGTTTTCATATTCCAGTTCTCCCACTTCACTTCCGTCCATGGTATAGGCAAATTCTGCCCCAAATTTGGCAACATCGAATTTATGTGCGCCTCTTCCGATTTCTTCATCAGGCGTAAATCCCACAGCAATTCTTCCATGCTTGATTTCCGGGTGGGCAATCAGGTATTCTGCGGCCGTTACAATTTCTGCGCAGCCGGCTTTATCATCAGCGCCGAGAAGCGTATTTCCGTCTGTCGTAATTAATGTCTGGCCGGTATATTGTTTTAAACTTTCAAATTTTGAAGGCGACAAAGTAAATCCTGTAGCCTGGTTCAGAAGCAGGTCATTCCCGTCATAATTTTCCCAAACCTGAGGCCTTACATTTTCCCCGCTGAAATCTGGCGAAGTATCATAATGCGAAATAAATCCAATTGTAGGCCGGTCATTATTTTCAAGGTTTGAAGGAACGTAGCCCATGATATAACCGTTATCATCAATTGAAACATCCTCCAGGCCGATGGTTCTTAATTCTTCAAACATATGTTTTGCGATGTCCCACTGTCTTTCTGTAGAAGGGGTTGCTTCACTTTCTGCATCGCTGGTCGAATATATTTTTACGTAAGTAAGAAAACGGTTCAGTAACTTTTCTTTCCATAGTTGGTTAAATTCTATTGCGCTCATTATTCTTATAAATTTTATGCAAATATACAATGTAATTTTCATAAGCGATGGGATCGCCGAAGGGTGTTCTTATTTCCGATGATCTGGCTATTATGTTTCAGGCATCAAAAGAATTATAAATTGTGGTGATCAAATTCTGAAGCCAGATCATCAGTTATATTTTATTGTCTGATATTATTTCAGAACGTGCTTATATTCCTCACCCGGTATAAAGTATCCGGCATCTTGATATCCGGCATTGAATTTTTAAATCGGATATAAAAGATTGAGAATCAAAATAATGTTACCTTTGTTCAGCACATAAACTAAATTGTTTAGTTTTATTATATTTGAAAAAATCAAAAAGTAAAAATGTTTCTTACTGAATGTCCACGAGATGCCATGCAGGGTTGGGGAGAATTTATCCCCACAAATCAAAAAATAGACTACATCAATTCTTTAATGGATGTTGGTTTTGATGTCCTGGATTGCCTGAGCTTCGTATCTCCCAAAGCAATTCCCCAGATGGCTGATTCTGCTGAAGTAGCCGAAAATATAGATAAATCGCGTTCTAACACGAAAGTTTCCGCCATTGTAGCCAATTACAGAGGGGCGGAGAAAGCGTTGAAACATCAGTCGGTGGATGTGATCGGGTTCCCGTTTTCCATTTCCGAAACCTTCCAGCACAGGAATACCAACAAAAGCCAGGAAGAAGCTTTTGGGGAGACGGTTAAAATGCTGGAGCTTGTGAAACAGGAAGGGCGGCAGCTGAATATTTACTTTTCCATGGCATTTGGGAATCCGTACGGTGAAATGTGGAAATGGGAAGATGTAGATTTCTGGGCACAGCGGTTTTTAGAAATAGGCGTTAAAGATGTTTTACTGTCTGATACCACAGGAGTTGCCACACCGGAAAGCATTGCTCTGCTGTTTGAAAAAATACCTTCAAAATATCCTGATATCAATTTCGGGGGACATTTCCATAACCGTTATGAAGATTCCTATTCCAAATTAAAGGCGGCGTATGACCAGGGCTGTACAAGATTCGACAGTGCCATTAAAGGCATCGGAGGCTGCCCGATGGCAAAAGACGACCTGGTTGGCAATATGCCTACGGAACAGGTGATTAATTTTATGAGCGTAGAAAAAGCGGAACACAAATTGAATCTGTTAAACTTTGAAAGTTCTTACAATAAAGCAAAAGATATCTTTCATTTTTAAAAAACAGGTCTTTTTTTAAACTTAAATATTATGACATCAAAAATAACATACATCGGCGGACTGAGGTGTTCAGCAGAACATTTGCAGTCCGGAACCGTCATTGAAAGTGATGCGCCGACAGACAATCACGGGAAAGGAGAAAAATTCTCACCTACAGATTTATGTGCAACCTCTCTGGCAGAATGTGCACTGACGACAGTTGCTATTCTGGGTAAAGACAGAAATATAAATATCGACGGCGCGTACTGCACGCTGCAGAAAATTATGAAAACCGAACCGAGAAGAATTGGCGAGATCGTTTGTAATTTTGTGTTTCCGGGTACTTTTTCAGATGCACAAAAGGCATTTATTGAAGAAACCGTTCACAATTGCCCGGTTTCAAGGAGCCTTCATCCGGATCTGGTACAGACCATGATTTTTATATACCAATAGAAAAACCGCAGAGATTTCTGCGGTTTCTTATTTTTTAAATCTGAATTTAAAGCATTCCCAGCTCAAATTTCGCCTCTTCACTCATCATGTCTTTGTTCCAGGTTGGTTCGAAAGTAAGTTCCAGATCTACTTCTTTCACATTTTCCACTTCTTTCACTTTGTCCTTAACCTCCTGCGGAAGACTCTCTGCAACGGGACAGTTAGGACTCGTTAAGGTCATTATGATTTTAACATCCGCATCTTCGGAGATCTGAACATCATAAACCAGTCCCAGTTCGTAAATATCTACCGGAATTTCAGGGTCATACACGGTTTTCATGACTTTGATGATTTCTTCACCAATGTCAGCAATCTGATCGTCTGTAAATTTCATTTTTTAATCTAAATTGATATACCTTTTCAACAAATCTTCCTGACGCATGCGCCGAAAAATGTTTGCCAAAGTTAACACATCTTTTTCACAATAGTCAACAATTCGCTGCAAGTCTTTCTCTATGTAGTAGATTGATGAAACCATTGATCCGTCAATATCATCTTTAGGCGTAGGAATCCCGAAAAGATGGGCCAGGAGTTCAAGCGATACAAAGCTTTTGTAATCCCCGAATTTCCACAGTTCCATGGTATCCAGATGAGGAATTTCCCATGGCTTTTTTCCAAACATCTGAAACGGTACGGGAGGCATTGTCCCGTTGATTAAAAAACGCCTTGCGATCCACGGGAAATCAAATTCTTTTCCGTTGTGGGCACAGAGGATCACATCCCGGAGCCGCGGACTGTTGAAAATCTCTCCGAATTCAAGCAAGAGCTTTTTCTCGTCATCACCAGCAAAGCTTTTTATTTTTAAGGTGTCGTTTTTTTCAATCATCCCGATTGTGATGCAGATGATCTTACCGAATTCAGCCATGATACCGGCTTTTTCCGAATAAAATTCCTCTGCCGTACCTTCATCTTTTCTCTGGAACCTGGTTTTTTTATCCCATAGCATCTGTTCTGTTTCTGATAAATGTTCCCAGGCCCCGAAGCCCGGAACCGTTTCTATGTCAAGGAATAAGATTCTTTCTAAAGGAATATTCTGTATCATTGGTTTTAATTTTTTGATGAGTTGAGCTGACAAATGATGAGGTAAATTTGTGTGGCAGGTTGAAATTAACCGACCGGCATTCCGTTTTTTGCGGGCAGGGAAGGGGTAAGAAGGGTAACGTCTGTTTTATCTTCACCGTAAACCCCTAGCACCAGGCATTCACTGAAAAAGTTGGCAATCTGTTTTTCAGGGAAATTAACAACAGCCAGGATCTGTTTTCCCATCAGGTCTTCTTTTCTGTACAATGAAGTAATCTGTGCGGAAGATTTTTTAATACCTAATTCTCCGAAGTCTATTTCCAGCTGATAAGAAGGGTTTCTGGCTTTTTCAAAATCATTTACAGAAATAACAGTGCCGCATCTGATGTCTATCTTTTCAAAATCTGCCCATGAGATTTCAGGTTTTATAGTCATGATATTGATGGATTAATTATATATTTGATTTTAGTACTGATTGATATTGCAGGCATCTGAACCCGCTATAGACAAATGTATTAAATTAATGAAATCTACAGTAATTTTCAAACCGGAAATTCCGGACGGGCCATAAACATTATCAAAGTGTACTCAGGATTTTTGAAGATCTGTTACTTTTTAATCCACCACTGGCTGTCTTTTCTGTCAGATCTTTTCACACCGTTATCCAACAGATAGGAAAACCCGACTCCAAGCGTCTGTTTCAGCTGTGTCCTTTTAATCTGGTTATGGTCATACATAAGGTCAACCGTAATATTGGAAGAGATAAATTTATTCACTTTAAGGTTTAAAATCATTCCGTATGACAGTACCAGTCTTTCGGGATGGTTAAGATAATTGGAAAAAACAGAAGCGGTATTGGTAATATGGATGTTTTCCATCAGCTTGAATTTATACAGAGCTGTTCCCAGAAAACCGAACTGCAGCAAAGACTTATCGCCGTCAGCTTTTAAGCCGTACGTTCCCGCGGTCTGCAGTTCTTTGTCTAAAACCAAAGTCCATCTCGCGTTGCTGGGGCGCAGCGTAACATTTACATTGTCGCTGGGCCTGTAGGTGATCCCCATCCCGAGGTTCAGGTAGCCTGGGGCCATAAAATTGGAGATTTTCTTGGCTTCAGGATTATTGCCGTCCTCATATCCTACAGTAAACTGAGACTGCACGCCTGCTCCTACGGAAAGATACCAGCTGTCTGAAACCTTCCTGCCGTAATTGGTGGAAACATTAATGACATCCTGGGTTTTTCTGATTCCGAGTCCTTTGGTATCATTCTGACCGTAATTTAAAAGAATAAGATTTTCCCACAGGTCCTTGTCTTTTTCATAGGTAATGTTGTAATCAACCCCAAGAAGCCAGCCTACGTTATTTGCTCCTCCGCCAACCCAGTTTGAAAAGGCCGCCTGGTTGATCATTAAAGACTGTTTTCCTAAAACCGACCAGCTTTTTACCGTATCGGTAACCATAGAATCTTTTTTTATTTCTTCCTGTGCGCTGGCAAAAAAACCAGAAGAAAAAGTAAGCAGTAATAAAAACTTCTTCATTATTAATGATTTCATTTCACAAAAACTCTGCACAAAAGTATTAAATATAAATTTGACGCCTTAGGGTTAAACGCTTCAGCATTTTCCATGATATAGCATTATTCACTGTTAATTTTACTTGATTTTGAATATTCTAATGACAAAACAATACAGGAAAAGCGAAAAGAAGTGAAAATCATTACTTTTTGGCTGAAACAGTTTAAAGACAAAATAATTCATCGACAATTTTTCCGAAATTTATCATTGGCTTTTCATTTGACGTAAAAACGGTATGTTAAAAAACAATGTAATTTCCAAAAAGGCAATCGTCAATCCTTTGCTGATGCTCATGGCCATGTGGTCTGGCTATTTCCTGCAGCTGCACGGCTTTTTTGGAAGTTGCTTCGGCGCTATTATCCCATTGCTGCCGGAAGGCCTGCTGGGGATTTTAACCGCTCCGCTCCTGCATGGGAATATAGATCATATTGTAGGAAATTCTATCCCGATTGCGGCGCTGATGTTCCTGCTGTATCAGTTTTACCCTTTGGTGGCAAATAAGGTTTTCGTTATAGGATGGCTGGCCACTGGGCTGCTGGTCTGGCTCCTTCCCCCGATTGATATCATGACGGGACATTACCTTTATACCTGTACCATTGGGGCGAGCGGCGTAGTCTATGTACTGGCTTTTTTCCTGTTTTTCAGCGGCATTTTCAAATGGAATATGACGCTGCTTACCATTTCCTTACTGGTCGTTCTGTATTACGGAAGCCTGATTTGGGGGATGCTGCCGGAGGAACTGTTCAGCAATCTTGAAGAGCCCAGTAAAATTTCCTGGCAGGCCCACCTTGCCGGAGCCGTGGTAGGGGTTACCCTCGCCTTTATGTTTAGAAGAGTAGGGGATAAAAAGAAAAGATACATCTGGGAATTCCCGAATTACTACAGCGAAAAAGATGATAAGCTCTGGCAGGAATACAAAGAAAACCACCCTGATGATTTCCTCGAGATGCCCTACAAGAAAAAAGATGACATCTGGGACCGCCTGGATGAATTGAGAGGAAAATAAAAGAGAATTTCCTACATTTGTGAAAACAGCACAAATGTACTCTGAAGAACATCTTTATGCCATTGCTTTACGCCAATGCGCCTTTATCGGTGATATTAATTTTTACAAACTGGTCCGTACTTTCGGGGGTGCCAGACAGGCTTGGGAACAGACAAAGAACGAATATAAAAAACTCGATGGTTTCGGAAAAAAAATGATTGCCGATATCGGAAATCCTGAACATCTGAAATTCGCCGAAGAAGAACTTAAATTCTGTGAACAGAACAGCATCAAAATTAATCTCAGGCACCTTAACGGGCTTCCGCAGCTTTTAAACGAATGCGATGATGCCCCGGCGATTCTCTACCAGAAAGGAAATTTGGATGACCGAAAAGAAAAAGTGAGCATTGTCGGTACCCGGAACATGACTTCTTACGGAAGCCATTTTATTCAGGATTTTTTTGAAGAAACACAATCCTGCCGTTACAGTTCAGTGAGCGGCCTGGCCTTAGGTGTTGATAAAGAGGTTCATGAACAGTCTATCCTGCGAAGTATCCCTACTGTCGCAGTGCTGGCTCACGGCTTTCACCTGTTATATCCCGCAAAAAACAGAAAGCTGTCTGAAAAAATCCTGCAGGAAGGTGGTGCCTTACTGACGGAGTTCAATTCGTCCCGGAAACCGGACCGGGAAAACTTCATTCAGAGAAACAGGATTGTTGCCGGGATTTCACCTTCCACCATTGTTGTGGAAACTGCATTCGGGGGCGGATCAATCAGTACCGCCACATTTGCCAACCAGTATAACCGGGAAGTTTTTGCACTTCCGGGAAAGATCACCGACAAACAGAGCCAGGGGTGCAACCATCTGATTTATCAGAATAAGGCCGCGGCAATTTCTACCGTTAAAGATCTTGTAGACAACCTTGGATTTAATAAAGCTGAAGCGAAAACCGGAGACCTGTTTCCCAAAAGCGAAGTGATGGTCCAGTTAACTGAGATCCAGAAATTAATATTATCTGTTATTTCAGACCATCCCAAGATTTCCCTGGATGATATGATTGAGAAAATCAGTCTCTCTTCCCATAAAATTTTACCGGTAATTTTAGAATTGGAACTTTTAGGGAAAGTAAAATCACTTTCGGGGAGGCAATTTATAGCCATATGACAATTAATGATTTCTTAATATTGCATTGTTTTACAGATAATATTTACTTTTTAATAATATTAACGGGTAAATTATTGATTTAATAATATTAAGTATTTATTTTATTAAACTTTAAACAATCATCAATTAAGGTGTTGTGAATCTTGAAAAAAAAATTAAATTTGTTGACAATAATATTCAACCCTAATATATGGAACAATATAATATTGACCAGAAAATCCAAGAATTTATAGCAAAAATTGAGGCCAAAAACCCTAATGAGCCCGAGTTTTTACAAGCCGTAAAAGAAGTTGCTGTTACCGTAATTCCGTTTATTATGACGAAAAAGGAATATACGGGAATGAAACTTCTTGAAAGAATGGCGGAAGCTGAAAGAATCATCATCTTCAGAGTTCCATGGGTTGATGATAAAGGCGAGATCCAGGTAAACAGAGGTTTCAGAATTCAGATGAACTCTGCCATCGGACCTTACAAAGGGGGAATCCGTTTCCATCCTACCGTGAACCTTTCGGTACTGAAGTTCCTTGCTTTTGAACAGGTATTTAAAAATTCCTTAACCACACTTCCGATGGGAGGCGGAAAAGGAGGTTCAGACTTTGATCCGCAGGGGAAATCTGATATGGAAGTAATGCGTTTCTGCCAGGCTTTCATGACGGAGCTCTGCAAGCACATCGGTCCGGAGACTGACGTTCCTGCGGGAGACATCGGTGTAGGAGCAAGAGAGATCGGCTATTTATTCGGCCAGTACAAGAAAATCAGAAATGAATTTACGGGCGTTCTTACCGGGAAAGGCCTTGCTTACGGAGGTTCACTGATCCGTCCTGAAGCTACAGGTTACGGAGTGGTATATTTCGCTGAGCAGATGCTTAAGACTATCGGGCAGACTTTCAAAGATAAGACAGTAACAGTATCAGGTTTCGGAAACGTGGCCTGGGGTGTGATCAAAAAAATATCTGAACTTGGAGGAAAAGTAGTAACGATTTCCGGACCGGACGGCTATATCTATGATAAAGACGGTATCGACGGAGAAAAAATCGATTATTTACTTGAACTGAGATCTTCAGGAAACAACAGAGCGGAGGATTATGCTAAAAAATATCCTTCTGCAGTATTTTATGCAGGGAAACGCCCTTGGGAAGTAAAATGTGATGTAGCCATCCCTTCTGCTACCCAGAACGAGCTTGATCTTGAAGATGCCAAATTACTGGTAGAAAACGGATGTCTTTGTGTAACTGAAGCAGCCAATATGCCTTCAACATTAGACGCGATCAATTATTTCCTGGATAACAAAGTATTATTCTCTCCGGGGAAAGCTTCCAACGCCGGTGGTGTTGCCACCTCAGGATTGGAAATGACGCAAAACTCCATCCGTCTGAACTGGACTTCTGAAGAAGTGGATGCAAGGCTGAAAGAAATCATGATCGGGATTCACAAAGCATGCAGAGACTACGGAAAAGAGGAAGATGGTTATGTAAACTACGTAAAAGGTGCCAATATCGCCGGATTCGTAAAAGTTGCAGAAGCCATGTTAGCTCAGGGAGTCGTATAAAATATAAAACAAAGGTTGGGGAATCCCGGCCTTTTTTGATATAACCCTGTTCCCGGGAATATAAATGGGAAAAAAGTAAAAAGTGAAAGGAGAAAGCGTTGAATATTCAACGCTTTTTTTATTGGCAGTAAATTTAGAAATAAAAAATCCTGAAATTAATTTCAGGATTGGTATCATTTATATTCTATCTTGTTTTTTTCTTCGTTTTTCTGGTGTCTCTGTCCGTCGAACGTGTCGTGTCATTTTTCGATCTGTCCCAATCGCTGCTCTGGTTCATTGTTCCTGTTGTACCGTTAGTTGATCCGTTATTCAGGGTACCGGTATCTCCACTGTTCAATGTTCCGTTGTTCATGGTTCCGGTAGTCCCATTGGTTCTGGTACCGTTATTCAGCGTCCCATTGTTCATTGTTCCGGTAGTCCCATTGGTTCCTGTGGTTCCGTTAGTTCCATTATTCATCGTCCCGTTGGTTCCATTGTTGAGGTTACCGTTATTCAGCGTTCCGTTGCTGTTTCTGGTCCCTTGGTTTGAACTGTTGGTTGTTGAACCTGAAGTTGACGTATCGGTTCTCGTCGTCTGTGCAGTGGCTGTAATCATACCGCCTAATACAAATGCTGCTGTTAAAATTAAATTTTTCATAATACTGATATTTTGGTGTATTATGTTAAATACAATTATCGTACAAAGTGGTATGCCTAAAAATTCTTTTTAACGTGATTTATAAATTTTTAAGAAAATTTACATTATAAGTTACCACAAAAAATCCTGAAATAAGATATTTCAGGACTTCATTCTACTTTGAATATTTATAACTACTTCGATTTCTTGCTCTTAGATTTACTTTTTACAGTCTTATCTTTAGGTTTTGTAGCGTCTGCATTCTGATCCGGTGATGTCGTTACTGTGGTATCATCTACAGCAGTGGTCACTTTGGAGGTATCCGCTACCTTAGCTGCCGATGCTTCCTTTCCCGGAACTTCTGTTGCGGTCGTAACCCCGGAACCGGAGTTGGCCTGGGTGTTCTGTTTTGCCGGCGCAGCCTGGCTGCTCGTACTTTGCGGTGTTGTTGTCTGGGCTGATGCTGCACCTAATCCGATTAGGGTAAATGCTGCGGTTAAAACTAATTTTTTCATATTATTTAAATGGTTTGTTTACATGAAACGATGGGAATTCGCTCAATCGTATAACAGGATTCTTTATTTAACGTAGTTTATTATTCTTTAAGATTAATTGGCAGTGCCGGTTATTTCTCTGAATTTTTTATCATCCGCTCTACAAATTCATACGCTGCAGGGCATATAACGGTGTTTTTAATCATCAGGTCATTGATCTGATAAATCTTTTTCCGGTCGGTATGAGGGTACTCCCTGCATGCTTTCGGGCGCATATCATAAATTGAACAGGTATTGTCTTCATTTAAAAAAAAGCAGGGAAGGTTCTGTAAAACTTTATCATTATCTTCATCTGTCCTCAGGAACTTCGACTCAAAATCAGCAGGTTTCATCCGGAGATGCCTGGCAATCCTTTCAATGTCTTTTTCCGTATACAGGGGCCCTGTGGTTCTGCAGCAGTTGGCGCACTGAAGGCAGTCCACCTTTTCAAAGACTTCATCATGCGTTTCCTGGACAGTATAATCGAGGTTCTTAGGCGGTTTCTTTTTCAGCCCGTCCAGAAATTTTTTATGTTCTTTCTGCTTCTGTAAAGCCTGTTTTCTGTAAAGTTCTACATTCATTATCATTACTCTTTCTTACTTCAGCGCAGGAAGATCTGCTTTCTGATAGTGGTTGATTTTATCCAGATCAAGAACTGTGGAGAGGTTACGGCTGTCAGGATAATACATCGGGACAAATTTAGCACCGTAGATAATTTCGCCGGAAATATAGGAAGACCTCTGGACTACTGTGTTTGAAAAAACTTCATCAAAAGCGCGCACATGGATGATAATCTCAATATCCGTATTTCTGAAATCTTCTTCACCAAAACCATAAAACGGTGAATCTTCATCTATAATATGCACAACCGTCCAGTTAAGTGCCAGACTGTTAATCTTGCTCAATTGGGTTTTCAAGGTGTAAAAATGACTTTTCGGAATGTCTTTTTCCATTACTTCTATAGCCGCAGAGACAATTACCTCGGCATCTGTTAATGCATTGTTTTTATAAGGCGCAAGCCTGAACATTAAAGCTGTCTGTTCCTTAAAAGGAGCCACCAGTGCAATATCCGAAAATTTCAGGTAGGCTCTCGGCCTGGAAAACCTTCCGTAGAAAAGTCCGGTTGCAATGGCAAAGGTAAGCAATCCTAGGAAAGCCTCAAACGTAGCCACCATACTTGCCATGAAGCCTACCGGAGCAATCCTGCCGTAGCCGACGGTGGTAAAAGTCTGGGAACTGAAAAAAAATACATCGATAAACTCATTCATCGGGTCGCTTTTGTCAATCCCGGTCAGGTGTTCCACACCGATGAGATAATAGATCAGGGCAAAGATAATATTAACAAGAATATAGGCGATAACCAGATAAGACAGAAACCTGAACGTCGAAAGTTCAAGCATCGTGTGGTACCAGCTGAACCGTGTAAGAACGTTAACCCCTTTCCTGTTAACATTCGGGAGTCCGTTTTTATTAATAAACCGTCCCGGAGCATGCTCGCCGAAGCCACTGTTTTCCGTATTTTTCTGGTTAATTTTTTCCCTGAATCCTTTTGCCATTTATCTCATTTGTTTTATCTGTTTTGCCTTGAGCTTATCGGAAGCTGTTTAATTTTCAGCATACAGAACCGGATCAATTTTATTTCCGTGCTCCGCTCTTAATTTTGTGCAAAGATAAAATATTGTTTTCATGAAATTTATCAAAAGCTTTTGATAAAGCCTGCGAAAATTTGTAAACTAAATGCGAGCGCAAATCAAAATAATAGAATCTAATTATTAAGTGGTTTTGTGAGATTTTTAAAGTGGTCGGATTTGATTACTTTATTTTTTTAATATATTTTCCCAAAATGTCGTATCACTAAACAAAGTTTCATATATTTACAAAGTATGAGTTTAATGTAACAAATTATGAAAATAGGATATGCCCGGGTTTCAACCAAAGACCAAAATTTAGATTTGCAGATTGAAGCTCTTGAAAAAGCTGGCTGCGAAAAAATATACCAGGAGAAAATTTCCGGTACGACAAAAAATCGTCCGGAGCTCGATAAGATGATCGAACAATTTAGGGAAGGTGATGAACTTCATGTTTGGAGATTGGACCGGTTAGGGAGAAGCCTGAAAAATATTATTGACCTGGTTTTAAGTTTAAGTGATAAAGGTATCATCATAAAAGGTATAACTGATGGTGTAGATACTTCTACTATGAATGGCCGGCTCTTTTTAAATCTGATGGCATCGCTTGCTGAATATGAGCGCGAACTGATCCGGGAGAGAACCAATGCCGGTTTACAATCTGCCAGGGCAAGAGGTAGGTTAGGAGGAAGGCCAAAGGGATATACTCAAGAAACAATTTCTAAACTTTTACTTTTACGTAATATATATAAGGATATAACAAAACGTCCGGAAGAAATTTATAAACCACTTGGATTAAGTAGGGCAACATTTTATAGGTATGCTAAGATTCTGGATCATCATACGGATGAAGAAATAAAAAAAATGTCAAATAAAAAATAACCTTTTTGGAGGAATTGGTAGAAATATTAAAAACTTTGAGGACTTATTATAGACCTAAAAAAATACTGTTTAAAAAACTTTTTTAGACTCACTATTATAATCTTTGGTTTCAAAAAATCTTATCAAAAGTAAATATGAAAACTTGTTAAAAATCAATATCTTTACAAAATATGCAAATTATATGAGTAAAAAAGCAATTAATAGATTGAAAGTTGTACTTGTAGAAAATAATGTAAGTAGTAAATGGCTTGCAGAAAGGTTGAATATGAATGAAGCAACCATTTCAAGATGGTGCACAAATAATGCTCAGCCTCCATTAAAAACGCTTTTAAAAATTTCCGAAATTTTGAATGTGAGGATGTCAGATTTGTTATTAGAAAACATTGAATAAGATGGACGTTTCTTCAAAAATAGCTGATTTAAAAGAAAGACTTTCAGAAGAAAGTCTAAAGGTTCGTCCAGATTCTAGTATCTTAGATTTTCTGACAGAGGAAATTGAAAAATTAGAAATTACGCAAATTCCTTTTACAGTATCTGCAAGAACAGCAAGACTAATTGGTCAGGAAAACTTTGCTAATGCGGAAGGCGCGATCATAGAATTGGTAAAAAATAGTTATGATGCAGATGCTTCTGTATGTATAATAATAGTTGACCCAGTTAATGATACAATTCGTATTATGGATAATGGTGATGGTATGACAGAGGAAAGGATTAGAACTCATTGGATGACCATCGGGACAGATGATAAAAAAATAAATTTTAAAACTAGATCAAGAATAAAAACAGGAGCAAAAGGAATAGGTAGGTTTGCTCTTGATCGACTTGGTAAATCAAGTATTATGATTACTAAAACTTTAGATTCTGAAAGTTTGGTATGGGATGTAGACTGGAATCAGTTCGAAAATACTGGAGCCGTTATTTCCGACATCAAGGCGACATTGCAAGTCGGTAATAGTGATTTTTGGGGTGAAGTAAGTGAAGTTCAAAAATTTTCAGAAGTTAATATGTCAATTCTTGAATTCTGGCAAGAAGAAAAAGGAACATTGATTTCTATAGATAAATTAAGGGATAATTGGGATGAAAAAGCAATACAATCATTATATTCTAATTTAGAAATTTTATTACCACCGCTTGAAACAAACATTTTTGAAGTATTTCTTTTCAGTACTATAGAGCCTCATAAATACGGTAAAATTCAGCCAACATCTTGTGATGATTATGATTATAAAATATCGGCAACTGTTGATGAAAGTCAATCTGTAAAAATTAATGTTTTTAGGAATGAACTTAACCTTGGTGATTTAAAGAGGATTGGTTTTTTTGAAAAGTCTAAACTTAATCAGCCTCAGTATCAATTAAAATCTTTTGAAGAAGGAATTTTCGAAATAGAGACCAAACTAGAAAATCTTATTCCAGGTTATAAAGATATTGATAAGAACGACAATCTAAATAAAATAGGTTCGTTTACATTTACTTTTTATTTTATGAAAAGGGGTGGCGGTCAAGAAAAAGATGAGGACATAACAAAATATCCATACAAAGCAGTTAACTACAGTCAGAGAACAAATTGGTTAGATAAATTTGGAGGAATAAAAATATTTAGAGATAATTTTAGAGTCAGGCCGTATGGTGAGACTAAAAGCAGTTCTTTTGATTGGTTAGATCTAGGGAAAAGAGCTTTAAGTAATCCAACAGTGACAAGAGCTGGATATCGTGTGAGACCACAACAAGTCTACGGCATTGTTAATATTTCAAGAATTGACAATATCAATTTTGAAGATAAATCTAGCAGAGAAGGATTACAAGAAAATGACGCATTTAATCTTTTTAAAGAAATTCTTAAATCTATTATCGAAATTTTTGAACAGGACAGAAATCAAGTAATGATGTCATTGAAAAAAATCTATGATGAAAATAATAAAAAAAGAAAAGCGCAAGAAGATGCTGAATCTATAATAAAGAACAAATCAAAATCACCAACACCTGAGGAGGAAACTGCTGAAAAAGAAACATTAATTAGCGCAATCGAAGCATATAAGGAAGATATTGAAGAATTACAAGACGAACAAAAAATTCTTAGGGTTTTAGCTAGTGCTGGATTGATTGTAACTTCATTTGCACACGAATTTAGAAATCATACAGATAGTATTCTGCCAAGAACAGATGAATTAAAACAAGTTCTATTAGAAGTTATTGATATAGATAAATTAAAACAACTTCCAGATTTTTTTGACCCTTATATTATGCTTTCTGATATGAGAAAACAGGATGAAAGGTTGAAATCATGGTTGGACTTTTCTATTTCTTCTGTACGAAAGGATAAACGATCAAGAAGAATTATCAATATGGTGTCTTACATCGAAGGATTAGAAAAAATTTGGAGTTCATTACTGTCGAGGAGAAATATAAAAATGACAATTGATAAATGGAAGTTTTCTGAAGTTAATTTTAATGGACACGAAATCGATTTGGATGGTATTTTTAATAATTTAATTACGAACTCCGTTGATGCATATAAACGAAGTGATGCCGGTGATTTGCGAGAAATTAAGTTAAGTTTCTCTTTTAGTCCTTTAAATTCAAATGGAATTAGTGTTGTTTATGAAGATTTTGGGCCAGGATTGCTGGAAGAAATTACAGAACCCAATAAAATTTTTCAACCTTTTTACACAACTAAAAGAGATGATAAAACGGGAGAAAAAATAGGAACAGGACTTGGAATGTGGATTGTCAAATCAACAATTGATGAATACAATGGAGACGTAGAAATAGTGAATGCAAGACCAAATTTTAAAATTAAAATTACACTACCGCATAATTAATAATTATGGCAAAATATAAAATAGCATATATAGACGAATCAGAAGCTGACACGAGAAGATTTCAGAGATTTTCTTACAATCATTTTGATGTAGTTCCTTTCATTCCAAAAGATTCAATAGAAGAAACCTGCAACGACATTTTAGAAAGTCATGTTGAAGCAATTATTTCTGATTTTGACTTTGCTGAACAACTTTCAACAGTACATTATGATGGGACCGATTTGGTGAGTCTTTTTTTAAAAAAAAGGGAAGGTTTTCCCGTGTTTATACTTACTTCTTACGAAGACGATGCCATTTCCAAAGGAGAAGATGTCAATATTATTTATGAAAAGAAAGAACTTGATCAAGGCGAAACATTTTTGCAAAGAGTTAAAGCACAAATCGAAAAATACAAACATAAGCTAGAGGTAGAAGAAAAAAGATTACTAGATTTAATTGCAGAAAGTAAGAGAAGAAAATTAGATGCTGCTGAAATTGACGAGTTATCAGAGCTAGATGAAAAAATTGAAAAAGCATTAGATAAGGAAAGTCGAATTCCAAATATTTTAAGAGATGATAAAGAGGCTTCTGATTTATCTGAGCTTTTAAAGAGAGTTGATGAATTAACAAAAAAACTTGGGGGCGAAGTATGAATCAAATGGCATATAGAAGTGACATTCCTAAAAGAACGTATTTAGGAAAAGAGTTAAAAGATTATAAACGATATAAAGATTCGTTAGAAAGAGATTTTAATGAAAGATGTGGCTACACTTGTTGTCAACAGATATGGTTTGGAGGTAAACGAAATTTTCAAATAGACCATTTTAAACCAAAGTCAATTTATCCTGATTTAGAAACAAAATATTCTAATCTTGTTTATTCCTGCTCTTATGTAAACAGAGCAAAGGGAGCCGACAATGCAACCTATTTAGACCCGGTTGATGTAGATTATAATTTGCATTTTTATCGCGATGACTTGGGGAACATTTTTCCAATTGAAGGATCAGATTCTGCAAAATATATGTATATCCGTTTAAAACTCTATTTAAAAAGATATAGTATTATATGGATGTTGGAACAACTTGAAATTAAAATGGAACAACTAAGAATTTTAATTGAAAAAACAGATAATGAAGAAGTTAAAGATTTATTTGTAGCTATAACATTTAAATATATGGATTATAAAAAATATTTGAAAGCAACACTTTAAATGGTTAATATCTTTAAATTTCTCAAATCCTATTCTCAGCATCCAAAAGAAGTGGATGAACTTATTATATCTGCTTTCATTGAAATCAATGATTTGGAATTGAGAAATAATTATCTTTTGAGAAGTTATTTAATATCGCAATTAGACTTGGCTAAAAGAGAAAAACTACTGAATTTTATTAAAGTTGTTAGAAATGAAATAGATACTTTTGATATCGAAAAACTAATTGAACTTTTTGAATTCGTTATTTCCCCATCAGATAGAATTATTAATGGAGCGATATATACACCTTCTGTAATAAGAGACTATATTGTAAGACAAACACTTACAAATAATGCAAATATTCTTAATGAAGTAACTATAGCTGATATTTCGTGTGGTTGTTCCGGCTTTTTATACACAGCGGCTAAAGAACTGAAGAGACGAACAAGAAGTACTTATCAGCATATTTTTCAGAATCAGATTTTTGGGTTAGACATTCAGCAATATTCAGTAACACGTAGTAAGTTACTACTTTCATTATTGGCTTTATCAGAAGGAGAAGATATAGAAGAATTTCATTTTAATTTACATCATGGAGATGCTTTAATTTTTAATTGGGAAGAGTATTATCCAGACTATGAAGGATTTCAAATCATAGTAGGAAACCCGCCTTATGTTTCCGCTCGTAATCTTGATGAGAATGCAAAAGAAAATGTAAAACTTTGGGAAGTTTGTACTACTGGAAACCCAGATTTGTATATTCCTTTTTTTCAAATTGGATATGAGAATTTAACACCTAATGGTATTCTTGGATATATTACAATGAATACTTTCTTCAAAAGCTTGAATGGTAGGGCTTTAAGAGGCTATTTTGAAAGAAATAATGCATCTATTAAAATTATTGATTTTGGGACCCAACAGATATTTAAATCGAAAAGTACATATACCTGTATTTGCTTTTTAGAAAATAGAGAGAGAGATTATATTGAATATCATAAATCTATAGATAAAGAATTACCAACAAATAGAAATGAATACAGTAGAATAAATTATGCAAATCTTGATGCAAGAAAAGGATGGAATTTAAATGATAATGAAATTATTTCAAGAATTGAAGCTACAGGAACACCTTTCGGAGAAAAGTATAAAACAAGACACGGTATTGCAACGTTAAGAAACGATCTGTACATTTTTAAGCCAGTAGAAGAAGATAATGAATTTTATTATCTCCAGAACGGTAGTATGTATCCTATAGAAAAAGGAATTTGTAAAGATATACTGAACTCCAATAAATTGAGTAGAGATATTGATTTCGACGAAGTAAAGGAAAAAGTTTTGTTTCCATACAATGATGACACTAAACCTAAAGTTCTTGAAGAAGAAATTTTAAAAGAGAAATTTCCTTTTGCTTATAAATATTTAAAGAAAAAGCAAGAAGAATTAGCAAAACGAGATAATGGCAAAGGCAAATACGAGAAATGGTTTGCTTTTGGAAGAACTCAGTCTTTGGAGAAAGTTGAAAACAAGTTGTTTTTCCCAAAATATTCAGATAAAACACCAAGCTATTTAATTATCAATGATGATGATTTATTGTTTTACAATGGTCAGGCAATCATTGGGCATTCAGAAGAAGAAATGTTATTAATTAAAAAGATTTTAGAATCACGTCTATTTTGGTATTACATCAAAACAACAAGCAAACCCTATTCTTCTGAATATTATTCATTAAACGGAACCTATATCAAGAATTTTGGTATACCAGACTTTACTAAAGAGGATATCAATTTCTTAATAAATGAACCAAATCAAAATATTATTGATGGTTTCTTGGAAGATTATTACAATGTACAATTGAATGAAGATTTAATAACGGTTTAGTGCTTTTAAAACTGAAATAAAACGGTTGGCAATGCAGATTTTATAATTATAATTTATAAGAATCAGTAGAATGGGTACAGACTACAAAAAGGAATCATATGAGTGTCCTGAATCAGAATCTTTTCTCGATAATAAAGAAATTATTAGAGGACACAAAATATATTTTGATCGAAATGAGTGCATTCGTAACTTTACTTGGGGGAATTGCTCAGGTTCCTGTGAACAAAATTTTTTAGACAATTCGGAGTACTATTTATTACTAGAATATGCTTTGACTGATGGTTTTAAAGAATTTTCAATCGAAAACACAATAAATAATCAAGGTCAACTGATAACCACAAAAAATGTGATCCAAGGTTTTTTTGTTGATGATAATAGAAGAAGAGCCATTATTAGTAATGTTGCAAATCCAAAATTAATTCCTGAAAAAATATTATATCAAATACGAGATCTCATTGTGATAGATCACATTTATGAAGGTTACGAATATTTACTCGTTAAGGCGAAAAATAAAATTTTCACTTTCAGTATTCAACTATATCAGAGCTTTAAAGAGCTAATTAGGGTAATGGACTTATATGTAAGTTGTAAAATTGAAAAAATTCTAATTAATAAGGAAGGAACACTATTAGTTTTAGATACAGGTCAGACCAAGTTTTTAATTTCTGGTATACTTACAACAGAAACAGAGGAGATTGAACGTGCCATACTTACTTCGAAACTAGAGGAAGCCAAACCTTTCTTTGAATTTAAAGCGATAAAGAAAGTTGATTGGTCAAAATTAAAAGATAACAAAGGCGAATACTTCGAAAGATTAACGGAAACATTATTGCCTTTAGAACCAAACCTTATAGATATTAAATCAATCGGTAAAACCAATGCAGCAGACAGAGGTAGAGATTTTCTGGTCACCGAAAAGAGTTTTGATACCTTTGGTCTATCTGTAGAAAAAAAATGGTTAGTGCAGTGTAAGTTTTCTGACAAAAGTATTTCCCCAAAAACAATTCCTGATTGGGTTAACAGAACAGTTGAACACGAAGTAGATGGTTATTGGCTAATTACTAATAATGATCTTACACCTGATTTGTTTGATCAATTAAATGATGTGCCTAAAAATAAACATTATAAATTTGAAACAAGAGTATGGCAGAGAAATACATTTGATATAAAATTAGTCACTAGACCAGAAGTATTCATTACTGGGCTTTATTTCGATTGCTAAATGTTTGCTGTATTTTTGTAAATTCAAGATATTGGAAAATCTCACAAAACGATCTGTAATTACAAGTACAATACTTTTAGAATACAATTATCCCAAGCCGTAGCTTGGGATTTTAGTGGGTGATTTAAATTTCTCTATGAAATTATATAAAGTTTTAGGTTCTAATCTTTTTTACGTATTAGATACCAATAATTAATTGGGAAGAATGCTAAAAACAACCGAACAATTACTCCGAATTTTTTTTCAAAATATTTGCCGGAATCAATGCCAAATAATAGGAAAAGAATTATTAATAAGAAAACCAAAATTGAAAATATATAAACTTGCTTCTTATTAGGAATAAACATTGTGAGACTTAATAGTATAAACGAAAATAGGATGTGAGAAATTGTAAAAATATCTAAACTCCCTTCAAAATCTAAAAAATCAAGATTACTTAACGCTATTAAAGTTAATATACCAATGAAAAAATTTGCAATTAAGCGATATTTTTTCCAAGTAAAAAATATAATTGCCAATGTAATAATCAATAAGGATATTTGAAAAAAATTCATTTTTATTTTAAAATTATTTTAAATGCTTCAGTGACATAAAATCCACCTATATTTATTTTAGGATTGATCCAATTATTTATTTCTTCTACCTCTATATTTTTTAATGGTACTCCTTGTTCAACAATATATTTTTTCGTAAGTTCCAAAACATTTTTAGCTATTTGTAAATAATTTGTACTTACGCCATCAACTGATGCCAATATTCTTACAGAATTTGCATAGTATACTGGAATGTAAATTTCCTTCTTCCCTAAAAATTTTGCAATTTCATAGTCAATAATCCCTTTCATAGAAGGTTTTTTATTTATATTTTTTGCAAGAAAATTAACCATCTTATTAAACAAAGATAAATCTAATTTCGAATATTCCAAATTATATTTATTTGCAATGAGCCAGGCTAAATTTTCTACATATATCAGATACCAGTTTGGACGTAAATAAATCATATCAGGATATCCACCATCTACAGAGAGATGTTCATCAGTCAAACCATTTGCACCATACATGATAAAATCAGAGGTTCCTTTTGGCAGATATATACCTTTTAAAGCTTCTTTAAGTGTTTTACCTTGAAATATCTTTTTCTGTTTACTTTCATTTTCTAAAAATTCAATGCCATATTCCTGCATAAAGTAATTAAAAAAAGTTACCCACGGTTCTACTTTGCTCTTAAGAGTTTGTTCGGAACCCACTTGCCAGGATTCAATATATTTTTTAATTGTTTCCTGATCAACCTTTTCTAAATTTTTATGTTCCTTGATATCATCAGGTTTTAAATTATCAATTTTAGTATGAGCATACGTATCTCCAAAACGATGTAACAGCTTGCCTAATTCTTCTATCTTGTCATGCGGTGTATATAAAAACTTTATAGCGGTAAAAAACTCCTCAATTCCGTGAAAACCTCCGGTAAGTGAGTGGATCTTCTGTTGTGGACCAAGTGGATGCCCCCATGTATCATTTAATTCAAATCTTTCTTCACTATGTATTAAAGTATCCGGCGCTTCTGTTGCTTCTGCTAATGTTTTAGCTAATTTTTTATCCATACCTAACATCAGGCAAATTAAGTAAACTGTGCTATAATGTCCATCTGTTTCATATTTTAAAAACTCATCATATTTCCTTTTCATATCTAATAACATCTTTGATGACGGAAGTGGCGTAGCTGGTAATCTCAATGAATCTACTTTATTGAAATTTTTGCCAAGGCTGTTTTTAGGTAATCTCAATGCTGTAACTTTATCTTTCATCTGTTTTGAATTTTAAATAAAACTAAGCGGCCAATGCCGCTCAGTTTCTAGGTTAGATTAATCTTTAGGTAATGTACTCTCTGTTTTATCAGAACGGTTTAACTGAATATCTCTCTGTATAAAGCTTGTATCGCTTTCTAACTCCAGAGGATTTTCACAGTTCTCCGGATTATTCTCATGGAAGATCGGTAAAGGCTGGTCTACCGGTAATCCTGTAGATTTATCCTGCAGGATAGTCAATGTCGTAGGAAGCCTTGTAATCCAGAATTTTCCTTGTGCTTTTCCGGTTGGCTGACGCATTTCATCAACAATACTCATATATAACGAATCACCGATAACGGGTACTTCACCACCATTCCAGATTTTTCCTGTGGTTAGGAAAAACTGTACGGCGTCTTCAAAGCCCGGCTTAACCGTTACAATCACTCTCGCCATACCAGCTTGCAGGAAGCTTCTGAATAGTGGATCCACACTTTCGCTTACATACATTTCCTGCCACATTTTACGGTTGGCCCAATAGTAAGGATAAAATGTATAATCCATAATTTCCCATTCAAATGCCTGTTCCAAAAATTTGGCAAGAGCGGTATATTTATCTAAATCTTCGTTTAGGTATACCTCAAAATTTTCCATCTTGTCCCCATTCGTGAAGCTTTGTCCTAAAACATTTAGATAATCCTGTAATAAATAAGCTACGCAATTATGTTTTAAAACATCATGCTCCATATAACGATAGAAGTTGCTGGATTTTTCTTTCGCTTCAGCTTCCTTATCTTTTTGTTCTGCATCCAGTTTCGCCTGATCATCCAGAAACTTTTTGTATGCCGCTTCATAGGCTGTGATAATGGCATTAAAGTTTTCAGTATACCATTGCTGCATAAATGTTTCAGATAATTTACAGGTTAACGTTACACCAAATGAAACATTTTTAATATTTTTTCCCCTGTAGGTAAAATTAAATACTCCTTCGAGATTTAACCCATCCTCATCCCAGGTTCTTTGAAAGGGGCTTTCAAATGTTACAATACCTCTTATACCTCCCTTCCCATTATCAATAATCAATGTACAAGGTGATATAAACCAATTATAACTTGCAGCTACCTTAACACTCATTTTTTTAGCTATATAATTTTGAGTAATATTGATAGGTACTGTAATTGGTCCAAAATCCCCTGTAGTATTTGGTTTGCCTGTAATATGCTGATTTATCTGTACTTCTTCTTTTGGAAGATCCGTTAATTGTACCCCGTAAATCTATGACCAATATTCAAGCAATTCCTTTGTAGCAGCTTTAGGATTCGGCATATTGTGAGGCCTCTCTGCTTTTCTCGGATCTACCGGAGTTGTAAGGATCTGACCTTTTGAAACAGCTAAAGATAAGCGATGTAATTTTGCAGGCTCCGGAATCATAAATTCAAACATGGTACGCTTACCATAATTGTAAATCTGATTCTTCATCTTTTTATCAATCCATCGGTACACTCCGGTAATATGTTTGGGTGATGTATCAGAGCTGTCCGTATTGGTTACTTTTCCCCGGTTATCAAATTCATGGACATTGGTTTCGGTGTATTCCTTAATGATCTTCTGAACCCTTTCTTCGGAAATTTTTGTAAGGACTTCTTCCATTGCCTTTTCCGTAATTTCCTGAGACTTCATTACTGCCTGCCTGGTGCTGTCATGCTGCGCTGTATTATTCGCGTAATCGGCTCCGATCTCAAACTTATTGGTTAATCCGTCAAAACTATATCTTGTATGGGCATTAAAAGCTTGTTGCCTTTCAAGTTCTTTTGCAACTTCGGTTTGCATATCTGCTCTTGAAGTCTTCCCTGTATCAGAAGTTTTTTCCGTTTCCTGAGATTTTGAAGTCGTATCGGTTATTTCAGAATAGTCTCTTGCAACAGATGATTTGTGTCTCAGTTCGCTCGCCATGACATTCTCAATATTAGAAACTTCTCCCGGAACGTATGCATGCACACTCTGAATAACTTTCAGATAATCGGCAACGCCTAATCTCTTGATTCCAAAATGTTTTCTTTTAGAACCTCCCTTTTGGGATTCTGCATCTGTAGAAGCAGCACCTTTCAGAATAAGCTTTCCTGTATAAACTTCCTTATTGCTTAGACGGGACAGCTCCATATAAGCCTCTCTTCCATTTGAAAAAATTACTTCTATTAAAAGTCTATTGATATTTTGAAACTTATTAATCAAACTTGTAGGGAAAGTAATTTTATCATCCAATACCGTGATATTACTGTATTTTTCTTCAACATGGCCCAAGTTAGTATCTGCACTTATTTTAGCATTGGACACCTTCCAAGACGTATCTTCAACTTCAAAAGAAAAGTCTGCAAAAGATCTGGCTTCCGAATAGATCGAATAATAATTATAAGCTACAAATGAATAGGCGAGAGGTATTTTTGAAGTATTATTTACTACAGGAATTGTTGCCCCACCTACATTTACGTATTGTTCCTGTTGCAATCTTCCATTTTCGATTGCAATTTGAGATTCTGAAGAAATTTCTCGCTCTAATGTATCTATTGCTTTTTGAAAAGTATCAACATGCCGGTTGGTCTGAAAGGTATTTGCTCCAATTTCTGCAATAATTTTAGACTTTGCCTCAGGGCTGCTTTTTGCAAGTTTTATAAAATCTGAGCTTAAGAAGATTTCCACAAATAAATCAAAAGATTTTGGAGAAAGATTCTGCTGTAGGTATCTCGAACTGAGTTCCTCAATGTAATTAAATTCAAATGGCTGTACCACAAATTCTTTTAAAGACTCATATAGCTTTTCTTTTTCTTCTTCTGAAGTTTCCGGTGTGATTCTCTTTTCAACCGCCAACACTTTTCTTTCAAATAGCTGTAATGCCTCTCCGTAAGTTTTCAGATATTCTGAATGGGCATTTTCATAGGCTTCGTTTTTATCTTTATTATAATCTTCTTGAAGAATTTGTAATTCAGACTTTAGTTGTATCAAAGATTCTTTTCTATAAGTGGCCTTACTTACGACTAAGTTTTTTTCGGCCTGGGCAATAAGCCTTTGTTGTGCAATATTTCCAATCTTATCCTCGGAAGTTGATCTCGAAGTATCTGATGTGATTGCATTCAAACCATTATCTTCAGAAAAAAGATATTTCGGAAGTACAATCTTACCAATCAGTGCATTTTCTAAAGGTTTCTTCTCTCCGTTTGCTTTTATAACATCTTCGTCAATCTCCATATGCTGGGCAAATCCTATATGAAGAGCTTTCAGGACATGACCGATTGCTTCTTTTGTATAGAAGTCTTTTTGGGTAACAACCTGGTAAATAAAGTTGTTCCAGAGAGTTTGGAATACCTCTAATCCTTTATTATTTAATTCTTTATTACTAAGATCAATTAAGTTTCCATAAAAACTTTTAGTAAACTTAAAATGAAAGTCATCAAGTTTTTCATTTTTTGAAATTTTTCTTCCGATGATCAAAAGTTGTCCATAATCGCTGGTTTCAATTTCTTTTTCAGTTTTAAAGCTGGTATTTTCAAATTGACGCGCAACTTCAGACAATACATTTAATTTTAAATTTTTTCCTGCATCATTTGTAATTGCTTCATCAAAAAGTCCTTTTACTCCGGAAGGTCTGTGAATAAATCCTAAATTTCTTCTTTTTGTTTCTGTAAGTTGGGGGTTTCTTAGGCTTACGAATCTGAAAAGCGTCTGTGACGCATTATTGTTTGTAGACATTTGTGTAAATTTGTTTTGGTTTTATATAGGTTAAAATTTGAAGGCTCTTTTTATTAGAGTGGACTTCAGGTTTTAGCCTTATTTTTTTAGGTGGTTCAGGCTAACAATGTCCACCGTAAATTTTAAAATCCAATTTCATTTCCTTTTTCTATAAAGCAAATATCCATCGGCGTAGCGTCAAAACTCGCCGCATTAAAATTTATTTTTAAATATTTTTTCAACTGATATATGCCGTGATTCTAGAACTAAAGGAAAGATAACGGCAGAAAGCGACAGAACTCGTCGTATTATATTTCTTTTATCGGAAAATTTAATTTTTTTTACTTTCGTAAGATTTAATGAGAATATGTTGTAGTAATTAGTTTAACATATAAGTATTTTTTATATTAGTCTTAAAAAACGATATGGAATATTCTATAAATGCTGAATTACAATTGATTGAAATATTGAAAAAATATTCTTTCAATTTTAATTTTAATTTCTTGGAAAGGAGTGAGCTTCTTTTTCTTCCGATACAGTTTTCGGTAAAGCAGAATTATGATTTTTACCCGTGCATATTCGGATTTTATGCACAAATGTTTGAAGAAGAATTAGTGAAAGAATTATTTAGTTATCAAGCTTCTCATATGGAAGCAATAGATAAAAAAAACTTCATTATTCACTTTGCTTTTAGTACTAAGCAAAGACTAATTTAAATCTCACAAAACGATTATTTAGTTATTTAAATTATATAACTAATATAATCAAAAAAAAATGATCAATGTAAATTGAAAGTTAGAGGGTACTAAAAAAAAGAATATCTAAAATATTCAATAATGAAAAGATATGTTTTAATAATTATTTTTATTGTAAGTACTAATATAATATTTGGGCAGACGAAAAATTATGATGGAATTGTCGCGCGTCAAATTTGGGGTGTGGGGCACACTATTTCTAATAGTGGTGAAAAGAACTTTTTAACATTATATCCTGAAAACATCAAATTTCTTCCCGAAAACATCAAACCTTTGTTGATTAATTTTGCAACCTACATTCCTGTTGACATTAATTATACAAATGAGTTAGCCAAACTTTTGGGCTTTTCATCATTCAAAAAAGCAACCGATTATTCTGATAAATGGATTGCGGATATCCCAGTCATTGATAATATGGAAGGATTTTCAAAAAGTTTATCAATTGCTTATTTAAATAACAAGATTTATTTCTTTAACGATGACAGGGGTATTAATGTCTTAGTATTCGAAGAAAACAAAAACAGTCAAATTGTTTTTAAAGAACAATATAATAATCGTGCAATGAATCGAACAGAATCACCTGACGATATAAAGGCTCGTCTAAAGTATGAGAAAAGCCATTTTGCAAATAATGATAAAGGCGTGGTAATTAATGGCTTAAGGTGGGCAACACGTAATGTTGGAACACCAAATAAATTTGTAATGAATCAGGAAGATTTTGGAATGTATTATCAATTTAATAGAAAAATGGGGTGGAATGAATATAGTAAAGAGCAATGGGATAAAACTATTCCCACTGGAACTACTTGGGAAAAAGTAAATAATCCCTGCCCTGAAGGATGGAGATTGCCAACCAGTGAAGAATTAAAGACTTTATTGGATACGACAAAAGTTTATTCTGAATGGACAATTCACAACGGCATCAGTATTGTGAAATTTACAGATAAACTTACTAAAGAGCAGATATTCCTGCCTTTATCCGGCTCTCGAGATTGGGAAAATGGCATATTGCATAAAGGGGACGGAAACTATTGGAGTAGTCAACAAAGTGCACCACAAGAAACTGACTGTAATGATAGTCCTCAGTGTAGATATATGCATTACCTTTATTTTGATACTTCTGGGAAGGTATATTTAAACAGGTGGAATCCAAATATTGGGTTAAGTGTGCGTTGTTTATCTGAATAATTAGTGTTGAAAAAAGAGATCGCCTAACAACGATTTTGTAAAAGATCGGGTTAAGTGTTTAATTTAAGGCTTGTGCATTTAATCCGCTTTTTCGCACAGCCGCAAGCCGTTACTAATTTATAATTAAATCTCAAAAAACGATCCTTATACTTAATTAATTTATTTAAATATGCCTTTACCTAAAATACTTCTAAAACATCAGGCTTTAATTAATTTTCCTGTAAATTTGAGTTATGAAAAAGTTGGAATCACGCGAAGATATTGAGCATCTTATCAATTCATTTTATGCTAAAGTGGTTAAGGATGAAGTGATTGGGTTTTTCTTTAATGATGTAGCCAAAGTTGATTGGGATAAACACCTGCCGAAAATGTATGCCTTCTGGGAGTCCGTGCTCTTCGGGCAGATGACGTATAAAGGAAACCCGATGGGTGCCCATTTTCCGATTAATGAAATTCAGGCGATGGAGCAGAAGCACTTCGACCGCTGGCTGCACCTCTGGACAACCACGATTGAAGAAAACTTTAAAGGGGAAAATGCTGACACCGCCATTTACAAAGCTGAGAATATTGCCAGACTGATGGCATTTAAAATGGATCTGGCAAGAAGGCTGTAAAATTCACTTATATTTATTTTAAAACCAGGGTTTAAGGAACAATGACTGTAAAAATATAGGCAGCCAGGTTAACCAGCAATACTGTGCCGTACAGGATATTGGTTTTCCCGCGGCTCAGAGAAAGCATCACAATAAATACCGACAGGGAAAGAAGGATAATGTCTTTTTTATCCAGACCCAGTACTAGTGGAATATCATACATGATACAGACTAAGGAAACAGCGGGAATTGTCAGTCCGATACTTGCCAGGGCAGAGCCTAGCGCCAGATTTAAACTGGATTGGATCTGATTGCTCCGTGCCGCCCTGATGGCAGCCAGGCCTTCCGGAAGCAGGACAACCGCTGCGATAATTACACCAACCAAAGATTTCGGTGCCCCGAAACTCTGTACCATATCCTCAATGGTTGAAGAAAGTCCTTTTGAAATCATGACAACAATCGCCAGGCAGATCACCAGGAAAATGAAGCTGATGACGGTTTTTTTCATGGAAGGGATATAAAGCTCTTCAGGATGCTCATCGGGAGGGATAAAGTAATTTCTGTGTCTGATGGTCTGAACCATCAGGAAAACCCCATAGATCACAAGGCAGGCAATAGAAACAAAGATAAGCTGTGCTTTATTGTAGAAAGGTCCGTTAACACTTGAGGTGAAATTCGGGAGTACCAGTGTTAAAATAAGGATGGAAACAATGCTTACCAGATAGGTTGTGGCAGAAGTCCTGGCAAAAAACTGTTCATAATATTTTACGCCTCCTACCAAGATACAGATCCCGATGATCCCGTTCAGGATAAGCATTACTGCGGCAAACACCGTATCTCTTGCCAGTGTTATGGCCTGTTCCCCGCCGGCGACCATGAGCGAAATAATCAGGGCTACTTCCAGGATTGTGATACATAAGGCTAAGATAATTGTTCCGAAGGGTTCACCTACCTTATGCGCCACCACTTCTGCATGATGAACCGCCGAGATTACACTTCCGGTCAAAAGAATTCCGGCAATTACATCAAAAATAATACCCGTACCCATCAGTCCGGAAAAATAATAACCTACTGCCAGAAGAGGGAAAATGTACGTATAATGTAAAAAGTCATTTATTCTCATAGTGTCTACAAAATACAAAAAATCTATGATGTTTGGAATATCAAAAGAAATTATTAATAATATGCTGATCTGAATTCTGTTCCAATTTCTGAATAAAGATCTTATGAGCTTAAGTCCGGTTTTATCCGGTTAATGGTTCCAGAGATAAAAATCCTGGAGGTCCGTCAGCATATGCAACAGCAGTCCGATAGCGATGATCCTGACATTTCCTTTAAAAAAAAGCATCAAAAAATACACCGCAATGGCATAATAAGAATGTAAAAAGTGAAATCCCACACTGGCCCGGTCCGGATCGAAAATAGGGTCTGCAAACAGGTGATCCAGGTCTACCAGCATGGTGGCAAGTAAAATCAGGTATGCTTTTTTCCAGTTGTTACGATAAAAAACCAGCGCAATAAAAACCGGAAATACAAAATGTAAAAAATAGTGTATGAAGGTTTTCAGCAATCCGGTGTCTAAAAATTCCATTGATAATCTGTATTAAAATGTATTTACCACCTCAGGATTAAAGGGAGTTCCTTTTTTTTAAATTTCAGACTCAGATAATAGTACTGATCATTGTTTCCGTAGAAGATATAATCTAAGCCTGAAATTATTTTCTTTTCGGCAGCCGTTAAAGAGTTAAAAGAAGAAGATAACAAAGCATTGTTTCTGATAAAAATAAAATTTTCTTTTAACGATGGAGATAAAGATAGCGGTCTTCCGGTTGATTTTATTTCAAAGCCAGCTTCAGTCCGGGTCATTATATTCGGCTGGAACGGAATTGCCGTAAGCTGGTTCCGGGCATTCATCCATTTTTCATTCTGAAAATAAAGCTGTGTTTTTTCTGAATTTGAACTTTGAAGCGCAATCACATAATCAGGCTGAATAATTTTCTGAACCGTTTTTTTTTCAGTTTCATTGAAATTATCATCGTAGCCATAGGTAATGATGGTGTCGTTTACCTGCTTTAGTGTTGCCGCAGTTCTGAGATGACTCACCTGAGAAGAATCTGCAAAGTTTTTATTAAAGAAAGAAGTGAATTTTCTGATGTTTTCTTTATCAAGCTCAGCTTCCAGGAAGAACTTGTTTTGCTGCAGCTTGGAAATAACCGTGGAAAAATCTTTTACATCCGGCCTGTTTTTAATCTCAATGGCATCTGAAAGCAGGTCAATAGAAAAATTTCGGATTTGCCTGCCTGAAATGAATGAAATGCTTCCTGAACTGCCGTCCAGAAAAGAACCGGCATGATAAGGCTTCTTTCCTGAAAATTGAAAAATCCCGGTATTTGAATTTAAATCAGAAGTTGAGAGAATGCATTTTCCCCCGTCAATTTTAATGTACATCTGGTCTTTCTGGAAGACTTCTTTTCCTTTGCTGATAAATTGCTCCTGCTTTAAATATCTTAAAAACTGCTGCTTGTCAGTAAGCTCAACAATACTGTACCATTGGGAATACCGGGTATTTTTAAGATGGAATACCTGAAAAAAATCGGGAATTTTCACTCCCGATTTTAGTATAGAAATTGTATTTTTTTTATTGCTTTTGCCTTCAAACCATTGAGCAGGATGCGTGGCAAGACTTGAGATATACTGCCTCGTAAGGTTTTTTACATCCACCAGAACCACCACATCTGCATTTTCCGGAATATATTCCAGCGTTTTATCTTTATGGTAAAACACAAAATACATGGTGGCTGCGAACAGAATAAATGCTAAAACAACAAGCTTTTTCTTCATTATAAGACCGGTGTTTTCTTTTCAGATTCTTTGATTTTATAAATTTCATCTACCAGATCGAAGAAATACATTAAGCTGTTTTCCGAAGAACTCTTGATGCCATAATCCATTTCCGTCTCTATCCGGTCACCTTTTGCTTCAGTCTTAAAATATACTTCCCCTACGTTTTTCTTAAAGACATCCATGATTTTTCTTTCAGAAGTACTCTTGAATTCCGTTTCCAGGCCAATCAGAAGCCTCTGGATATCGAATCTTCCGGACAATGCATATTTAGAAGCATCTTTCGCCCATCTTTTAGAAACCTCAGACTGGTTTTTAGGCAGGATATTATCTTTAGAAGTTGTTACGTAAACCACGCCGTCTTTTACCGTAAAAAAGAACTGATCCAGGTATCCGCCTGATTTTTCTTCTTTAAATTCATAAAAGTCCCCTTTTTTAGAGAAGTTTTTGGCTGTATTTTTATTGCTTGCCAAAACATTAAAGATGCGGTTCCAGTATCCTTCATTTTCTGTAGCAAACGCAAAAGTGAAATCCGGTACCATTACTTCCTTCGTTTTCTTTACTTCTTTTTCATTATAATCATCATCATAATCATAATCCGTATATTCTACGGTTTTGGATTTTAATTCATTCAGCACAAAAATACCGTTTCCGGGTGCTATTTTGGTAATGGCCTCTTCATCCAGAACAATCTTCATCGTTTCCATCATCAGTTCCATTTCCTTCCGGTATCCGCCTTCGCCTGAGTTTTTAAGCAGGCTGTACATCAGGTCAAAATACCTGCTTCCGTCAATATTCATGGCATAATATCCCATGCTTTTATCGTTGATTAAAGCCATCAGCTTTTTATTTTTGCGGCCTTTATAAAATGCCGAAATCTGTTTCTGAACTTCCGGATCTTTGTGCTGGTAACTGTTGACCAGCCTCACTTTATCATTGTCGAAATACAGGTTATATGAAGAATTTGAATTGTAAAAATTACTGAAGAACTGCCCGAATTCATACTGTTTAGACATTCTGCCGTAAATTCCCTCGTTCACGATCCTGCCATAATCGGCATACACAAAAACATCGGAATTAGGGTCACGGGCTGAAAGCGTTTCTTTAGAAACTTCAATTTCAAAGTTCGAGCTGAAATAAGTATTGAAATCATTTTCTGCCAGCATTTTCACCATTTTGAATTTTTCAATTCTCAAAGAGTCAAATTCCTTTTCATAAGCCAGATCGCCTGTATTTTCTTCAGTTTCCATGTCTTCCATATCTTCGTGCTCGTCCTGAACCGGTGGCGGTAATACTTCAACAGAATCTTCAGAATAATTTTTATCTGTAGACCCTTTCTTTTCTTTCGGATATTCGTGATGTTTCTCAAGATATTTGATGTCTTTCTGCATTTTTGCGATTTCCGCATTATGCTGTTTGATATCTTCTTTTAAATATTTAATATCATCTTTCAGAATCCGGATTTCATCTTTGTAATTAAAAGGCTGTTCCGGTTCTTCTGCGTAAACACTGTCTATACTCACTATTTCAGTACTGTCTACAGTTGCTACAACGCTGTCTGTCATAACAGTATCGTCTTTCATGTCATATCTGTATGGTTTGCTGTAACTTAGCATTTTTAAGACTGCACGGTTCCCGTTCCAGGCAACAAAAATATCATCATCCAGGTTAACGTAGGAATAATTGTTTTTCTGGGTAACCTCCAATCCTTTTTTCTTGGTTGAATTGATAAACTCCTGAAATTTTTCTTTATTGTCTACAATAAAATGAGCCGTGTAGGCTTTTACAGAATCATTGAACGTCGCATAGTGATATTGTGTAGCATCATATTTTATCCCTGTTTTGGAGTAATCATTCCAGGAAGGTTTCTCTTTGCCTTCTTTAGCCACATCCAATAAAAAAGGATTCAGCTTCTGCCAGTTGATTTTTTTGTCGAGCTGCTTACCGTTGATTTCCATATAGAAAATGGCATCATGCGGAAGCTTCATTTTCTGCTGTGCGAAGGTGAGCACTGATAAAAACAGGAGAAAGGTCAGGTTTATTTTTTGTAAAATAGCTTTCATGGTTTCAGTAAATTATTGGAATAGGATATTATTTTGAATTTGTTTTTTCTGAAGGATAAAATCCAGCACTTTGGCTTCCAGTTTTACGGCTTTCCGATTTGGGGAAAGTAGGTAAGCACTGTTGGTCTGGGACTTTATCGTGTTTTCGAACTGCAGGACAGAGATGTATTTGGCATCATTAAAGATTTCTTTATCTGCCTTGCTCATTTTGTCATACTCGTTTTTAAATGTATTGATTTTGTTTCTGGTAAACGTTTTCTTAGCTAAATTCTGGCTGTAAATCTGAGTCGGGATCATTTTACCCAAGATATTTTTAGCTTTTAACTGTTCCAGCCCGGCGTTGATGTTTTCAATTCTTTTGAAGTTACAGCTCAGCCTGATGATATAATTGTCAAAATCCATCGACGTTTTTACATTGGAAATTCCGGGGGTTGCTTTAAAGATCCTTGCTGCTTCATTAATTTTGGCTTCAATTTCAGCCTTTTTAGGGATTTTTTTACCGTTAACTGTTTCCATTTTGGAAATGGAGGCCAGCCGGGTTTTGCTTTTGCTGGCATTGAGGATAAGGGTATACTCACCGCTGCCATCTGCTTTTACACTGGCTTTATCTACAATATCAAAACAGCTTGTGAGTAGTAATAAAGGGATAAACAGGAGAACCTGTCTGAAAAAAAACTTCATAATCTGGCTTTAAAGAACAAAAATACAATCTTATTTTCTAAATCCTGCCTTTTAAATAATCCTGCCGCACTTTGTCATCCAGTTTTTCAATGGCATATCGCAGGCAGGTTCTCGGCATTTCCCGGTAGTGCTGATTAAGGTAGGTAATAAGTTCAGCTTCGTTTTTATTTCCCATCTCCCGCAGCATCCAGCCGTTGGCTTTGTGCATCAGGTCATGCAGATGATGTAAATTCTTTGTGACGAGTTCTTTCGTCAGGTTAAATGACCCTTTCCTGATATAGTGCAGTGTTCCGACAACCGCAATTCTTTTGTGCCACATCTCATCAGAAGCAGAAAGTTTCCTTAACAGGTCTTCTCTCTGATTTTCAAAAGCATACCGGCCTAAAATCTTGTAACAGCTTGTGTCCACCAGATCCCAGTTGTTGATATAGGGCAGGTGGTTTAAATAAAAACTAATGATCTCATCTTTTATGGCTTGATCTTTTGTTTTTTCAAATTTTAAAATCAAGATCAGTAAAGCGGTTAATCGGTGCTCATGGTATTCTGAAGAAAGAAGTTGACTCAATTCATCCAAAGAAATTTTAGCATAATAATCTTTCGCTACCGCCCTCTGGTCGGGTACAGTGATGCCCAGAAAAAGGTCTCCTTCGCCATATTCGCCATTTCCGGTTTTAAAAAACTTCGGGAAAAATGCCGCTTTTTCAGGAATTGACAAGACGGCTAAAGCTTCCTGGATTTCTTTGATCATCATCTTAATCCAATCTCATTCCTCCGACTAATTTTACAAAGATTTGTTTGCTTCCCATGGAATACATGGTAAGCATACTTCCGTCAGGGAGTATTTTTATTTCCTGCTTAAAATCTCTTACCGTACCATATCCTCTTAAGTCATCTATTCTTTTAATGACATCTCCTGCCCAGATGACACAGATCGGGGAATCTGCAGAATTACCGGTTCCGCTGTTTTTTACTGTGTTTTCAATTGCATGGTATTGGCGGTCAGACAATTCAGATTTAGTTTTATCATCCAAAGCATTGTAAATGTTAGAAAGGCCTCTCAGGATTTCTTTATCTAATGGATATCTTGCATAGGTTTCTTCTGCTTTTGAAACAATTTTCTGCGCCTTGCTTTTGGAAATGCTTCTTTTGGATGCAGGGGTCCAGATTTCTTTGGACTGATTGCTGTAAACGGATAAATTATAATCCAGCTTAACAAACCGGCTTCCGTAATACAGTTGGTTCATTTCTTCCTGCGTGAGCTTTGAGGGGTCTTTTTTGAACGTTTCAAGATAATCGTAAAAATATTTCTGAGGATTTTCTGTAGCATTCTTCTTTATTTCCTCCACATTGATCTGAGAGAAAAACAGCAGGGAATGTAGCAACAGCAGTAAAGCAGATATTTTTTTCAAGATAAATACGTTTTATTAGTGTATAAATAATTATTGTTCTTCTTTTAAAGCAACGGTTTCCAGAATCTCTTCTTCTTTCGCAATCTTGTTTGGGTTGGCTACCTTTCCAATGGTAAGCCCCTGAACGATAATTGAGAATACAACGACACAGTAGGTAATACTTAAAATGATTTCACTGTACTCGCTTTTCGGGATAGACATCGCCAGCGCAATAGAAACACCGCCCCGGATTCCTCCCCAGATCAGAACTTTTACAGTCTGCGGACTGAAGGTTCTTTTCATAAACTTGGTAGGGCCCCAGATGGAAATTACCCTGGCCAGTAAAACAATAACAATGGCCGCCAATCCCGGAATAATAAAATGCCTTAAATCTTTGATCATTAATAACTCAAAACCGATGAACAGGAACAGAACCGCATTCAGGATTTCATCAATAAGTTCCCAGAATTTGATCAGGTAATCCTGTGTGATGGATTTCATTTTGAATTTAACATTAAAATTCCCCATAAACAATCCTGCTGCAACCATGGTAAGAGGTCCTGAAATGTGCATCTGTCTTGCAATCAGATAGCCTCCCATGACCACAGAAAGGGTTACGAGAACAGAAATGATATAATCATCCACTTCACGCATCAGCCTGGAAGTAATCCATCCTAATACAATCCCCAGCAGCAAGCCTCCACCCGCTTCTTTCAGCAGCAGCAGACCAATGCTTTCAAGCCCAAGGTCTACTTTTTCTCCGATGGCCAGCTGTAAAACAACGGAAAATACCACAACCGCCATACCATCATTAAAAAGAGATTCTCCCGCCACTTTCGTTTCCAGTGATTTTGAGACATTGGCCTGCTTCAGAATACTTAAAACGGCCACAGGATCGGTAGGTGAGATCAAGGCTCCGAAGAGAAGGCAGTAGATAAAAGGCAGATGAATTCCTAAAAAAGGCAACAGATAAAACATCCCGAATCCCACTACAAAAGTCGAGATGACCACTCCCAGTGTCGAAAAAATCAGCACGGGCCGGAACTGTTCTTTGAGATCGTCTAAATTGATATGGATACCTCCCGCAAAGAGAAGGAAATTAAGCATGGCGCCCATCAGGACTTCCGTAAAATCAATGCTGCTCATCAGGCTGTGAAGGTGCCCGAATGTCCGGGGTAAAACCGTTTCCCCAAAGGAAACCAGAAAGATAGAAACTACAATGGCGATTACCATAATCCCGATGGTGCTCGGAAGTTTAAGGAATCTGTAATTAAGATATGCGAATATGGATGCTAAAACAATTAAGGCTGAAAATGAATAATATAATTCCAAAGGTGTTTTTAAATTTATTTGAGTTGATTAATAATCGATATACAGTACTTTGATGTATATCTTGGTATTGTCTTTCTCCCAGATATCCAGGACCCCGTCTTTCATGGATTTGGATCCGCGGGTATACTCTTTACCGATATTCAGGATATTTAACAGAATGTATTCGTCACCCACAGAATTGACCAGGAAAGGGGTTTTATCAGATTTTCCGTCTCCGGAACCTTTTAAGGCATCGGTCAGTACCCGGAACTGGTCAAAATGATGGATGAAGTTTTTCCCGTCTTTTTTTGAGTCGTATGCTTTCAGCAAGATCAGGAGAATATCGAGGTTTGTCGGATCTCTGTTATATAAAATTTCCCCCTGTCTGATGCATTCATCAAAATCACCTTTTTTAAAAGCCTCTGCCAGGGTTTTAAAGTCATCATCTGTGGTTGAAACCAGATCTTTTCTGAAATTTCTTCCGTAATACAGATGCTGTGCTTCCAGCGTATCCAGAGATTTCGGATATGCTTTATACTTAAAAATCAGTTTCTCGTAATGATACGGAGACTTATCACTTTTAAGTTCTTTTTCGATGGCTTTAAAGCTGATTTTAGGCTGCTGTGCAAAACCGAAAACCGAAACCAGAAGCAGGAAGAGGAAAAAGTTATATTTCATTAATCTCTGTTGTGTTCTTCGTCGTCATTATCGAAATATTCGAAAAGGAAATCATTGTACGGGAATCTTGAAATATGGATTTTCATTACCTCATCATAGATCATCTTTTTCATATCCGGGAAGTTTTCTTTTGTTAAAGCTGAAATGAAAACCGTAGGATATTTGGATTTGGCCATCCAGGTATTTTTCCATTCTTCCAGGGAAATATTCTTTTTGGTAGACGGGGTCAGATCATCTTCATCCTTTTTATCATAACTGAAATCATCTATTTTGTTGAAAACCATGATCATCGGTTTCTGATGTGCATTGATTTCCATAAGGATCTGATTTACGGAGTCAATATGGTCTTCAAAACTTTCATGGGAAATATCCACAACATGAATCAGAAGATCTGCTTCACGCACTTCATCCAATGTGGATTTGAAGGATTCAACGAGTTGAGTCGGCAATTTCCGAATGAATCCTACCGTATCCGTCAGCAGGAAAGGCAGGTTTCCGATTACCACTTTTCTTACCGTGGTATCCAGTGTGGCAAACAGCTTGTTCTCCGCAAAAACTTCAGATTTTGAAAGGGCATTCATCAGGGTGGATTTCCCTACGTTGGTATAGCCTACCAGCGCAGCGCGTACTACTTTCCCTCTGTTGTTTCTTTGGGTAGCCATCTGCTTATCAATGGTCTTCAGCTTGTCTTTTAGCAATGAAATCCGGTCGCGGATGATACGCCTGTCGGTTTCAATCTCCGTTTCTCCGGGGCCTCTCATCCCGATTCCCCCTTTCTGGCGTTCCAGGTGGGTCCACATTCTGGTCAGTCGGGGAAGAAGGTATTGGTACTGGGCCAGTTCTACCTGTGTTCTGGCGTAGGAAGTCTGGGCTCTCTGGGCAAAAATATCAAGGATCAGGTTGGTACGGTCCAGGATTTTTATCTCCATTTCCTTTTCCAGGTTTTTAAGCTGGGAGGGAGATAATTCATCATCAAAGATTACCGTTCCTATTTCGTTTTCTTTTACGTATTCTTTTATTTCCTGTGCCTTTCCGCTTCCTATGAAGGTTTTGGAATCCGGCTGTGTCAGTTTCTGGGTAAAACGCCTGTCTACGGTAGCTCCGGCTGTAAAGGCCAAAAACTCCAGCTCATCCATATATTCAATCAGCTTTTCCTCATCCTGGTTCTGTGTAATGACACCTACCAAAACAGCTTTCTCGTAATTATGTTCTTTTTTGTCTAGCATTAGGTTCTATCTATATTGTGTGAGATTTACAAGATAGCATTTTTACTGAAAAAAACCAAGGTGAAATTTCAGGTTTGCGGCATTTATTATGAATTCAGGGACAGAATATTGATTTTTAGCTTAATAAAAAACTAATCCCAGTCTGCCGCTACAAACTTCATGGTCTTTCCCTGATCATCCTTTACCGTTAGAAAATGTCCTTCTACGGAGTACGATGTCATATTTTTAAAACTTTTTGAAAAATGATCTTCCAGTTTCATATCCGGGCAGGCCATCATTGTTGAACCCAGGCCTGAAATTTTCAGTTGACCATTGTTTTTAAACTCGGAAGAAAAAAACATCTGGTTGCACCCCATACAAGCACTTCCTTTGATTTTCCCGTTTTCAGCAGGTGCTGTAAGATTAATTCCCGCTTTGTATTTTATTAAATCCGGCTTTGCATACTCCTCAAAAGAAACCAGCATCCATTCTCTCTGGATCTGCGGGTTCTTCATCGGAACCGAGGAACAATTCAGGATAAATCCAAGGCATAAAACAGCTAAAACGCTAAGCATTATTTTGTTCATAACACGCTCAGATCCATTTTCATACCATCACGGGCATGAATACGTAAAAAAATTAGTAAATTAGCGACACAAAAATTATTTTATAAAATGAAAAGAATACTTCTACTATTCACTTTCCTTTTAAGTTTTGTCCAGATGAGGGCTGACGAGGGAATGTGGCTGTTAATGCTCGTGAAAAGACTTAATGGTGTAGATATGCAAAAAGAAGGCTTGCATCTTACACCTGAAGAAATTTATTCAGTTAATAACTCAAGCTTAAAAGACGCAATCGTAAGCTTCGGAGGTTTTTGTACGGGAGAAATTGTTTCCGGGCAGGGACTTATTTTTACCAATCACCATTGCGGATACGGTGCTGTGGCTGCGGCTTCAACACCTGAAAAAGATTATCTGAAGAATGGGTTCTGGGCCATGAAGCAGAAAGATGAATTTAATGCAAAAGATCTGTATGTAAGATTTTTGGTAAGAATGGATGATGCTACACAAAGGATCAATTCCAAACTTAACAATAAAATGTCTGCTGCGGAAAGAAGAGCGGTAATTGATGCGGAAACAAAAGCAATACAGTCTGAAAACTCCGAAAACGGAAAATATACCGTGGTGGTAAAAGACTTCTTTAACGGAAACGAGTTCTATTATTTCGTATATCAGGATTACAAAGATATCAGATTGGTAGGGGCACCGCCTTCTTCATTAGGGAAGTTCGGTGGAGATACGGATAACTGGGAATGGCCGAGACATACTGCAGACTTTACGGTTTTCAGAGTGTATGCTGATGCTGCAGGAAACCCTGCGGAGTTTGCTCCGACCAATGTTCCTTTGAAGCCTAAGCATTTCTTACCTGTTTCTCTTAAAGGCGTAAAGCCGGGCGATTTCTCTATGATCTTAGGATATCCGGGAAGAACAAACCGTTATTTAACGTCTTACGGAATCCAGCAGATGGTTAACAAAGACTATCCGGCCTGGGTGGAAGCTTCTAAATTGGCGATGGACGTTATGAAGAAGTATATGGACAAAGACAAAGCAACTCAGCTTAATTATGCTTCTCAGTATGCTTCTGTAGCCAACTACTGGAAAAACAGACAGGGAACCATTGATGCCGTAATTAAAAACGGAACCATTACAGATAAGCAGAAGCTGGAAGAAACATTCAAAGCATGGGCGGTACAGCCTGCCAATGTTATGGAATATGAAACCGTACTGGATGATATTGCCATCTATTACAAACAGACTTCTGACAGGAATGTTGAAAGAAACTATATGTCCCAGCTTTCAAGAAACTCCAAGTATTTTACACTGGCATTACAGGTAGGATCAGTTCTTAAAGCATATGCAGAACAGGATATGAAAGGCAGACTGGCCATGAAGCCTAAAGTAGATGCAGCCCTGAAAACAGCATATGAAAACATCAATACCAAGCTTGAAGGCGAGATGATGAATTCTATGGTAAACCTTTACCAGAAAAAAGTAAACAAAGAGGTAGCGTCTGAAACCATTATGGGACTTGATGCGAATACACTATCCAACGTAGCATATTCTTCCATCTTCGCGAACAAGGCTTCTGCAACCAATTTTGTACTGAATCCTGACCGTTTGAAATTAGACGCGGATCCGCTTTGGAAAATTGCCAATGCAATTATGGCCGATCAGAGGGTTTCAGCAGAAAGATTCGTAAAAATTGATGACAACTTTGCTAAAAACAGCAGATTATTCTTAGCGGGATTAATGAAGGCAATGCCGGAGAAAAAATTCTATCCGGATGCCAACTCTACCATGAGGCTTACCTACGGAACCGTGACTACATTACCGGTAAGAACAGACAGAAACTATTTCGGGATTACCGATAACTACTATACCGATATGACCGGTCTTGTAGGGAAATATAAGAAAGGGGACGAAGAGTTTGACCTTCCTCAAAGAGTGATCGACCTTTATAACCTTAAAGATTTCGGTCAGTATGCCGATGCGAAAGGGTATATGCCAGTCAATTTCCTTTCGGATAATGACATTACGGGAGGTAACTCAGGTTCTCCGGTAATCGATGCAGACGGAAACCTTATCGGGATTGCATTTGACGGAAACAGCGAAGCGTTAAGCGGAGATATCGTTTTTGAACCGGAATGGCAGAAAACCATCAACGTAGACGTTCGTTTTGTTCTTTGGACCATCGACAAATATGCCGGAGCAAGAAGACTGATTGACGAACTACAGTTGGTAAAAGACGAAAATACGCCGGCGGATACCAAAACAAAAATGCCTAAGGCAACGCCTGCAAAAGGAAAGAAAAAATAATCTTACTGATTTATTTTAAAACCGCGAAAGTTTTCTTTCGCGGTTTTTTTTGACTAAAAAGTCTGATTTTTGAGGAAATAAAGGTGGATGATTTAAAGTTTAAACCTTTAATTCTGCTTTTAGATATTGTGCGGCTCCTCCGTTGGTTACTGTTATTGAACCATTATTATGAATAACTGTAACACCCAGTTCATTAATAACTTCCTTAAAATAACCTGTTTTAGCCGTATTTGTAGGATCAATATTTCTTTGCCACAAAAACTGGGCAAACTGATTGTTTTTATTTTGAATCATTAAAGTTCCCAATGTACTTCCAAAGCCATAAGGTTCAATATCTACCACTAAGTTTTCATTTGCTACAAACTCTTTAGACAGCAAATCAATTGAGCCGTTTAAATAGGCTTTAGATTTTTTCCCATTTGTCTGCCAGGTATGGGTCATATAATTTGCATGTGTGGTACTGTCTATCTTGCTTGCTGCAATTTGGTGATCTCCGTCTTCAAAATATCTTCCGTGGAAAACCTGTGGTGTAAAAATAATCGGCACATTCCATTCAGGAGAAATATTAGCTCGTTCAACATCAAAATCTCCAATGAATTCAGAAGAACTGCTTACCGGAAGCCCTACTTGTTGAGATGGAGTATACCTCCAGGCATTCCCGTTATAATTGATGTTTTTTTGTGTTGATTGTGACCAATCACTTTTATCTGCATCAATTCTTACAGCATGTAAAGTTCCGAAATAATTTCCTGTGATGGAAATTCCCGCTACTTTATGCATCTTAAGCGCCTGCATAGCTCCTGTGTAAAAAAGGTTACCTGCAATATTGATACCCGCAGCCCATTCATAATTAGAATTTGGATTTAATAAAATATAAGTATCAACATGATTTTCATTATATCCTTCAAAGTAATTTCCTGTAATATTAAGCCCAAAACATCTGTCCAAAACCAATCTTCCGGAAGCATCTTCAAAACTGCATCCTGAAATATTTCCGCCGGTGGTTGTGTTGCTGATTTCCGAAGGAATTCCTGCCCCATGAACCTTTAAATTAGTCAGATTAAAAGCATTTGTGGCATTATAAAATTTAAATGCCTGATAAACTGCTTGGAAGTATACAGAATTAATCTTTGTAAAATAGCAATCCTCTAAATCAAAGCCAAGTTTCATCCCTTCAAAACGACAATCGGTAATTCTTAAATAATGGCTCGATTGGGCTTTAACAAATGTCTGAGCTGCTGTACTGTTACCGGAAATAAAATTTTTAATATAGATGTTATTTTTATTCATGATATTAAAAACCACGATATCCTGCCCATTCTTTGCAGACAGTTCACTGTTTTTACCATCAATGATCAAGTCTCCTCTTTCAATATTTAAAGTAGACTCAATAATTACTTTCTCAAGACCATAAAAAGCAACCTCATTTACTTTTTTACTGTCTTTAATATCTGAAAGCATTTGATTTAGTTTTGAACTTTCGTCTGTACCGTCACCTGCAACGCCCCACCATCTGACATCAGCTACTTCAAAAATCCTTTCATATCTATAGTTTCCTATATTTTTTGTTAAAACGTTGTCTGCTGAACTGTCTGCTGTTCCTATTCGTCTCCAGGAATATTCTAATCCTGTAAATTCATCTGTCAATAAAATAGTTTCGTCTGTTGTACTCATTGTAATATTTTTTAAATTGATTTAATTGTAAGGACAATTTATATGGCCATATATCTGTCATTATTTATTACAAATATGATCCGGCGTGACGACAAAACTTGACGTAATATTTATTAATGATATAAATTAATAATAAAACCCGAATAACAAATGTTACCCGGGCTTTATTAGTCTGAGAATTAAGATACATCAGGCATTCCAGAATTCCCTGTCCAGGCTTCTGTACTGTATGGCTTCCGAAACGTGATTCGATAAAATATTTTCAGATTCTTCAAGGTCTGCAATGGTTCTGGCCACTTTTAAGATCCGGTCATAGGCACGTGCTGAAAGATTCAGTTTTTCCATAGCCATTTTGATGAGGCTGAAAGAAGCAGCATCCAGATTACAGTATTTTTCAATTTCTTTGGGTCCGATCTGTGCATTATAGCTGATTTTTAAATCTTTATACCGTTCCCTCTGGATTTCGCGGGCAATCAGTACCCGTTTTCTGATGTCTTCGCTTTTCTCGCCTTTCCTCCGTTCAGTCAGTTGTTCAAATTCTACTTTCTGGACTTCGATGTGGATGTCGATTCTGTCTAAAAGAGGCCCGGAAAGTTTGCTCATGTACCGCTGCATTTCGTAAGATGTGGAAGTGTTATTAGGATCATCCGGAAAAAATCCGCTCGGGCTCGGATTCATAGAAGCCACCAGCATGAAACTGGCAGGGTAGTTCACCGTAAATCTGGCTCTAGAAATGGTAACTTCCCGGTCTTCCAGCGGCTGTCTCATCACCTCCAGCACTGTTCTTTTGAATTCCGGCATTTCATCCAGAAATAAAACACCGTTATGCGCTAAAGATATTTCGCCGGGCTGCGGATAACTGCCGCCGCCAACCAAGGCCACATCCGAGATTGTATGGTGCGGACTTCTAAAAGGACGTACAGTCATCAAAGAAGTTTCGGTTCCCATTTTCCCGGCAACAGAATGGATCTTTGTAGTCTCCAGTGCCTCCTTCAATGATAAAGGCGGCAGGATACTTGGAACCCTTTTGGCCAGCATGGTTTTCCCGCTTCCCGGAGGGCCGATCAGAATGATATTGTGGCCTCCTGCCGCAGCCACTTCCATAGCTCTTTTGGCTGTTTCCTGACCCTTGACTTCTGAAAAATCAAACGGGAAATCATTCACTTTCTCCTGAAATTCTTTTCGGGTATCGATCTCCACTTTCTCAAGCGGCTTCCCTTCATTAAAAAAATCGATTACTTCTTTGATGTTTTCTGCAGCAAAGACATCGATATTGTTGACAATGGCTGCTTCACGGGTATTCTGTTTCGGAAGGATGATCCCTTTAAAACCTTCTTCACGGGCCTGAATGGCAATCGGTAACACACCACGGACCGGCTGCAGTGTGCCGTCAAGAGAAAGCTCCCCCATAATGATATAATTCTGTATGTTTTCTGCCAGAATCTGGTCAGATGCCGCCAGTATGCCTATGGCAATACTCAGGTCATAGGCGGCTCCTTCTTTCCGGAGATCTGCCGGTGCCATATTGATCGTGATCTTTTTCCCGGGAATTTTGTAACCGACATTTTTTAAAGCAGCAGAAATCCTGTAACTGCTTTCTTTAATCGCATTATCGGCAAGGCCTACCAGGTGATAGCCTATTCCTCCGGTGTCTACATTAACTTCGATGGTAATGGTCTGTGCCGCAACTCCGTGAATGGCACTTCCGTAAATTTTAATCAGCATTGATCAGTGTTTACGGTAAAAATAAAAAAATATAAATAACCGGATTTTTATTAAAATTCGCTGTATGGTGAAATTTTTAAAAAGCTTTTCACAGATTGTTTAAAATTGATTTAAATACGCAGCTGAAAAATAAAAGAACAGGTAAAAAATTAACTATCGGGCCAATTTATAAGAGATTTATATTGAAGGTTTTTTTTAGCTGCATCATCATACAAATAAGCATCAGAAAAATATAAAGTGTATTATTTCATCAGGATATTATGGTTCTCAGTACTATTTTCAAATGATAAACTTTAAAAAATATCTTTAACTCTAAGAATTTTTTTTGTTTCCGTCAGACATTTCGCTTTTGATTTTTGCCCTGTGCTGAATTCCCCATCTTGTCATAGCACCAACCAGTTCTTCCAGTGTATGACTGTAGGGTAACAACTGATATTCAATCAGGACAGGATAGCCAACAGAAACCTTTTTAATAATAAAGCCGTTAAGTTCCAGTTCCTTTAATTCACTTGATAAAACCCTTGCAGAAATACCCTTAACCTGCCTCTGAAGTTCGCTGAAGCGGTTGTTTCCTCTTGCCATAGCGATGATGATCATTAATTTCCATTTACCGCCGACTGCGTACAAAGCATCACTTACTGCATCTAAAACCGTGTGGCAGTCATCAGTAAATTCCTTAGTAATTTCAGCTGAATTTTTTTCTTCCATGTTGATTGCAATGTTGTTATCTGATAACCTTTTGGTAACTGGTAATAAATTGTAATCAAATATAATATAATTTTACGAATAAGAAAAAAGGGAAAATAATCTCAGTAAAGCTTCATTTACTTTCGAAAAGTCCATGTGATTAACAATTAATTATATACAAAATAATTTTAACAATAAATACAATACATTATGACATTAGAAATGGTACAGACAAAAGAAGATTTAAGAAATTTAGTCGATGACTATGCTTACTTAGGCGATGAGAAAAAGGTTTCTGAAGTAATGGATCTCTTTACACCCGATCTTACTTACAAAGTATATATGAACGGAAACCTGATTTCAAACGTTTCGGGAAGGGAAGAGATGGAGCGGAATTTTAATGGGCATGCTGCAGAAGTGAAAACCTACTTTACATTAAATGGTCAGCACACGGTAAAAATTAGCGGTGACACGGCAACCGGGATTTCTTTCGCGACCATGAAAATGGTTAGGGAAATAGAAGGTCAGAATATTTTAACTGATTATAATGTAAAATATGAAGACCATTACCTAAAACAAAATGGGACATGGCTGATAAAAGACCGTATCGGACATTTTATGATCATAGAAGCGAGACCGCTTAACCATTAATAGGTTACTTACCATTGGTTTTAAATGAGGTGTACTTCATGATTCAATTGTATAACAAAAACGGCCGTTTCATTCCTGAAACAGCCGTTATGTATTTATCAACTATATAGTAATTAAAATTCTATATCAACTTCCAGTTTCTCCGCCAAAAGCTTTGAAATTTTTTCTTTTAACGGTTCGATGTCGATATTCTGCATCGCGTCATTGGCAAAAGCATATAATAGCAGTGCCTGGGCTTCTTTTTTAGAAATCCCTCTTGCCCTCAGGTAGAATAAGGCATCCTCATTCAACTGGCCTACCGTACAGCCGTGGGAACATTTTACATCATCTGCAAAAATTTCCAGCTGGGGCTTGGTGTCAATAATTGCGCCTTCGCTTAATAAAACATTGTTGTTCTGCTGGTAAGCATTGGTTTTCTGCGCCAGTTTATCTACAAATACCTTCCCGTTGAAAACCCCGTGAGATTTCCCGTTGAAAATACCTTTATAATTCTGATAGCTTTCACAGTTCGGGAAATTGTGGTGAACCGCTGTATGGTGGTCTACCAACTGGTCTTTTCCGATGATGGTGATCCCGTTCATGAATGAATTGATATTTGATCCGTTATGGATAAAATCAAGGTTGTTCCTTACCAGTTTGCCTCCGAAAGAAAAGGTGTTTACAGTGGTTAAACTGTCTTTTTCTTGTTTTGCGAAAGTACTGTCGATGAGGTATGACGTATTACTGTCATTCTGTACTTTATGCCAGTCTGCCTTTGCATTGGGATACGTGAAAATTTCCGTCACCGAATTGGTCAGCACGTAGGAACCGTCAAAATTATGGTGGCTTTCAATGATTTCCACTTTGGAACCTTCTTCTGCAATCAATAAATTCCTTGTATTGTAGAAGGTATTTTCTTCCTGATTCTGAGAAATGTAAAAAATATGGATCGGTTTTTCAATCACTACATTTTTAGGGACTTTCAGAAAGAATCCATATTTGCAGTACGCCTGGTTCAGGTTTGTGAACGCAGATTTGTCTGAAGCAATTGTATTAAAATATTTATCAAAAACATCTCTGTGCTTTTCATCATTCAAAGCATAATTGAATGAAAGGAACTCAGCGTTTTCTATGGAAACTTTTGACAGCTCTTTACAGAGCCTGCCGTTTACGAAAGTAATCCAGTCGAAATTTTCTTCACCCAGATGAAGCTGGTCCAGCTGCTCTTTGGTGATGTTATGATTTTCTTTCGGGAAAAAGTTGTATTCCTTTTCAGTGATTTCCTTAAGGCTGGTATATCTGTATTCTTCGTCTTTTTTAGTCGGGAAACCCATGTTTTCAAATCTTTGCAGAGCTGCTTTTCTGTCCCCATCCAGAAATCTGTGACGGAGGCTCTCCAAAAACGCATGATGGTTTCCTGTAATCTGTTCTTTTAATGCCATTACTGGTATATGTGTGGTTTGCACCATTTTTTTCTTTTTATTAGGCTGAAATCTGTCATTCCGCAGAATGAATAGCTAGCTGTAAAGCATCAATTAATAAAACATTTCTGTTTTTTAATCTCTGAATCTTTCAATTAATTTAAAAGCCAGTCGTATCCTTTTTCTTCCAGCTCCAGGGCAAGGGATTTGTCACCGGTTTTGATGATTCTTCCGTTGGCCAGAACGTGGACAAAGTCAGGCTGAATATAGTTAAGCAGTCTCTGATAGTGGGTAATCAGAAGAACGGCATTTCCTTCGTTTTTAAACGTATTTACGCCGTCTGCAACAATTCTCAGAGCATCAATATCCAGTCCGGAATCCGTTTCGTCAAGAATAGCCAGTTTCGGGTTAAGCATCATCATCTGGAAGATCTCATTTCTTTTCTTTTCACCTCCGGAAAAACCTTCGTTAAGTGATCTTGAAAGGAAATCTTTTTTAATGCCCAGTTGTTCAGATTTCTCACGGATCATGGCCAGCATATCTTTTGCTGACATATCTGCCAGTCCGTTTGCTTTTCTGTTTTCGTTTAATGCCGCTTTAATGAAATTGGTTACGGAAACACCCGGGATTTCCACCGGATACTGGAAAGAAAGAAAAATCCCTTTATGGGCTCTTTCTTCCGGAGCATCTTCAATGATGTTTTCACCGTCAAAGATAATTTCACCTTCCGTTACTTCGTAATCTTCTTTTCCTGCAATGATGGATGAAAGTGTAGATTTTCCGGCTCCGTTCGGCCCCATGATCGCATGAACTTCGCCCGGCTTTATTTCAAGATTGATTCCTTTTAAAATTTGTGCGCCGTCTTCAATTCTGGCGTGTAAGTTTTTTATCTCTAACATATATTTTAGTTTATCGCAAGGCTAGACTAAGATTTTTTAATCTCCTTTGCTTTTTTAGGATAAACAAAGGCGCTAACGCTTATCAATGAAATACTATTTCTAATTAATTACCCTACAGAACCTTCCAGAGAAATTTCCAGCAGTTTCTGGGCTTCAATGGCGAATTCCATAGGCAGTTTATTTAAAACTTCCTTACTGAAACCGTTTACGATCAGAGCAATGGCTCTCTCCGTGTCAATTCCTCTCTGGTTGCAGTAAAAAATCTGGTCTTCCCCGATTTTTGAAGTCGTGGCTTCGTGCTCCAGCTGGGCGGTCGGATCTTTGATCTCGATGTATGGGAAGGTATGCGCTCCGCATTCATTGCCCATAAGCAGAGAATCACACTGTGAGAAATTTCTCGCTCCTTTGGCTGAAGGCATTACTTTAACCAATCCACGGTAAGAGTTCTGGGATTTTCCTGCAGAGATCCCTTTTGAAATGATGGTTGACTTGGTATTTTTCCCGATGTGGATCATCTTGGTTCCCGTATCTGCATACTGGTGGTTGTTGGTTACTGCGATAGAGTAGAACTCACCGATGGAACCGTCACCTTTCAGGATACATGACGGGTATTTCCAGGTTACCGCAGATCCTGTTTCTACCTGGGTCCAGGAGATTTTTGCTTTTCTTTCGCAAAGCCCTCTCTTGGTTACAAAGTTGAAAACACCTCCTTTTCCTTCTTCATTCCCGGGATACCAGTTCTGAACGGTTGAATATTTAATTTCAGCATTATCCAGTGCAATCAGTTCAACTACGGCTGCGTGAAGCTGGTTTTCATCCCTTGACGGTGCTGTACATCCTTCAAGATAAGAAACGTAGCTTCCTTCATCCGCAATCACAAGCGTTCTTTCAAACTGTCCTGTTCCGGCCTGGTTGATACGGAAGTAGGTAGATAATTCCATAGGGCATCTTACACCTTTCGGGATGTAGCAGAAACTTCCGTCAGAAAAAACGGCGGAATTCAAAGCGGCATAGAAATTATCACCTCTCGGAACCACTTTACCGATATATTTTCTTATCAGATCCGGATGGTTTTTGATAGCCTCGGAAATTGAGCAGAAGATAATTCCCTTTTCTGCCAATGTATCCTGGAAAGTGGTTTTCACGGAAACCGAATCCATTACAATATCCACAGCAACTCCGGAAAGCCTTTTCTGCTCTTCGATATTGATTCCCAATTTTGCGAACGTTGCCAGTAATTCAGGGTCTACTTCATCAAGGCTGTCCAGCTCAGGTTTTGATTTCGGTGCAGCATAATACCGGATGGCCTGAAAATCAGGTTTTGTGTATTTGATATTCGCCCATTCCGGCTCAATCATTTTTTTCCAGATTCTGAAAGACTCCAGACGCCAGTCTGTCATCCATTCCGGCTCTTCTTTTTTAGCAGAAATAGCACGGACAATATCTTCATTCAGGCCGATCGGAAAATCTTCGTAATCGATTTTCGTTTCCCAGCCGAACTCGTATTTTTTATTTTCTAAATCGACCCTCAGGTCGTCTTCAGTATATTTACTCATTTTTGTAGATTATAGAGATCAGCGGCCAGTTTCGCAGTATGCTAACTTATCACCCCTGATTTCCAGTTATAAAGAAAAACTTTCTCCGCATCCGCAGGTCCGGGATGCATTGGGATTATTAAATACAAACCCTTTTCCGTTTAAGCCTCCTGAGTATTCAAGAACGGTCCCTGCCAGATAAAGGATTGATTTTTTATCAATAACAATTTTAACGTTATTGTCTTCAAACATTTGATCTGTGTCTGTCTTTTGGTTGTCAAACTTCAAAACATATTCTAAACCAGAACATCCTCCGCTTTTTACCCCCACTCTTATATAATCTTCAACCGGGTTGAAGCCTTCCTCTGTCATCAGCTGAATGGCTTTTGCCTTTGCTTGGTCTGATACTTTTATCATTGTATTTATTTAGAATGATTTAATGTTACAAAAATACGAACAATAATTAGTATATAAAAATTAGCGATTTTATTTTATCGATTTTTATTATTGATACCTTTAACTTTAGCCGTATTTTAAAATCAAAATAACAAAATCAGCCTTATAATGAAAAAACCCATACTTATTGCTTTCATCTTGATGATGAATACTGTTTTTGCCCAGACCAACAGGTTTGTATATCAGGTTACCGCAAAACCGAATGCCTCTGATAAAAATGAGGTTAAAACTGAAAATGCCTATCTGGATATCTCCCCGGAAAAATCGGTTTTCTATTCTGAGAACAGAATCAAAAGAGACTCTGTTATGCAGGCTAATTTTAAAAGCGGCGGAGCCAGAGGGTTCAACAGGGAGCAGATGGAAGGTTTAAGGACCAATATCAATTATACCGTTGAAAAAAACAAAGCCGACCAGAAAACATTTTTTAAAGACAGGATCGGAAGAGATATGTATATGTATGAGGAAGACAGGCCGATTAACTGGAAAATCTCTTCTGAAACAAGAAAAATAGGGGAGTATAAAGTACAGAAGGCAGAAACGGATTTCGGAGGCAGAACATGGACTGCCTGGTTTACTACCGACCTGCCTTATCCTGACGGGCCGTATAAGTTTAACGGGCTTCCGGGTCTTATTGTGAAAGTGGAAGATGATAAAGGGGAATATTCTTTTGACCTGATGAAGAATTATAAGATTGCAGATCTTCCTGCACTGAACCAGTTCGGGAATACGGTTAAAGTAAAACGTGCTGATTATACAAAACAGCAGAAGAAATTTCAGGAAGATCCTATGGCCTTTATGGGGCAGGGCGGAGGAGGCCCTCAGATGAGAATGGGAGGCGGCGGAAACCAGAATCCTGCCGATATGAGAAAGCGGATGGAAGAACGGATTAAAGAAGAAGCCAAAAGAAACAGCAATCCTATTGAATTGCCGTAAGAACAAAATAAAACCCTGAAGATCATTTTCTTCAGGGTTATTTTTTATGAGTAAATTGAAATTATTTCAAAAGCTGATTGAAGGTATCACCCTGCGTGATGTCTCCGGTATTGTAGCCTTTCATGAACCATTCTTTACGCTGGGCAGATGATCCGTGGGTAAAGCTTTCCTGGTTCACATATCCCTGGGATCTTTTCTGGATGTTGTCGTCACCTACTGCTTCCGCCGCGCTGATGGCCGCATCAATATCTCCCGGCTCCAGAATTTTTTCTCGGGCATCGGTCTGCTTTGCCCATACGCCGGCATAAAAATCTGCCTGAAGCTCTGTGGCTACGGAAACCCTGTTCATTTCCTCCTCAGAATACCGGCCGCTTCGTCTCAGTTCATCAACCTTTTGGGTCGTGCCTAAAAGTGTCTGGACGTGATGCCCTACTTCATGAGCCAGAACATATGCCACAGTAAATTCCGTTACCTGTGCGCCGAATCTTTGCTGCAGTTCATTAAAGAAACTCATATCCATGTATACCGACTGATCTGCAGGACAGTAAAAAGGTCCCATTGCAGCCTGTGCCGTTCCGCAGCCTGACTCTGTAGTCTGTTCAAAAAGAATAATTTTAGGCGGTGTGTAATTCATGCCGTTCTGCTGGAAAACATGGTCCCATGTGGTCATATTCCATTTTCCCATCATATCCACCATTTCGCCGATTTTTTTATCTTCCTGCGTCAGCTCCCTTTGTTCGGTTCGTGGAGACCCCGAGCCTGAGCCTGAAGATAAAATAGCTGAAGGATCACCTCCCAGGAAAAACACAATCGCTGCAATAATCAGCGTTCCCAGTCCGCCACCTACAACGGCCCCGCCGCCTAATCCGCGCCGGTCTTCCACATTACCGCCCCTGTCGTCTGTCCATCTCATAATTTATTATTTATATGTAAATTTAGAATTATTATCATTACGAAATAATTACTTTTGTGAAAAATTATGCCAAAGTGAGAAAAATTAAACAAATCTCTCTATTCATTCTCTTAGCAAGCCTTGTTTCCTGTAATGAGAAAGAAAACAAAGAAGATGAGGTAAGCAGTGCTGATAAAAAAGCATCCATAGAAACCGTGCTTTCCGTGCAGCATGCAGGGGATTCTGATATCCTGGTGACCAGACATAAGGTCTGGAAAGACCACAAGCTTTTAAAGGAAATCGTTAAAAAAGATACGATTCCGGCACTGGGTGATTCTTTGCAAGTGGTGGAAGACGAAAACGGGAATGAGCACAACGCTCTTGTGAAAAAAGATTACGAATTTTATATTACGGTTCAGTAACATGAAAAAATCAGGTTCTATCAAACTGCTTTTCGTGACGGGAATTCTTGCTGCCTGCGCTCAGGAACCGCCCCGCGATCAGTGGAAAAATGAAAAGAAAGTATACATGAGGTCTGATACAACGGCGTTTTATTCAAGAACACACGGCTTTATGACAGGACTTTTACTGTATCACGCTTTCAGGCCGTATGGCGCCTACAACAACGGCGGTTATCAGCGGGCCGGCTATTACAGCAATGCCATCAATTCCGGGTCAAATATCGGGAGAAGCACCTATAAAGGAAAAGTAGTAAGAGGCGGGCTCGGCAGAAGCGGCTTCAGAGCATCTTCATAAATAATATGAAAAGAATACCATCATCATTACGTAAGAACTGGGAACACAAACTCGAAAGTTTAGGGTTTGGCTACCATTCACTGGAAGGCCTGTATTGGGACGAAAGTCATTATTATGAATTTTCACCGGATGAAATCAACAGGATTGAAAAAGCGACTGCCGAACTTTGGCAGATGTGCCTGGAAGCTGTAGACTATGTTATTGAAAACAATCTCTGGGACCGCTTCAGTATTCCTGAATATTTCCGGGATTATATTGTAACGAGCTGGGAGGAAGACCATCCTTCTGTCTACGGAAGGTTTGATTTCGGTTTTGACGGTGAAAATCTTAAGCTGCTGGAGTTCAATGCGGATACCCCGACTTCCCTGTATGAAGCTTCCGTAATTCAGTGGTATTGGCTGCAGGAAATGTTTTCGGATAAAGACCAGTTCAATTCAATCCATGAAAAGCTGGTGGACTACTGGACGTATCTCAGAAAGTACATGGATCCGAACCACATTTATTTTGCCTCCCTCACCAATATTGAAGATGTCACCAATATCGAATACATCAGGGACTGCGCCACACAGGCCGGTTTCGATACTGAATTCATTCCCATTCAGGATATCGGCTGGGCAGAGGAGATTGAAGAGTTTATCTCGGGAGACCAGTCGGTGATGGAATATATCTTTAAATTATACCCTTATGAATGGATTTTAGAAGATGGGTTTGGAGAAAAGCTGGTGAGAAACGGATTCCGCTCACAGTGGATTGAGCCTGCCTGGAAGATCCTTCTTTCCTCCAAAGCCATTCTGCCAATCCTCTGGGAAATATATCCAAACCATCCTTATCTGCTTGAAGCTTATTTTGAGCCTAAGCACCTGAAGGATTTTGCGAAAAAGCCGGTGTATTCCAGGGAAGGAGCCAATGTAGCCCTGCACCGTAATAATATCCCCATTGAAACCAACAAGGGCGACTACGGAAAAGAAGGGTTTATTTACCAGCAGCTGTTTGATCTTCCGGATTTTAACGGAAATCATCCTGTAATCGGGAGCTGGGTGATCGGGCAGGAACCGGCCGGTATCGGCATCAGGGAAAGTATTCACCTGATTACCAATAACGAAAGCCGTTTTGTCCCCCACCTGATCAGCGGTTAAGCTTATTTTTCTTCAGCCAGAATGATGTTGACTGATAGGCAGAAACCGTTTCTTCAACAAGCTTCCCATTCCGGGCGGTGCTTTTCAGGGGTTTCTCATCAAAATACAGATTAAATGCAGGGCTCAGTTTGTTTTTTTGCTGAAGTAAAGCGTATTGCTTTATTTTTCTGACCGGGGAAATTACGGTTAAATGGTTGTCTTTTATCAGCCCCAGATCTTCATAAGTGGCAATATATGCTTTCGGCCGGAATTCTTTACTGAACACGTCCTGGCCTAAAAATTCAGACTGATAGCTGAAATTAAGCAATCCGAAAAGGGTAGGCATCACATCAATCTGTGACATTGTTTCTGTAAATTTCTGAGGCTGAATGAAACCGTCAGAAAAAATCATGGCGGGAATCCTGTATTTCTCTACCGGAAGCTCAACATCTCCTGCACTGGAAGCACAATGATCTGCAATGATAACGAATACGGTATTTTTATACCATTCCTGTTTTTCAGCCATCTTAAAAAACATCCGCAATGCATAATCCGTATATTTTACGCCGCCCTCGCGTGATTTTGCATCGCCGGGAATATCAATCCTGCCATTCGGGTAAGTAAAAGGACGGTGGTTGGAAACCGTCATCCAGTGATTGAAAAAAGGTTTTCCTGAACGGCTTTCCTGATTCATGGTCTGGATTGCCTTTTTAGCCATATCTTCATCGGCCACACCCCAGACATTGGCAAAGGTAATTTCTTCAGGCTTAAAATTATTGCGGTCCACAATTCCGTAGCCGTTTCCTGCAAAGAAATCCTGCATATTATCAAAATAGCTGTACCCTCCGTACAGAAACTTTACGTCATACCCTTTAGTGCTGAAAACACTTCCTGTAGTAAATTTATTCTTATCATTTTCTCTTTTGATGATGCTTTCTCCGGCAGTGGGAGGGATACAGAGCGTCAGTGCTTCCAGGCCGCGGACTGTCCGGTTTCCGGTAGCGTAAAGATTGGTAAACATCAGGGACCGGTCTGCAAGGCTGTCTAAAAACGGGGTAAGCTTTTGGGTATTGCCGTAATGCTCCATAAAATCTGCAGAGAGGCTTTCAATGGAAATCAAAACTACATTTTTCTTTAATTCAGGCTGCCCGGAAATGATATTCCTCTTCAGAACAGGTTCTGAAAACTGACTTAAGAAAATTCTTTCCGCCCGTTGCTGGTTGATCTTCGGATAAAACTGAAAATAATCCAGTTCGTTGTGGGTAAATGCCCAGTAAAACTTCGGTAACCCGTTTGCCTGGATTTCCTCCTCAAAAACATTGCATGCGGTTATTTTTGTTGTAAAGTGAAGGCCCAGTAGACTGATGCCTGTCAAAACTAAAAATGATCCGAGTAATATAATTTTCTGCTTCAGGTCCGGAAGCGTGAGAAGTTCAGCCTTTGTCTTTTTATAAATAAAAACCGTGACAGATCCGGCAACTGTAAAAATCGCCAGGAACAGCGGAACAACAGGATAGCTTTCCATAATATTACCGATTACTTCATTGGTATAAATGAGATAATCTACAGCAATAAAGTTATATCTCAGCCCAAATTCACTGTAAAAGAAATATTCGCTTACGGTGTTAAAAACAATTAACAGAACATACAGAAAAACAGTGATGAAATAAAAAATATTCCTGATTTTAACCCGTCTTTCCGGTAAAAAGAACATCAGTCCGAAGAAGAGTATTTTTAAACCGATAAATATCAGGGCAATTTCAGCAATTGAGCCGCCATATTGCTTAAATATATTATTCGGAATAAGAAGGATATACAGAAAAAGAACGGTCAGTAATCCTAAGATAACCTGACCATATGGCTTCCTGTATTTTGAATCTGATAAAAACAGAAAGTAAAGAGCCAAGAAAGGACAGACTAAAATGAAAACAAAACAGTCATTAATGAAGCCGACCGCGAAAATTTTCAGTATTTCCAAAACCCCAAAATGGGCTGTCGTAATGGGATCAAGTAAAAATACGGTTCTTAAAAGTAAAGAAACAATAAGGTAAAAGCTGCCTAAATATAAAAAGGGCTTTATTTTCTGAATGAACATTGCGTTAACGGTATATTAAATTTTCACAAATATACTTTTTCCGGTGAATCATTCAGGATAAAATTTTAAAATAGATGATTTATTTGGAAATTTTATAAATATTTAAAATTTTATTAAAATTATGGCAAGAGTGATTTAATAGTTTTTAATAAAAAAAGAACTATAAAAATATAGTTCTGAATTTTTTAATCTGAATGCTGCTGTTACGAATGTCCGAAACCGATATTTCCTTTTTTATCCGAAAGGCTTTTTTTGAAATCGATCATTCTTAAAGCGGTTACGGCTGCTTCAACCCCTTTATTTCCCAGGTCGCCACCGCTTCTTGCAATCGACTGCTCTTTGGTATCATCAGTAAGTACACAGAAGATAGTAGGCGTATCTGTTAAAATATTACAGTCTTTTATTCCCTGTGCTACGGCAGAACAGACGTAATCGAAATGGGGCGTCTCTCCGCGGATTACACATCCGATTGAAATAACGGCATCATATTTCCGCTCTTTGCAAAGCTGCATGCTGGCGTAATTCAGTTCAAAAGCTCCCGGAACCGGAAAGAGTTTAATATTTTCAGGTTTTACCCCTTCTTTTTGAAGGATTTCCAGTGCTGCATCCCGAAGGTTGTAGGTTACAAAATCATTCCACTCAGAAAAAACAATGCCGATAGAAAATTCATCGGCATTGTTTATATGAAGTGGCTTGTAATCAGAAAGATTAACTGTTGCCATTATTTAGTAATATTTAGTCATTTCAATATAAGAATCAGACATCCCGTTGTCATAGTCCTGGTATTTTTCGTCAATGGCAGAAAAATATTTTTTAGCATCTGCTTTTTTGTTTAAGCCTAATGCTAAAATCCCTGCTTTTCTTGTGAAATAATACGTGGTATAAGGATCATCAGAAGCGGAAGCTGCTTTTTCCAATAGCTGTAAAGCGTCATCATTTTTGTTAAGGCCTGACTGAGCATCTGCCATGGCTCCGAACTTCATGGCCATCATCGTTTTGTTGTCAGAAGAAAAATTATCCAGAAGATCATATGCTTCCTGGAATTTACCTTCCTTAAACTTTAAAATCCCTGCATTATAAGCAGAAAGTTTACCGATGTTTGTTGCGGAGTATTCATTATAAGTTCCCAGGAAACCCGGGTTAGCAGCAGATTTTCCTCCCAGTGCCTCTTTCTCTTTGCCTTCGGCAAGATTTTTCTGGGCAGCCAGGAAACTTTTTACGGCTTCAGCATTTTTAGGAGCTACAACAAATTGTTTGTAACCGAAAAATCCCAGAACACCTAAAATAAGTAATCCGAAAACAATACCCAGCGGTTTTGAATATTTTTCAAGGAATCTTTCTGTGTTTAAAGCCTCTCTGTCAAGATCTTTAAAAAACTCCACCGTTTCTTTACCTTCTTGCTCGTTCTGAGCATTCTTTGTAAGTTTTGCCATAAATTGTTAAAAATTGAAATGCAAATTTAATTGTTTCTGAATGATTTACAAAATACTTTGCAGGATTATTGATAAAAAAGAAATAAATATACAGGCTGCAATAAGAATTGCTAATGATCAGCTGCAAAAAATGCCTTATAATTTTTTATGAGGCATTTCTTATTATGTTTAAAATTTAATATTCCAGGATATGGTATACCTCGGCATTGAATTTTTTCAGTTTTTCTTCTCCGTTCAGTCCTTTTAAGCCGATCAGGAAACTGAACTGTGCAACGGTAGCGCCCTGCTTTTCCACTAATTTTGCAGCGGCTTCCGTAGTTCCTCCGGTTGCCAGAAGATCGTCATGAACAAGAATACGCTGTCCCGGTTTTATCTGCCATTCACGGGTTTCAATAATGGCACTTCCGTATTCCAGATCATATTTTTCCGCAATCACCGGCGGCGGAAGCTTTCCTGCTTTCCGGATTAAGATAAAAGGGACTTCAAGGGCTACGGCAATGGCGATCCCGAAAAGATAACCGCGGCTTTCAATCCCGCATACGGCATCTACTTTTCCTTTGCTGAATGAAACAAGATCTGCAATAACGTCTTCATAAAGTTTCGGGTCAAGAAAAATAGGCGAGATGTCTTTGAACTGAATCCCGGGAACCGGAAAATCAGATACATTTTCAATTCTTTCTTCGAGCCTGCTGATGAGTTCCTGTGAAGCCATTTTTTAAGGATTTATTTTATAGCTGGAAATTTTCCATTCCCCGTTTACGTTTTTAAGTCCGAAAGTCGCTTTTAAAGAAGTGGTCCTTCCGCTTTTATCTGTTACGTCATAGGTCGCATTAACACTTGCTGCGTTGGCATTGGATAAATTTGAAGTAATGTTCTTTACACTTACATTTTTTACGGATCCGAAACCGGAGTTAGGGTTTGAAAACGATTCGTAGCTTCCCCAGTTCGGGTTGCTTGCTGAGCTGTAGGCGGCTTTCAGATTCTGGGAACTTACGTTATTCAGAAATCCGGATACTACATTCTTAGGATCTGCAGCCGGCTGTTTAGGCGTTGCAGGAACCGTTGCCGGAGTTGTGGCATTGGGATCTGTGGTTGCTCCCGGTACGGTTGCTCCCGGATTATTCGGATCGATTACAGCAGGATCCTGCTCAACGGCCATAGAATCTACGACCTGCGGAACCGGAACTTTCAGTAATGAAGGATTCACATCCAATCCGATTTTGGTCATTTTGAATGTTTTCCCTGTTGTTTTTACGGATACCGTGATGTCAATTTTATTGTCTACTACTTTAGCCGCCGGAATGGATGAGAATTTTAAATTAAATCCTTTGAAATTATTATCCTGCATCAGGTTTTTCGCGGTAGAAAGCCTCACGCCGTTGCTGTATACTTCAAGTGTTGTTTCAAGGCCAGCTCCTGTAAATGCGATAGGTTTTCCTGAATTGTCAACCAGCCTCGGCACAATCTGGATTGCGGTAGGTGCTCCGAAGCCATCGTCTCCGGTAGGATTTACCAGGATGCTCAATGAACTGGCTTTTACATCATTCGGGTCGCTTTCTTTTGCTTTATCGTCACCGAAAATGTTCATTTCCCCTAATGACGGCGGCGCTGTGCTTGCCCATTCGATGCCGTTTTTCTGTGCCACCTGGTCTGCCATTGACAGGATTTCAGGAACTTTTTTCCCGTTGATCAGTTGTCCGAGCGCTTTAAGCTCTGCCACATCGCCATCTGCTTCCACCCCGAAAGTTTTCAGAATATACAGGGCTTCATTAAACTTGATCTGCTTAATGGTAGGAAGGCTGGCCGTCATATCATTGATGCTGGACTGCAAAGTTTTGGTATTGGTAGCATCTGCATAATCTTTCTTGCATGCCGTAAAAAGCAACAGGCTGAAAATAAGCAGAAAAGAAAACTTTTTCATTTTTAATTCGGTTTGCCACAAATTTAGTAAAACCTTTATTAATAGCAGATTTTATTTTTTGTTTTGTTGTTCTTTCAAACGGTCCTTAAAAAATGAACTGAAAACGGCCTGCATATTCGGGAAAGAAGCGTCCTGCCAGTATTCGGTTTTGTACTGGCTGATGTTCTTGTTAAATTTTACTTTGTCGGCAGCATCGTTATCATCAGTAAAATCCAATTCTGTAGGATAGAAGTTTCTGTAGACAATTACCTGATTGTAATCGGGCTCGGTTTTATGTTTAAGCTTGATGAAGGCAATTTCATTCGATTCCAGAAAATCTCTCAGGGTTTTATTTGAATCTTTATCGTACGAATGATTAATAATGGTTTTGATATCATATAACCGATAACCGAAAAGGGCCAGTTCTTTTTCCTGCAGTGCACTGCCGCTGATCTCTATTTCATCTTTTTTATTTCCTTTGAGTTCTTTTATGGTTGCCTGTTTACTTTTAAACTCTTCAATATTGCCTGCGTTCTTCAGGCCCGGAAGATCCAGGAAGCTGTTGTAGTCCCAAGATCCTGTCTCCTTTCTGTCATTTGATTCATTTTCTAACCTGAAAACACGGTACTGTTCGAGATTGGTGCTTTTTACTTTTTTAGTTTTATTATCGAAAACGTAAGTGACAATGCCGTCAACATAACAATTCAGATTATTATTTAAAGTAACATACGCATTGAAATTTCCTTTAACGAAAGCATATTTTGCAGGTTTGTTATTTTTTATAATAACCGGTTCGATATCTTTTACCCTGTCATTTAATTGTACTACCTCTTTATCCAGTTCAGCGTAAGAAAATGTTCCCAGCAATACATTGTCATACACCAGCTGAAATTTTTCCTGTGAAGGGTTTAATAACTTCCGTTCTATTTTTCCGTCGATATCAGAATAGGCGATGATGCTTCCGTCTTTCCCGAAAACAGAAACCTTCGGTAAGGGCTGCTTTGTTTTTTCTGAAAGGAAAGCCGTGGTTTGTGCGTTAAATAAGTTTAACAGCAGCACAAAGAGAAGAGCGAGCAGTTGAGTTTTTTTCATTGTTTATAATTTTTAAGTTTATATCGAATCTACTATAGAGACAACTCTGTTTTAAAAAGGTTGCCTATAAGCACAAAAAAAAGACTGATTAATAATCAGTCTTTTAAAATTTTATCTTGTTACAAGTCCTTAGAAAGGATACTCATAAATTTCAGATTCATGAAGATAAGGGTTTCCTGTAGGGATTAATTTAAGCTTAGCTAATGCTGAAAGCACGGTAAACATAAATAATCCTGCTACGAATAGAATTGCTCCTGCAATTAGTAAGAATACCTCAGGTGTTTTCCAGTATGGCCCTACCGTTCCCGGCATTACCATGTTGAAGTAATCCAAAAGGTGTCCGCAGATCACTACGATTGCCATTACTGTTACTACTTTATAGTTTCTTTTGATGCTGCTGCTCACCAATACCAATAACGGGATTAAGAAGTTAACAATCAGCATAGGCAAGAAAGTAGGAGAGTAGTGCTGGAACCTTCCGAAGAAGTAATTTACCTCTTCCGGAATGTTGGCATACCAATATAACATAAACTGAGCAAACCAGGTATATGTCCAAAGCATACTTGTTGCGAAAAGGAATACCCCAAGGTCATGCAAATGGTTGTCATTGAACTGAGGAAGGAATCCGTTTTTCTTTAAGTAAACACTTAAAAGGATAATTACCGCGATACCGCTTGAAAGACAGCTTACCATGGAATACCAGATATACATTGTAGAATACCAGTGAGGGTCAATAGACATCAACCAGTCCCAAGCCCATGCAGCCGATGCAAATCCGAAGAATGCGATATATCCTACTGCCCATCTGTAAAGCATCTGATATTCGGTTCTGGATTTTGTTTCATCTACTTTTTTAGACTGTGCCTTCAGTTTCCATGCGAAGAAAGATGCTCCGAATACATAGATCAGCGTTCTTATGGCATAGAAAGGAATATTTAAAAATATTCTTTTTTCAAACAGAAGCACATCAAAATGAGCAGACTCAGGGTCTGTCAATTCCGGATCCATCCAGTGGAACAGGTGCCCGATGTGTGTGATATTCAGAATCATTAAGATGATAAGGATTGCACCTCCGTAAGGAATGTAAGAAGCAATAGCTTCCATTACCCTTGTAATAATGATCGGCCATCCTGCGTGTGCAGCATGCTGGATACAATAGAAGAATAATACGCAGCAGCTCACTCCAAAGAAAAATACAGCTACAAAATGTATTGCCGCTAAAGGCTGGTTGTGTACCTGAAGCTCCGTATGCTCAAGATGAGCAGCATGATCCTGAGGACCCACCATTTCACTGGAATGTGTAGGAGCCGTATGACCGGAAGCATGAACCGCTTCCATCATGTGTTCTATTTTTTCAGTAGTAAGTCCTTTGTTCAGAAAGAAACCTACAGCAAATAGAACTAAACCTACAACAAGAAGGATTATAGAAGTTGATTTTAATTTTGGTGAAAAACTATACATTTCTTTTCTTATTTTTTAGTTGCGGTAGTGGTTTCAGGTTTCGCTTCTGCTGTCGTAGCTGTAGCTGATGCTGCCGGCGTTGCGGTAGCGGCTGCAGGTGCTGCTGCTCCTTTTTTGAAGGCATTCATCACATACATGGCTACTCTCCATCTGTCTCCTGCGTTCAGTTGTCCCGCATAAGATCCCATTGCATTTCTACCGTTTGTTATTACATAATGAACAGATGCTACGGTAAGTTCCCTGTCTGCATAGTTCGGTACACCTGTAAAGGCTCCTGTCTGTACAATCGGGCCCTGTCCGTCTCCTCCTACACCATGACACGCGGCACATGTTTTGTCAAACAGCTGTTTTCCTCTTTCAATATCCTTCGCTGCGTTGGCTGCATTCAAAGGGGAAACGGTCATTGTTTTGGAAGCATCGTAGCCTGCATTATATTCATCTACATTTTTAGGAAGTAAGCCTTCTTCAAAAATGCCGTCTTTATTCTGTGATACGGATCCTTCTACCGGGGAAAGACCTGTAGCTCCGTTATTTCTAACGAAAGCAGGGATTTCATTTTCATGATCTGAATAGGCATCCTGCGCTTTCATCAACGGGTCATAAGCTACCGGAAAATACATATCAGGGAAATATACTAATGGTGTATTCTCTTTCGGTCCGCAAGAGTTAAGTAAAACCGCTGTTAAACCTAAAACTGCTGTAATTTTTAGTACATTCTTTTTCATTTTAAGCGTCTTTAACAGTTATTTCTTCAACTCCGGTTTCAATCAGCAACTGTTTTACAGATTCTACATCTTCAGTTACGAATTCCATCATGAATTTGTCATCCGTTGTTCTCGGGTCCGGGTTTTGTGCGGGAGCTCCGGGATACATTTTATTTCTTACCAGGAAAGTCAGAGACATCATGTGAGCGGCACAGAATACCATAAGCTCAAACATTGGCACTACGAATGCCGGCATGTTGTGAGCCCAGTCGAAAGCCGGTTTACCACCGATATTCTGGGGCCAGTCATGGTTCATGGTATACCAGGTTACCGTAGCACCGATTGTAACACCGTAAAGTGCATAAAGGAAAGCAGCATCAGAAATTCTGGTTTTCTTCAATCCTAAAGCTTTGTCAAGTCCGTGAACCGGAAACGGAGTATAGACTTCGTTTATCGCGATTCCTTTATCGTTGAATGCTTTAACGCCGTTCATCAAATCGTCGTCATCAGCATAAAGTCCGTATACAATTTTAGTGGTGCTCATCTCCTTCTTTTGCTTTATAAGTTTCACCTGAGATTTTCAAAATCGATTTTAATTCTGCCTGTGCGATTACAGGGAATGTTCTTGCGTATAACAGGAATAATACAGAGAAGAACCCGATTGTTCCTAAATATACACCCACATCAATAATAGTCGGCTTAAACATCGTCCAAGATCCAGGCAGGTAGTCTCTGGAAAGGTTGATTACGATGATGTCAAAACGCTCGAACCACATCCCGATGTTGATGATCAATGCAATAATAAACGTTGCTATGATGTTGGTTCTGATTCTCTTAAACCAGAATAGGGCAGGGATAATCAAGTTACACGTAATCAATGCCCAGAAAGCCCACCAGTAAGGTCCTACAGCTGCACCCGGAGAAAGATAGGTAAAGTCTTCATATCTTGAACCGGAATACCATCCGATGAAATATTCTGTAGCATAAGCTACCGTTACCATACCACCGGTCAGGATAATTACAATGTTCATGATTTCGATATGGTACATTGTAATATAGTCTTCAAGGTGACATACTTTTCTTGCAATTAACAATAGCGTCTGTACCATCGCGAATCCTGAGAAGATTGCACCTGCAACGAAGTAAGGAGGATAAATGGTAGAGTGCCATCCTTTAATTACCGAAGTTGCGAAGTCAAAAGATACAGTAGTGTGTACTGAGAATACAAGCGGTGTTGCCAAACCTGCGAGAACCAAAGATAATTCTTCAAATCTCTGCCAGTGTTTTGCTTTACCACCCCAGCCGAATGCCAGGAATGTATAAATTTTCTTTGTCCAAGGTGTTTTTGCACGGTCTCTGATCATTGCAAAGTCAGGGATTAATCCCATAAACCAGAATACTGTGGATACCGAGAAATACGTAGAGATTGCAAATACGTCCCAAAGTAGAGGAGAGTTGAAGTTCCCCCAAAGAGAACCGAACTGGTTCGGTAAAGGGAATACCCAATATCCTACCCAGACTCTACCCATGTGAATTACCGGGAAGATAGCCGCCTGTACTACCGCAAAGATCGTCATCGCCTCTGCAGAACGGTTTACAGACATTCTCCAACGCTGTCTAAATAATAATAATACTGCTGAGATTAGGGTTCCGGCGTGACCGATACCTACCCACCATACGAAGTTGGTAATATCCCAACCCCAGTTAATAGTTCTGTTAAGCCCCCATGCTCCAATACCTGTCCCGATGGTATAGGCGATACACCCGAACCCGTAGATGAATAGAACTAAGGCTGCATATAGTGAAATCCACCATAATTTACCTGCTCTTTCTTCGATAGGTCGTGCAATATCTTCCGTGATATCGTGATAAGTTTTGTGACCAATAATTAGAGGTTCCCTTATCGGAGCTTCGTAATGTCCTGACATTTTTTACCTATTTATTATTTAAACTTTATTTTTCTACTCTGTTTCTTACTTTAGTATGATAGAACACGTTTGGTTTGGTTCCGATCTCTTCAAGTAAATAATATCTCCTGTTGTCAGCATATAATTTTCTGACTTCAGATGCTTTGTCATTCATGTCTCCGAACTGGATAGATCCTGTAGTACAAGCTTTTGAACAGGCTGTCTGGAATTCTCCGTCTCTTACCACTCTGTTCTCTTTCTTCGCTTCAAGAATCGTAGCCTGGGTCATCTGGATACATAATGAACATTTCTCCATTACCCCTCTCGTTCTTACCACTACATCCGGGTTAAGTACCATTCTTCCTAAATCGTTATTCTGATTGAAATCAAACTTGTCATTTAGGTTGTATGTAAACCAGTTGAAACGTCTTACTTTATACGGACAGTTGTTCGCACAGTATCTTGTACCGATACATCTGTTGTAAGCCATGTGGTTCTGCCCCTGCTTACCGTGTGAAGTAGCCGCAACCGGACATACAGTTTCACAAGGTGCATGGTTACAGTGCTGACACATTACCGGCTGGAAGATTACATCAGGATTGTCTGCAGGGTGGTTAAGTGCACCTCCGTCTCCGAAAGCGGTACCGTACAATTCTGGTACAGCCATTCCTTCTTTTAATCCTTCATATACTTCCACCTTCTGTCTTGAAGAGTAGTAACGGTCAATTCTTAACCAGTACATATCTCTGGACATTCTGATCTCTTCCTTACCTACAACCGGAACGTTGTTTTCTGCCTGGCATGCAATAATACAAGATCCACAGCCTGTACATGAGTTAAGATCCACAGACATGTTGAAGTGAGGTCCGTCCGTATCATCGAAAGCATCCCAAAGGTCAATCTTTCTTGCCGGAAGCGCTCCGCTGATGGTATGATATTCCAAAGGCTTGTTCCATCCTTTATGTTCGTCATCAAAGTCAACGTTTAAGAACTCAGCCAAAGGAACTTCTTTAGCAATCTCGTAACGTCCCATTAAGGTATTCTGAAGCTGGATTCCCGCGAATTCGTGGTCTTCTCCGGTTTTTTCTAATTTAACATTGGAAACCGCCAGGTTGGAACCGTCAAATAAAGGATAAGCATTTACGCCTGTATCAGCGGTAGCTCCTGAGTTCTTCTTACCGTATCCAAGCGCAAGACCTACTGATCCTTCTGCCTGACCCGGCTGAATGAATACAGGAACATCTTTTACCGTTACTCCGTTTACCGTAAGGTTCACAATAGAACCGTCAAGCTGCATCCTTGCATTAAGATCATTCTCAAGTCCTAATCTTTCTGCATCTTTAGGAGAAATGGTCAGGTAGTTATCCCAAGACATTCTTGTCAACGGATCCGGTAATTCCTGAAGCCAAGGGTTATTGGCCTGGGTACCGTCTCCCATTGCTGTTTTTGTATACAGTACCAACTCCAGATCAGAAGCTTTGAAAGCTCCCAATTCAGCCATTGCCTGAGCAGCGTTTCCTCCGGCATAAGACAAGGTCGTAGCATTTGGAGAAGCATTGATACCGTTGTATAAAGCTTTATTGAAAGAAGTAGCTCCTAAAATAGAAGAAGCATTTGCTTTCAGATAATCGTAATAGTTATTGGCAGCATTGTTTTTACCGTTCTTCCATACCAATAGAGATTCTTCAATCTGTCTTGATTTGTAAATTTTCTGAATGGTAGGCTGCATTAATGAATATACGCCTGTCTGAGGTTCGATATCACCCCATGATTCCAGCCAGTTGGCTACAGGGATTACAGCTTTCGCTGCTCTGTACATTTCATTTTTCTTATCGGCAACCGCAATTACATAAGGAACTTTTGCCAGAGACTTTTTGAAGTCTTCACCTTTATGGTAAGAATAAATAGGGTCTACATTGTTGGTAATCAATACACCAACCTGACCTGCATTTACCCATCCAAGGAATTCCTGGAATCTTGCCTTATCGAAGTCTTTTAAGAAGTTTGCCTTACCTGTGAAAGCAACGGATCCTAATTTCTGGTTAATTAGGTGAGCAAGTACCTGAGCACCTTTAGAGCTGTCTGCAAAAACAACTGCTTTGCTTCCTTTTGCCTGAAGTTCTTTTGCGATTTCCGAAGCCGTTTTATCAGCTGTTCCTCCGCCAACAATTGCATTGTAAACCTCTACCAGTGTTTTATTAACCTGACTTGGCTTTAACCTAACTCTTGAATCTGCGTTGGCACCTGTTAAAGACATATTGGATTCTACCTGGATATGTCTTAACATATTTGCTCCCGGTTTTCTTGCTGCTGCATAAGAAGACTCAAGGCTTGCCGCGTTGTAATCTCCCAAGAAATCAGCCTGGAACCCAACTACCAATTCTGTCCCTCTAAGGTCATAAACCGGTAAAGCCCTGGTTCCGAAAACTTCCTGTGCTGCATCTAAAGCCGCAGCATAAGGGAAAGCATCATAGGTTACTAATTCTGCTGTAGGATATTTAGCTTTAAATTCAGCGAATAATTTTCTGAAAGTAGGGGAAGCAAAAGAGTGTGATAACAACACGATTCTTTTACCTGCCGCGTTAGCTTCTTCCAGTCCTTTAATGACAAAGCCGTCCACTTTATCGAAAGTTTCGTCTTTACCTTCAAATTTCGGCTGTTTTACTTTATCGTTATCATAAAGAGAAAGTACACTTGCCTGAGCTCTTGCGCTTGTTTTTCCCAAATCTCCGGCAGCCGGGTTCGGTTCAATTTTAATCGGTCTTCCTTCACGGGTCTTTACCAGAACACTCGCAAAGTCAAAGCCGTCGAAATATGTTGAAGCGTAAAAATTCGGGATCCCCGGGATAATATCATGCGGTTTTACCACATAGGGGATTGTTTTAATTACCGGAGCTTCACATGCAGCTAACGTAACTGCAGCCGTAGAGAAACCTAATAATTTTAAGAAATCCCTTCTTGAAGTACCGGACCCGTTCTGTTCAGCATCTCCAAGGAAATCTTCTACCGGAATTTCTTCCTGGAACTCTTTCTGAGCCAGCTTATTATTTAAAGCCGGATCTTTAAGTTCGTGAATACTTCTAAATTGTATTTTGTTTGAAGCCATTTATACTTCTAATTTTTAGTTATTAATAATGACATTTACCACATTCAAGACCTCCAATTGCATCTACAGTAATCTTACCACCATCTTTAGGGTATTGTTTTTTCAATTTGTCATGTAGATTCTTGAAGTATTCTTTATTATAACCGTTGTTCATATCAACTTCAGTAGTTCTGTGGCACTCGATACACCAACCCATTGTAAAGTCATTAGCCATCTGAACAACATTCATTGTATCTATTTTTCCGTGACATGCTTTACAAACAACGTCTATTTTGTTGTCAGGGTTCTTTTTATTGAAAGAATTGATAATTGCCTGTTCACCTGCTACCACGTGCTGTGAGTGGTTAAAGTAAACGAAATCCGGCATGTTGTGAATCCTTGTCCATTCAACCGGCTGGGTTTTCCCTGTGTACTGCTGCTTTTCAGCATTCCATCCCGTAGCGGCATAAATCTTCTGGATTTCTCCGTCATAGAATGCCTTGTCTTTTCCTGGCTCCATGTAGTGCTCTGCATTGTACTCAGAAATTGTTCTGTGACAGTTCATACAAACGTTCATGGAAGGAATTTCAGATACTTTTCCGTATTTGGCACTGGAGTGACAAAGCTGACAGTCGATCTTCTGTTCTCCTGCGTGAATCTTATGGGAGAAATAAATTGGCTGTTCCGGCTTATATCCTTTGTAAACCCCGATCCACATGATCCAGTTCCAAACTCCGTAAGCGGCCAGAAGTGCAAGGATTGCAATTAACCCTTTACCAACATAATGATATTTCTGATAGATTTCACTGAAAGATCTAACCCTTGATTCATGAAGCCCGGCTAAGTCATCAGACTGTCCCAGCTTAACCAGCTGTCTCAGTTTTATTAAGATCCAGACCAATAAAGCGGCAATAGCCAAAAGTGAAATAATCACTACGTTTGTTGTCGTAGAGCTGTTTGCCGGAGCTGCTGTTGCGTTTGCCGTTTCTGCTGTTGCTTTCTTATCATCAGCGGCCGGTGCAGCAGGAGGATTAGTGGTGTAAGCCAAGATGTCATCAATATCCTTATCGGTAAGATTAGGAAAGACCTGCATCTCAGTCTTGTTGTATTTCTCAAAAATTTCATTGGCGTACTTATCTCCGGAAGCTCTCAGAGATTTGTTATCCTTAATCCACTTATGAAGCCAGTCTGTATCCACACCACCCTCTGTCTTTACCCGTTCTACAACCCCTTTAAGCGGCGGCCCTACAACTTGTTTGTCTAGTGCGTGGCATGCTGTACAATTTGCTTTGAAAAGTTTCTCACCATTGTTCGGATCGCCTTCTTGCCCGTAAATTGAAGCACTGGTTGATAACAATAAGCCTATTGCAACCAACGTTTTTCTATAATGCTTTCTCCAACTAATCATTTAAATTATCTTATGTTAGTAAATATTGAACATTCAATCAATCCCGCAAAAATAATATTTTTAACACCAATTTAACGGTATATGCAAAGGGGAAAATGTCATTTACGTTTAATTTGTATTGATTCTAAATAACTCTGTTTGGTATAATTTTTTAATTTACCTAAATTTGCGGAAACAAGTTTAAATGAAAAAATTTATTAAAATATTTTCGATACTCTTTCTATTTGCATTTTATAGTATTGATGCACAACAGGTTGTAAAAAGAGATACTCTGGCAGGGACCGAACTTACGATTACGATGGATTCTAAGGTGAATGCAACGCTGGAAAGCATCGAAGACAAGTGTTCCAGAACTGCCGTTGCCGTATCATCACGGGATGATGACGATGAGTATGTATCTTCCAGGCCTGCAAAGATTTATGTTCCCAGCAGAGAGCTTACGAATGCTGAAATCTGCAGGAGAAATCCAAGAATCCTGGGGTACAAAATACAGATTACCACGGTAAAAAGTAACGAAGAAGCCAATGAAGTAAAATCCTATTTCAGAAAGAGGTTTCCGAACCTGAAAGTGGAAACCGATGCTTCCCTGAGACCTAATTATAAAATATTAGCAGGAAGTTATTTTACCAAACAGAGTGCATCTTCTGATCTTTCCAGGGTAAGGGAATATTTTAAATCTGCCATTCCGGTACAATACAGGATTTTCTGTGCGGAAGCAAAGTAGAATTTATACCATAAAAAACAGAAAGCTGAGAATGAATTTCTCAGCTTTTATTTTGGAAAAAGGTCTGAATTTTAAGTTTTTCTAACTGAATTGTATGATGTTGCCTGCCATTATTTACCAGAAAAGTCAATTCTGATGGCATTTAAAGTTGTTTTTTTAATAAAAGTTATTTAAGAACCAGAAAAATTCTGTCATTCTGATATAGTTATTTGTTCCTAAATAGACGAATAAAATGCAGATCACTGCCGTCAGTAAGGATAACATCTTCGGTGATTCTCTGTATGCATAAAATAACCATCCCAACAGTATCGGATATACAAAAACAAAGTGTCCGCCATAAATATAAGAGGTATGGATGCCGAACCTCATAATACAGTGGATGATGATATCCACCAGAAAGGAAATCATAATCACCTGCACCATTTTGTTATTAAAGTTTTTATAATAACTCCACAGAATGAGCCCTAAAAGGACTGCTATAAAAAGATAGGGGATCCAGGATGAATAGACGTCCATAATGATGCCTTTGTATTCAAAACCTTTCATGTTGTGTTTATCACGGATGATAAAATTTGAAAACAGAATATTACCGCCGAAGAAATAAGAGGAAACCATATCCCAGACCGGCGTAGATCTGGCGTTCGAAAATTTCTCATACTGTTCAGTTGTTTTGCTGAAAATGTTCTGATATTTGAAATCAATTCGGTTTAAATATAACAGCACAAAGCAGATACAGGTGAGCGCAACTCTGAATGTTGCATTTCCAAATTTCTTCAGGTCCTTAAATAGCCCTTTTTCAAACAGCACCGGAATAAATACTTTAACAATATTGGTTACCGTTAAGCCTCCGATGGTAACCCCGGAAAAGACCAGTGCGAGAGCTGGTATCTTTTCTTCCTTTTTCAGTTTTATGGCTGAATAATGATTGAATAAAGTGAGTAAAAAGAAGGTGTAGGTGAAATTTTCCGGGGTAAATGAAAGCAGGATGGTGGTTGAAAAAGACCCGAAAAAAAGGATCAGCATAATATTGATAACCAGATGCAGCCGAATGATGTTTTTCAGGTATTTAAAAACCTGAAGTATACTGAGGCTTACTGCGATATTGCTGAACCAGGCCAGAGCAAACCTGAAATTCCCATCCATTTTCCCATCTGAAAACAGCAGTGCCAGTTCGCGGATCCAGTTAAAGAAATAATAGGAAAGCGGATGCCTTTCAAAACTTCCGCCGGTCAGTACAATTGATTTGTTATCAAAACTGAAATACGCATCCCAGGGAATCCTGCTGTCAAAAATAATTTTATGATGGATGGCAATATATGAGCCTAAATATCCGTAAGCGACCAGAAAACACAGGAAAACGACCAGCTCAATGCCTGTTGAAGGAAATAAGAGTTTAAAAAAATAGGTAAATTTTATTCTGAACTTTGACACCTCTGATTAGTTTTGTGCAAAAGTAAAATAAAAACAGATTAGAACCGGTGTATTCCATCTTTACTCTGAAAGAAAACTTTAAAATATTAACTTGAGAAATAAAAAACAGCCGTTTATGAAATTAAACGGCGGTTTTTATATTTAATCAGGATTAGATAAGAGTACTAATCTAATTAATGTGTAGGCTGAATAATATAAATGTATTCTAATTCACTTTTAATTGATTGGAATTGCATACAGCTGGTTCTCTGCCCATGTCGCTCCGCCGAAACTGTCAATGGTTCCTGTGTAACCGTTACTGTCTGCCTGACCTACCCAATAATAATAGACTTTTGCACTGGAAGATGTATTATTCAGAATAACAGCACCTGAAAGCAGTCCGAATTTCGATGACGGTCCCCATATACCGCTCATTAATCTTGAACCTAAGATATCAGGACTGAAGTTAAAAGTAGTAGGGCTGTCTGAAAAACTGCTGCGTACCCAGATCGACTGGCCTGTAGGCATAAGTGCAAAATTGGTGATAAGCTGATTCGTATTGACAATATACTTACTGTTTGCCGGAATGGTAATGGTAGTTCCTGTATAATTATAATTGGCCCAATTGGCGGCGTTAAGTGTAATTCCGTTTTGGGAAAAGCTAGCCTGTATAACCGGTGCAGAAGCAGCAGGTAATGCCTGTTTCCGGATAACACCGGAGTTGTCGGCAGTCAGCATTACAGTACCTCCGGCAGATGGGATGTTACGGAGGCGGGCGGTACCGTTAACATCCAATGGCTGTGATGGCAATGCAGTTCCGATTCCTATATTTCCTGCCTGATCAAAGGTGGTGGTAGAAGTAGAACCTGCAATATTCAGAGCGTTCCCGTTATTGGAAACTGTCGTTGACTGAGAAAGGGTGCCTCCCAGACGTACATCACTTCCTGTAAGGGAAATTCCGTTACCTGTGGTGTAGGTTCTTCCCAGCTTCTGCCACAGGTTTCCGTCAAAATAATAATATCCCTCCGAATTGATGTTGGCCGTTTTGATGCTTGCGGTAGTAACAGCAGCAGTGGCATAAATAACAGCTCCGGTCTGATCCGTTCCATACTGTCCGTCGGCAGATCTGATCTGTTCTCCGGTAAGCCTCGGCGGAATAAGCCCTTCAGGTGTTGTTCCGTTGTTGTTTTTTGCTGTCACGTCCAGTGTGGCCTTGGGCGTCAGAGTGTTAATCCCAACCTGGGAGTAAAGAACTGTTGAAAAAAGAATAGCAACTGCAATAGATGCGTGTTTTTGCATTTTGAAAATTTTAATAGCGTTTATTTATAAAAAGTATGTATTTCTTCAGCGTAATTTTATTGATTCCGTATGCTGATTCAGGATAATTCAATCCTGGCATAAGCTTTCAACAGACCGCTGCAAAGGTAATGATTAACTTTTATTACCATTTATACGGCAATAATATTTTTATATAATTAATAAAAACTTAATGAGTTTACGAAAAAATAAGAGAATCGAAAATATTTTTAAATTTCAGTTAAAATAGGATAATCCTGAATTGATCATTGGGCTGATAAATTGACATCTATTAAAAATCTGTACAAGTGATTTTGGGCTTACTATGATAGTGCCAAAATAGGTCAGTCTTTGAAATCTTTATCCACTTTCTCATCTGAAAGCAGCAATACCGGTTAAATTCCATTAAAGGAAATGAATCTGAAAATCTATTCTGAATTTTAAGATATGATCAATTAATGCAAATAAAAAAACTCACCATTAAGGTGAGTTTCATTTAAATATATCGGGTAATATTATTCCTTGATTATTTTTTCCGAAGTTGAAGTTCCGTCAGTAAATTCAATATTCATGATGTAAACTCCTTTTGGAAGCGCAGAAAGGTCCGCTTTTGCAGCGTCTGTTTTTATTACAGATCTTCCTGTCATGTCCGCTACAGCAGAAGATTTGATTTTTTTATCAGTGTTGATATTGATTTCTCCTTTTGTAGGGTTAGGATAAATGCTTACTGATTTTTTCTTAGTTTGAATTTCATCAGCAGCAAGAACTGCTCCGGTAGTGATTTTAACATCATCAACCATAAACATATATTTATCTGATGACATATATTGAATTCCTACCCGGATACTTTGGCCTGCATAAGCATTCAGATCATAAGTAACTTGTTGCCATGCAGCATAAGGTGCAGTAAGAGCAGCTGTTCCGGAGATAATTGCAAAATTAGAAGCAGCCGTTGGTGTACCTGTACCTGTATAAACGCCAATTTTATAATTTTCTATAAACGCCGGTGAAAGAGCTTTAACCCATAATGTCAATACATTATTAGTAGTGCCCAGATTTACTACCGGAGTTATAAGCCAGTCGTTGTTTGCAGCGGCTGTCGCTGTAGGAACTCCTGCCCATGATACTGCGCATTTTTGGCCTCCATGTGGAGAAAAATTCCTTACTTCTTCATCCACACCGGGAGTTGAAGTTGAATTGTTCGTTGCATTACTTGCCGAAAGATTAAATATTTGAAAAGCCATAGCTCCACCTGAATTAGCCCAAGTAGGATTCCATGTTGTGCTTCCCCCAATTACAGGGCCTCCTCCTGTATAGGTATTAAGACCGTCAATATCTAATGTTTGCCAGTTACCAAATCCTGTGATTGCAAAATTTGTATAGGATTCAAATCCCTCGTCTAATAAAACAGTTTGCCCGTTTACTAATGACATTGTTAGCAATAAGCTTGCAGATAATAGAATTTTTTTCATAATATTATTTTAAGTAAAAATAAGCAATAAAAAATAAAAATGAATAAAATTCACCATGAAGTTATTTATTAATTCAGATCAGGAGCTGCAAGAAAGTGTTGAACACCCCGAAGTATCATCATATTTCGAAGGCCTTTTTACTGAAAATTCAGGATAGATTTCTTCATAAGGATTTTCCAGAGCTTCAGTTAATTTGCCCAGCATTTCGGTTGTTCCTTCATTGATTTCTTCAATACATTGGTATAACAGGTAATTTCTCAGGATAAATTTAGGATTGGTTTTATTCATGATCTCTAAAGACTTTTCTTTTGAAATGATGTTTTTTTCCAGCCTCGACTGATATTCTCCCATGAAAGCGGTTAGGTTTGAAATGCCCTCATCGTTCAGAAATGTATAGGAAACATTTTCGAACAGGGTTTTGAGATCATTTGATCCGTCATACTTTGCAAGCTGACTGAAAAATAAGGTATAATCAAGCTGAAGATCCTGCATCAGGGTTTGCCAGCCGGAAAAAAACTTTTCGTCATTAGTAAGCAATTGGTCAAATCCGAATTTCCTGCAGAGCATACGATCATGTGTTTCCCAGAAATAGCTTCCGAAATCATTCAGCACATCTTCCAGGAATTTTTCATCCTTAATTAATGGGTGAAGTGCATTGGCAAGCTGCCAGAGGTTCCACTGTGCAATCTGTCCCTGTTTCCCGAAAGCATATCTTCTTCCCGGAAGATCCGTCGTATTAGGCGTAAAATTTAAGCTGTATTCATCCATCATTGAGTACGGTCCGTAGTCAATTGTCAGGCCGAGAACTGACATATTGTCGGTATTCATCACACCGTGTACGAACCCGACCCTGTACCATTCCACCATCAGGTCTGCCGTCCTTCTGCCGACGTTCTCAAAAAAATCTTTGTATTTCTGTTCTCCTTCTGATGTAACTTCCTTAAAATAATTCTTAATGGTATAATCTGCCAGTTCCTGTAATGTTTTATACTCTCTCTGGGCAGACATCAGTTCGAAATGCCCGAACCGGAGAAAACTTTCCGCTGTTCGGATAACAACGGCACCTTTTTCATATTGTGGATTCCCATTGTACATCATATCCCGGATGACATCTTCTCCTGTAAAAGCAAGGCTCAGAGCCCGTGTCGTCGGAATGTCCAGATGGAACATCGCTTCACTCATCAGGTATTCGCGGACGGATGATCTCAGTACTGCTCTTCCGTCAGCATGCCTGGAGTATGGAGTTGCTCCGGCGCCTTTCCACTGGATTTCATTTTTCTGTCCGGAACTATTGGTAATTTCTCCGGCAAGGATAGCCCGGCCGTCGCCCAGCTGCCCCGCCCAGTTCCCGAACTGATGTCCTGCATAGACCGTAGAATAAGTTTTAACATTTTCCGGCAGGTTATTTCCTACCAGAAAATCAAGGTCTTTCTCTTCAAATTTTCCCAGTCCTATTTCTTCCGAAAGTTTTTCGTTGAAAGCAATAAGCTTCGGATGATCGAAGCCTGCCGGTTTTACGGTAGAGAAGAGAACTTTCGGCGTGTTTCTCTGCATCGGATTGCCTGAGAAATCTCCGGGAAATATTTTTATAAAGGGTTGTTGTATGTCTGCAATATTCATCTATCAAAGATATTAATTATAAAAGAAAAGACCTTCCAAATCATTGAAAGGTCTTGTATATATTTAAAAGAGAATTTATTTATTATTAAAGTCAATGTCTTCCCCCGTATTCAGGTTTTCATTGATGTTCTCTTCTTTTTTACCCGGATTTTTAGGGCCCGAAGGCTCTGCAGGTCTCGGATTTTTAATTTCATCAATCGTCTGTAGACCGCCGTCGTCTCCATAACCGCCGCCTAAGCCTTTAAGGTTGGAGCATCCGTCTTTCCATTCCGAAGGTTTTACAAACTTATCATCAGGGGAAACACCTAACGTTTTATCTGCCCAGACCTTCTTCATGAAAATGGCCCAGATCGGCAAGGCCATTTTAGCGCCCTGTCCTTCACCGGTTCCCAGGAAGTGGGTTGCCCTGTCTTCCCATCCAACCCATGCGCCGGTAGCCAGTTTCGGAACAATTCCCATGAACCAACCGTCTGAGTTGTTCTGTGTAGTTCCTGTTTTTCCGGCAATTTCTATATCTTTTGAGATTCCTTTTCTTCCTAATTCTCCTGAAGCGGTACCGTACTGCGCCACTCCTTTCATTAATTCGATCATCGTATAGGCATACATCGGATTCATTACTTCTTTCGGCTCTACATTCACTTCTTTAATTACCCTTCCGTTGGCATCTTCAATTCTCCAGATCATTTCCGGCTTGTTGTAGTTTCCGTAATTGGCAAATGTACTGTAAGCACCTACCATTTCGTAAATGGTAATATCAGATGAACCTAAGGCCATCGGTAAGCTGGTAGAAATATCTTCCGTTACGCCGAGATCCCTGGCTGTCTGAATTACACTCTGTGTTCCTGTCATCTCAGCAAGACGCAGTGCAACAGGGTTCTGAGAGTGTGCCAAAGCATCTTTCAGGGTAAGCATACCGCCTCTTCCCGGAACGTGATATGTTCCTTTGTTAAAGCTCGCATTGGAAACTACGGAACATGGGGTCATTCCCAGTTTCATAATTGCCGTTGCGTATACAAAAGGTTTAAATGTGGAGCCTACCTGTCTTTTCCCCTGTTTGATGTGGTCATACTGGAAATGCTGCCAGTCGATACCGCCAACCCAGGCTTTAATTTCACCTGTTCCCGGGGTCATAGACATCAAGCCGGCCTGAGCTACTTTTTTATGCCACCTGATAGAATCCCAGGGTGACATTTCCACTTCTTCTTCACCTGCCCATGTAAAGCGCGAGGTTTTTACCGGTTTCTTGAATTCCATCATAATGGAATCTTCGGAAACGCCTGCCGCCTGCAATTGCTTGTAACGGCCGGTTCTCTTCATGGCCTGAAGCATCAGGCTGTTGATCTGCTTTTCATTCAAATAATAAAAAGGCCAGTTTTTCCTTCCTCTCTGCTCGGCATCAAATCTCTTCTGGATATCCATCAAGTGTTCCCTGATCGCATCTTCAGCATATTTCTGCATCTTGGAATCAAGGGTTACAAAAATTTTAAGACCGTCTTTATAAAGGTTCAGCTTTTTGCCGTTTTCTTTTTCGTAATCTTTAAGGTAATTATCGATTTCCTTTTTAAGGTAGAACTTATAGTACGCAGAATAATCATCGTTGATATTTTTAATCGGATGATAATCCAGGGTAATAGGAGTAGCAACCCCCTTTTCATAGGTTTCCTGGTCAATATAACCTGTTTTTACCATTTGGTCCAATACAACATCCCTTCTGGCTTTTGCCCGTTCAGGATTTCTCATCGGATTGTTTTTTACCGGGTTTTCCAGCATGGCAACAAACATAGCGGCTTCCGGTAAAGTAAGCTGGGATGTTTTTTTATTGAAATAAATCCGGGAAGCCATTTCAATTCCGTTGGCATTGTATAAAAAGTCGAACTTATTGAAATATAAAGTTACGATTTCTTCTTTGGTATATCTTTTTTCAAGACTTACTGCCACCACCCATTCTTTTAACTTCTGAAAGACAGCCTTAACTTTGTTATCAGCTCTTTTACCGGTAAAAAGAAGCTTTGCCAGCTGTTGTGTAATGGTGGAACCGCCACCTCTTCCGCCTCCATAGACAACGACTCTGGCAACCGACTGTAAATCAATTCCTGAGTGTTCCTTAAAACGCTCATCTTCTTTGGCCTGAAGGGCGTAAATCAGATAAGGGGGAAGGTCTTTATAGATGATGGGCTGTGTCTTTTCCTTTTCAAATTTGCCTAGTAATACCCCGTCTGAAGAGATGATTTCAGAGGCAACATAGATATCCGGGTTTTCAAGTTCCTTTACATCAGGCATTTCCCCGAGAAAACCCTGTGAAACGGCAAAGAAAAGTCCTGAAATCCCTAAAACCACAGCAATTAACCCTACCCAGATAATTCTGACCCATTTTTTCCAGGCGGTATTTTTCTTTTTGGGAGGAAGAGGGAAGGTTTTCCCTTTTCTTCCTGTATTAGATCTGTTTTCTTCCATTGATGATTACGGTTTATCCGTTTCTATTTTTACTCCAATGTCTTCAATTCCCGGTAAAATATCATTTCTCATAGCCTGGATCAGGCCTATTTCATATGTTCCTTTTGCCGGAAATCTGTAGTTCAGCTTATACTGAAACAATGTTTCCTTTGTATCACCGAATCCTGTACCCAGCCATTCCCCGTTTGGTTTGGCCAGTACATAGTTCAACGTATCCGTTTCCTTTTTCTTGTTCTGAAGATTGGTGAAATTAACAATTAACCTGATATTGCTGTAAGGATACTCATTGTTGTTCCTTACAACAAATATAATATTTTTAGGATGTTCAGGATCTGAAATTTCAAGATTAAATTTCTGCTCGCTTTTCTTATTCCACTTATTGTTAACAGAGTTCATGATGACTTCCCCTTCAGAAGAAGACTGGCAGCTCAAGAAAAGGACAAATGAGAATAATCCTAAAATTTTACGCATTATTATCTTTTTTTGGAGGAAACTTCTTTTTAAATTTTTTCTTGTTCGGGTTAGGCTTCTTCTCAACATCAGCACCGGTCACAGCTTCTGTTTTTTCCGTCTGTGGCTTAGGCTGCTGAGGTTTCTGTGTTCTTGGCTGACCAGTACTGGCAGAACTGGCATTCGGATTAGGCTGTCTCTCCTGTCTCTGAGGCCTTTCAGACTTCTCATTCCTGTCAGGACGCTGTTCAGGGCGGTCCTGTCTTTCAGGTCTGGCCTGGTTCCTTTTCTGTCCCTGGTTTGCGTTAGGGTTATTCGGATTACTGTTATTATTCGGCCTGTTCTGGTTTCTGTTCTTATTATTGTTCCCTCTGTTTTTCTTTTCAAACCGGTCAACATTGTTTTCCTGAATCAGGTCAATGCTTACCAACGGCACATCAGGCTGTTTCAGTTCTTCAAGAGGAGGTGTTTTTTCACCACGCTTATTTTTAGCGATTAATTTTTTAATCACGTCAATATCAAAGTCATACCAGGCCATAGAACTGTCTACGTAAGCAAACCACATTTTCTTTTTGAAAACATCGATTTTAATACAGAACGCTCTTCCTTTTTCAGTATCCAGAGTGGTTGAAGAAGAAGGGAAGTGGCTTAATGCATCAAGATAGCTGTCCAGTTCGTAATTAAGGCAGCACTTAAGCTTCCCGCATTGTCCGGCCAGTTTTTGCGGATTGATGCTTAACTGCTGGTATCTGGCAACATTGGTGTTTACAGATCTGAAATCAGTAAGCCATGTAGAACAGCAAAGCTCTCTTCCACACGATCCGATTCCGCCTACTTTTGCCGCTTCCTGTCTGAAACCGATCTGTTTCATATCGATTTTTGTCCGGAAAGCACCCGCGTATTCTTTAATCAACTGCCTGAAATCCACGCGGTTTTCTGCAGTATAATAAAAGGTAACTTTTGAAGCATCCCCCTGGTATTCAACATCGGTAATCTTCATTTCAAGACCGATTCTGTGGGCAATTTTCCTTGCTTCTATTTTTATATTCTCTTCTTTTTTCCTTGCTTCCTGCCATACCTCAAGATCTTTCTGGTTGGCCTGTCGGTATATCTTTAAAGGAGATTCTTCTGAAAATCTTTTCTTTTTCATCTGAATCTTTACCAGTTCTCCGGTGAGACTTACCACACCTACATCATGTCCGGGACTTGATTCTACTGTTACTACACTACCTATATGTAACGGGATATTGTTTACATTTTTATAAAAGGATTTTCTGTCATTTTTAAATCTAACTTCTACAAAATCGCATCGGTTCGGTGCGGGATTGTTGATGTTGGAAAGCCAGTCGAAAACACTTAATTTATAACTATTACCACAGGTATTTACATTTTCACAGCCATTCGCGGTTTTCTTGGGTCCGCAAGAATGTGCAGAATCGCCGGATGTTTTACATCCACAACTCATATATTATATATTTAATCTTGCAAATTTATGATTTTTATCTTTATCAGGTCTAAAATAATCAAATATTCAGGAACATCAGTGTTTGGGATTAAACAAAAACAGAAAATCACTGTTGTGTGTTTATTAAAGGCCTGATTATAAATGAGATTAATGACGGTTTAATCCTGATGCTATTTTAAACATAATTTTCTTTTTCCATAACGTTTAAAATTTTATGATTTATTAACAGGCATAGCCAAAATAATTTTATATTTGGATTATATAATAATAGTCTATGAAAAAAATATTAGTATCCACTGCATTACTGGCAGGCGTTCTATCTTACGCGGGAGGCTTCAGGGTTTCTCTGCAAGGGGTAAAACAATTGGCAATGGCGCATACCAGTGCGCATGCTGAAGATGCAAGTGTGACATTCTTTAACCCTGCGGGAATGTCGTTCATTCCTTCAAAGCTTAGTATTGTTGCGGGAGGATTCGGAGCAAGCAATAAAGTAACTTTCCAGAATACAAACACTTTGCAGAGTTCACAAACGGATAACCCGATGGGAACGCCTCTTTATGCTGCAATAGCGTACAGGCCGATTGACAAATTATCAGTCGGATTCAGTTTTTCCACGCCTTTTGGCAGCACGATTGAATGGCCGAGTGACTGGGAAGGAAAGGAAATGGTACAGAAACTTGAGCTGAAAAGCTTCTATTTCCAGCCGATGGTATCGGTGAAAATGGCAGACTGGCTATCTTTCGGGGCAAGTTATATCTATGTAAAAGGCCAGGTAAACTGGGATAGAGGCGTTACACAGTTTGGTGGACAGGTAAACCTTAAAGACGAAAAAGCAAGCGGACATGGTTACGGCTTCGGGTTTTATTTCAGACCGGATCCGAAACTGGATGTAAGTGTTGCGTACCGTTCACCGGTTGATGTGAAAGCCAAGAAAGGAGTGGCTACCTTCCAATTCCCGAAAGCTTCCATTTATCCGTTATTGGGATTAGACGGTACGGGGAAAGATAATTTTACGGCAACCCTGCCTTTAGTAGAAGAATATACTGTGGGTTTAACCTATAAAATCACTCCGAAATGGTTGGTTTCTGCGGATTTCAATTACCACGGATGGTCAAGATACACCCAGCTGACCCTGGACTTTGAAAAAGCTCCTGTAGGAAATCAGGCAGATCCTACGGTTTCTGTTTCTCCTAAAAACTTCAGGAATTCCAAAACATTCAGATTGGGAACCCAATATGCATTTACCAATATGATCTACGGACGTCTGGGTGCTTATTATGATGAGTCCCCTTATTCTGACGACCGCTTTATTCCTGAAACACCATCATTCAATACCTATGTTGTAACGGGTGGGGTTGGCTTTAAGCTGAAACAGTTCGGAGTTGATGTTGCGGGAGGCTATGCGATGCCACAGGCCAGAGATGTAAAGAATTCAACACTTGGTTTCTACGGACAGGCGAAAGCTACAGCGTTCTATTTAGGTTTAGGTTTATCTTACAACCCTTTTTAATTGAAGACTATGAAAAAAATTATAATTTCTACATTAGCAGTTTCCGCAATGTTGTTTACAACGAGCTGCGAAAATGATTTTGATACCGATGTAAATGATGTGGCTGTCACTAAGGGTGAAGCCGATTTCTCAAAATATATTGCACTTGGTAATTCTCTTACTTCCGGATACCGGGACGGGGCGCTTTACAGTTCCGGACAGAATGAATCTTATCCTTCAATGATTGCTGCACAGATGAAACTTGCAGGCGGAGGGGAATTTAAACAGCCTATGATGCCAAATAATGTTGGCGGATTTATAGGCATACCGGGATTTCCGGGTAAGCTGGAGCTTAAAATAGTAAATGGAGCATTGAGTCCTGTACCTAACAGTCCGGCTGCTGCATTAGATAATGTAACTGCAGGAGGGCCTTATCAGAATATGGGAGTTCCGGGTGCGAAGGTATTCCACTTATTGGCTCCTGGTTACGGGAGTTCAGCAAATATTCCTTTAGGACTTGCGAATCCTTATTTTGCGAGATTTGCTTCATCGGCTACGGCTTCTGTCATTGGCGATGCATTGGCACAGAATCCTACCTTTATCTCTTTATGGATCGGGAATAATGATGTTTTAGGATATGCAACTTCAGGTGGAGACGGTTCTAACCCGATTACTCCGGTTGACGGAGCTGTTGGTGTTGGTTTTACCAATTCATATACGGCATTAGTAGGATTGTTATTTCCTGCAGGAACAACAAGAAAAGGAATTATAGCCAACATTCCCAACGTAACAAGTGTACCGTATTTTACAAGAGTGCCGGCAATGCCACTTGCAAACCTTACTGCCGCACAGGTTACTCAGTTGAATAGTGCCTATGCAGTATATAATGCAGGCTTGGCTCAGGCAAAAACCCTGGGAGCTATTAATGATGCTGAATATCAGAGAAGGCTTATAAAGTTTACAGCAGGTGCCGTAGCTAATGGAGCTGTAATAGCTGATAAAGATTTATCAGCAGTTCCGGGACTTCCGAAATACCGACAGACCACCGCGAAAGATTTCATTTTATTACCGGCAAGCCAGGTTCTTAATCCGACAGCAGGAGGAGGTACATCTGTTCCTTTAGAAGATAAACTTGTATTAACGGAAGCGGAAGCTGCGAAAGTAACAACTGCTACACTGGCATATAATACGACCATAAAAAATGTAGCTGCTTCCAAAAATCTTGCGTTTGTAGACATGAATGCGAAGATGGAAGAACTTAATTCCAAATCAGGAATCGTTTGGGACGGGGTAAAGTATACGGCTACTTTTGTAAGTGGTGGTGCATTCTCGCTGGATGGGATCCATCTTACAGGAAGAGGATATGCCATCATCGGCAATGAGTTCATTAAAACAATTAATGAGAAATACAAATCCACATTACCACAGGTAAATCCTAATACGTATTCAGGCGTTACCTTCCCGTAATTATTGATAAAATAAAAACTTAGAAACCACAAGAGTAATTCTTGTGGTTTTTTTTTAAATTTGCAAAATCTTTTAAAAAGTAAAAATGGCCGATCAGTTAAGTTATCTATTTAGTACAAGGACGAGTAAGGACTTGGCAGAGAAAATTGCCCAGCATTATGGGCAGCAATTAGGGAAAATCAACTTTCAGGAGTTCAGCGACGGAGAATTTGAGCCCGTTCTGGACGAATCCGTAAGAGGAGGAAGAGTTTTCCTGATTGGATCTACATTTCCCCCGGCAGACAATCTTTTAGAGCTTCTTCTGATGATTGATGCTGCGAAAAGAGCTTCTGCAAAAAGCATTACCGTTGTACTCCCTTATTTCGGTCTTGCAAGACAGGACAGAAAAGACCAGCCGAGAGCACCCATCGGGGCCAAACTGGTTGCCAATCTGTTGACTGCTGCAGGAGCAACAAGGGTAATGACAATGGATCTGCATGCAGATCAGATCCAGGGATTCTTTGAAATTCCGGTAGATCATCTGTATGCTTCCACAATTTTTGTGGATTATATCAGGGATCTTAATATGGAAGACCTTACCATTGCTTCCCCGGATATGGGAGGGGCAAAAAGAGCGAAAAACTACGCAGGCCACTTAGGGGCAGACGTTGTAATTGCCTATAAAGAAAGAAAAAAAGCCAATGTGGTGGAAGAAATGTTCCTTATCGGAGATGTGGAAGGCAAAAATGTAATCCTTATTGATGATATGATCGATACGGCAGGTACACTTTGCAAAGCCGCCGATATCCTGATAGAAAAAGGAGCAAAATCGGTAAGGGCAATGGCTACACACGGTGTTCTTTCAGGCAAGGCGTATGATAATATTGAGAACTCAAAGTTACTGGAAGTCATTGTAACTGACTCAATTCCTGTGAAAAATAATTTGTCAACTAAAATAAAAGTGCTATCTTGCGCCCCATTATTTGCAGACGTTATGAAGATGGTTCATGAGCACCAGTCAATTAGCAGTAAATTCATTATCTAATTGATATTCATAGTTTTGCAGGGTTAAATTGAAACAATTTTTTAAATTTTTATAAATGAAATCTATTACAATTCAAGGTACAAAAAGAGAAAGCGTGGGCAAAAAGTCGACAAAAGCTTTACGTGATGCTGAATTAGTTCCTTGTGTTGTTTACGGAGGTGGCGAGCCATTGAACTTCTCTGCAGAAGAGAGAGCTTTCAAAGGTTTGGTATATACTCCTGAAGCACACACGGTATCTATTGAGGTTGATGGTCAGACAATTCCGGCTGTTCTTCAGGATATTCAGTTCCACCCGATTACGGATAAAATTCTTCACGCAGACTTTTACCAACTATCAGAAGACAAGCCTGTTGTTATGGAAGTTCCGGTAAGACTTACAGGCCGTTCTAAAGGTGTTGTAGCTGGTGGTGCTTTACGTCAGTCTTTCAGAAAATTAAAGGTAAAAGCGATTCCTGCTAACCTGCCTGATGAGATCGTTGTAGACGTTACACAGTTAAGAATCGGTAACAAATTATACATCGGTGGTATCAAAACTGAAGGATATTCTTTCATGCACCCGGACAATGCAGTAGTAGTTGCTGTTAAGATGTCTAGAAATGCACTGAAAGGAGCAGTAGTTGAAGATGATGAAGAAGAAGAAGTTGCAACAGAAGAAGGAGCAGCTCCGGCAGCAGAAGAAACAACTGCAGCAGAATAAGAATTACTTATTTAAACTATATAAACCTGTCAGAGTTCTGGCAGGTTTTTGTTTTTAGATTACATCTATAATCATGTTTGTTCATCCTTCTTTCAGAAAAAAAGCCGTAAATTTGAAGGGTTCTAAATAAGAACGTATTAATTTAAAATTTTAATAAATGTTTGACATTCAGGAAATAAGAAGTCAGTTTTCTATATTAGACAGGCAGGTGAATGGTAAGCCTCTGGTTTATCTGGATAATGCAGCAACATCCCAGAAACCGGATTCCGTTTTGGAAGTCTGGAAACAATATTATACGGAAATCAATGCCAATGTACACAGAGGAATTCACACCTTAAGTCAGTTGGCTACAGAAGAAATGGAGCTTTCCAGAAGGAAAATCCAGAAGTTTATCAATGCAGCACATGATTTTGAAGTCATTTTTACCAAAGGCACAACGGAAGGGCTGAATCTGATCTCCTATATTCTTACACAGAAACTCAAAAAGGATGATGAGATTATTATCTCTTACCTTGAGCACCATTCCAATATTGTTCCGTGGCAGCTGCTTTGTGAAAGAACCGGAGCACAGTTAAAGGTGATCCCGATTGATCAGGACGGTGTCCTTGACCTTGATCAGTTTAGCGGGTTTTTAAGTGAAAGAACGAAGGTGGTTTCTTTAAACCATGTTTCTAATGCATTGGGTGTTATTAACCCGATTGAAGAAATCATCGCAAGGACCAGAAAAAATACAGATGCTTATATTGTCATCGATGGCGCTCAGTCGGCTCCTCACTTTACCGTTGATGTGCAGAAAATGGACTGTGATTTCTTCGTGTTCTCAGGACATAAAATGTATGCGCCAATGGGAACGGGAATTCTGTATGGGAAACAGCAGCTTCTTGAAGAGCTTCCGCCGTTTCACGGAGGAGGAGAGATGATTGCCACCTGCTCATTTACCGGAACAACCTATGCAGCACTGCCTTTTAAATATGAGGCAGGAACTCCGAATGTCGGTGGGAATATTGCTTTGGGAGCCGCTGTGGACTTTATCCATAATATCGGACAGGAAAATATCCGCAGCCATGAAAATGCTTTGCTGGAATATGCCCAAAGGCAGCTTTTGGAACTGGAAGGAATTAAAATTTACGGTGAAAAGGCAAACCGGACCGGAGTGGTTTCTTTTAACTTGGAGGGAGTAGGGATTGCTTCTGATGTAGGAATGATCCTGGATAAGTTAGGCATCGCTGTAAGAACCGGGCACCACTGTACGCAGCCCATCATGGAATTCTTTAATATTGCCGGAACCGTAAGAGCGAGTTTTGCAGTTTATAATACTTTTAACGAGATTGACCTGCTGGTAGAAGGGGTGAAAAAGGCGCAGCGAATGCTGAGTTAAAAATATCAGTTACCGTATTTGAAACAGAGGCTCCTTTATCGGAGTCTTTTTTTATTTTATATAAATAATTATCAACCGTCACGAAGAAAATTATCAAACAATAAAAAGTTAAAGCTTCTGAATTTCAGGAGTTTTTTTTACAATATTCGGTTTTTTCAAAAATTTAATTATCCTGCTGTAACTTTTTCCGTGTTTCTTTGTCTTAGTAATAGAAACAATAATTATGAAGCTTTTGTTCGGACATAAAAAAGATGATTTGCTAAGCCGCCTGAAGAAGCAGGATCCGGCCGCACAGAAAATCTTTTATGAGCAGAATGTAAAGAAATTCCTGAGTGTAAGCAGAAGCTATATCAATGATCTGTATCAGGCTGAAGACTGCCTGATCAAAGCATTCTGTAAAATTTTCAAAAACATAGAAAGCTTCCGTGAAGAAGGCAGTTTTGATGGCTGGGCCAGAAGAGTGGTCGTAAATGAATGCCTTAACTTTATTAAAAGCCACAAAACGGTCTTTTACCTCGATGAAGTAAGCCCGTCTTATCTGGAAGAAATACACGAGGAAGAAGTAAGCTTTGATTTTAATGCACAGCAACTGCTGGCTCAGCTGCCGGATAATTACAGGATGGTTTTTAACCTTCATATTCTCGAAGGATTTTCTCACCAGGAAATCGCAGATACTCTGAATATTTCTACCGCAGTAAGCAAAACACAGCTTTTCAGAGCTAAGGAAAAACTGAGAAAGATCTACTTTCAACAACAAAAACAACTGAAAAATGAACACGTCTGAGAATAATTTAGAATATCACATCAAAAAACAGATCAACGAAAGAGAAATTGCGCCGTCCAGAGATCTGTGGTCTGAAATTGAAACGCAGACCCAAACGATGAATAAAAATCAGTCAAAAAAAATCAACTGGTTTTTGGTGGCAGCGTGTCTGGTATTAACGCTAAGTTTGGGAGTTGTATTATTTTTTGATCAGAATACTCAACCTGATAAGAAGGTTGCAGCAATCAATCCTAGAGAATCTATCAAAGAAAATCCTGTAGAATCAGAAACAATAAATTCTCCGGAAATTATTCAGCAAAATCAGCAAAAATATGTTGAAATAAAAAATAATTCTTCTTCATTACCACCGGATAGGGAAGTTTCGGAAATCATTCCGGAGAAAAAAGAATTATCAGTCATCAAAGAGAATTCGCAGGAAATCGCGGCTCAGATTTCTCAGGTTCCGGCAGAAAAAATTTTAGCAAAAACAGATTCTTCAAAAGTTCAGGTAAAAAAGAAACGATATGTAGACCCTTCTACCTTGCTCTTCTCCGTAGAGCATAAAGATGTTATCGAAAAAACCAGGGAAGGCAGCAACGTTGCAACAATAAATCTGAATACGAAATAACTCATTTTTAAACTTTAAAATTAATAATATGATCAAGAAATTTATCCTGATGGGATTTGTGTGCCTTTTTTCGGCATCCGCTTATTCACAAAGAAGCTTAAAAATCAGCCTTTCTTCTAAAAAGGAAACAGAAGTAAGTCCTATTGTAAAAGAAAAAGTAGAGGAGTACGCTGCTAAAATCAATACAATTATTCAGGAAGAGAAAAAACTGATGGAAGCAGATCTGTTGGTACTTCAGGTTAAAAATCTGGATAAAGCAACATTTGACAAAGAAAAGGCACAAATTGCAGACCGTTATTCGGAAAAAATAGACCAAAGAATTGAAGCATTGGGATTTGATCTGGATAATGTAATTCAGAAACAGGTAAAATATTCACTTCTTAACACAGATGTTACTTCAAATGAGGAGCTTAAAGCTAAGCTGTTAAAGAAATTCCGACCGGCAAGAAGTGTGACAGGATATTTTTCTTACGGAATTATGACCCTTACCAATGATCTTCCGGATAACGAGCTGGATAAAAATATCGGATATGCCAATAACCTTGAATTTGGATTAAAACTTCATTATCAGTTGAGCAGAACCAGTCCGTGGGCAGTTACTTCCGGTTTGGGCTTCTCGTGGCGAACGGTTCGCACAGATAACAATATGATTTTTGCCAGAAATGCAGAAAATAGTATTTTCTTAGAAAAATATTCCGGAAATCTTGATAAGAACAAGTTGAGAACAGGATATATTATGGTTCCGCTGGGAATTCAGTACAATTTTTCAAAAATTAAAAATGCAGGAATGGATATTCAATACAGAAATTGTTATGAAGGATTCAAGGTTGGAGCCAATGTTTACGGAGGTGTACAAATGTCAACTAACAATATTATAAAAGGAAATGATGCAGAACTGAGAAACAGAGGGAATTACCAGGTGAATCCTTATGTGTACGGTGCTCAGTTTACCGTATCGTATGATAACATCAGTGTTTTCGTCAAGAAAGATTTCAGTAATTATTTCAAAGACAGTTATTTTAAAAATGACAAAGCTTTGGTATTTGGAGTAAGCATAGGTTTTGAATAAAACGATTCTTCATATTTAAATGGAAAAGCGCCGGGAAAATTTTCCGGCGCTTTTCGTTCAATATCTAACATTCAAATCTAATGATCTGTTATTTCAGGCTTCCCACCATGTCTTCCGGCTTCACCCATTCGTCAAACTGCTCAGAAGTGACAAATCCAAGATTAATGGCTTCTTCTTTCAGGGTTGTTCCGTTTTTATGAGCGGTTTTTGCAATTTTTGCGGCATTTTCATATCCGATGTGGGTATTCAAAGCCGTTACCAGCATCAGGGATTTATCAACCAACTCTTTTATTCTCTCATGGTTAGGTTCAATACCTACTGCGCAATGATCGTTAAATGAAATACAGGCGTCCGCAATTAACTGGGCAGACTGTAAGAAATTGTACGCCATTACCGGTTTAAAAACGTTCAGTTCATAATTTCCCTGTGTTCCCGCAAAAGAAATGGTCGTGTCATTTCCTAAAACCTGTGCGCAGACCATAGTCATGGCTTCATTTTGTGTAGGATTTACTTTTCCAGGCATGATAGAGGAACCGGGTTCGTTTTCCGGAATGTGGATTTCACCTATTCCCGAACGCGGCCCTGAAGCCAGCAGTCTGATATCCTGAGCAATTTTATATAAAGAAACAGCAAGTTGCTTTAAAGCCCCGTGGGATTCTACGATTGCATCATGGGCAGCCAGCGCTTCAAACTTATTTTCTGCCGTTACAAAAGGATGGTTTGTGAATTGAGCAATATATTCGGCCACTTTCACATCATAACCCTGCGGCGTATTTAATCCGGTTCCAACCGCTGTTCCTCCCAATGCAAGCTCAGAAAGGTGAGGTAAGGTATTTTTTAAAGCCCTGATCCCGTAATTCAGCTGGGCAACGTACCCTGAAAACTCCTGTCCTAAAGTCAGTGGCGTAGCATCCATTAAATGCGTTCTCCCGATTTTAACGATATTTTTAAAAGCTTCTGTCTTCTCAGCTAAGGTATCTCTCAGCTTTTCGACTGCAGGTATAGTAACCTCAACCACTTTTTTATAGGCAGCAATGTGCATCGCCGTCGGATACGTGTCATTGGAAGACTGGGATTTGTTCACATCATCATTGGGATGGATTTCAGATTTGTCTCCTAAAGTACCGCCGTTGTTTACATGGGCTCTGTTGGAAACCACTTCATTCACGTTCATGTTGGATTGCGTTCCGGAACCCGTCTGCCAGATCACCAGCGGAAACTGGTCATTCAGCTTTCCTTCAAGGATTTCATCACATACTTTAGCAATCATGTCTCTTTTTTCAGCAGGAAGAACCCCGAGCTCAGTATTGGTAAATGCTGCTGCTTTCTTCAGGTAGGCAAAAGCTTCAATGATTTCCTGTGGCATGGAACCTTCCGGCCCGATTTTGAAATTGTTTCTTGAACGTTCTGTCTGCGCCCCCCAAAACTTGTCTGCAGGAACCTGCACTTCACCCATGGTGTCTTTTTCTATTCTGTAATTCATTATAACTGAAATTTTTATTCTGTCTGATTTTAAGTTTTTCACACAAAAAGAGATAATATTTATTTCCGTTCAGTATCATTACGTAGAAATCTCATCGAAGATTCAAATTAAAAAGTAAAATCCTGCTTAATGATAAAAAATGACGGATATTTTCATTAAATACTTCTGTATTAAAAACGTTCTCTAAATTAATCATAAACTCATAACCTCACAATTTATAATCATTATAAATATCAATCTGATGAATGATTTTCCTCATGCATTTTTCACGAAGTTTTATTTTTGCACCCAAAGAAAATCAAATGGAATTTATATACCAGGATCCGTACCCGATTCAGAAAGATGATACGATGTACAGGAAATTAACTTCAGACTACGTGAAAGTTGAGCAGTTAGGAGAAAGAGAAATTTTAACCATTGACCCGAAAGGTCTTGAACTGCTGGCGGAAGAAGCCATGGCAAATGTTTCCTTTATGCTTCGTTCTACCCATCTCGCAAGTCTCAAAAGAATCATTGATGATCCTGAAGCTACGGATAATGACCGGTTTGTTGCTTACAACCTGTTGCAGAATGCCGCGGTAGCAGCCGAAGGGGCCTTGCCGTCCTGCCAGGATACCGGGACAGCGATTGTGATGGGGAAGAAAGGTGAAAATGTATATACCGGAGTTGATGACGGCGAATATTTAAGCAGGGGGATTTACAATACCTATCAGAAAAGGAATTTAAGATATTCCCAGGTTGTGCCTTTAACCATGTTTGATGAAAAAAACTCGGGGTCAAACCTGCCGGCGCAGATTGATATTTATGCTAAAAAAGGAAATTACTACGAGTTTTTATTCCTGACAAAAGGCGGCGGTTCTGCCAATAAAACATTCCTGTACCAAAAAACAAAATCTTTGCTGAATGAAAAGGCTCTGGAAGCTTTCGTAAAAGAAAGGATTTCTGATCTGGGAACAGCAGCCTGCCCGCCTTACCATCTTGCTCTGGTCATTGGTGGAACGTCTGCAGAAGCCAACCTCGCTGCAGTAAAAAAAGCATCGGCAAAATATTATGACCATCTTCCGACCGAAGGGAATGAAGCCGGCCAGGCTTTCAGGGATCTGGAATGGGAGGCAAGAATCCAGAAGATCTGTGAAGAAAGTTCAATCGGCGCCCAGTTTGGCGGGAAATACCTTACTCATGATGTACGGGTAATCAGGCTTCCGCGTCATGCAGCTTCCTGTCCGGTAGGGATGGGGGTTTCCTGTTCTGCAGACCGTAACATCAAAGCAAAAATTACCGGAGAAGGAATCTTCCTGGAACAGCTGGAAGAGAATCCGAAAAGATTTTTACCTGCCACGCCACCACATCTGGAAGAAGCCGTAGAAATCAACCTGAATCAGCCAATGGCAGAAATTTTGGCTGAACTTTCAAAATATCCGATCAAAACAAGGCTCAAACTGAACGGAACCCTGATTGTGGCAAGAGACATCGCTCATGCAAAAATCAAAGAACTTTTAGACAGCGGGCAGCCGATGCCGGAGTATTTCAGGAACCACCCGATTTATTATGCGGGCCCTGCAAAGACACCGGACGGAATGGCTTCAGGAAGTTTCGGACCGACAACAGCCGGAAGAATGGATGTGTATGTTGATGAATTCCAGAGCCACGGCGGAAGCATGGTGATGCTGGCAAAAGGGAACAGGACCGCAGATGTTACCAACGCATGTAACAAATACGGCGGTTTTTATCTCGGATCAATCGGCGGACCGGCAGCAATTCTGGCCAAAGACAATATTGTTTCCGTTGAGGTGGTGGATTTCCCTGAACTGGGGATGGAAGCGGTAAGAAAAATAGAAGTAAAAGATTTTCCGGCGTTCATTATTACCGATGATAAAGGCAATGATTTCTTTGCAGCTTTAGCGCATTAAAAATATTATAAAATAAATACTACTTTGTATTGCATGGTACTTTTTTAAAATATACTTTTGCAATACAAATTAGTATCTATGAAAAATTTTCTGTTAACTTTATTGCTGGCTATTTGTGTTTTTAATAAATCTTATGCACAGCTCAATCAAAAAATAGACAGTCTGATACAGACTGAATTCAATGGCCCGAACGGCCCCGGTGGAGTTTTCCTGATTTCCAAAAAAGGAAAAACCATTTATAAGAAAGCGTTCGGAAAGGCCAATCTGGAACTTGATGCCAACATGACTTCCGATAATGTTTTCCAGATCGGATCAATGACCAAACAGTTTACGGCAGTGGCTGTTCTGATCCTGGAATCACAGGGCAGGCTGAAGGTAAGCGATCCTGTTTCCAAATACATTCCGGATTATCCTTCCGGCAATTCCATTACCATTCATCATCTGCTTACCCATACTTCCGGAATAAAGGATTTTACCAAGATGAAATCACTTTCGGAAATCGCCCAGAAAGAGATGTCACCTAAAGCAATGGTAGATTTCTTTAAAGATGAACCTGTAGATTTTAAGCCGGGAGAGAAATTTGACTATAATAATTCAGGATATGTGCTGTTAGGTTACATCATTGAATTGGTTTCGGGCAGTAAATACGAAGATTTTATCCGGGAAAATATTTTCCGGAAAGCAGGAATGGATCATTCCTATTATGCCAGCGACAGGAAAGTAATTAATAACAGGGCCTATGGCTACCATCAGAAAAGTGACGGTTATGTCAATAAAACGGTGATCAGTTTCAGTGTCCCGTTTGCCTCCGGTTCCCTGATGGCTACCGTGGAAGATATGGTGAAATGGCAGGACGCCATCAGTAAAAATCTTATTCTTGATGCAGAACATAACAAAAAAGCGTTTACCCGATACAGGATTAACAGTGGGGAAGAATTTACCTACGGATACGGCTGGCATCTGAAAGATATAAACGGAATCCCGACGAGGGAGCACGGCGGAAGTATTTTCGGTTTCAAATCTATGGGCATTTATATACCGGATGAGGATGTCTATATCATCGGGTTCAGTAATTGTGACTGTCATTCCCCAACCCAGATTGTAAAAGATATGGCAAAAGCGGCTTTAAAAGATGCGAAAAAATAAAATAGCCGCCTTAATTAGTTTAAAATCAAAATAAATAGTAAAATAGGCTGTATATCTTTTGTGTAAAAAAATAAAAAGTCCTATTTTTGCCTAAAATCTTTAAGAAATGATAATGATTTTATCAGCATTTTGGCCGTTTTACCAGTTCCTTTGGACCGTATTCTTTATTGTAATGTTCCTTGTGGGATTCTGGTGTATTTTTATGTTCTTCGGTTTCGTAATTCCTTTATGGTTAACTGAAGGCTTAAAAGAATATTTCGGGAAAGTAAAACCTTTTGATCCTGAAGAGATCAGAAGTAAAATGGTATACGAGCAGGAAGGCGCAGAAGTAATCTTCAATGAGCCTAAAGGTCATGGTCCGTTTATTCATGATCACAGCCACGACAGTCACGGACATCATCATTAATTGATTTTGTCATTGTTTTCTCACCTGAATTCTGAGAAAGCAATATCAAAGCAAAACAACATATATAAACCACTTATTTTTATAAGTGGTTTTTTGTTATTTATTCATTTCTTAATTTTTCAGGAGAAATACCGAATTTCTTTTTAAAAGCCCTGGTGAAGTTCTGTACATATTCGTAGCCGCATTCAATGGCGATTTCTTTGATCATCAGTTCCTTGTTAATAATCAGTTTTTTGGCTTTTAACATTCTTAATTCTGCAATATAATCACTCACAGTTATATTGTACTGTGCCTTGAATGCTTTTCTGATGGTATTCTGGTTGATGCCTATTTTTTTTCCTATTTCCTCAACTTTGATGTTCCTGTGATAATTTTCATCTACAAATCTTTTGATGGTCGATGGAGTCTCAGGCATTTCTTTAATGGTATTTTTTTCATTGAACTGATCAAAAATAAGGATCAGGAGTTTGATGATTTTAGCTTCAACAAATAACTTCTGCATCGTTCCTTTTTTGGAATAGCTGATGATTTCCTTCAGAATCATGTGCATTTCAACCGTCATATAAGGCGGGCTTTCTTTATGGAGGAACATGTAGTGGTTTCTTACCATACGCTCCAGAAGGTCTGCATTTTCCTTGCTGGATTTAGGATCTATAAGATGGAGGATATAGTTGTAGTTGATCTGAATATGAAAATACTTTAATGGTTCCTGATTTTCCGTCCACAGTTCAGCGCTGTTTTCCTGTGGGCTGTAATGAAGAATATACTGGCTTTTTTTAAATACAAATGTTCTTCCGCAGTCGCTGGCCATAAGACGGATATGCGGGCTCAGCAGGAACAGCAGGTTGAAGCTGAATTTGCCTTCAATCATATTTGCTTTTGAAAATTTTTCAGGAGACAGCTCTTCCAGCATGACAATTTCAATGTCTTCGGACCTGAACAATAATCTTTTACCAGCTCGGCTCTTCATGTGGACAATTCATACAATGTTATTTTTTAAATAAAACCCGGTCTGGGATAACAAAAAATTTGAAAATGATAACTCCGGATTATATGTGGGTCTTACTTTTGCGCAAAGTTAATTATAATTTAGAATAAATAAAAATAAACCTAAGATGAATAAATTATTCTGCATTTTTTGCCGGCTGAGCGTAGCCGGGTTTCTGCTTTCTTTCATGCAAAATGTAAAATCCCAGACATGTAATCTTTCGGATCCGGGAAATACCTCCGGAGATGTAGGTTGCGTCAGTTTTAATTACAGGGCACAAACGGTAACCTATGCAACCGTAAGAGGAGCAGATGGAAAAATCTGGCTTCAACAGAACCTGGGCAGTACAAAGGTCGCTTCATCCCTTACTGATACCGATGCTTACGGAGACCTTTTTCAATGGGGAAGATGGGATGACGGGCACCAACTGAGAAATTCAGTTATTAAAGCAACTTCACCGGTGCCTAATAATCCTTCAGGCCTGAGCGGCGGAGATACCGGATTCTATTCTGCGGGTTACAATTCATCTTCAAACTGGTGGTCAGGTGGAGTAATCTCTGATGAATGGTCTGCCGAAAATGTTTCAGCCGTTACAGCAACGATAGGTGCAGATCCCTGTAAAGCCGTAGGGCAGAACTGGAGGCTTCCTACGGTTGAAGAACTTGATGCGGCATTGGTTGCTGAAAATATTTCGGAGTTCAACTCTGCACTTTCCAGCCACCTGAAACTTGTTCCAGCCGGAATGAAAGACTACAGCGGTATCTATTCTCCCGGAAGCAGGCTGTATCTGTGGTCTTCATCATCATCGCCTTATACAGGTTCCGGTCAGCACCTGTACATAAGCCAGTATTCTGCCCTTACCAACAGTGCCGGCCGAGACGGCGGAATGTCTGTACGGTGTATTAAAGATCCCTCATCCATGTTGGGAACTTCTGACTTTAAGAAAAGTACAGCATCCGTTTATCCGAACCCAGCCCATGATATGGTTTATATAAAAGCAGACTCGGCTATTCAGAATGTTCAGATTACTGATATGACAGGCCGGAAAATAGAAGCTCACTATTCCGATAACCGGATTAATGTACAGGATTTTCCGGATGGTGCTTACATCGTAGAAATCACACTGAAGAATGGTGAGAAAATTTCAAAAAAGATTATTAAAAAATAACATCAGATATGTTCAGAAAAATACGTTTTGAAGCTCAGAAAATAGGAGCGGTTATAGGCCTGCTTATTTTGGCAGGAGGTTTTACATATGCACAGCAGTGGGAAAATACAGGTGGTATGCAGACAGTTTCCGCTGCAGACACCGCGTATAATAACCTGGTCGTGCGTAACGGGAAATATTATCTATCCTATTATGATGTTTCCATGGGAAAAGGAGTGGTTCAGATGTTTGACGGAAATTCATGGAGCTATGTGGGGGACAGTGCCGGTATCACCACAGATATTGCAACTTATAGTTCATTATCAGTCGATAGTTCAGGGAAGATTTATTATACCAATCAGGCAGGATATCCGGATACGGGCTTAGAGGTTCGTCAGTTTGACGGTTCATCCTGGACGCAGTTTCCGAACCCCACAGTATCATCGGTCAATTATCAGGCATCTGCAGTGTCTCCCGCCAATGTTCTGTTTACTTTTTCAGGCCATGATTCCGGTACCGTACAGCGGTATGCAAGCGGAGTATGGGAGCAGGTAGGCAATACGGGGTTTTCCGGAGGTGCTGTTTTTGCAGAAATGGTTATCGGTACCAATAATAAAGTATATACCTGCAACGTAGCGGGCGGAGTAAAGGTGTATGAAAATACAGTTACGGCAACCTCTTCGGATAGCTGGTCATTGGTAGGGGGAACGACCGTAGATGCCGCATCTTCAGGTGAACAGTACAATTCTGATATTGCTGTCGATGCCAATAATAATCTCTATGTAGCTTATGTTTCAAATTCTGCAAACGGACGGAAGCTCAACGTTAAAAAATTCAACGGCACAAGCTGGGTACAGCTCGGGAATGCCAATTTTTCCGGTGGCAGTGTCCAGCATATGGCTGTTGCCGTGACTTCTGCAGGAAAGCCTTATGTAGTGGCAAGCCGTTGGGAAAATGATGATTTTTTGAAAAATACAGTATATCAGCTGAATACAGCTACCAATATGTGGAATTCTTTCGGAGGAAGTTTTATTTCAGACGGAGAAGCAACCTTCAATGACCTCGCGGTAGACAATACCAGTAACTACCTTGTATTGGCCTATTCGCAGGACGGTACAAAAGTAAAAAGGATATCTCTTGCTCCTGAATGTAACAATACCGATCCGGGAAACAATACAGGAGATACAGGATGTGTCAAGTTCAGTTACAGAGGCCAGCCTGTATCTTATGCATCCGTACGGGGAGCAGACGGGAAAATCTGGCTTCAGCAAAACCTGGGAAGTACCCAGGTGGCTAACGCTTTCGATGATACCAATTCTTATGGCGATCTTTTCCAATGGGGAAGATGGGATGACGGCCATCAGATGAGAAATTCTGCTACTTCATCAGCGCCATCAGCGAATTTCCCTGACGGATTAACCGGAATAAATGCGTTTATATTAGGGTCAGGTTCAGCATCATGGTGGTCTACCAATGCAACCAGTGATGCCTGGAATGCTGCCTCTGCATCAGACATCACTTCGGCAGTCGGTGCAGATCCGTGCAAGGCAGTCGGTCCGGGATGGAGGTTGCCTTCACAGGCAGACTGGACAGGCCTGGTAAGTGCTGAAGGAATCGGTAATCCTGCTTCCGCATATGCCAGTAGCCTGAAATTGCCCGCCGCAGGAAACAGAAGCAATACAAACGGCAGTTTTACGTATGTGGGTGCCAGAGGATATTACTGGAGTTCCGATACGGCCAATTCCGGAGGAAAATATCTCTATATAGGCTCTTCAATTGCAAATGCGGGATCAGGAGCTCCGAGAGGACAGGGAGAATCGGTACGCTGTCTGAAAGATATCACCGGATTATCCACCTCTGAAAATATGCTTACTATTAAAGCAATCAGCGTGTACCCGAATCCTACCCATGGAATCCTGCACATCAAAACAGATTCAGCTGTCGAAAGCGTAGCTGTAAACAATGTTGCCGGCCAGAGAATACCCGTTCTGTTTTCTGATCACCAGATTAATATGCAGGGGCTTCCCAACGGAATGTATATCGTGGAATTAAAGTTAAAGAACGGCCGGACTTTATATGAAAAAGTAATTAAAAATTAATTTCTGGCCTGTCTAAATAATGATAGGTTAAGAAAACAGCTTTCATTGAAGTTAGATTTTTATTATTGAGCTTACGGCGCGGGACAAAGTCCCGCGCCGTAAGCATTTTCAAATATGGAAGTTAACAGTACAGAATATCGGTAAAAAAGGTTTTACAAGATCTCATCAGTTAAAACCGATCTTTTTTATGAAAAGGCAGAAAAATTGTCAGAAATGGATTATTTTAGTATTCAATTAACTAAATCCGATTTATGAAAAAATTTTATTCCGGTATATTTTTGTTTGTCATTACATTGATATTCGGGCAGATAACCTATACCATAACCCCTAATCCGTTTAATGAAACGGATGCCATAACACTGACCGTACCGGGAAGCCAGATTGATGAAGCGGCATGGGGCATTTCAAACAATGCCGTGTATATCTGGTCCTGGTCATTTGATGTCAACTACCAGAACAGCCAGGATTGTCCGACTAACGGCAGCTGGAACAATTCCAGTGAAGCCAACAGATTAAATTATAATTCTGCAACGGATACGTATTCTTTAGCCTTTACCCCTACTGTTTTCTACGGCAGGACCGGAATCGGAAGATTCGGTTTCCTGCTGAAAGATAAAACAGGAAGCCATCAGACTTCACCTGATGTTTTTGTGAACGTCGGAGTCCTCAATCTGAGTCTGACCAGTCCCGCAGCCGGCAGCCTCACATCAGTTCCGGCAGGAAATCCTATTAACATTACAGCCACAACCAATGTAAATGCGACATTCCAGTTGAAAGCCAACGGGACAATTGTACATTCCACAACAGTTCCCGCTACCTCATATACCTACAGTTATACCGTTACAGGAGATGCTGATATGGAGCTGATTGCTACTCAGGGCTCAACATCTAAAACTTCTGCATTTACTTTACAGGTTCCGAGAACGGTGGTTTCTGAAGCAGTACCCGCCTGGATCAGGCAGGGGATTAATTATCATCCGTCAGACAATACAAAAGTAGGCCTGGCCTTGTATGCGCCGGCTAAAAATTTCGTTCATGTCATCGGGAGCTTCAACAACTGGAGTGTAAATGATGCTTACCTGATGAAAAAAGATACCGCAAACCCGGATTTGTACTGGATTGAGCTGAGCGGATTAACACCGCAACAGCTGTATACTTTCCAGTACAGGACCAATGATCTTAAGAAAGTGGCAGACCCTTATTCTCCGCAGATCTTATCATCTTACGATGACCAGTATATCTCTTCGGCAACCTATCCGAACCTGCCCCCGTTTCCTTCAGGACAGGGTTTTGAGGTTTCTGTGTTTAAAACAGGGCAGGTGCCTTACAGCTGGCAGGTAAATAACTTCCAGCGCCCGGCAAAAGAAAACCTGGTCGTATATGAGTTATTGCTGAGGGATTTCACCCAGGAGAAAAACTGGCAGTCTTTAATCAATAAAATCGCCTATTTAAAAGGACTGAACATCAATGCAATCGAGCTGATGCCAATCATGGAATTTGAAGGGAACCTGTCGTGGGGCTACAATACCTCTTTCCATTATGCTCTGGACAAAGCTTACGGTACTCCGGAAAAATTTAAGGAATTTGTGGATCTGTGCCACCAGAATGGAATTGCCGTGATTTTGGATGTTGCCTTTAACCATGCAACGGGACGCTCACCATTGGTAAGGCTCTGGAATGTGGATCCCGATGGCGACGGTTATGGAAATGTAGCGGCGAACAACCCTTATTTTAATACCGTTCCCAAACATTCCTATAATGTGTTTAATGATTTCAACCATACCAACCCTGCCACAAAATACTATGTGGAAAGATGCCTTCAGCAATGGCTGACAGAATATAAAATTGACGGGTTCCGTTGGGATTTAACAAAAGGATTTACCCAGAACTGTTCTGAAACCGATGAAACCTGTACCAATGCCTACCAGCAGGACCGGGTAGATATCTTGAAAAATTATGCAGACAGGCAATGGGCAATTGATCCTAATTCTTATATGATTTTTGAGCACCTGGGAACCGATCAGGAAGAGCAGCAATGGGCCAATTACAGAGTAGCCGAGGGAAAAGGAGTGCTGCTTTGGAACAACCAGAACGGATCTTATAACCAGAATACCATGGGCTATAAAGAGAACAGCAATTTTGACAGAATGAACCACACGCTTCACGGCTTTACAAATATGCATGCTGTAGGATACGGTGAAAGCCATGATGAAGAAAGGCTTATGTTTAAAAATCTTGCTTATGGTGCAGTAAACGGAAGCTATGATGTTAAGAACCTAAATACAGCTTTAACAAGAATGAAGGCTTTCGGGGCAACCTTCTTTACCATTCCCGGTCCTAAGATGATCTGGCAGTTTGGCGAACTGGGATATGAGTTCAGCATCAACCGATGCGCGGACGGGACTATTAATAACGGCTGCAGAACAGATGAAAAGCCTGTTGCCTTTACCCTGGGATATGATACCGATGTCAATAGGAAATCGGTATATGATACCTGGGCAAAAATCATCAATATCAGGAATACTTATCCCGTTTTCAGATCAAAAACCTATACGATTGAATCCAATAATCTGTCTAATGATCCCAACGGTTTAATCACAAGAATCTATGTTTATGATAACCTGTTAAACGCCGGAGTTAAAAATATTGTCGTCCTGGCCAATTATTCCACGTCCGTGCAAAATGTGGTTCCCTATTTTCCTTACACAGGCCAGTGGCAGAACTTAATGGATAATTCTGTTTTAAATGTCACTTCCACTGCAGCTCCGGTTACACTTCAGCCCGGAGAATTCAGGATTTTCGGAAATTACACCGGGTCATTATCAACAGCTGATGAGAATGCATCCAACAAACTGTCGCTTCAGGTTGCAGATAACCCGGTGAAGAACGGACAGGTAAAATTCATTTACCACAAAGCCAAAAACGGAGAAATTGCAATCTATGAACTGAGTGGTAAAAAACTGGATTCATTTAAACTGAAAAATGAAGATGGAACCTATGATCTCAAGGTCAATTACCCGGCAGGCACTTATCTGGTTCACTTAAAATCCGATACCGGAACAGCCATCCAGAAAATGATTGTCCGGTAATATGTTTGAAAGTAATCCTGAACTTTATTTAAAATAATTCAGCATTAAGCTGAAGATCAGATCAAATTTGCAAAGCTCATGAAAATGAGCTTTTTTTGTTACTGATCAATCCGTATCTTTGCCAACTAAATTTTTACTATGTCTAAATCATTAATTCCAAAATTAGAAGCAATAAAACAGAGATATAATGAGGTGGCCGACCTTATTATTCAGCCTGATGTTATTTCTGATCAGAAAAAATATTCTTCGTTAAATAAAGAATACAGCGATTTAGGAAAAATTGTACGCGTTTACGATCAATATAAAAATGCTCTGGATAATATCGCGGAATCTGAAGAAATCATCGCAGATGGTTCAGACAGAGATCTTGTGGATATGGCCAAAGAGGAAAAAATGGAGGCTCAGGCAAAACTTCCCGGCCTTGAGGAAGAACTGAAAGTGCTTCTGATTCCGAAAGATCCTGCCGATGATAAAAACGTAATTGTAGAACTCCGCGCCGGAACCGGTGGTGATGAAGCTGCCATCTTCGTGGAAGATGTATACAGGGCATATTCCATGTTCTTCAAAACCAAAGGATGGAAGCACGAAATTACTGATTCTAATGAAGCGGCAAAAGGGTACAAAGAACTTATCCTGAAAGTGGAAGGAGAAGGTGTATACGGGATCATGAAGTTTGAATCCGGAGTCCACCGGGTACAGCGTGTCCCGGAAACCGAATCCCAGGGTAGGGTTCACACGTCAGCAATTACCGTTGCCGTTTTACCGGAAGCCGAAGAAATTGATTTTGAACTGAATCCTGCAGATATTGAAATGCAGACTTCACGTTCAGGAGGTGCAGGAGGACAAAACGTAAACAAGGTGGAGACCAAAGTACAGCTGACCCACAAGCCTTCCGGAATGGTGGTCATCTGTCAGCAGGCCCGTTCTCAGCTGGCCAACCGTGAACTGGCGATGGAAATGCTCCGTACCAAATTATATGACATTGAAGTCCAAAAATCAGTAGGTGACATTGCGGCACAGCGTAAATCTATGGTTTCTACAGGAGACCGTTCCGCAAAAATCAAAACGTATAACTATCCTCAGGGAAGGGTAACGGACCACAGGATTAACAAATCCATGTATAATCTGGATGCCTATATGAACGGCGATATTTCTGAGATGATTGATGCCGTGATTATGGCGGAAAATGCAGAAAAAATGAAAGGGGAAGAAGAGAATCTATAAATCTTCAGTACAGATAAACACAGGCCTCCGGATAATTTCGGGGGCTTTTATTTTGAACTTAACCGGACATGACAAATAAAAATTTGCAATAAAATATTTTAATTCAATTATTTATATTTTTAAAGCCTGTTTATTTTTAAGTTTTCAATAAAACATTCAAATATGGTATGTAATTTGTGAATAAATAATAAATTTGTGCATCTTGTGAGAGAGCATAAGTATTTGTACCGCTTAAAACAACTATATGAAAAACCTTAAGATTACCATTTTGGTAATGCTGATGTTCTGTGCTCAAAATTTTAAATCGCAGAATATTTTATCTCCCGAAAATGTATTTCACCTTTATTTTAATTCTTTTGTAAACTTTGATGATGATTCTTTAAAAGAACTTAACAGCTATGTTATTAATTTTTTAGGTAAAGACAATACCCACAAAATGAATCTGGAAGATGCATATAATCAAAAGGTAGATAATCTTACTCAGGTTTTTCTTTCCAATCTGTCGGCTGACGTAAGCTCGAAATGTAAAACTGAGGCACATGATTACTTCGATGTTTTAATGAATAACTTCAGAAGTGGAACCTATAAAGTTAAAACCATAAAATCAGTTACCAACCCGGAATTGAAAGACCAGGAAATAACAGAAGTTACCTACGAAATAAGCTTTAAGGTTCCCTCAAATCTTGCCTCACTGAACATGGGCGATATTAAAAAAATAGGTGGAGGTGAAATGAAAAAACACCTTATTGAAGCAGCCAATCAGCTTAAAAGAGCAGATAAAACAGTTACGGCAGAGCAGAAATTCAATCTTTATCAGGTAAAAAACGGTTCCGATACCTATTACTGGAATGGCGGCCCGCAGGAGCTGCTCTGGAAAGCCACTGAATTTTACTTCAGGAATCTTAATTAACCAACAATAAAAAAACAGTCTTTTTAAGGCTGTTTTTTTATTGTATAATTTTAGAATATGGTAATTCATTTTACGCATAGCTGTAAGTAACCCCGTATTTGATTTAGATTTCTTATTTTTGGGAAAATAGCGTATTATGAAGTTCAGACCAATTTTACTAACTGCCGGCGTCTTGTTTTCGGCAACATTATATTCTCAGAAAATGATCTATCCAAAAGCATTAAAAGGTACCCAGACAGATACCTATTTCGGAACAGCTGTAGCAGACCCGTTCAGGGATTTGGAAAATGATTCTGAAGCGACCAGGAAGTGGGTGGATGAAGAGGTGGCGTACAGCCAGAATTATCTTTCAAAAATTCCTTTCAGGGATCAGATTAAAAATCAGCTGAGGGATATCTGGAATTATGAGAAAATTTCGGCACCGTTCAAAGAAGGGGATTACACCTATTATTATAAAAATGACGGACTGCAGGCACAGTCGGTTCTGTACAGGAGAAACAATAAAACAAAAGCTACGGAAGTTTTTCTGGATCCCAATAAGTTTTCAGAAAAGGGGACTACTTCGCTTGCCCAGTTATCATTTAACAAAAAAGGAAACCTGGCAGCCTATTCCATCTCAGAAGGCGGAAGCGACTGGAATAAGATCATTATCATCGATGCCGTTTCTAAAAAGCAGATTGACGAAACGCTGTCAGATGTAAAATTCAGCGGGATTTCCTGGCAGGGAGATGAAGGGTTCTACTACTCAAGCTATGATAAGCCGAAAGAAGGGACCGTACTTTCCGGAATGACCGATAAGCACAAAGTATACTTCCATAAATTAGGCACAAAACAATCCGAGGATAAACTGATGTTCGGAGGAGACGAGACCCCGAGAAGATATCTTGGTGCAGGCGTTTCTGAAGACCAGCGGTATTTAATTATTTCAGCAGCCAATGCAACCAACGGAAATGAGCTGTATATCAAAGATTTAAAAAACGGAGGGGATTTTATTCAGATCAACAAAGGTTTTGATATTAATGTAAGCATTGTTGATACAGAAGGTGATAACCTGTTTATTTTTACCGATAAAGATGCCCCGAATATGCGTCTGGTAAAAACAACGGTCAAAAACCCGTCTCCGGAAACCTGGAAAGACGTCATTCCCCAGACTGAAAATGTGCTGGCCATCTCCGGCGGCGGCGGTTATTTCTTCGCAACTTATATGGTTGATGCTATTGATCAGGTGAAGCAGTACGATAAAACAGGAAAATTGATAAGAGAGATTTCCCTTCCCGGAAAAGGAAATATTTCAGGATTCGGAGGAAAGGAAAAAGAAAAGGACCTCTATTATTCTTTCAGCAACTATATTACGCCGGGCACAACGTATAAATTCAATGCAGATACGGGAAAATCAGAAGTGTATCAGAAGCCTAAAGTAAAGTTTAACCCTGAAAATTACGTTTCGGAACAGGTTTTCTATACTTCAGAAGACGGGACAAAAATCCCGATGATGATCAATTACAAAAAAGGGACAAAGCTTGACGGTAAAAACCCAACAATCCTATATTCTTACGGAGGTTTCAATATCAGCCTGCAGCCCGCTTTCTCCGTGGTAAATGCCATCTGGATGGAAAACGGAGGCATCTATGCGGTTCCGAATATCCGTGGCGGTGGCGAATACGGTAAAAAATGGCACGATGCAGGAACGAAAATGGATAAGAAAAATGTGTTCAATGATTTCATCGCAGCCGGAGAATACCTTCAGAATAAAGGATACACTTCAAAAGAATACATGGCGCTTTCCGGAAGGTCAAATGGCGGATTGCTGGTAGGGGCAACCATGACCATGCGTCCTGATTTGGCAAAGGTTGCGTTTCCGGGAGTAGGCGTTCTGGATATGCTGAGGTATAATAAATTCACGGCCGGGGCCGGCTGGTCCTATGATTACGGAACAGCGGAAGACAACAGGGAAATGTTTGAATACCTGAAATCCTATTCTCCGGTTCATAACGTAAAAGCAGGAACCTGCTATCCGTCAACCATGATTATCACAAGCGATCATGATGACAGGGTTGTTCCGGCGCACTCTTTTAAATTCGGTGCAGAACTGCAGGAAAAACAGGCTTGCAGCAATCCGGTTTTATTGAGAATTGAAAAAAATGCAGGCCACGGAGCCGGAAGGGCAACCGATCAGGTCATCAGTGAAAATGCAGATCTTATTTCTTTTGCGCTGTTTGAAATGGGGATTAAAGAAATAAAAAAATAACTTTATAGATTGAAATGTTAAAATGGGAGCATTTTATATTTTATCGTGCTCTATTATTTATATTTGTGCTACATATTTAAAAATTTATTAATTTGATATTATGAAGAAAAGAATTTTACTAATTTGTGCATTGGCTGGTCTTGCTACCAGTGCTTACGCACAGCGATGGGAGCCATCTTCTCAGAAGGTTTCTGAAATTAGAAAAGAGGTAGAAGTGAAATATGCTTATAAAGTAGATTTAACATCACTTAGAAATCTTTTAAAAGATGCCGTTGAAACAGGCAGTGGCGCAAAACCTGTTATCATTTCTTTGCCTACAGCAGAAGGTAAAATTGAGAGATTTGCAGTATACAGCAATCCTGTCATGGAAAAATCTATGGCAGAAAGATATGAATTAGGATCTTATGTTGGGGTCGGGGTTGATGATCCTTCCAAATATCTGAGATTCAGTACTTCACCTACTGAGATTCAGTCAATGATCATTAAAGACGGGGTTTTTCAGTTTATTGAGCCTATTAGTGCTGATAAAAAAACATATGGTGTTTTTTACAAAACAAAAAGAGACGCCGGTGACCATGGTTTTGAATGTACAACGGAAGAACGGGAATTAACAAAGGATATTAAGAAGCTTGAAGAGAACGGCAAAAAAAAACTGTCCGGCGTAGGCATTACAAGTAGGCCGTCCAGTACAAAATACAGAACGTATAGGCTGGCACTGTCCGTTACAGGAGAATATACCCAGGCTGCCGGTTCAGTTCCCAATGCAGTTACACGGATGAATAATACAATGACTCGTGTAAACGGTGTTTTTGAAAAAGATTTTGGTATAAAATTAATAATACAGGATCTTCCTAATATTATATTTACAGATCCGGCTTCTGATCCATACTCCAATAATAATTTAAATTTACAATTACAGCAGACATTAACTTCTCTGGTCGGAAATGCAAACTATGATATGGGGCATGTATTTAATGCTGACGGAGGTAATGGAAATGCAGGATCAATAGGATCTACCTGTGTTAATCCTGCTAATGCTAATTCTTTAGCCAAAGGCTCAGGATTTACACAAAGTACAAACCCTACCGGAGATTTATTTGATATAGATTATGTAGCCCATGAAATGGGACATCAGTTAGGAGGTAATCATACATTTTCCCATGCAAATGAAGGTTCCGGTGCAAATGTAGAACCTGGAGGAGGAACAACAATAATGGCATATGCAGGGATTACGCAGGATAATGTGCAGGCAAATTCTGATGCGTATTTCCATTATAAATCAATTGATCAGATATTAACGAGTTTAGAAGGCAAAACAACATGCGGAACATCCCAGGATGTTACAACAAATACACCGCCGGTAATTTCTGCACTTACTGCTTATACTATTCCTAAAGGGACTGCTTACTATTTAGATGCAACTGCAACAGATGCACAAAATGATCCTTTGAAATATACATGGGAACAGTATGACAGTGTAGGTATTACAAACTCTATTTCAGGAGACAGTGGCTGGGGGTATAATACAGAAGGCTCTATTGCCAGATCTTTCTTCGGTACAACCAGTGGAAGAAGATATTTTCCTAGTTTATCATTAGTTATGAATGGTACGCTTACCAGTAAAGCAACTTGGGAAACCGTTTCATATGTTCCGCGGACATTAAAATATGCTGTAACTGTAAGAGATGAAAATGCATTGAGACCGATGCTTTCCTCCTCTGAGACAACAGTGACAGTAGCTAATGACGGCCCATTTAAGTTTAACGGATTTACAGCATCTTCTGTTTTGTACAATAACGCAGCCAATACCATTCGGTGGGACGTGGCCAATACAAACGCAGCACCTTATAACGTAGCTAATGTAAAAATAGACTATACTACAGATAATGGGACTACATGGACAGATTTAGCAGCATCAACTCCAAATAACGGCAGTTATACAGCACAGATGCCTTCAGGTTTAACGGGTGCAGTAAAATTAAGGGTGTCAGCAATTGGTAATATTTTCTATGCTGTATCTCCACTTATAAATATTGGTACTGCTCCTACCTCTACTACAAATGCTCCAACCGGTTTGGCAGCAAGAGATGCTGATATTTTCAGAACCGCAGCCCTGATCAGCTGGAACAGCACACCGGGAGCAAGTTATTCAGTGAATTACAGGAAAGTCGGAGAGTCTACATGGGCTACAGCAACAAGCAGTGTTAACAGTATTTCCTTGACGGGCCTTGAAGATGAAACCAACTATGAAGTAAGAGTAGCGGCAGTTGTAAATACAGTGCCGGGAGCTTTCTCAAATAATTATACATTTAAAACGAAAGCATTAAGAACAGGAGTTGATTACTGTCTGATGACCACAGGGGGAAATAACCTGAACAGTCCGTATATCAGTGGACTTGTAAACCTAAATGTTTCGAATTTGGTATATGCAGTTAACTCACTAAATACTTCTGCCAAAACATATCTGGATTTTAGTGAAGATGCAACCAAAACAATAAACCTGATAAAAGGAAATCAGTATACAGTTACCTACAGAAATGTAGGAAATGAGGCTGGGTTTAATGATTGGATTGATATCTGGATCGATTATAACAGAAATGGTGTTTTTGAAGCATCTGAGAAGGTTGGTTCTAAATCAGGGGTTCCGGTTCTGAATTCAGGGATAGGTTGGTATTTCCACCAAAGTACACTTTCCTTTACTGTTCCTAGTACAGCTTATGCAGGAGAAAAAACTTTGCGAATGAGAGTTGCAAGCAGTTTTTATAATACAGTAACGAATCCATGTGGAAGCCCGTTTGTGCCAAATATTTCAGCAGGTTCCTTCAGAGATTTTCCGGTAAAAATATCTGAAACGGTATTGGCTGTAGGCGAAACGGATAATACAAAATCAGAAATTTCCATCTATCCGAATCCGGCCGATACTTTTGTTGAGATTAAAAATTTAAAAGAAAAGGCAGATTATAAAATTTACAGTGCCGACGCTAGATTGGTTCAAAGTGGTAAAGTTGATGGTCAAAGAATTGATGTGTCAGGATTAGTAAAAGGAGTTTATGTGATAACCCTTACAACTGATTCAAAAACAATTAATACTAAGCTTATCAAAAAATAGCAATCAAATATAGCTTGTTATCATAATCCGGATGATTCTTCATCCGGATTTTTTTATATGTAAATCTAAAATTACAAAGAAAAAGTTTCCTTTCCTGGCAAGGAATACTTAAGTTTTCGGAAGAAAGTAGAAAGAAAGGAAAGCTATTATTCTTTCAGCAACTATATTGCTAAAAATGTGTAATTTTAGCCATCTAATAAATCTGCAAGTATGAGAAGGGAAGTTCAGAATAAAGCTCCTCAATTTAACATAACCGGGAAAACATCGGAAATTTATCAGTTTGAAAAAGACGGATTGCAGCTGAAATCTTCATATAAAAAAGAAGATATTAAAGATGAATCCTTAACACAGACTGCTCCGGGAATGGCGCCTTATTTAAGAGGGCCGTATTCCACCATGTATGTCCAGAAGCCGTGGACTGTCCGTCAGTATGCAGGATTTTCAACGGCCGAAGAGTCTAATGCTTTTTACAGAAGAAATCTGGCAGCAGGACAGAAAGGACTTTCTGTAGCGTTCGATCTTGCAACGCACAGAGGTTATGATTCGGATCATGCCAGGGTGGTTGGGGATGTAGGCAAAGCCGGAGTGGCCATTGATTCTGTGGAAGACATGAAAATTCTGTTCAATGAAATTCCGTTAGATCAGATTTCGGTTTCCATGACGATGAACGGAGCTGTTCTGCCCGTCCTATCCTTCTATATTGTAGCAGCAGAAGAACAGGGCGTATCCCAGGAACTGCTTTCCGGAACCATTCAGAATGATATCCTCAAAGAATTTATGGTGAGGAATACCTATATTTATCCGCCGGCACCTTCCATGAAGATCATTGCCGATATCTTTGAATATACTTCTAAAAATATTCCTAAATTCAATTCGATTTCTATTTCAGGGTATCACATGCAGGAAGCCGGTGCCACACCGGTCTTAGAAATGGCCTATACCTTGGCAGACGGATTGGAATACGTAAGGACCGGAATACAGGCCGGAATGAACGTGGACGATTTTGCACCGAGGCTGTCCTTTTTCTGGGCCATCGGGATGAATCATTTTATGGAAATTGCCAAAATGAGGGCGGCAAGATACATCTGGGCAACCCTTCTGAAGCAGTTTAATCCACAGAACCCTAAATCCCTGGCGTTAAGGACCCATTCCCAAACCTCAGGATGGTCTTTAACGGAACAGGAACCATTCAACAATATTACCCGGACAGCAATTGAAGCCCTGTCTTCGGCATTGGGCGGTACACAGTCCCTTCATACCAATGCTTTGGATGAAGCCATTGCGCTCCCGACAGATTATTCAGCGAAAATTGCAAGAAATACCCAGATTATCCTCCAGCAGGAAAGCGGGATCTGCGATGTGGTTGATCCTATGGGCGGAAGCAACCTGGTGGAAAGCCTGACCCAGCAGATGATTGAAGAAGCCATGAAATACATTGATGAGGTAGAGCAGGAAGGCGGTATGACCAAAGCCATTGAAGCCGGGATCCCGAAGATGAGAATTGAAGAGGCTGCGGCAAGGAAACAGGCGAAAATTGACAGCGGTGAAGAATTCATCATTGGAGTCAATTCATTCAGGTCGGTTTTAAAACAGGGCCAGATTGAAATTTTAGATATTGATAATACAGAAGTCCGCAGAAAGCAGATTGAAAGACTGAACACCATAAAAACGGAAAGAAATGCCGGTGCTGTTGAACAGATTTTGAACGAAATCCGGGAGTCTGCAAAATCCGGTCAGGGAAATCTTCTGGCATTGTGCATTGAAGCGGCGCGCAGAAGAGTGACGCTGGGGGAAATGAGCGATGCGATGGAAGAAAGCTTCGGCAGGTATAAAGCCAATATCAGAACCATTTCAGGAGTATATGCAATGAATGCAGGTAAAAATGAATATTTTGGAAAAGCCCTTGAGCTTACAGGGAAATTTGAAGAAGAAGAAGGCCGGCGCCCGAGGCTGATGGTCGCTAAAATGGGGCAGGATGGCCATGACAGAGGTGCAAAAGTGGTAGCCACAGCATTTGCGGATATGGGATTTGACGTAGATGTTGCTCCGCTGTTCCAGACGCCCGAAGAAGTTGCCAAGCAGGCCGTAGAAAATGATATTCATATTTTAGGGGTTTCTTCCTTGGCAGCAGGCCATAAAACTCTGGTTCCTCAAGTGGTGGAAGAGTTGAAAAAACTCGGGGCGGATGATATCACAATTGTGGTTGGTGGAGTCATTCCACAACAGGATTACGAATTTTTATATGCCAATGGTGCTGATTTTATTTTTGGCCCGGGAACAAATCTTCCCAAGTGTGCAGTAGATATTCTTGAAAGGTTTTTAAATTAAATTTAACTTAAATACCTCATAAGTTGCATGGCTTTTGTACTGTTAACCGCAATTAAAAAAAATATTATGGCGTATACAGTAATTTCAGTATTTCCGGTAACTGTAGATACAGAAGATATTAAAAAAGATTTAAAAGCAAAAGGCTTTGACGAAGCAGATATTATTGTTTCAAAATCCAGTGTTGAAAGCGGCCTGTCAGCTGATCATTATCAGGAAGACGAGCAGACCAAAGGTTTTTTTGAATATACCTTTGCCCACGATGCAGAGATGTTGGATACTTACCGCAAGCACAGTATAGGAAGAAACAACATCGTTGTGTATGCAGATAATCTGGAACAGGCTAAAGTGGCAAAATCAGTATTAAATGAAAATGGTGCTCTTGAAGTATATGGGAAACCGTCTGAAAACCAGAGTGATGTGCCGGAAGGGATGTCTGAAGACGAGTACAACGGGATTATCGCAAAAGCAAGGCATAATATTTACTTTTTAGGATCTGACAGATCTTATCATTCCGACAGTGGCAGAGGAATGAAGGATGAAATGGACAGTCTGGGTTCTGAAGATTCATAAACTAAACATTATTCAAAAACAAAAGGCCGTCAGATTGGACGGCCTTTTTTATATTTTCCAGGATCTGATCAGCCAGCGGTAGATCAGTTCTTTCACAAAGAAATAAACCAGTACCGGGATTATAATGATCGCTGCCCACAGCAGAGGATTGATATACATAGATAACAGTCCGTTAGAAACACCTGATTGTGCTAAAAAATACTGCCCTCCGGCAATTACGGCTAAACTGACTGCCAGAACAATCATTAAGTTGATACAGAACCGTCTGCTGATATCGCTTACCATTTTTTTCGGTGAATATCCCAGGCTGTTTTTAATCGATACCTCCTCCTGTTTTTCCAGAAACTGGATTTTAATAAAGCTTACGATAATATAAAGGCACAGGGCGAAAATAAAAATTCCCAATAGGGCAATAAGGTTGAGCACAAGGAAAAGTTTTGATTTTATCTTGGCAGAACGCAGGCTCTCCTGATTGGATTCATAATTGTGTTCTTTCATCTTTGAAATCAGGCTTTCATCGCCGGAATCTTTTACCTGTACCAGAACCCGGTTAAAAATTTTAGGCTGATTGGCCAGCTGAGGCTTTTCTGCTAAATTTAAAGAATCAAGGAACTTCTTCGGGATCAGTACGGAATGAATCCTGTCTGATAACCCTACCATTTTTCCGCGGTATGTTTTATTCTGTTTATTGACAACAATATTGATGTTAACCTCAATTTTCTTGGCAAAATCTTCTGAAATCTGCGGCAGGCCCTGGTTTAAAGCAAATCCGTAATTGTACAGGTTCAGGTATTCCCTTGAAATAATAATCGGGATCTCGTCACCTCTTACCTGGAATTCTTCTTCGGTCAACGGAACATCAATTGCTTTTATATCAACGCCTTCAAAATACAGGTCGGTATAAAAAGGAATGAAGTCACCGCCGTTTGCCGAAGCTTTAAACTCGTTCGCCGAAAACGGATATACGCTTTCCACTTCCTGCCATTTTTTAAGCCCGGCAATATCTTTTTCATTGAATCCGAGCAGTTCCCTCCGCCCGATATTATCAGGCGTAATTTTCTTGCTGAAAGTCAGCCAGTAGTTGCTGTCACTGCTTTTGTTCCCGAAAAGCCGGTTGGCATTTTCATACAGCTGCAGGCAGGACAGCACCAGGATAAAGGCTATAAATAATCCTGCATAGAGGATCACTGAGTTAAAAATTTTCTTCATACGCTTTTATAAATGAAGAATTTGATATTCATGTTCAAAAGGAAATTCATTCAATTCAAAGAATATAACCGAACTTCCGCTTTCCCGGGACACCTCATCGATCAGTGAAAACGCAATTTTCCTGTTGTTGAAATCCAGGTGGCTGAAACATTCGTCATACACCAGGAAATCTGTCGGATTGATTAAGCTTCTAACGATGGCGCTTCTTTGTCTCTCCCCATACGAGCAGTTCTCCGCTTTTTTATCAAGCAGGTTCCTGATTCCCAGTCTTTCCGCATACTCTTCCATTTTCGGAATGAACTTTTCCCGGTCCTTGTCAAAAACACGCAGCAGGATATTCTCTGAAACCGTAAGGTTTTTAATTAACCTCACATCCTGGAACAGCAGGCTTATTCCCGCTTTCCTGTGCTCCACAATTTTTTCCAGATGCAGGTCTTTTACAACATGCTGATCATACTTTATGTTTCCTTCATATTGAAAATGGGTTCCCAGTATTGCGGTGGCCAAAGTAGATTTTCCGCTTCCGGAAGGCGCAACAATCAGGAATTTTTTCCCTTTCTGAAAAGCAATATTACGGTTCCAGATTTCAGATTGTTCAATATTTTTTGGTGTAAAATATTTCGGGGAGATATTTTCTAAAACAATATTATCCATTCATAATTAAATAATACAATGCATTTTCATCCTTTTTATCCAGTGTAAAGACCGTTTTGGAAACCAGGTTTCCGTCGTCTTCCTTAGATTCATTAACCATATTGGTTACTTTTACGGCAGCATCGTGTTTTTGATTATAATCATTCCCGTCAGACCATGAATAAGCGGTAACCCCGGATTTTTTATCAAGCTTTGAGTTTTTACCCGCCTTTTTGTTCTGGAACTGATAAATTACCGTGTTGTCATCAGAAAAGATCACTTCATTTTTGCCGATCATGTATTTTTTACTTGCTCCGATTGGGCCCTGTAACAATGAAGCCAGCTGCTCTTTCTTATCCGGATTGAAACCTAATACCAGCGCGTTATTGGATCTGTAGGAATAATCCATACTGTCCGTTGGTGCAGCTTTGAAGTCTACAAATGCATAATCTCCTGTAAAAGTGGAAGTGATATCTTCCAGTGTTTTATTGGTTGATGCCAGGTAATGGTTTACGGTAGCTTCAAAACCGGCTTCTTTTATCAGGTACTTCATAAAATCCAGGCTGAAGAACCCCACTGTAAACGATTTTGCATTGTCCAGTTCAACATTTTTTACAAGATCATAGTTGACTTTATTTTTATCATAATATTTCTCCACTACTTTCTTCATGTCATTATTAAAAAATGTTTTGGTATCCATTTCAGCTTTCCCTTTGTCAAAGTTGAAATCAAAGCCCATCCCTGAATCTTTAATCAGTTTATTTACAGCAAGAGTTTCAATATACCCTTTTGAAAGGTAGCTTGCTACAGCAGAAAGGTTTACCCAGCCACTGATGTCCTTGTTATCTACCAAAGACTGATCCACCTGTTCTTTGATCACGGTGCTTGAAGTGCCTTTTCTTCCCCAGAAATCCGTAAAATATTTTTCACTGAGTTTTGGCACACTGCCTGAAGATCCGCCCATTGAACCGTAACCCGCATAAGGGCTGTAAGATTTTTCGCTGGAAATAATGGCCAGGTCACCTTTTATGCTGCCGGACAGCTTGCCGTCAACATAGATATAGTCTTTATTGTCAATGCTTACCTTGCTTTTAGTAAGATCAGACATGCTTTTCTGGAATTTTGCCTTGTCATTGATCCAGAAAAATGCTTTTGCGTCAGGATCATAGGCAGATTTACCCTGGTCAATAATAAAATAAAGAGGCTTGTCTGTATCAATACCGGATTCCTTAGGCTTGCTTACCAACTGCAGAAAGAATTTTTCGTCATCTTTCAGGTTTTTCTTCTCCTTTAAAATCTTATCAACGGGAATTTTTTCTGAAATGGTATTTAAATTAACCCTGGACAATCCCAATGTCGTGTCTGTGGTATACGCCAGAATTTCATTATTCTTATTGGAATTGCAGGAAAGCAGGACTGCAAACGCAAATACGTAGAATAACGGTCTCATTAAAATGTTTCTCATAATTATTAAGTGTAAGAAACAAATATAACCTTTTGTAATGAACGAAACCCGTTTATCTGTGAATTACAAAAAAATTAGAAATAAACCCTGGATTTAATAAAATTTTATATATTTGCAGCAGAAAATAAAGTTTAACCCATTAAAAACAACGAAGCAATGTTCATATTAGATCATAATTCTCCTTTCAGTTTACCGCTTATGGTGGTAAGGCTTCGTGGTTGGGTACATTCTTAGAATAACAGTATAATGAAATATCAGAACCCGGAGTCATAAGATTTCGGGTTTTTTATTGCGCAATATTTCAAACTCAAACCAGTTTCCCCGAAATCATTTTTTAATCAGGAGCTTAATCCCGCTGTCCACTGTATCTTTTTTGCCAGCGCTTTTCAGGCCGTGCAAAAAAGGATGCCGTTTCCATCGGGGCTAATAAAAAATACTCCACATGTCATTCTGACGAAGGAAGGATTTATTTCTTACTAATCAAAATGATCACAAATTAAATTCGACTAATTGTTTAGTTGAAAAAAAATCAGATGCTTAAAGTCTAACTTCTGGCATCTCAGATCTAACATCTTATTAAAACAATGGGAAATTTAAAACTAAAAGGAAAAGATATATTAAAATTAGGCTATCCGAACAACCAGAGCGTCAACATCGCTTTGGAGGTGATGAAAAGGAATTTTGCAACGAAGAATATTCATCATGTGAAATCGCTTCTGAAAGAAATCCTGGTCAGTCCGGAGAACTACGAAAAAGATTTAACCTTCGGACAAATCGCGGAAGCCCTGCTTTCATCAAATAAAACAGAAAAAAGGATGCTGAATGCTAACCGGACGTCTTTTCATATTTTCGGGACTCAGATTTCAGATGATGCCAAAAACCAGCTGTACACAGGACTGAAGCTTCCAATTGCAGTGCAGGGCGCGCTGATGCCTGATGCACACAGCGGCTACGGCCTCCCGATCGGCGGTGTGCTCGCCGTAGAAAATGCCGTAATTCCGTACGGAGTCGGGATGGATATCGGCTGCAGGATGAGCCTGAGTATTCTGGATACGCCGGTTTCATATCTGGACGGAGCGAAAGATAAATATGAAAAAGCACTGGCCGAGCACACGAAATTCGGGATGTATGAAACGCATAAATCCCATATCGATCATGAGATTTTCGACAGGGATACGTTCGATATGATTCCGGTTTTGAGAAGGTTGAAAGGCAAAGCTATCAAACAGATGGGAAGTTCCGGCGGCGGAAACCATTTTGTGGAATTCGGGGAAGTTCATATTACGGAAGAAGATGTGCAGATCGGGCTCCCAAAAGGGAAATACCTCGGGATCCTTTCTCACAGCGGCTCGCGCGGACTGGGTGCGGAAATCGCCCAGTATTATTCAAGAGTGGCAACAGAACAATGTCCGCTGCCGAAAGAAGCGCAGAACTTCGCCTGGCTGGATCTGGATACGCATCTCGGGCTAGAATACTGGACAGCAATGAACCTGGCTGGAGATTATGCCTCAGCCTGTCATGACGATATTCACAGAAGACTGGTGAAAGCAGTCGGCGGACGCGTAAAAGCCAGGATTGAAAATCACCACAATTTTGCTTGGAAAGAAATCCATAACGGAAAAGAAGTGATTGTCCACAGAAAAGGTGCCACACCGGCTAATGAAAATGAGCTGGGAATGATCCCCGGATCAATGACGGCAAAAGGATTCATCGTCCGCGGAAAAGGAAACCCTGAGTCTTTGAACTCTGCTTCGCACGGAGCGGGAAGGGCTTTTTCAAGAGGAGAATGCCGGAATCTTTTTACTCAGAATGACATCAGAAAAGAATTAAAACTCAAAAATGTCACTTTAATGGGCGGAAATACCGAAGAAGCTCCGATGGCGTACAAAGATATCAATGACGTCATGAATGCCCAAAGTGAGCTGGTGGATATCCTCGGTACTTTTCAGCCGCGAATTGTGAGGATGGATAAGTAAAATGATTGATAGGCTGTAATTGCCGGCTGATAGATTTTAGCTGGCAGTTGAACTGTAAACAGTCGAAAATTAATTAATAAAATGAAAAAAATATATCAGCAGAAATATTTCAATTACCACGATAATATATTTGTCGTCTGTCCGGATTGCGGGGAAGATGCTATCGTGAAAAATGAACATAGCTACAAACAGGCAACCTTGGAATGCAGGCATTGTAATTTGAAGAAAAATGGACATGATCTGATGGTTTACAAAGTATTTGTGAATATTAACTGTCCCATGTGCGCGCATCCTATCCGCTATGAACAGGGAAATCTGAAAGAAAAGCCTAAAACTGTTCTGGTAAAATGTGATGGATGTGATGCTTCTTTTCAGATTCAGCCGAAAACTGAAAAATATTTAAATTCTTTTACGAAACAGGAAGGATTAATACATGACCGGATTTTTGGTTGTCCTTATTATTTTCAGGAAGATTTTAAGAACAAATTATTCTGGGCAAAGAACAGGGAACATCTTTTAGAAATGGAGAATTATGTTTCATCAGATTTAAGGACAAGACTGCCTTACAGGATGCGAATGGTAGAAAGACTGCCAACATTTATTAAAGAAGCTAAAAACAGAGAAGCGATCTTAAAAATTTTACAAAAGTGGAAAAATTAATACAGCTCACCGCAGGAAGAGGGCCTTTAGAATGCCAGTGGGTGGCAGCCAAAGTGCTGAAGATTTTCCTCGAGGATGCAAAAGCGCATACTATAGACTATGAAATCATTCACCGTGAAGCGGGTGATGAAAATCTGACGGTAAAATCCGTAACCATTCTTTTAAAATCAAAAGAGCTGGAGGGATTTTTAAAAAAATGGCTGGGAAGTATCTGCTGGACAGGGAAAAGTACATTCCGGAAACTGCACAAAAGAAGCAACTGGTTCATCGGTATTTTTGAGCTTGAAGGATTGGACATGATTAATTTCAGTGAACAAGATATCCAGTTTCAGACAGCCCGGAGCCAGGGAAGCGGTGGACAGAACGTGAATAAAGTGAATACCGCTGTTCGGGCTACTCATTTGCCATCGGGGCAAAGCGTGTTCGTACAGGATTCACGATCGCAGTTGGAGAATAAAAAACTATCTGTCACAAGGTTAAAAGAAAAAGTCCTGGAGCATAATATAAGTCAGCTTCAGAAAAGGATGCAGGAAACCTGGAACAATCACCTGCAGGTACAGCGGGGAAATCCGGTCCGCACATTTTCCGGAACAGATTTTAAAAAGTCTTATCAGGAAAAATCTTTCAAAAAAGAAAGGAACAGTTTAAAAAATGAATTAAAAAACTACAGAAATGACCTTAACTAAAAGCAAATATTATTTCGAGGCTCTGGATCATTATCCTTACAGCCTGCCGGATTGCCTGGAAGCACTGAATTATGCGCTGTCCTACGATCCTGAAGATGCAGACAGCCTGTGCCTGATGGGAAGAATCTACAGTGAAATGCTCACGGATTATAATAAGGCAAAACTTTATTTTGAAGAAGCAATGCAGTGTGACATGACCAGTCTCAATGTTCCGCAGTATTATATCAAATGTCTTCTGGACAATGAAGATCTGCGGGAAGCAGAAAAACTCATCAGATATTCTTTAAAAATCAAAGGAATCGAGAGGTCAGTAATCTGGATGCACCGGTCTCTGCTTTCCGAAAAAAGAGGAAGCCTGGTAAATGCCCTGAAATTTTTAAAAGAAGCGGAAAAACATTGTTTTACTCCGGGCAGCCTGGAACTGGTAAAAGAACGGAAGAAGTTCATCCGGTCTAAAAGGCAGAAAAACAAAACTGAAAAGAAAAAGGAGACCCAATAGGTCTCCTTTTATCGTATTCTAATCTTACTTTTTATTGACAGATATCAGTCTGCATTTAACACAGCTTTTGAAGCTATTTTTTAATTCATTAATTTTTCACAGAAACCACATAATCATAAACCCACTGGTGCTGCTCATCAGTTAACTTCGCTTTCGGCGCCATTGAATTCATGATTCCTACCCACTGTACCGGAGTATGAGCAGCCGGGTCCGGTAATTTATGGCATCTTCCGCAGGAATTTTCAAAGATCGTTTTTCCCTGGGCAATCTGTTCTGCTGTAGACGTTGCAGCCATCGGTGCTGTTGCTGTTGTTGCCTTCGGAGTACAGGATGACAATACAAGAGCTGTAAATGATGCTGCAGCGATAATTTTTTTCATGTTTACTTATTTATTTGAATGAAGCAAATGTAAGAATTTCCTTTTCTCATTAATGGAATCGGGGATAATTTAGACGGGATACAAATTAGCTGCAGATAAAATACATGGCGGATTCTTTCACCTGTAAATTGCTATTTTCTGGTATCAGATGCAGGATTCAGATTCCGTGTTTTGATACACATTCTGTAATTTCCTGAAATTTTAATCTTAAAAACACATTCAATATCAAATTCACTATTGACCATTCACCGTTTAATCCTTATTTTTGAATCAATGAAATTTTCTACACAAGAGCTTATGGAAGGAATACGGTCAGGGAACAAACGCCTGATCGGGAAAGCGATTACATTGGTGGAAAGTAAGAAAACCGAGCACCGGCAGCAGGCAGAGGAACTGTTGAAACAGATGATGCCATTTACAGGAAATTCGGTACGGATAGGGATAACCGGAGTTCCGGGAGCCGGGAAATCTACTTTTATAGAAAATTTCGGAAGGCTTGCCATTTCAAACGGTAAAAAAGTAGCCGTTCTGGCCATAGACCCAAGTTCTTCGATAAACAAAGGAAGTATTTTGGGGGATAAAACAAGAATGGAAGAGCTTGCCAGGGAAGAAAATGCTTTTATCCGTCCTTCTCCGAGTTCCGGGTTTTTAGGCGGCGTTGCCAATACGACATTTGAAACCATGATGATCTGTGAAGCGGCAGGCTATGATTATATCCTAATAGAAACAGTAGGCGTGGGGCAGTCTGAAGTGTTGGTTGCCGATATCACCGATGTCTTTCTGTTCCTGAAAATTATCGGCGGGGGAGATGAACTTCAGGGAATCAAACGCGGGATTATGGAAATGGTAGATGTGGTTTTCATTAATAAAGTAGATCCCGATAACCTGCAAAAGGCAAAAAATACCAGGCTTGAACTGAAACGGGCCCTGGATTTTATTCCGCCAAAAGAAAAAGACTGGAAAGTGCCGATTTTGTTAGGGTCTGCCTTAAAAAATCAGGGGTTAGAAGATGTTTTTGAAAAAATTGATGAGTTTATCAGTTTAAAAAATAAAAACAACCGCTTTGAAACCGTAAGGACCCAACAGGCAGAGAAACGCTTCGAATACTGGGTGCAGGAATACATACTGTCAATGGTGAAGAAGGATAATTCTCTGGAAGAAGCTTATATCCGGCATAAAAAAAATGCTTCTGCAATGATTTCAAACCCCAGTACAGAAGCAAAATTATTTGTGGAACAGTTTCTAAATAAACCTAATTAAGGCTGGGCTTTCTGCTCTTCATTTTTGGTAATATACCCATCATAAGAAATAGGCTGTCGGTCATTGCTTCTTATAGAAGTAAAGGCTTTACCGTTTTTAAACACCTCAATGGTAATTTCGTCTACCGTAGACTGGTCATTCACTTTTATTTTTACGATCCAGTTCCCTTTCTTATTCTGTGATTTGTTTACCGTAAAGTCTTTTGATGAAAACCGGTAACTGTTCTGTGCCGTATTTCCGTAGCTTGGGTTGAAGACCCTTCCGAAATAAGGCAGTGCTACATCAAGCTTGTCATTTTTTAAATCAATGGAATAATTGCTCCCTGAAAGATCCAGTATTCTCGTAGCCGGGGCATTGGGCAAAGAGGTCATTACGTTGATTACATCATAGTTGGTGGGATTTGCCCTCTGTGCACGGAAAGAAAAATCCTGTGCATTTACCATCATATTGACCGCCTGAGACGGAACGGTATTCTGAGAAGAACAGCTTTGGAAAATCGTCAGAAAGCTGAATATAAATATAATCGGGATATACTTTTTCATAATACGGATTATTTGGGTTTAAACATCAAATTACATGCAAATATACAGCCGTGAAATTATTTTGGAATAAAAATTGTTAAGGTTGAACTATTAACACTCGAATATGAAAATTACACATCTTTTAGGAGTAGGGGGAGCATTGGCTCTTACTGTTTCAGCATGTACTACAAACCCAATTACGGGAAGATCTTCTTTGCAGCTGGCAAACAATTCTGAAATTATGACCATGTCTGCCCAGGAATACAGATCAACACTGGGAAAATCCAAAGTAGTTACAGGAACGGCAGATGCAAAAAGGGTAGTGAGTGTAGGATCCAGAATAAAATCTGCCGCAGAAAGATATTACCAGTCCATCGGACGTTCTGCAGATATTGCCAATTACAGCTGGGAGTTTAACCTTATACAGAGCAATGAGCTTAATGCATGGTGTATGCCCGGCGGAAAAGTAGCTGTATACACAGGAATTCTTCCCGTTACAAAAAATGAAAACGGACTTGCCGTAGTAATGGGGCATGAAGTTTCCCACGCACTGGCAGGACACGGAAATGAAAGGATTTCCCAGGCCATGGTTGCACAGTATGGCGGTGCCATTTTAGGCGGAAGTATTTCCAATGCACAGTGGGCAGGTGTTTTTGAAAAAGTGTATCCTATCGGATCACAGGTGGCCCTGTTGAAATACGGAAGAGGCCAGGAATCTGAAGCGGATAAAATGGGATTATACCTGATGGGAATGGCAGGATATGACCCGAGAGAAGCAATCCCGTTCTGGAGCAGAATGGAAGGTGCATCTAAAGGAGCTAGACAGCCGGAATTTTTATCTACCCACCCGAATCCTGAAACCAGGATTTCCGATATCAATAAAGACCTACCTAAAGCACTTGAATATTATAAAGCTGCAGGCGGAAGAATATAAAATTTATAAATAATTAAATCTTGAATGAAACCTTATTGAATTGTATTAAATTTGGTAAGGTTTTTTAATTTAATACCAAACAAACACCAAACACAACACTATGAAAAATTTAACCATTATCGGGCTTGTTCTTTTAGCACTGTCAATTCTTCTGTTTTATCTAACGGCAAATAATTTTACCATCAATGATCTGGGTATGCCCCACATCATGGGAATTCTGGGCGGCATCGGTATCGGTTTGATTATCGGCGGGATGGTAGGTTATGTAAGTAAAGGGAGTGCAATTAAGGAAGAGCAGAGAAGAAAAGAATTTGCACAGCTTCAGAAAGACAAGCAGGAGCTTGAAATTCAGACTGCCGAACTGGCAAGACGTGAGCAGGAACTTCAAAACCAGAACAAAATACAAAATCCTCAAATCTGATGATCTGAGGATTTTATTCTATTTTGTATCTTTTATAAATTAAAATTTATATCCTACACCCACCATAAAGAGATTGGGTCTGTTGTCATATCTGATCTCTTCGCCTGAAACCCTGCTGATAAAGTTACGCGAATCTTTACTGAATGAACCTTCATACTTTGCATTCAGAATCAATTTTGAGATTTCAACCTGGGCACCGAACTGGTATCCTACGGTAAAATTATCCCTTGCATTTTCTTTGAAGTCATTGAAGGTATCTTCCTTACTCAGGTTATAGCTCGCAACCGGACCAACAAAAACACCCACCAGGTTGCCAAAAAGATTATATCCTAAGAGTACGGGTACATCAATCCTGCTGCTCTTAATGTCAAAGGTAGTATTGGCTGCAGTAAATTCATTTTTAAAGTTGGTATAATACACTTCGGGCATCAGGAAAAATGAGGTCGGTAACCCTACTTTTAAGGAAAGACCTACATTGAATCCTGCATTGTTTTTGCCTTCGCCTTCAATGGCCTGGTTCACGGTTCCTTTGATATTCTGCCAGGTAGGTGAACCTGTCGGGAATATGATATTTGCTTTTCCTGCCAGTGAAATCTGGGCGGAAGCAAAGATAGAACCACCTATTAACGCGATACTAAGAATCTTTTTCATTATCTTCAAATTTAGTGATTGAATTATCAATAGTTTTATTATTCTCAAGCAGGTATTCTCTCAGTTCTTTAAATAATTCTGATGAATACACGAAATCGATCAGATTTTTATTGCCTGCAGTAATCAGGATATCTTTGTTGCCTTCCCATTCTTTAATGCCCAGTCTCAGGTAAACAATTTTTTCACCAATCGTCATCACAGAGTTCATATCGTGCGTGTTGATGATGGTTGTCGTATTATATTCCTTTGTAATTTCCAACAGAAGGTCATCAATAACATTGGATGTATAAGGATCCAGCCCGGAATTGGGTTCATCACAGAACAGGTATTTTGGGTGATTTACAATAGCTCTTGCAATGGCCACACGTTTCTGCATTCCTCCCGAAATTTCAGAGGGAAACTTCCGGTTGGCCTTATCTAAATGTACCCTTCCGATTACTTCAAAAACCCTTCTTTTCTTTTCCCTGAAAGTAAGGTTCGTGAACATATCCAGAGGAAACATAATATTTTCTTCCACCGTTAAAGAGTCAAACAGTGCACTTCCTTGGAACAGGGTTCCTATTTCAGAACGGAGCTGCTGCTTTTCTTCGCGGTTCATTACATTAATGTCCCTGCCGTCAAAAAGGATCTCTCCGGATGAAGGCTGGTATACGTTAAGTAAACTTTTAAGAAAAACCGTTTTTCCCGAACCACTCTGCCCGATAATAAGGTTGACTTTTCCTTTTTCAAAAGTGGTTGAAATCCCTTTAAGCACTTCAACTTCATCAAAACTTTTTTTAAGATCTTTTACCTCAATCATCAGCTTAATATTAATTGGGTTAATAACAACTCAGAAAGGATAATAAATACCATCGTCCAGACTACGGCCTGAGTACTTGCCCTACCTACTTCCAGGGAACCTCCTTTTACATTATATCCGAAATAAGACGGAACCGTGGCAATAACAAAAGCAAAAACAATTGTTTTGGAAAATGCATAATAAATAAAAAGATTAGGCATATACATCTGAATACCGGTAATATAATCGTTTGTAGTCCAGTTTCCTGTTAAAAGCCCGGCAATATAACCTCCCGAAATACCAAATACAATACTGATCGCAATCAGTAAAGGGTTAAAAATCATACAGGCAAGTATCTTTGGCAATATCAGAAAGTTAGGCGAGTTTACGCCCATAATGTCCAATGCATCGATCTGCTCGGAAACCCTCATGGTTCCGATACTGGATGCAATATAAGAACCCACTTTACCTGCCAGAATCAAACTGATAATAGTCGGTGCAAACTCCAGAACCAGAACGGCTTTTGTTGCGTATCCTACAAATGAAGTAGGTATCGGGAAATCGGATGCATCAAAGTTATTAAACATCTGAATGGCAACTACCGCTCCCACGAATATGGATGTGAAGATAACCAACCCAAAAGAGTTGACTCCCAAATCATTTATTTCTCTCATGAACAGCTTCCAGAAGACCCTCATTTTCTGAGGCTTCTGCATGGATTTACCCATAAGGATAATATATTCTCCTACTGCAGTAAAAAACTTTTTTAACATTCTGCTAAATTAGACTTTTTTTATTAATTTAAATGACAGAACAACAAGAGTGCCGAAAAGGATCTGGTGGAATGTATTTAAAATTAAACGTTGATTCAGTTAAGTGAAATTACTCATTTAATAAACCCTTATTTACAGATTTACTTTGCATTTTTATCTCCTGTGATTACCAGCAGGACCGTTTTAAGAATAATAACTAGGTCCAGCACGAAACTCCAGTTTCTTACATAGAAAGCATCTGCCAGAATCCTTTTATTCATTTCAATTTCAACATTCCCCGCATCGCCACGGAGTCCGTTTACCTGTGCCAGTCCGGTAATTCCGGGGCTTACCATACTCCGCAGGCTGTACCTTCCGATTTTCGGTTTGTAATAATTGTCCACAGCCAGCATATGCGGTCTTGGACCTACGATAGACATTTCACCTTTCAAAACATTGATAAACTGCGGCATTTCATCCAGGCTGGTCTTTCTTAAGAATTTACCGATTCTGGTAATTCTTGCATCGTTTTCTTCAGTGGTTTTTGTTGAGGATTCATTATTCACAATCATCGTTCTGAATTTGATACAGTGAAAAACCTCTTCATGAAAACCATATCTTTTCTGAATAAAAAATACAGGGCCTTTGGACGTGGCTCTGATTAACACGGCAATAATAGGAAACAGCCATGAGCAGATTCCTGCCAGAACGATGGCCGAAAATATAATATCGAAAGTTCTTTTTAATAAAAAATTAGAATAGTAGTCCAGAGGATATTTGGCCTGGTTCAAGACAGGCTGGGTCTGGATGTATCCCATATCATACAGGAAAAAATCACTTTGCGTAATGCTGGGAATTAACGAAATATGCACTTTATTGGCTTCCGCCAGCCTGAATATTTCTTTTTCCGTACGTTCGGTGTATGCATTCTCTATCGGAATAAATAAAGTATGGATGCCGTTCGTCTTCCAGAATTCTATCAGTTCGTCGGCATTAATTTCAGGGTTTTTATACTCGAAAATTTTATATCCGTAATCTTTCCTTGATTTTAAAATGTTTTTCAGGACTTCCGTAGAGCTGTTTTCATTCAGGAACATGATATTCCTGTGGTTGATCCCAAGGCTCCGGAAATATTTGATTCCGAAAAAGATCAGTGATTTGGCTAAAAAGATAAAAAAGAACAGGTAAAATGAAAGCCAGTAGATATCTGAATTAAAGAATACATTGTAGCTTACTTTCCCGATCAGCAGAAGACCGAAAATAAATATTAAGAAATGTACCAGGAGCCGTTCCAGAAAAAGGGTATAGGTGAGGTTTCTCGGAATATTGTAAATTTTTGTCCTGCCGCTCAGCAGCATCCAGAACAGAAACAGCAAAGCCAGAGAAAACGCATTCTGATACCAGGTTTCCGGGTTGTACTTTAAATCCTGGTTCCGGCTTAAAAAAAAGAATATAAAAATAAGTGCAATAACCAGCAGGTCAAGCAAAACAATGATCGATTTCAGGTATCTGGAGTATCGGATTCTCTGCATCTATGGATATTAGCGGTACAAAGGGCTAAGATATGTATTTTTACGGGATATTCAGGTATTTATGGGTCTGCACCGAGACTCTCCATTTCGGGTGTGCCAGGATAAAATCTGTAATTTTCGGATACATCTCATTACGCTTGCTCCATTCGCTCTGAAGATACAGTGTGCAGCTTTCAGAAACTTTGGCGGCTTGCTCCTGAGCAAATGTAAAATCATTATTATTGAAAACGATCATTTTCAGCTCGTGAGCCTTCTGATAAATTTCTTCTTTGGGAAGGCCTGTTTTCTTGGGCGAAAGCGTAATCCAGTCAATCTGTCCGCTCAGCGGATAGGCTCCTGAAGTTTCAATATGGACTGTACATCCCAATTCCTTTAATCTTGATGTTAAAATATCCAGGTTCCACATTAACGGTTCACCCCCTGTTAAAACAATTGTTTTACAGTGGCTTGCCGCCATTTCTGCAATTTCCTCTGCATTCATCAGCGGATGTAAGGTCGGGTCCCAGCTTTCCTTTACATCACACCAGTGGCACCCGACATCGCATCCGCCCAGCCTGATGAAATAAGCTGCTTTTCCGGTATGTGCCCCTTCTCCCTGAAGAGTGTAAAAATGCTCCATTACAGGGAGCATTTTACCTTCTTTTAATAAAATATCTTCTTCTATTTTCATTATCAGTTTAGTCGTTATAGACTGAAGTTTTATAAGCAATGATGGTGTTTTTCATTAACATCGCTCTGGTCATAGGGCCAACACCTCCGGGAACCGGGGTAATCCAGCTTGCTTTGGCAGCACAGCTGTCAAAATCCACATCGCCGGCAAGGTAATATCCTTTCGGAGAATCGTTGTCTACCCGTGTAATGCCTACATCAACAATCACGGCTCCTTCTTTAATCATGTCACCTTTTAAAAAGTGAGGATCACCCAGAGCGGTAATCACGATGTCTGCTTTTTTAGTATATTCTTCAATGTCTTTCGTATAAGAATGTGTCAGAGTCACGGTAGAATTTCCCGGGAAGTCTTTTCTTCCCATCAGGATGCTCATAGGCCTGCCTACGATTTTGCTTCTTCCGATGATCACACAGTCTTTGCCTTTTGTTTCAATATTATATCTTTCCAGTAAAGTTAAAATCCCGAATGGCGTTGCCGGCAGGAAGGTATCCATTTCCAGTGCCATTCTCCCGAAGTTTTCAGGATGAAAGCCGTCAACATCTTTTCGTGGGTCAATAGCGTTAATGATTTTTTCCTGGTCAATCTGGTCCGGTAAAGGCAGCTGAACGATAAATCCGTCAACGGATTTTGATTTGTTCAGTTCGTCAATTTTTTCCAGTAACTCAGATTCAGAAACGGTGCTCGGAAATTTAATTAAACTGGATTGAAAGCCTACTTCTTCACAGTCTTTCACTTTAGAATTTACATAAGCTTTGCTTGCCCCGTTATTTCCCACAAGGATAGCCACAAGATGCGGTGCTCTTCTTTTTCCGGCAAGAATTTTGTCAACCTCAACCTTGATTTCTGCTTTTATTTCTTTGGATATTTTTAATCCGTCAAGAATTTCTGCCATTTTTACTTTATTACTTTTTTATTATTAGATTTTTAAGGATATTTTTCCGGATTTTGATGGGTGCAGAATACAGAAAGCACAAAAACTTTCTTTGCCGTTTCATCTACCCTAAACAGAATAATGTAAGGATACTTTGAAAATGGCAATACTCTTACGTTATAATATTTTTTCTCAAAAAAAGGATTCTGCCGAATTTTTCTGTAAGAATCCGATAGTTGCTTCTTAAATGATTTTGCAGCTGATTTTGAAAATCTACTGTAATAGTAAAAGGCATCACTGATTTCAATTTCTGCTTTTGGAGACAAAATAATTTTATATGCCATATTTCTCAGAAACCTTCTTTAAAGATTCTTCGGCATCTACATACATGTTTTCATCTTCCATTAATCTTTCGTCAATTACCTTTCTGATCTCATCCGTCAGTTCAAAATCATCCTCATTTTTTTCAAAACTGATTTTCATTTTTTTCAAAAAAGTTTCCACAAAGGTCTCTTCTTCCTTGTTGTTCAGGTTAATGATAATCTGTGTCATATCTTTATTTTTAATCAAAATTAATGAAAATCTTCAACAGTTATTTGTTTGATTTATAATAATTAATCAACCCGTTTGTTGAACTGTCATGAGAACTGACTGTCTCACTATTTTCAAGTTCCGGTAAAATTTTATTCGCTAACACTTTCCCCAGCTCCACTCCGAACTGATCAAAGCTGAAGATGTTCCAGATCACCCCCTGAACGAAAATCTTATGCTCATACAGGGCAATCAGCTGTCCCAAAGAAAACGGGGTAAGTTCTTTGAACATCATAGAGTTCGTCGGAGTATTTCCATGAAATACTTTATAGTTTAACACGAAATCTATTTCTTCATCAGACTTCCCTGAATTTTTTAATTCTTCTTCTACTTCCTCTTCTGTTTTTCCGAAAGCCAGTGCCTCCGTCTGGGCAAAAAAGTTAGCCAGTAATTTATCCTGGTGATCAGAAACCTTATTCGGGCTCTTTGCATACGCGATAAAATCTGCAGGAATCAACTCTGTCCCCTGGTGAATCAGCTGATAGAAAGCGTGCTGCCCGTTGGTTCCCGGCTCTCCCCAGATAATCGGTCCGGTTTCATATTCTACAAACTCACCGCTTCTGTCCACGCATTTTCCGTTACTTTCCATATCTCCCTGCTGAAGATAGGCTGCGAAACGGTCTAAATATTGCGAATAAGGAAGGATGGCATAACTTGTAGCCGCATAAAAATTGCGGTACCAGATTCCTAAAAGCCCCATTAAAACAGGAATGTTTTCAGTAAAATCTGCAGTCTGGAAATGCTGGTCTGTATCATGGGCACCTTTCAGCAGCTGTTCAAAATTTTCATAGCCTACTGCAAGCACGATGCTTAAGCCGATCGCACTCCAAAGCGAATATCTTCCGCCAACCCAGTCCCAGAATTCAAAAATATTCTCTTCTGCAATTCCGAAATCCTTAACCGCCTGAACATTGGTTGATAAAGCAACAAAGTGCTTAGCTACGTCTTCCTGCTTCCCTGCCTGTAAGAACCAGTCTTTTGCCGAATTGGCATTGGTCATGGTTTCCTGAGTGGTAAACGTTTTGGAAGCAATGATAAACAGGGTAGTTTCAGGGTTCAGGTTTTTTACCACTTCTGCCAGGTGATTCCCGTCTACATTGGATACAAAATGAACGTTTAACCTCGTTTTAAAATGCTTTAACGCAGATACCACCATCACCGGCCCCAGGTCTGACCCTCCGATCCCGATATTTACGACATCCGTAATTTCTTTTCCGCTGAAGCCTTTATGATTTCCTGAAATAATATTTTCGGAAAAAGATTTCATATGCTCAAGGACTCTTTTAATCTGAGGCTTTATATTTTCGCCGTCAACTAAAATCTCCTTATCTGAAAAATCCCTCAAAGCCGTATGCAGGACCGCTCTTCCTTCTGTCTCGTTGATTTTGTCTCCTGAAAACATTTTGGAAATCGCGTCCTTCAACTGGCATTCTTCTGCGAGGTTCAGTAAAAGTTCTTTCGTTCTTGTATCAATCAGGTTTTTGGAATAATCAAAAAGGAAATTATCTTTTTTAACTGAAAATTCTTCAAAACGGTTTGGGTTATAGGCAAAAAGGCTTCTTAAATCGAAATCGTTATTACCGAAATGTTCATCAAGGGCTTTCCAGCTATTGGTCTGGGTAGGATTTATTTTTGACAGCATATGTTAGAATTAAGGTGTGAGTTCGGATATGGCTTATTGAATGCCAAATCCTCCTGTAAAATTACTGATTGCAAATTTAAGGAATTTTACGCCAATGATGTTAATTGAGAATTAAAAATCGACCTGCGGATTCAGATTGGATAAAAAAGTTTTATGATTATGCAGGTGTCGGGGCCTATTCTTATTCTGAAACAAAAACTCCGGAGATCCGGAGTTCCAAACGTGGTAATATAGGGATAGCCGTAAGGCCTAACTTTTAAATTTCCGTTGTGTTCTGTTGTTTTTCAGCAGGTTTCCTTTTTCTCAGAAAAAATACAACGGCTGCTGCAATCAGTAAAAGCGGCCAGATGGTAATCAGTGCAATAAAAATCTTTTGAATTAAATAAAATCCATCCACAAAAGCCGACTTTGCACTGTACAGAAAATCAGATTTGTATTGATCATCAATGTTTTCCGTATTGGTAACGGGAATCGCCGCGCTGCGGATCTTCGGTTCTTTGATATAGATGTCAACCGTGCTGTATTTTAAATGATCTGCGATATTCATGGTTTCCAGCTGCTGCTGATTGCCTTCTTTCATATTACTGTTGCCCATGTTTACTTTGTCTTTATGGGTGTTCATCTGCGCAATCTGGTCAGCAGTCTTTTTATTTCTCCGGCTTTCCAGTTCAGCATATTTTATATTGGATGTCACATCTTCGGCATTGATGACCCTGGAATTGAGGAAAAGTTTTTTATCATTGATTAAAGTTAAAAACGGTCCCAGCTTATCCGTAGGAATCCTTACCTGCATGGTGTTTTCAGTCTGGTATTTTTTCACCAGCACTGCGCTTTCGTTTGAAGTGTTGTAGGTATCTTCGGAAACAACATTGCTGTGCAGGTTGCTGTGCGTAACAAATCCTCCCAGGTCCTGAACCGATTTTTCAATGGAAATGGTAGTGTCATAAACATCCTTCACTTCCATGTTGACCTCTGCCGTCTTAATGAACTGTTTATCTTTCATTTCCATGGTAGCAGCAGAAGAAATACTGTCGGAAGCAATGGATGCTGAAGAATCTAGGGTGGAATAAGTCTTAAGCTCTTGTGATGAAGCTTCTCCTTTTTTACAGGAATAGAGTGCAAGTAAAAGTGCAGTTGCGATTGATAATCTGTAAGTAGTTTTCATATATAGGTATTTATTGGTTTATATTAAAATATGCTGACGGTATTTTCAAAAGTGTTGATTTTTATCGTTTTGCTTATTCAAAGTTCAGCTAGAATTGCTTGTAAAGTTTGAAAATCAGAGGTAAAATCTTGTAAAGGAAAATTCTGTTTTAAAGGTTTTAAAATCAATATTTTGTAAAACAAATTAAGCTGGCGGTACTTGTTTTTAGATTAATTTTTGCTAACTTTTACCAGTCAAACACAATACATTACTATGTCAGATACTTTTTCCAAAATCAGAAATGCAGTAGAATTGTTCAGATCAATAGACTTTGATCAGCTGGGTGAAATCTCGCAGAAAGTAAATCTTCCGAAGCTGATGGAAAATTTTTCCAAGCTGGATGATAAACAGTTAAAGGATATGATGAAGATGCTGGATCCGGACCGGAAGAAGAAAGAACTTCCTCCGATTGACGGTGATTTCTATGATATTTACCATACCCTTTCACCGGAACAGCGCGAAATTCAGCTCAAAGTAAGGGAGTTCATGGAAAAAGAAGTGAAGCCCCTGGTGAATCATTACTGGCTCCGAGATGAATTTCCGCATGAATTAATCCCGAAGTTTCAGAAACTTAATATCTGCGGGGTCACCTATGAAGGATACGGATGCCCGGGAATGCCTTTTCTGATGGAAGGGGTGATCGCCATGGAAATGGCGAGGATTGATGCTTCCATCGCTACATTCTTCGGTGTGCAGTCGGGGTTGGCCATGGGTTCTATTTATATCTGCGGTTCAGAAGAGCAAAAACAGAAATGGCTGCCCCAGATGCAGAAGTTTGAAAAAATCGGGGCATTTGGCCTTACAGAACCTGAAGTGGGTTCCGGAGCGGCAGGGGGATTAACGGTAACCTGTAAGAAAACTCCTGAAGGATGGATTTTGAACGGACAGAAAAAATGGATTGGAAATGCAACGTTTGCCGACTTGGTGATTATCTGGGCGAGAGATCTGGATGACGGTGAAGTAAAAGGGTTTATTGTAGAAAAAGATAACCCCGGATATTCCGTTGAAAAAATTAAAGGTAAGATGGCGCTGAGAATTGTTCAGAATGGCTTGATTACCCTAAAAGACTGTCTGGTAACTGAGGGAAACAGGCTTCAGAATGCCAATTCATTTAAAGATACAGGAAAAGTCCTGAGAATGACCAGGGCCGGAGTGGCCTGGATGGCAACCGGCTGTGCGAGAGGAGCCTATGAAAGCGCTTTGGATTATACAAGAAAAAGGGAACAGTTCGGAAAACCGATTGCTTCTTTCCAGATGATCCAGGGGCATTTGGTAGAAATGTTATCCAATCTGACCGCTATGCAGACCATGGTTTTCAGGCTGTCTGAAATGCAGGATGAAGGTATTTTAAAAGATGAACATGCTTCTTTAGCCAAAGTATTCTGTACCATGAGAACACGGGATATTGTTTCCAGGGCCCGGGAAGTTCTGGGAGGCAACGGAATTCTTCTAGAGTATGATGTGGCAAGGTTCGTTGCCGATGCCGAAGCTATTTATTCTTATGAAGGAACCAAAGAAATCAATTCACTGATTGTCGGAAGGTCAATTACGGGGTTCAGTGCTTTTGTATAGTCTGTAAATAAGACATTCGAGAATTTAGCAGCTATATTTGTATCATAAAAAAATCAAGAGCCTTCACATTGAAGGCTCTTATTATAAATTCTTTTGGTTGTTTTTTGTTCTGCTAATCAGTCCATTTCTTTCAGCGTAATGCTTTTTGATAGTTTGTAACTTTTCTTTTTTTGATCAGGTTTTCCCTCTTCACCCAGCAGTTTCCCCCAAGGCTGTAAGCCCTCCACTCTTTCAAAAATGATTTTGATAATCGCAATGGCCGGTATGCATAAAAACATACCTGCAATGCCCCACAGATGCTCTCCGATAATAATCCCTATAAAAGAAAATAAAGCATTGATCTTTACTTTTGAACCTACTACAAATGGCAGGATAATGTTCCCGTCAATAATATGCACTCCGATGTAACCGATAAGAACATAAATACATGTTGACGGAGTAGCCGTAGCAAAAGCGATGAAGCATGAAATTAAAAGCGCAATACAGATTCCCAGATATGGAATAACATTCAGCAAGCCTGTCAAAACGCCTAACAGGATTGCATATTTTACTCCTAAAACAGTAAGAACAATAGAAGTAAGAACAGAAACAATTAAAACCTGAAGACAGAGCCCGACAATATATTTTTTGGTCATGATCCTCACTTCAAGCACCACTTCCTGAACACTTGCTTTGTGCTTTTCGCTAAAAACGGTAACGATGAAATTATTCAGAACCCTTCTGTAATTCAGTATAAAAATAAAGAACAGGATAAAGAAAACAATAAAACCAAGGCCTGTTGAAAAAAGCCCGAAGGTAAAACCTAAAATCACGCCTGAAGACGAGAGAAGCTTACTCAGGCCCTGATCCAGGTAGGTCAGCTGTTCATCTATTTTTACATGAAATGTTTTAGAAACCCAATGCTGCAGATCATTAAAAACGGAGGTGAACTGTACCCTGAGATGCGGAATATCTTTACTGAAATCAGAGAGTTGGGATCCGAAGAAATAAACCATTCCCGTTAAAATCATCAGCATAATCAGCACCGAAGTGATGGTGGAGACCGATCTTGAAAACCGCAGTCTTTTTTCCATGAAAGTAGCAGCAGGTAAAAAAAGCATGGCCATTAAAAAAGCGAGGAAAAAGGGAGCTAAAATGCTTTGTCCCAATGCTAATAAATAGCCGATTCCGATAATTGAGATAATGACAAGGGTAAGCTTGACAAGAAAAGGAAGCCGAAGTAGATTCATAATTCAATATTCTGTAAAAATAATAAAACCCTTCGAAAAAAGATTGAGATCAATCAGCCGGATTCTTTCAGGAGACTAGAAAATTCCATGCCACATTTTTAAAGATAAAAGTAGGTGGGGCATAAATAAAAACACGCCCCGGATCTGAGGCGTGTTTTATTGGTGATGATAAATTATTATCAGTTATTTTTCAAGAGCCAGTTCAAGGACTTCATTCATCCAGCTGACATAATGAACATTAAGATCTTTCAAATAATCTTTTTTAATTTCTTCAACATCTTTTCTGTTGGCTTCACAAAGGATAACCTCTTTGATTCCTGCCCTTGTTGCAGCCAGAAGCTTTTCCTTAATTCCGCCTACAGGAAGTACTTTCCCTCGCAGGGTAATTTCACCCGTCATGGCAAGATGAGGTTTTACTTTTTTATTCTTGAATGAAGAAACCATTGAGGTAAGCATGGCAATACCTGCAGACGGTCCGTCTTTCGGTGTTGCACCTTCAGGAACGTGAACGTGGATGTTTTTCTTTTCAATATCATCCTGCGTAAGGCCTAGCTCATCATGTTTCGCTTTAATATATTCCAGCGCAATGGTTGCAGACTCTTTCATCACCGTTCCCAGATTACCGGTCATGGTCAGTGCCCCTTTTCCGTTACTGATGATGCTTTCAATAAATAAAATATCTCCTCCCACACTTGTCCAGGCAAGACCTGTTACCACTCCGGGAACATCTGTGAGCTCAGAAAGGCTTTTCGGTCTCGGAACCCCGAGGATTTCATCAATTTTCCCGATTGATATTTTCGGGTCATAGTCTTTTACCAGAGCAGTCTGTAAAGCGACCCACCGGGCTACTGCAGCAATTCTCTTTTCTAAAGTCCTTACTCCGCTTTCGGAAGTATGTGCTTCTATGATATGTTTTAATTCAGCATTTCCGAGCTTAAAGGATTTTGCATCCAGACCGTTTTCTTCCTGCTGTTTTTTTATCAGGTGCCTTTTGGCGATTTCACTTTTTTCCTCTAAAGTATATCCTGAAATCTGAATGATCTCCATCCTGTCCAGTAAAGGAGTCTGAATGGTTGACAATGAATTGGCTGTTGCGATAAACATTACTTTAGACAGGTCATAACCCATTTCCAGGAAATTATCATAAAAAGACTTGTTCTGTTCAGGATCAAGAACTTCAAGAAGGGCAGAGCTCGGGTCTCCGTGCATCCCTTTTCCTACCTTATCGATCTCATCCAGGACAATAACCGGATTGGAGGTCCCGGATTTCTTAATAGACTGAAGAATCCTTCCTGCCATGGCTCCGATGTAGGTTTTCCTGTGGCCGCGTATTTCACTTTCGTCATGAAGCCCGCCTAAAGAAACACGGACATATTTTCTTCCCAGTGCATCGGCAACAGATTTTCCTAGCGAGGTTTTCCCCACGCCCGGAGGTCCTACCAATAAGAGAATAGGGGATTTCATGTTGTTTTTCAGCTTCAAAACTGCCATATGCTCCAGAATCCTTTTCTTGATATCTTCTAAACCGAAATGAGCCTTATCCAGTATCCGCTGGGCTTTTTCAATGTCGAAAGTATCTTTGGTAAAAGTATCCCATGGTAAATCCGTGAAAAAATCCAGGTAGTTTCTCTGGACATTGTAATCAGGAGAATTGGGATTCTGGCGCTGCAGCCTGTTGATTTCCTTCTGGAAATGCTCTTCTACCTCTTCATTCCATTTTTTCTTTCTTGCTTTGAGAATCAGTTCCTCCACATCATTTTCCGGTCCGCCTCCTAGTTCTTCCTGGATGGTTCTGATCTGCTGGTTCAGGAAATATTCTCTCTGCTGCTTATCAAGATCCTTGGAGGTTTTCTGATGAATCTGATTTCTCAGCTCAAGTTTCCTGAAATCTTCATGCATCATTTCATAGCATTTATTAGCCCTTTCCATTAAATTTTTCTCTTCCAGCAGTTTCTGCTTTTCAGAGGATGGAAAATTGGCATTCGTACAGATGAAATTCAGCAGGTCATCGTTATTATTGATGTTTTTTATCGCAAAATTAGCTGCATTCGGGATGTTGGGGTCAAGCTCAATGATTTTTAAAGCCAGATCCTTTACATTTTCCAGCAAGGCTTCATATTCTTCCTGGTTTTTCGGCTTTCCGTCTTTTAATTTTGAAATCTCAGCTTTAAAATAAGGCTGTGTTTCAATAATTTTTTTAACCTTAAACCGGTGGAACCCTTTGGTAATGGCTGTAATATTGCCTTCTGGGAGCTTAATGATTTTGATGATTTTTGCCAGTGTGCCGATCTGGTACATATCTTTTTCTGCCGGTTGCTCAAGGTCTGAGCTTTTCTGGCTTACAATTCCTATCAGGTCGCCGTTTTTCTGGGCTTCTTCCAGAAGCTGGATGGATGTTTTTCTTCCTGCGGTAATAGGCATGACCACATTGGGGAACATCACCATATTTCTTACAGGCAGGATCGGGAATATCTTTTGTCCGGAATTTTTCTCTGTTTCAGAAAGGTCAGAAAGACTGATTTCTTCCGCTACAATATCAAATCCGTCGCTTATCATCTCTTCTAAACTAATATCTTCAAATTCTGTCATAGTTAATCGAATGACAAATTGTCATTACCGTTTTAATTCGTTAACGTGAAATTTCATCATATGTTTTATAATAAGGGGAACATATCATGGGGGCTAAAGTTGCACAAGACTTATGCCATTTGTTTTTCTGCAAAAAATATGGTCAAAATTTCCTTTTTTTCAAGTTTTGAATTTTAAAAAATTAAAAAAAGGACTTGGATTTCCGTAATTTCTTAAAAATGTGTATTTTCGCACACTGATAAAAAACTATAATTTATATAATGGCAATTTTAGGACAAATTAGGAGTAGGCCCTGGCTTTTGATGGGAGTAATTGCACTGGCGCTTTTGGCGTTCCTTGTAAACCCCGAAAGTATCGATAAGGTTTTTGGTAAAAATCCTGATGTTTTAGGAAAAGTGAATGGTGAGAAAATTACCCGTGAGGAGTTTAATGACCAGCTTTTCGTATTACAGCAACAGGCAGACCAGCAGGGTCAGCCGAAAACAGGGCTTGAAGAACAGGCCTGGCAGTTGCTTGTGCAGTCTAAACTGATCAAGCAGCAATTTGAAAAAATGGGCTTTGAAATGACGGAGGATTATTTCTGGAATCAGCTTCAGTATGATCAGATGTTTGCTCAGCAGAAGCAGTTTTTCGACGAAAAAGGCAATTTCAAAACTCAGGAGCTTAAAAAACAGATAGAGGAAATGAAGGCAGCCTCGCCGGAAGGGTATAACCAATGGCTGAAAACCAGAAAATCAATCGAATACAGATTGATGGCAAGACAGGTATTTGCCAATATTTCTATAGGGATCACTACCGGTAAAAAAGAAGCTGAAGAATTAATGAAGCAGAGAGATCAGCTGGCGGATATCGATTTTGTAAAAATTGATTATGAAGCTTACCTTCAGAAAAACAATATCAAAGTAACCACTGAAGATCTGGCAAACTATATCAAGCAGCATCCGGTAATGTTCAAAGCGGAAGCGAGCAGGAATATTGGAGTGGTTTATTTCCCATCTCAGCCGAGTGCAGCAGATGATGCAGCGGCTCAGAAAGAAATCAACAAACTGTTTTCAGGAGGAACTGATGCCAGTGGCGGGACAGAAAATTTCCAGAATACCAAAAACGACTCTATGTTCGTAATGGCCAATTCTGATATGCCTTTCAACGCACAGTACATGAGTCCGGGCCAATTGCCACAGACCATCCAGGCGCAGGTTCCGACTGCTGCTGTAGGACAGGTTTTCGGGCCTTACAAAGAACAGAACTTCTATGTGGTTTCTAAGCTTTTGGATAAAAAGACTTCAGATTCTACATTGTCAAGACATATTCTGATTGCCTTTAAAGGCAGCCCTGCAGGAGAAGGGGTTACAAGGTCTAAAGAAGCCGCTAAAAAACTTGCGGATTCCATCGGAGCTGCTGTAAAAGCCAATCCTGCTAAATTCACGGAATTCCTTAAATTGTCAAATGACCCAAGTTCTGCTGCACAGGGCGGAAGCTTAGGATGGACGACTCCGGAAACACCTTTTGTTCCTGAATTCTTAACGTATCTGGCGAACAATCCTAAAGGAGCGACAGGTGTAGTGGAAACTCAGTTCGGTTACCACATCATCAATATTGAAGATAAAAAAGCCGGAGCCATGAGCTATAAAGTGGCCAACTTAGTAAAAGCGGTGAAGCCGTCTGATGCTACGGAAGCTGAAACAGATAAAAAAGCAAGACGTTTTATCCAGCAGGTTCAGGGGAAATCTTTCAACGATTTCGTGAACATTGCTAAAAAAGGAAACTACCAGTTCTCTAATCCTAAGCAGGCGAAGAGATTTGACGGACAGATTCAGGGATTGGGAACAGAAAAAGATGGGGAAATCTTAGCCTGGGCTTTTGATAAGAAAAGAGAAAAAGGAGATACCGAATTCTTTACGGTTGAAGGTACGGGAGATAAAATTGTAGTTTACCTGAACGGTAAGCAGGAGAAAGGAAGTGCAGATCCTGAATCGGTAAGAGATCAGATCGAAATTGTGGTTAAGAATAAACTTGCCGCAAAACAGATTACTGAGAAAATCGGTAAAGCAGGCAGCCTTGATCAGATTGCCAAGCAGTTCGCCACCACAAAACAGTCGGCACAGGTTAACTTATTGAATCCTTCAGTGGCTGGTGCAATGGAGCCGAAAGTTGCAGGTGCAGCATTCGGGGTTCAGAAAGGCAAGCTTTCCAATCCTGTTGAAGGCGGAACCGGTGTTTATGTACTGATCAAAAAGAATGAAACAATAAACAAACAGCCTGGAGACCTTAAACAGTTCACGGAATCTGTTACCCAGAGAAACGGAGGAATGTTCGGACAGGCCTGGTTGAAGAGCTTACAGGATAATTCTGATATTGATGACTACAGAATTGAGATCTGGAATAAAGCAGGTGCTCAGCAACAATAAAAGATTATTTTTAATAAAGATAAAAAGCGGCAAAGTTTTTGCCGCTTTTTTTGTGTTTAACACAGAGCATTACAAAAAAACATTAATTTAAATGTAGTATATTTGCTCACTAGAAAAATTTAGCAAGTGAAGTTCAGTAAAGAATTAAAAGCTGGTGTAATTGCACTTTTAGCCATTGTAGGCTTTGTGGTGCTTTTTCAGTTCATGAAAGGCAGAAGCCTTTTTACTACCGATAATATATTTTATGCACAATACGATAACGTTGAAGGACTCGCGCAGTCTTCTCCCGTTTCCATCAACGGTCTCAAGGTAGGGCAGGTTGATAAAATCATTCCCCATACGTCCAAAGACGGAAAAATCGATTTTCTTGTAAAGATAACAGTGGACAATAATTTTGAATTTTCAAAAAATTCAACACTGGAAATTTTTGAGCCGGGACTGATGTCCGGGAAAGAGATGAGGATTAACCTAATGTACGGAGGTCCGACGGCAAAAGATGGTGATACCTTAAAAGGAGCTTTCAAGCTGGGGACTTTAGGAAGTCTTTCCTCTCAGGTAGGCCCTGTTAAAGACCAGTTACAGACCGTTTTATACCGTGTTGATTCTTTAATGTCAAGTGCCAACCAGGTGGTAAATGCCCAGAACAGAGAAGAGATAAGGCTGTTGCTGTCTAACCTTAATAAAACGGTAAGTGCTTTACAGACTACTGCAGGAAATATCAATTCACTGGTAGGTCATAATGATCCTAAACTTCAGAAAGTACTGGATGATGCCAGCCTTACGATGCAGAGCGGTAAAGTTACCCTTGATAAATACGGTAACCTCGCAGAAAGTATAGATACCCAGAAACTGAATGCTACTATTGCCAATCTTGACAACACGGTTGGAAAGCTGAACCAGGTAATTTCCGGGATTGATAACGGCCAGGGAAGCTTAGGTAAAATAATGAAAGATGATCAGCTTTACAATAACCTGAATGCTGCATCTACCAACCTGAATACCCTGCTTGAAGATGTAAAAGCAAATCCTAAGCGATACGTGAACTTCTCGGTTTTCGGCAAGAATTCTAAAGAATAACCTCTACGGTATGCAATATATCAGTACTATTATTTTTCTTATTTTATTAGTGGCAGGTTTCGGCCTGTTTGCAAAAAGCCTGCAGAAAATTTACAGAAATATCAGGCTGGGCCGGGAAATCGACCGGACCGACAGAAAAGGGGAGCGTTGGGGAACCATGGCCAGAGTAGCAATGGGCCAGAGCAAAATGGTGAAACGCCCGATTGCCGGAATTTTACACCTTTTCGTATATGTAGGATTCATCATCATCAATATAGAACTTATTGAAATCATTATTGACGGGATCTTCGGAACCCACAGATTTCTTTTCTCTATCTTCGGAAGTGGTTCTTACAGTTTCTTTACAGCAACGTTAGAGGTTCTTGCATTGCTGGTAATCATCGGCGTGGTGCTGTTTTTTATCCGCAGAAATTTTTACGGAGTAAAAAGACTGACCATGAAAGAACTTTTCGGATGGCCGAAACAGGATGCCAACTGGATTTTAATCATTGAGTTTGCTTTAATGATGGCTTTCTTTATGATGAATGCTTCAGATTCTATCTTACAGATGAGAGGGGCAGAAGGTTTTCACCAGGCAGGATCTTTTCCCATCAGTCAGATGATCTTTGTTCCGTTTTTGGAAATTTTCAGCTTTGATAATGGGTTTTTGATTTTTACGGAGCGGGCCGCATGGTGGTTTCACTTTGTAGGAATTCTGTTCTTCATGAATTACCTTTATTATTCTAAACATTTACATATTATATTGGCTTTTCCAAGCACATGGTTTGCAAACCTTGAGAAAAAAGGGAAATTCAATAACCTGGAATCTGTTACCAAGGAAATTAAGCTGATGATGGATCCGAATGCTGATCCTTATGCTGCGCCTGCAGAAGGTGAGGCAGAAGCTCCTTCAAAATTCGGTGCAGAAGATGTATTTGACCTTAACCAGGTTCAGCTGCTGAATGCGTATTCTTGTACGGAATGCGGACGTTGTACCGCTGTCTGTCCTGCTAATATTACCGGTAAAAAACTTTCCCCAAGACTGATTTTAATGAAAACCAGGGACCGTCTGGAAGAAGTGGGAAGAAATATCGATAAGAACGGTAAATTTGAAGACGACGGTAAAAAACTCCTCAACGATTATATTACCAAAGAAGAGCTTTGGGCCTGTACTACATGTAATGCCTGTACAGAAGCGTGTCCTGTGTTGTTAGATCCGCTTTCCATCATTTTTGATATGAGAAGATTCCTGGTTATGGAGCAGTCTGCTGCACCGCAGGAACTCAATCTGATGATGACGAATGTCGAAAACAATGCTGCTCCGTGGCAGTATAATCAGGCAGACCGTCTGAAATGGGCGAATGACTAATTAATATATAATGTAACAATGTAAAAATTAACTGATACATTGGGATATTGATAAACTGAAAATCAAATGGATTTCAATATAAAAACCATGGCAGAATACGCTGCCGAAGGAAAAGCACCGGAAGTTTTATTCTGGGTAGGCTGTGCCGGAAGTTTCGATGACCGTGCTAAAAAAATCACGAAAGCATTCTGCAAAATACTGAATAAAATTGGGGTTGAGTTTGCTGTTTTAGGACAGGAAGAAAGCTGTACGGGAGATCCTGCCAAGCGTGCCGGAAATGAATTTGTATTCCAGATGATGGCCTTAACAAATATTGAAGTGCTGAATGCCTACGAAGTTAAAAAAATCGTTACGGCCTGTCCGCACTGTTTCAATACCCTGAAGAATGAATATCCAAGCCTGGGCGGACATTACGAAGTGCTCCATCATACCCAGTTTCTTAAAAACTTAATGGAAGAAGGCCGTCTGAAGATTGAAGGAGGTGCTTTCAGAGGTAAAAAGATCACTTTTCATGATCCATGCTATCTGGGAAGAGCGAATAATGAATATGAAGCGCCGCGTATGCTGCTTGAAAAGCTTGATGCGGAGCTTGTGGAAATGAAGCGTTGCAAAACCAATGGTCTTTGCTGTGGTGCCGGTGGTGCGCAGATGTTTAAAGAACCGGAAAAAGGGGACAAAGATGTAAATATTGAAAGAACAGAAGAAGCATTGTCTTTTGAGCCTAAAGTTATTGCAACTGGCTGTCCGTTCTGTAATACCATGTTAACAGACGGAGTAAAACATTTCAATAAAAATACAGAGGTTGCTGTAAAAGATATCGTAGAGCTTTTGGCAGAAGCTGAAGATTTATAGATAATAATAAATCTTAACGATTAATACCCCATGAAAACAAAGTGGAGGCTTTCCTTTTTTATTGTACTTATTACTGTCATTGCTCTTAGCGTCTGGAACTATAAAAACAGGATTTTCGACTGGGATATGCCGGGATATATCGGTTGTTTATATACCTGGAAATATCCGGATGATCCGGATAAAGTCCGTACACTTACCTATACTCAAATCCGGAAAGAAGCACCGGAACTGCAGTATAAAGATATTCTCGGCATTCTGAAACCCGCTGACAAAGCACGTCAGGCTTTTGCCAATAATACCAAGGCATTCAGTGAGCAGTTGCCTTATTTCCAGATCAAAGTCGGATATAATCTTGCTGTTTCAGCATTATATGGGATCGGTCTCACATCTCCAAAATCGGTACTGATGTTAAGCATCATTTCTTATCTTATTTCAGGATTGCTGTTTTTTTACATATTGAAAATTACTTTTCCCGAAAATTATCTTCTGGCAGGAATGATAACGGTTGGTGTTATGATTTTACCACCTATGACCTACATGTCGAGAATCTCAACACCCGATATGTTCATCTTTCAGTTTTTGATGGTCTTTATGATCGGATTGCTTCAGAAATGGAAACCGTGGCTGATGTTTCTGATTTTATTCGCCATTATTTTTATCAGACCGGATTATATTCCACTTACTTTAAGCTATCTGGCTGTTAAGGGTTTATATGAATATTATAAAACAAAAAAGCTGGATTTCAGTTTTGCATTTCAGGGTTTTATTCTTTTGGTTCTTTATATGGTTATCATTAAAGTCTGTCATTATCCGGGATGGAAACATCTTTTTTACGATACCTTTATTTACAGGCGCCATTTTATATCCGGACCGCCGCCTGATTTCAGTATAAAAGAATATTTTGAAATTTTTTTCCAGAAAATTATCTATTTTAAAAAAGTAACACTCACATCCGTGGTATTGGTAGGATTGACATTCTTGTGCTCAAAAGATCCGTGGATAAGAATTTGTTCTTTGCTGATTTTCGCCAATATTTATGTTAAGTTCATATTTTTCCCGCATTCATCAGGGCTGAGATTCTTCTTCGGGTTTATCATGATGCTTTTTGTGGTATTTCTTTGGGCGGCAGGCAAAAGATACAATGATTCCAGACTCAGGAAAATTCCGTAATTTTATGCTTTAAATTTATCAGGAATGAAGATTGAAGAATCAAACATAGTAGAAACCAACGATTACAGGGTTATCATATATCCGGCATCCAGGCCGCTGGAGACAAAAGAAGCAAAAGCAATTACGGAAAAGCTTTTTGACTTCCTGGCAAGCTGGGCAGCTCATGGAAAACCGCTTTCGTCATCTTTTAAGATTGAGAAAAATCAGTTCATCATTATTTGTGTGGACGAAGAGAAAGAAATGGCTTCCGGATGCAGTATTGATGCGTTGGGCAAAGTAATGAGAGAAATTGATGGGGAATACCAGCTTGGCTTGTTCGACAGAATGAAAGCCTGTTTTATTGAAAACGGTGAAGTAAAAACGCTTAAGCTTATCGACTTTAAAAGTAAAGTAAGAAGCGGTGAAATTTCCCGGGACATTCAGGTATTTGATTTTTCAAAGAATACCTATCTGGAATTTATAGGAAATTTTCTTTTACCGTTTGAAAGGAGCTGGGCTGCTTCCATCAAATAATTAACAGATATGAATAAAAATAAAAGTGGAGCAGTCCACTTTTTTTGCTTTAAGTATATTTGCAACGTTTTGATCCTGAAATTCTGAAAAAGATGCCTAAAATCCTGTTTTTAACAACTGCCCACCGATATGATGATGACCGGATTTTCTATCATCAGGCAAAAGCCTTACGGGATCAGGGCCATCAGGTTAAAATATGCAGCCTTTCCGCAGAGTTTCAAGGGAGTGCTGAAGGAATTCAGATTGAATCCTTTTCCTTTTTAGATAAAAATACAGAAGAAAAAAAAGCGGTTTTCCAAAAGATTATTGATGAATTTCAGCCGGACTGTATCATCTGTTCCGAGCCGTTAGCCATTATTTCTACACGGAAGATCAGGAAAAGCAAAAAGGTAAGTGTTATTTATGATATTACAGAGTGGTATCCCTCGATGCGGATGGTAGAAAATTTTTCCTTTCCGTTAAATATTATTCATGCTTTTAAATTTTTTCTGATTCAACTGTATGCGGGCTTCATCAGCACACATTATATTTTCGGCGAAGACACGAAAAAGTTTCCGCTGGCTTACTTTTTCCCATTTAAAAAATCTATTGTCTTACCGTATTATCCGGATGATATTTATATCTATCAAAACCATAAAAAACCGGAGAAAAATAAAATCACCTTATGTTACACAGGTCAGTTTTCTGAAGAAAAAGGAATCGGTAATTTTTTTGCCGCTGTTGACAGGGTAAGGAAGAAAAGGCCTGAGCTTGAGGTATGCATTCTTTTCATCGGAGGAACCAGAAAAGAAAAAGACGGGAAATATTTCGCCGAATTGGTTTCTAAGTACCGGTTCGAAAATATGACCATCGGAAAATCTGCCTCGTTTGAAACTTTTACGGAAGCCTATGCTGATGCCGATATCTGTTTTGATTTAAGAGCATTGAATTTTGAAAACCACCACTGCCTGCCCATTAAAATATTTTATTATGCAGCTTCCGGAAAGCCTGTAATTTATACAGATCTGAAAGCGATAAGGCAGCATATGAATGTGTCAGAATTCGGATACCTTGTTGATCCTGAAGATGCTGAAACCATTGCTGATCTGGTTCTGACTTATGTGGACAATCCTGATCTGTATGCACTTCATGCGCAGAATGCCAGAACGGAATATGAGAAAGAGTATAACTGGAATGTTATTAAAGAATCATTTATAAACTTTGTCGGAAATTCAATAACTCGAAGATGAAGCAAAAAACGATTCTCAAAACGCTTGTTTCCCGGTTTTTAATTTTAATATTAAATTTCGGGCTGGTCATTTACTCTACCAATATGTGGGGGAGTGAGGGGAAAGGCGTCATTTCAATCGTTATTGCAGACCTTACCATCATCAGTTTCTTCGCCAATATTTTTGTAGGAAGCAGCATGAGTTACTTTGCTTCAAAATACAGAATTGAGGAAATCTTGCCGTTCGCTTATCTGTGGTCAGTTGCTATCGGAATTTCAGTGCCTTTAATTTTCAGCTTTAATCATGCTTCGGAATATTCCGGTTACCTGATGGCACTTTCCGTTTTATCTTCACTTCTCGCCGCCAATGTTAATTTATTTGTCGGGCAGCAGAATATGAAAATGTTCAATCTCTATACGGTTTTACAGCAGGTAATACACATTATATTTATTGTTATCATCGTTTACGCTGTTAAGATTACGTCTGTTGATGCATATTTCATGGCACAGATCAGCTGTTTCGGGGTTTTATTCCTTATGAGTACTTTCCAGGTTCTTAAGTATTGCAATTTGAAGCAGATTGTATTTTCCAAAAAAACAGCCGGCCAATTATTTGACTACGGCTGGAAAATTCAACTGAGTACTTTTCTGCAGTTTTTGAATAACAGACTGTCCTTTTATTTCCTGGAATATTTCAGGGGAATTGTAAATGTCGGTATTTTTTCCATAGGTGTTGCCTTTTCCGAAGCGATCTGGACGGTAAGCCGAAGCCTTTCCGTTGTGCTGTATGCAGATATTCTAAATAATAAAAATTCTAATGAAGCTATTGAAAAAACCAAGGTTTCGTTACGGGTAAGCTTTTTAGTTACTCTGCTGTTCATCGCGATTATGTTAATGATTCCTGCGAGGTTGTATTCCCTTGTTTTCGGGAAGGATTTCAGCCAGACCAAAGAAATTGTCCTGTATCTTTCTCCCGGAATTTTAGCCATTGCCGTGAGTAATATTATCGGGTATTATTTTGCCGGAATCAATAAGCTGAGGATTTTAAATGTAAAATCTGTGATCGGACTTATATTCACGGTTATTTCTTCAGTTTTTGTCATTCCGAAATGGGGAATCAAGGGAGCATGTATAATCACTTCTGTTTCATATTGTCTTTCCTCTGCTTTACTGTTCTGGAGGTTTTACCAGATAACAGAATTCCATCTTCATGATTTTATTCTCTCCAGAGCTGAAACGAATCTTTTGCTGAAAAAGTTTTTGAAAAAATAGTTTAAATACGGTACCGCCCTGAAAGCAAATAATCCTAAAGCTCATATAAATCAGCAATAAAATTAAAATAAGTTTTTATCTTTGTATGAAATGAGAAATATTATTTTTGGATTTCTGGTAATTTTCTATGCATTCCTGAGCTGCAAGACAGACGATGATGACGTGCAGAGAATTGATCAGATTTTAAATATTTATATGAAAAACGGAGCCGGGCGGGACCTTCTTAACAATAAGGCAGGTGCCACCTATTTTACGTATTCCATGAATGATGTGAATGGAGTGGCAGATCTTGCTCCGGTCAGCACTTCGCTCAGGGCAACGGCAGATTCTACACTTTTTATAGAATACATTGCAGGCGCCAGAAGGATAGGGCTGGATACCCTTGATCCTGATAATAAAACGTATCATTCAGTCATTACGGTTTCACTGATTAAAAGGCTCAATAATACCATTCTGGATACCATCAATGATAAACTTGAAGTACAGTACCGTATGACACCCAACGTTTTCGAAGTCTCGAAGGTCTATTACAATGATACGCTGAGATTTACTAAGCAGGACGGTGCGCCGAACGTAGTGACGATCGTAAAATAATTTTATACATTTGCAAAAAGGTTGGCATTTCCATGCACAACATTCTAATCACTAACATCTAAATAAAATGTTACAAGTCAATTTTTTGCGCGACAACAAAGAGCGCGTTTTAGAAGGTCTTAAAAAAAGACAGTTCAGGAATCTTGAGTTGGTAGATGAGGCTATTGCTACTGACGATGACAGAAAAAAAAATCAGTTTGAACTGGATTCCCAGCTTTCTGAAAGCAATAAAATTTCCAAGGAAATCGGGCTTTTGATGAAAGAAGGGAAAAAAGAAGAAGCTGAAGCCGCAAAATCTAAAACAGCACAGCTTAAAGAGTCGACATCACAATTGAAATCTCAGTTGGATGTAAGAGAAAAAGATTTGCTCAATATTTTATACCAGCTCCCGAATGTTCCGTACGAACTGGTAAAAAGCGGAGCTTCTGCAGAAGACAATGAGATTATTTATCAGTCTCATGACGTAGAAGGTCTTGGAGAAGGTGCAATCCCTCACTGGGAACTGGCAAAAAAATACAACCTGATCGATTTTGAATTAGGTGTAAAAATTGCGGGTGCAGGTTTCCCGGTTTATCTTGGAAAAGGAGCAAGGCTGCAGAGAGCTTTGGTTCAGTATTTTTTAGATAAAAATGTGGAGAAAGGGTATATGGAAGTAAACCCGCCTCACGTTGTGAATGAAGCATCCGGTTACGGAACGGGGCAATTGCCTGATAAAGAAGGGCAGATGTATTTCATTAATGAAGATAACTTATATTTAATTCCTACAGCCGAAGTTCCGGTAACCAATTTATACCGTGATGTTTTACTTGAAGAAAAGGATCTTCCGATTAAAAATACGGCTTTTTCACAATGTTACAGAAGGGAAGCGGGAAGCTATGGCGCTCATGTAAGAGGCCTGAACCGTCTTCATCAGTTTGAGAAAGTAGAAATTGTAAGAATTGAAAAGCCTGAAAATTCTTATGCTGTCCTGGAAGAAATGGTAGAGCATATTAAAGAGATATTAACTGATCTGGAGCTTCCTTACAGGGTATTGAGGCTTTGTGGAGGAGATACCGGTTTTGCTTCTGCAATGACCTATGATTTCGAAGTGTGGAGTGCAGCCCAGGAAATGTGGCTGGAAGTAAGTTCTGTTTCTAATTTTGAAACGTTCCAGGCCAACAGATTAAAATGCCGTTATAAAACAGGAGGGAAATCCCAGCTGGTTCATACGCTGAACGGTTCTGCAATGGCGCTGCCAAGGATCATGGCTGCTCTGCTGGAAAACAACCAGACTGCGGAAGGCATTAAGCTTCCGAAAAAGATTGCTGAGTATGCGAGATTTGATTTGATTAATTAGCAAATTTAAGTTTATACAAATAAAAAGCGGATCAGATTAACTGATCCGTTTTGTTATTATATATCAATTTATCAGTGACAATTAGCATTGTGATCATGCGTACTGTGATCTCCCGGCAGATGGCAGTCGCCCTGGTTGTCTCTTGAAATCGTCATTGCTTCTGCTCTCGGAGAGATATAAGGAATACCCAGTTCAAGGCCCCGTACAATAAACAGCCCTCCCAGGATAATCATGACGACAGGAACTGCTTTTAGCACTTTCACCCTGAACGCCTGATTCATCAGGTTCCCGACTAAAACTACAGCAAACATGAATGGAAGGGTTCCGAAACCGAATAAGGCCATATATAAGGCTCCCTGCCATATTCCTCCGCTTGCTAAGCTTGCTGTTAAAGCCATATAAACCATTCCGCAGGGTAGAAACCCGTTTAACAGCCCGGTGGTAAATCTTGAACGGTAATCCGCTTTTTGAAGCAGCCTTCCTAAATTTGATTTCACTTTAAACAAAAATTTAGAGAAGAAAGGGATTTTTGAAGCAAAATCTTTACCGCCAAAAGAAAATACCGCCATAACAATCAGCAGAATACCTACGGCAATGGTAAGGTATTTCTGGAAACCGGCCATTTCAAAACCTTCACCGATGATTCCCAATACCGCGCCCAAAAGAGAATAAGTAAATATTCTTCCGAACTGGTAAGTGAGATTCTGAAGGTAAAAGTTGGTAGCCTGCTTTTTAGTCAGCCCCATTGATAATGCAATCGGCCCGCACATTCCGACACAGTGGAACCCGGAAGCAAAACCCAATGCAATGGCTGATATAACAAGTGCTATTTCCATATCACATCATAATCCAGCCGGTAGTCTTTTTTATCTTTTGTCCAGCTTAACCTTAACGTATAATTTCCCGGTGTCAAAACCTGTGCAGGAATTAAAAATGATTTGTTCATATCAAGCTGTACAGATTTATGGATGTCAAGGTTCTGATCGTCGGTTCTGTTTAAAACAAATTTTACCGTTGCGTTTGAATTGTCGTAATCTTTCGGGAATGTTATTTTAATCCCGCTTTTATCCTGGCTGTATACCGGTTTTTCCTGTAACTGGTCTGCTCTTCCTTTGGCATCAATTACATCCTGGTATTTCAGTTCTTCTTCGTAATAATTGTCCGTTACCATTTCCGAATTTTTTTGTCCGTTCGGAAATAAAAACAGCATGGACAGTATAAAAATGATGAACGCCAGTAATGCGATTACCATACCGTGTCCCCAATTAAAGTTTTTCATTTTTAAAAATTAAAATTGTAATTTAAATGGCCCTTCAAAATAAGTCTGGTAAGAATCTACCAGGTTCCCTTTCATATCATACACACCAATGGTGATGTTCTGCTTGGAAAGGTTCATTTCACTTTCCGGAAAGCTTATGTTGATGGTTCCTTTGGTCATTTTATCCCTTTCTAAAGTAATTTTGCTTGATCCGCTGTAGATCACTTCCCCGTGTTTCGGTTCTATTACTTTAACGGTAACTATTTTCTTATCGTTGGTTTTATTCAGGAAAGTGTAATTGTAGGTATTGGTAATATTTCCATCCCTTACAAAGAATGTACTTCCTGCAGGTTTAATGAATTTAGCCTCCATTTCACCACGGTTATAAAGAAGGTATCCTAAAAATCCTACCAACATCACAAGAATCAAGGCGAATCCTTTCATCCTTCCGGTGAATTTGAAATCAGTCTTCTTTTCAATCTCGTTTTCGGAGGCATACCGGATCAGTCCTTTCGGAAGGCCTACTTTTTCCATTACTTCATCACAGGCGTCAATACAGGCTGTACAGTTAACACATTCCAGCTGCTGGCCGTCACGGATATCAATTCCTGTAGGACATACAACCACACACTGGTGGCAGTCTATACAGTCTCCTTTTCCTGCTGCTTTCCTGTCTTCACCCTTTCTCCATTTGGCTCTGTTTTCCCCTCTGTTGAAATCGTAGAATACATTAATGGTGTCTTTATCTATTAAAACCCCCTGCAATCTTCCGTATGGGCATACCAGCGTACACACCTGCTCCCTGAACCACGCAAATACAAAATAAAATGCTGAGGTAAAAAGTACCATTACAATAAAATTGGTAGGATGTGCAAAAGGCCCTTCTGATATAATCCTGAATATTTCTTTATACCCGACAATATACATCAGCATAAAGTGGGTAATAACTAATGAAATGATTACGTAAATGCTCCATTTCAAGCCTCGTTTCCATATCTTTTCGCTGTTCCATTCCTGTCTGTCAAGCTTCATCTGCTTGTTTCTGTCTCCTTCAATTGCATATTCTATTTTACGGAAGATCATTTCAAGGAAAATTGTCTGAGGGCAGATCCACCCGCAGAAAATTCTGCCGAAAGCTATTGTAAATACAATAATGAATATTAAAGAAGCAATGGCGCCCAACGTGAGGATGAAAAAATCCTGCGGATAAAAAGGCTGCCCGAAGATGAAAAACTCACGGTCAATCACGTTAAATAAAAAAAACGGATTGCCGTTGATGGTGATAAACGGAACGGTAAAATAAAAGAGCAGTAAGCCTGCACTTACCAGATATCTGTAATTGGTATATTTTCCTTTAGGTTTTCTGGGATATACCCATTTCCTTTTACCGGACTGGTCCATAGTTCCGATAGAATCTCTGTAAGTTTCAGGGTCTACAACCTGCCCCTGTCCGCCGCGTACTTCTATTTCTTCTATGTCTGACATGTTTGTAATATTTTTAAAAAAGAAAAAACATAATTCGTTACTATTTTTTCATCTAATAACAAATTATGTTTTTTTCATATGTTTAATTTTTAATTAAAATTATTCCTTTTCCCAATGCGCCTCGGTACCCTGAGGAGCTGCTCCGCCTTTATCCTGCGTTACCGGAGGTAATTCCTGGTTGATGTGGTATACGTATGCTGCAATCTTTTCAATTTCAGCACCCGATACTTCACCGTTTTTACCAAAAGCCCTCATTGCAGGGTTGGTTGGAGATCCATTCCAGTCCATGTGGAAAACCGTTTTAAATAAAGTTTTCTCAGGCTGGTTGATCCAGTAGTTATCAGTAAGGTTTGGCCCGATACCTCCACTACCGTCTTCTTTGTGACATGATGCACAGTTTGTTTTAAATAATTCTTTACCGTCTGTAATATTATCAGCTGAATATTTAGCTGTCTCAATGGTTACAGGTGGCTGGGTCTTATTATAAATATCAATGGCTGCAATCTGTTCCTTGTATTCTTGCTCGTACTCGTTGATCGGGTGGGCAAAATCTGTAAAAGAATATGCTGCTACATAAACAATACAAAAAACGGTGCCAAAGTAGAACAATCCAAGCCACCATTTCGGCAACTGGTTATCCAATTCCATAATGCCATCGAAACCGTGGTCAATAAGGATATCTTTTTCTTCGTCTGCTGACTGTTTTTTGAATGCCGCACTGTACAATCTTACCAGATAAGGTACTCTTTTCTCTGCCAGATATGCTGCTTTTTCTTCAGGAGACAGCCTCTTGAACTTATTGTTTTCAATAAGGTCTCCAATGGCACTGTGGATGTAGGCTAAAATACCAGCAATCACTACAGTCCCCCAGAAATACGGCGAGCCCAGGAATTCATAACTCTGTACAAACAGATAATAAAAAACTATTAAAAGTCCAATTATTATTAAAATGTTTACAACAACCGGTGTTCTTTGTTTCATAATAAAAAGTTAATTTTTTAGATTAAAATCATCATCCTCATCATCCTGCAATGGTGCTTCTTCCTCTTCTTTATAATATTTTTTAGGCTTGCTGAAAACATATATAACCAGAGCTACGAAGAACAGCATAAAGAAAATCAGAGCCAAGGTCTGGTAAAAACCAGCGTTATCGGTATTGGATAAGATGTCTTTAAAATTCTGCGGTATCATGATGTGATCCTTTTAATATTAGTTATTACTTGCTGTTTTTATTTCAGTTGTCTTAATATCCGTTCCTAATCTTTGCAGATAGGAGATCAATGCTACAATTTCTTTTTTCTCCAGTTCACCTTTCGGTCTTTTTGCATAAGCCTCTTTCAAGTCTGATGCTTCAGAGAAAATATCCCTTACGATTTTTGTTGCCTGGTTGTCTGCCCATGTATTGGCAGAATCAATTTCAGCTTTGGTATAAGGAACATCGAATGCACTCTTCATCAGCTTCATTTTGTCCACCATTTTAGATCGGTCCAGGTTGGTCGCAATCAGCCAAGGGTAACGAGGCATGATAGAACCTGCAGAGGTAGATCTCGGGTTATACATATGCTTATAGTGCCAAGAACTCGGGTTCTTACCTCCTTCTCTATGTAAATCCGGTCCGGTTCTTTTAGATCCCCAAAGGAACGGTCTGTCATATACAAACTCTCCGGCTTTGGAATACTGTCCGTTTTTACCGTTGAATCTTACAATCTCATCCCTGAACGGTCTTACCATCTGTGAGTGGCATGCGTTACATCCCTCTCTGATATAAAGATCCCTTCCTTCAAGCTCCAGCGGAGAATAAGGCTTCACTGCTGAAATGGTCGGTACACTTTTCTTAAGAGAAAGGGTAGGGATAATTTCGATCATACTTCCGATTGAAATTGCCAGTAAAGAAAGAATACCTAACAATACCGGAGTTCTTTCCAGCCAAAGGTGGGTTCCTTCTCCTTCCTTACGTTTCCCGCTGATGTTTGCCAATGCAGGTGCTTCCGCAGGTACTTCTTTCTGGAATGATCCTTTTCTTACCGTAGCAATCAGGTTAACCACCATTAATAATGCTCCTGAAAGATATAGGAACCCTCCGAAGAACCTCATTTTGAAATAAGGGATAACCGCAGTTACCGTATCCAGCCAGTTTTTCCAAACCAATGTTCCGTCCGGGTTGAACTGCTTCCACATTAACCCCTGTGTAAATCCTGAGATATACATCGGAACGGCGTAGAAAATAATCCCTAACGTTCCCAGCCAGAAATGCCAGTTAGCCAGTTTTACCGAATAAATTTTCGTTCTCCATAAGATCGGGATCAGGTAGTAAATAACACCGAATGCCATGAAACCATTCCATCCCAGTGCACCTAAATGTACGTGTCCGATTACCCAGTCTGTAAAGTGTCCGATTTTGTTAATATTTTTAGTCGCTAAAAGCGGACCTTCAAATGTTGCCATTCCGTAGCAGGTAACTGCTACTACAAAGAACTTCAGGATCGGGTTTTCCCTAACCTTATCCCACGCTCCTCTCAAGGTAAGAAGACCGTTAAGCATACCTCCCCATGACGGAGCAATAAGCATGATGGAGAAACCTGTTCCCACTGCCTGAGCCCATGCCGGTAAAGCTGTATACTGAAGGTGGTGAGGTCCCGCCCAGATGTATACGAAAATTAACGACCAGAAGTGGATAATGGACAGTTTATATGAGAATACCGGTCTGTCTGCCGCTTTCGGTAAGAAATAATACATCAGACCAAGAACCGGAGTCGTCAGTACGAATGCTACCGCATTGTGTCCGTACCACCACTGTACAATTGCATCTTTTACCCCTGCATATGCTGAATAAGATTTCCAGCCTGTGAAAGATAAAGGAACTTCCAGATTGTTAAAAATGTGAAGCATCGCTACCGCAATCCATGTCCCGATGTAGAACCAGATGGCTACATATAAGTGTCTTACCCTTCTTTTTGCAATCGTCAGGAACATATTCGCTCCGAAAATTACCCATGAGAATGTAATTAAAATGTCAATCGGCCATTCGTGCTCTGCATATTCTTTGGAAGTATTGATTCCCATAAAGAATGTAATGTAGGTCACGATGATCATAATCTGCCAGGTCCAGAAATGGATCCATGACAGGGTATCACTGTACATTCTTGTTTTCAACAAACGCTGTAAAGAGTAATATACCCCAACATATACAACGTTCATTACGAATGCAAAAATTACAGTAGTCGTGTGCAGCATCCTGATTCTTCCAAACCCGAATGCACCATGTGTGTTTATTAAGCCCTGAATACTGCCACCCATACTGGTAATGGTAGTATCATCCGTTCCGAACAAAAATTCCGGAAGTTCAGGGTAGAAAAGCATTAATGCAGCCGTAAGCCCAAACAAAAACCCTATGATCCCGAAAACTACGGTCGCATAAAGGAATGCCCGGACAATACTGTTGTCATAACTAAACTTCTGTGTTTCCATATCAACTATTCACTTTTTTCTTCAATTTTTATTATTTTCTCCTGTTTCATCTTTGTTTCCATTGTCATTAGTTTCGTCTTTTTCCTTGATTTCATCGGAGTCAAAGAGAATTCTTACAGCGGGAGATTCATCATCCTCGAACTGTCCTTTCCTGGCGTATATGATAAACACCACCAGAAAAACTGCAGCCAAAGAAACACTGCAAAGGATCATTAAATAAAGAATATCCATTAGACAACAAAATTAACCTATTTTCGGGTCTCAAATTTAATGAAAAATAATGACTTTCATCACGAAATACGGTTTTCAGCTAATTTAAAATCAGTCTAAATAAGCGGGTTTAAGCCCGGTTTCTAAAATATTTTCTTCCGAGGATCCAGGTGGAAAAAGTAGTAAATGAAACAACTGTGATTGAACTTGCCGGCATGATCAATGCTGCGAAAAGCGGATGCATATGTCCTGTTACTGCATAACTTAAACCGACAATATTATAAAGAAAACTGATTATAAATGTCATTTTCACAATTTTAATGGAGCCCTTGCAGACGTTTAAATATCTGTCCAGGGTGACCACTTTTTCACCGTTCATAATAACGTCTGAAGAAGGGGTAAAACTGTTGCTGTCATCTGCAATCGCAATTCCTACGTTGCTCTGTTTCAAAGCTCCCGCATCATTCAGTCCGTCCCCGATCATCGCTACCCTCAGGTTTTGGCTCTGAAGATCCTGAATGTAATTCAATTTGTCTTCAGGGTTCTGATTAAAGGCCATCGCCTTGTAATTCGGGATCAGTTCTTTCAGCTGGTGCTCTTCAGAAGAATTGTCCCCGCTTAAGATAAACACCTGATAACTGCTGAGCTTTTTAAATAGATTCTTCAGGTTTTCCCGGTATTCATTCTTAAAGATGAACCTGCCTAAAAATTCACCGTTCCTGCTGATGTACACTGCTGTTTCAAGATTCCTGGATTTCTGGCCGTTATATGCTGCAGAACCGATTTTATATACATTTCCTCTTACGCTTGCTTCGTAGCCTTTTCCTGAAATCTCCTGAAAATTCTCAACGGGAAAGTATTCATCCGTCACTTCAATAAATTCATACAGCGATTTGGAAAGCGGGTGGTTTGAGTTTTTTAATAGCGTTTTAATATTCAGTAAGTCAAACTCTTTGATCTCAGTGCCGTCATACTTTATATTTGATTTTTTCCTATGGGTAATGGTTCCCGTTTTGTCAAATACAATCGTGTCAAGCTTGGCAATTTTTTCAATGGTAAGGGTGTCTTTTACATAAAATTTATTCCGTCCCAGAATTCTCATGATATGCCCGAAAGTGAACGGAGCAGATAAAGCAAGCGCACACGGACAGGCGATAATCAGAATGGCGGATATTACCTGGAACATCGTATTTAAATCAATAAAATACCAGTAAATCCCGGAAATTAAAGCGATTCCCAAAATAATGAACGTGAAATATTTACTTACATTATTCGTCAGCGTATCCAGTCCGGTTTCGTGTTTCTTAAAAGCTTCTTTATTCCAGAGCTGGGTTAAATAACTCTGGTCTACATTTTTTATCACTTCCAGTTCCAGGGAAGAACCGATCTGTTTCCCTCCTGCGAAGATTTTATCTCCCGGCTGTTTACCGATGGTTGCACTTTCTCCCGTAATAAAACTGTTGTCGATATTTCCCTCACCGTTAATCAAAATCGCATCAACGGGGATAATCTCCTGGTTTCTCACCATGATCCGGTCCCCGATTTTAATTTCTGACAGCAGGATATTGTCCTGTTTCCCGTCAAAATCAACCTTGGTTACCGCAATCGGGTAGAAGGATTTGTAATCCCTGTCGTATGATAAGGCATTGTAGGTTCTTTTCTGGAAGATCTTTCCTAACAGCATGAAGAACAGGAGTCCGCATAAAGTATCAAAATACCCGGGACCGTAATCAGTAGCCACTTCATATAAACTACGCCCGAAAAGCACAATGATTCCCAGTACAATCGGTACGTCAATATTAACGATTCTGTTTTTTAAGCCGTACCATGCAGATTTATAATAATCTGACGCAGAATACACCACAACAGGAATGGCCAGCATACACATCAAAGCCCGGAAAAGACCTTTGTAATGATCCATCCAGTAATCTTCGCCCCCGATATATTCTGGGAAAGACAGGAACATTCCGTTACCGAAAGCAAAAGCAGCAATGGCAAACTTAATCAGCAGGGATTTGTCCAGATGTTCTACATTTTTATCAGCTGTTTCAAGACTGATCACAGGCCTGTAGCCCAGATTCGTTAAAAAATTAGCTAATTCGCTTAATTTTAAATCATTATGATTGAAAGAGATCTGTAAGGTCTTTCTGGTGAAATTAACCTGGGAATACTTGATGTTTTTATTTAATGTGTGAAGACTTTCCAGTAACCAGATGCATGAAGAACAGTGGATTACAGGGATCTTGAATGTAACCAGGCTGGTGCCTCCTTCGGAGAAGTCCGTTACCTTCTCAAAAATTTCCGGAGTATCCAGATAATCAAACTGGGTAGAATTGGCATCGCCCGGACGGATTCCGGCTCTTTTATTAAGTTCGTAAAAGTTAGCTAAATTATTGGTATTCAGAATCTCATAGACCGATTTGCAACCGTTGCAGCAGAAAATTCTTTCATCAAATAAAATTCTTTCCTTTTCGATATCTTGACCACAATGAAAACAGTTTTCGCTCACCTTCATAAATTATTGAAGTACAAAATTATAACAAATTTTTTTGTTTATCGAGTTAAAAAGTTCTATTTTTGTGATAAATATCATGTAGAATGTCGCAGGGACAACAGATTGCCATCGAAGATAGGTTCGCCAGGGTTTTTAATGATAAATCATTCAAGGAAAGACTTTCCAACGCTGATTTTGAGAGATATATAAATGCTAAAAAAAGACTGAGTTTCCAGAAACACGATACCATTTTCGAAGACGGTGAAATACCCAAAGGCGTATACTTTTTAGAAAAAGGAGCGGCTAAATTATCAAAGTCGGGGGCTTTTGGTAAAGACCAGATTTTAAGGTTTATCAAGGAAGGCGATATCATCGGCTACCGTTCCCTTCTGTGCGGTGAAAATTTCCAGGCAAAAGCAGAAGCAATGACCGATATTGAAGCTACTTTTTTACCTGCCGATGTTTTTATGTACCTGCTGGAAGTAGACCCGCAGCTTTCTTTTGTGATGCTTCAGAAAATTTCCTATGAATTGGGAGAATCATCCAATACCATTACTTTTCTTGCGCAGAAAACAGTAAGAGAAAGACTGGCGGAAATTTTATTGCTGCTGGAGCAGAAATTAGGCGTTGACCCCGAGGGGTTTATTAAAATTTCTTTAACAAGAGAAGAAATTGCCAATATCATCGGGACGGCTACCGAAAGTGCCATCCGTCTGATCTCTGAATTTAAAGGAGACCAGCTCATTGAAGTAGACGGACGAAATATTAAAATTCTCAACCACGACAAATTAATGAAGCTAGGTCACGTAGTTTTATAAAAATCATACACAAACTTAAGTCGGCTCAGTGCCGACTTTTTAACTTTTAAAAATAGATACCTTATGTCTGTTCATTCTGAAATTAAAAAAGTTACCACTGAAACCTTGCGTAAAATGAAATTCGACAAGGATAAAATAACCATGCTTACGGCTTACGATTATACCACGGCCAAAATGGTGGATGCAGGAGGGATCGATGCTGTTCTGATCGGAGATTCTGCGGCTAATGTCATGGCGGGTTTTGAAACGACCCTGCCTATTACCCTGGACCAGATGATTTACCATGCCCAGAGTGTGGTCCGTGGAACCAACAGGGCACTGGTTGTAGCAGACCTGCCTTTCGGAACATACCAGAGCAATCCTGAAAAAGCACTGGAATCTGCGGTAAGAATGATGAAAGAAGGAGGGGCGCATGCTGTAAAAATTGAAGGAGGAAAGGAGATTTCAAAATCCATTAAAAAAATAATCAATGCCGGAATTCCGGTGATGGGGCATTTAGGTTTAACCCCTCAGTCTATTTATAAATTCGGGACGTATAAAGTAAGGGCTAAAGAAGAAGCCGAAGCCGAAAAATTAATTGCCGATGCACAGCTTCTGGAAGAACTGGGATGCTTTGCCGTGGTTTTGGAGAAAATTCCTGCAGATCTGGCAAAAAAAGTAACGGAAGCCATTACGATTCCTACCATCGGGATCGGGGCAGGTGCTGATTGTGACGGACAGGTTCTCGTATATCATGACATGGTAGGAATGAACCAGGGTTTTAGCCCGAAATTCCTGAGAAGATACCTCGATCTTTATACAGAAATCACAGGTGCAGTTGCCCAATATGTGAAAGATGTGAAAGATGTGACTTTCCCGAATGAAAAAGAAAGCTATTAACTTATGAAAAACCAACAGTCTATCCAGGGGATTTTATCCATTGTTGCCCTGCTTTGTCTTGCGGCAGGATGGTTTAATCTTTTTTCCCCGGAAATTAATAATCTGCTTTCCCGGAGGGTATTTTATGTATTAATTGGTATCAGCTTTTTTTTACAGGCGCCTTTTCTGACCAACAGAAACTTAATGTATGCCATGTACGGCGCGGCAGGCTTATGCATCATCGGTGCATTTTTACCCTTAGAATGGAAAATTTCAGGAATCAAGACACTCGGTCTTCTGGCGGGGATTATCATATCATTTACCAACAGGCCCGGTTATCGTCAGTAGTATATGGAGGAACAGATTATATATGAAGATAATCACCTTCTGGTGATCAATAAAAAAGTCGGGCAGCTTGTACAGGGCGATAAAACCGGTGATGAATCTCTGCTGGACACCATTAAGAATTTTATAAAAAAAAGGGATGACAAGCCGGGAAATGTGTTTCTCGGCCTGGTTCACCGGATTGACAGGCCTACGTCAGGCCTTGTGATTTATGCCAAGACATCCAAAGCACTGTCGCGTCTGACGCAGATGGTAAAAAACCGCGAGATTAAGAAAACATACTGGGCGGTTGTAGCAAAAGAGATGATTCCGCAAAGCCAGAGGCTGGTTCATTATTTACAGAAAAACGAAAAAAATAACAAAGCCATTGTTTTCACAAAAGTAACGGATGGCGCAAAAGAAGCCATTCTTACCTATAATGTGATCAAGAGTTTAGACAATTATCTTTTGCTGGAAATTGACCTGGAGACCGGCAGACATCACCAGATCCGGGCACAGCTGTCTAAAACAGGAGTTCCCATTAAAGGGGATTTAAAATATGGAGCACCCCGCTCCAATCCGGACGGCGGAATTAACCTTCATGCCAGAAAACTGGAGTTTATTCATCCGGTTACAAAAGAAAATATTGAAATTACAGCTCCCGTTCCGCAGAATGATGCAATCTGGAGGGCTTGCGGAGAGTAATTTAATAAGTAAAGAAATTAGAAGATGGAAGTCAGGAGTTATATCCGGCTTCCATTTTTTATTTAGCTTATTTTATTAACCTTAGACAATGTTATTTCACGGTTTCAAAACCTCCAGCCTCCTTCATCCGGCTTCCATCTGATTCAAAAATTTTGCCTGTTTCAAAAAAATAACTAACTTCGTTCAAACTTTAGGGGTGTCTGTGAAGAGCAGACTGAGATTTTACCCTTTGAACCTGATCTGGATTATACCAGCGTAGGGAAAAGTGAAATGACTTTGCTGTACATTCTACTGTACAATGGCGGGCATTCCTAAAGTATATCTAAAAATTTAGGAATGGAGCTCACAATCAACCACAACCAAAAAAAATTTGATGTACTTCCCGAAAACCTGGAAGCATTAATCGCTATGGAAATCCCCGAAAAGAAAAAAGGGATTGCCGTGGCACTCAACAACCGCATAATTCCGCAGTCATCCTGGCCGAAAACCATTCTCAGCAACAAAGATTCCATTTTAATCATCACCGCTACCCAAGGCGGATAAAAAAATATTTTATGGCTCATAACATCACACATTCGCCGTTTCCGAACTCAAAAAAAATCTATGTTGAAGGGAAGATCCATCCCATTCAGGTAGCGATGCGGGAAATACATTTAAGTCCGACCAGACTTACCAACGGAACTTTAGAAGAGAATCTTCCCGTTACGGTTTACGATACTTCCGGACCTTACACCGATGAAAATTCAGAAATTGATATTGAAAAAGGCCTTCCGAGAATCAGGGAACAATGGATTCTGGACAGGAACGATGTAGAAGTTTTAGACGGCATCACGTCTGGTTATGGGAAAGCCCGTCTCGCTGATCCAAAACTGGATGAACTGCGGTTTTCCTACAATCACAAACCCAAGGTTGCCAAAGCCGGAAAAGAAATCACCCAGCTGTATTATGCCAGACAGGGTATCATCACGCCTGAAATGGAATATATTGCCATCCGGGAAAATCAAAGGATCGAACAGTTGGATTCTGTTTCAAAAGACATGGCTGCCCAGCATCCGGGAAACAGTTTTGGAGCCAGAACACCTAAAAATAAAATCACGCCTGAATTTGTACGGGATGAAATTGCAGCGGGAAGAGCAATTATTCCTAACAATATCAATCATCCGGAAAGCGAACCGATGATTATCGGCCGGAACTTTTTGGTGAAGATCAATGCCAATATCGGAAACAGTGCCGTTTCATCAGGCATTGAGGAAGAAGTGGAGAAAGCCGTCTGGGCATGCCGTTGGGGAGCGGATACGATTATGGATCTTTCAACCGGAAAAAATATCCATGAAACCAGAGAATGGATCATCAGAAACAGCCCGGTTCCCATCGGTACCGTCCCGATTTACCAGGCACTGGAAAAAGTAAAAGGCGTTGCAGAAGACCTCACCTGGGAAATCTTTAAAGATACGCTGATTGAACAGGCAGAACAGGGTGTTTCTTATTTCACCATTCATGCCGGAGTTTTGTTAAGGTATATTCACCTGACCGCAAAACGCGTGACGGGAATTGTTTCCAGAGGCGGCTCAATCATGGCCAAGTGGTGCCTTTTCCATCATAAAGAAAACTTTCTCTACACGCACTTCGAGGAAATCTGTGAGATCATGAAAAAATATGATGTTGCTTTTTCTCTGGGAGACGGCCTCCGTCCGGGATCAATTGCCGATGCCAATGATGAAGCTCAGTTTGCCGAACTGGAAACTCTTGGAGAGCTCACAAAAATAGCCTGGAAACACAATATCCAGGTGATGGTTGAGGGCCCCGGCCACGTCCCGATGCACATGATTAAAGAAAATATGGAGAAGCAGCTGGAGGTTTGTGATGAAGCCCCTTTTTATACATTAGGCCCTTTAACAACCGATATTGCACCGGGTTACGATCACATTACTTCGGGAATCGGGGCGGCGATGATCGGCTGGTTCGGCTGTGCGATGCTGTGTTACGTAACCCCGAAGGAACATTTGGGACTTCCGAATAAAGAAGATGTAAAAGTAGGGGTGATTACCTATAAGCTGGCTGCTCATGCTGCGAACCTGGCAAAAGGTCATCCCGGAGCGCAGTATAGAGACAATGCTTTAAGTAAAGCCAGATTTGAGTTCAGATGGGAAGACCAGTTCAATCTTTCACTGGATCCTGAAACCGCAAGGTCTTATCATGATGAGACGCTTCCGGCAGACGGAGCTAAGATTGCGCATTTCTGCTCAATGTGCGGACCGAAATTCTGTTCGATGAAAATTACCCAGGAAATCCGTGAGTCTGCGGAAAAAGGGATGTATGATAAATCTCAGGAATTCATCGAAAAAGGGAAAGAAATTTATATATGATCATTGTTATCACGCCTGAAAAAAATATAAATAACGAAACTGAAGTCATTAATGGATTGTTTCAGGAAGGGCTGGATCTGCTTCATCTCAGGAAACCATTCATGTCACGGGATGAAATGGCAGATTTTATCCGGAACATAGATCCGGAATTCCGTCACCGGTTGGTTTTGTGCAGCCATTATGAACTGGCAGAACAATTTGAGATTTCAAGACTCCATTTCAGGGAGACTGACTGGAAGAATAATCGGCAGGCCTCTTTTGCAAGCAAAGTTATTTCGACATCTGTTCATGATATGGAAACTTTTAATGAATTGGATAAAAGTTGGACATATGCATTTATCAGTCCGGTATTCCCGAGTATCTCCAAAAAAGGATACGGCGAGCAGTCAGCGGTTTTACATGAGATTAAAAAACGAAGCAATCCGCATGTAAGGCTGATTGCCTTGGGAGGAATCGACCAGTATAATATTCAGGATATTTTTAAAAGCGGGGCAGACGGAGCCGCTTTGTTGGGAGCCATCTGGGAAAATCAGGAGCCTTTACAGGCTTTCAGAGCATGTATGCATGCGGTCCGGCAAAACGGAAAATAATAATCAACTCTGCTTATAAAGAGTTCATTTAAGATAAATAATGGAAAAAATACAATACATATCACAGGGCGTGACAAGGGAAGAGCAGGAGCTCAACATTCAGAAAGCCCTTGATCACGGCATAAAATGGGTACAGGTGCGCTGGAAAAATGCGTCTGAAAATGAATTTATCCGCCTCTGTGAAATTTCAAAAAAGCTTTGCTCGTCTTATGAAGCGGCCTGTATCATCAATGATCATGTTCAAGCGGCAAAAGATGTAGATGCAGACGGGGTTCACTTAGGTTTACAGGATGAGTCTATAGAAATGGCAAGGCATATATTGGGCAAAAATAAAATAATCGGGGGTACGGCCAATACATTTTCAGATGTCCTCCGGAGAATGAATGAATCCTGTGATTATATCGGTTTAGGGCCATTGAGATTTACCCCAACCAAAGAACAACTGAGCCCGGTTTTAGGATTTAAAGGCTATCAGAAAATTATGGAGGACCTACATTCCGGATTATTGGAGATTCCCAAAATATTTGCCATCGGCGGAGTGGTTTTGGGGGATGTAGAACTCCTGCAGCAGATCGGGATTTATGGTGTTGCCGTTTCAGGGCAGATCACCAGGCAGCCTTCCGTTATCAAAAAATTTAAAACAGCAGTACAATGAATAATCAGACACTAACCATCGCAGACAGAATATTTGAATCAAGACTCTTTTTAGGAACGGGAAAATTCGGTAACCTTTCGGAAATGACTAATGCCATCATCGCTTCAGGAAGTGAAATGGTTACCATGGCATTAAAACGCATTGATTCCCAATCTTCAGATGATGATCTACTGGGTGCATTAAGACCGGCGAAAACCCACCTTTTACCCAATACTTCAGGAGCACGAACGGCTAAAGAAGCAGTTCTTGCAGCACAGTTGGCAAGGGAAGCCCTTGAAACCAATTGGGTAAAGCTGGAAATCCATCCGGATCCGAAATATCTGCTGCCTGATCCTATTGAAACACTATACGCAACCGAAGAACTGGCAAAATTAGGGTTTATCGTAATGCCTTATATTCATGCCGATCCTGTATTGTGTAAACGACTGGAAGATGTGGGAACGGCAGTAGTGATGCCTTTGGGAGCACCAATCGGGACAAACAAAGGGTTGAGAACTCTGGATTTTTTAGAAATCATTATTGCTCAAAGTAAAGTTCCTGTAGTAGTGGACGCCGGTATCGGGGCACCTTCCGATGCTGCAAAAGCAATGGAAATGGGAGCTGATGCTGTCCTGGTGAACACCGCGATTGCAGTTGCAAGGAATCCTGTGAATATGGCATTGGCTTTTAAAGAAGGGGTAATTGCCGGCAGAAGGGCTTTTGAATCCGGTCTGGGAGCAATTGCAGAACATGCAGAAGCATCAAGCCCGCTGACGTCTTTCTTATTTGATTAAACTTATTTTTATGAAGACATTTAAAGATTTTTTTGAAAAATATGAATGGGATGAGATAAAGGCGAAACTGGAAGAAGTGACGTTATCTGATGTAGAAAACAGTCTTCAGAAAAAGAATAAAACAACAGAAGATTTTCTGAACCTGATTTCCCCTGTGGCTTCGCAAAAGCTGGAAGTGATGGCAAAAATGACGCAGCAGCTCACGCAAAAGCGATTCGGGAAAACCATCCAACTGTATGCGCCGCTGTATTTGAGTAATGAATGCCAGAATATCTGTACATACTGCGGTTTCAGTCTGGATAATTCCATTAAAAGAAAAACGCTCTCTGATACGGAATTAATGATTGAAGCAACCGTTTTGAAATCGATGGGCGTGAATCATGTGTTGCTGGTAAGCGGTGAAGCGAATAAAACCGTTGGAATTGATTACTTTCTGAATGCTGTCCGTCTGTTGAAGCCACATTTTGCCAATATATCAATTGAAGTTCAGCCTTTGTCAGAAGAAGAATATCAACAGCTTCACGATGCAGGTGTAAATGCTGTTTTGGTGTATCAGGAAACCTATCATCAGGAAGTATATAAAGAATACCACCCGAAAGGAAAAAAATCGAATTTCAATTTCCGTCTGGAAACACCCGACAGAATTGGAAAAGCGGGAATTCATAAAATGGGACTGGGGGTTCTGCTGGGCCTGGAAGACTGGCGGGTCGACAGTTTTTTTAATGTACTCCACATTGATTATCTTCAAAAAACGTATTGGAAAAGTAAGTTTTCTGTTTCGTTTCCGAGGCTCCGGCCTGCAGAAGGAATTATTGAACCTAATTTTATAATGTTAGACAGCGATTTATTACAATTAATCTGCGCATACCGGATCTGGAATGAGGACTTGGAAATTTCCATTTCCACAAGAGAAAGTGAGAAGTTCAGAGATCATATCATTTCACTGGGAGCAACAGCAATGAGCGCGGCCTCCAAAACCAATCCCGGCGGATATGCGGTTGATTCGGAATCCCTGGAACAGTTTGAAACCAGTGATGAAAGAAGCATGGCAGAAATTAAAGACATCATCCGGAAAGCCGGTTATGATCCGGTGATGAAAGACTGGGATGCTGTGTATAGCGGGATGTAAATTAAAATCATTAAAGAACTCAGCAGATTCACTTAAGGTTTAAAGAATTAAATCTTAATGTTTCAATATAAAACATGAAAGGAGAAGATATTTTTGAACGGTACAGCCGGCAGATTTTCATTGAAGAAATCGGGTTGGAAGGCCAGCGGAAAATTATGGAATCCAAAGTTCTGATTATCGGGGCCGGGGGATTGGGAAGCCCTGTCATTCAATACCTGGCAGCAGCAGGAACCGGGACTTTGGGCGTGGCGGATTTTGATGAGGTGGAACTGCATAATTTAAACCGGCAGGTTATTCATAACGAAAATTCAGTTGGAACATCAAAGGTGAAAAGTGCAGAAGGTTTTGTGAAGGATCTTAACCATCAGATTAACTTCATTGGAATCGAACAGAAAATTACCGCTGAAAATGCTGAAGAAATCCTTTCCCGGTTTGATATTATTGTTGATGGCTCTGATAATTTTTCAACGAGATACCTGGTTAACGATACCTGTGTGAAGCTCGGGAAACCCTTGGTTTACGGAAGTATTTTAGGATTCTCAGGGCAGGTTGCGGTTTTTAACTGTAACGGGAGTAAAAATCTGAGAGATATCTTTCCGGAGCCGCCTTTTGAAGAAAACCTTCCGGATTGTGACCGTTTGGGTGTTTTAGGGGCTTTACCCGGAATTGCAGGAAGCATGATGGCCGGTCTGGCACTGAAGATAATGACGGATTTGCCTTTACCGTTAAATCAGATGACTTTAATGGATACTTTAGAATGGAGATTTCAGACTGTTGAATTCTAGTTTTTGCCGTATACTGATGATTTTGAATTTTGTGGTATTCAACAGGGGTTTTGTTTATTTTAGTTAAATAATAGAGCTTATTGTTTAAGAATTACCATTTTTATTTGATTATGTTTATTTAAAATGTATATTTAAGATAAATAATAATCCATCAGTCTATGAAAAAAATTTACTCATTTCTTTCTCATCATTGGGACGGAAAAAAAATCATCCGGCGTACTGCCGCTGCTTTTATCCTGTCATTGGGAATCCACAACGTGGCAGATGCACAGGTAAGCACGTACAGTTTTGCACAGTCTTCAGGAAGTTTTAATGCTGTTGCCGGAACGGTGCTGGATACCGCAACCGGAAATACCTCTACCACCAACCTCAACAGTAATGTCTATCCGGTTACACTGCCATTCAGTTTTGTATTCAATGGCGTATCGTACAGCACGGTCAATGTGTCAACCAATGGTTTTATCACCTTCGGGTCCACTGCTCCCACCACCACAAATACGTCCCCGATTTCCGGTACTGCAGCTTATGAAGGAGCTGTAGCAGCTTTCGGACGGGACCTCAGCAGCATGTATGATATCAGCGGGACTACCGGCAATATAAGCTGGGAAACCGTAGGCACTGCCCCGAACCGTGAATTTGTTGTCCAGTGGAAGAATTTCCGCCCGAACAGCACTACTTCGGCAACGGCAGCGTATGCATTCTCATTTCAGATCCGCCTGAGTGAAACTTCCAACGTAATCAGTACCGTTTACGGTCCCGGGACCTATATCGCAGGAAGTACAACCATTTCAGGGACTGCCCAAATCGGGCTGAGAGGAACTTCCAATACCGATTTTAACAACAGACTCAATGCAACCACCCTGGAATTTTTTAATTCTACAGCAGGAACGGCAAGTTCCAGTACACAAAGCTTCAACACTGCTAATGCAACTCCGGGAATGCCTTCTTCGGGATTAACCTATACCTGGACACCACCGAGCTGCTGGGTTCCGCAGGGACTTTCTGTTTCGTCTGCTGCTGTAAACTCCGCCAATATCACGTGGTCAGCTTCATCTTCCGGGCCGGCGGGGTATGATATTTATTACAGCACCTCAAGCGTGCCGCCGTCTTCTGCTACCACGCCTACAGTATCTAACATTGCAGGCACGTCAGCCACATTATCAACACTGGCTCCGGCAACTACCTATTACGTTTGGGTGCGGTCAAATTGCGGGGCAGGCAATATAAGTGTATGGTCCTTGTTGCCGCTACAGTTTACCACATTATGCCAGCCGCCTGTTATCTCTTCAGTTACGGGTGCTTCAGTTTGTCCGGGATCTTCTGCTGCTTTATCTGCTGTAACTGCAGATCCGGCTACTGTTCTTACGTGGCATGATGCAGCTACGGGAGGAAATATTGTAGGAAGCGGCCCGACTTTCAATACACCGGCATTGTCCAATACCACTTCATATTATGTTTCCGCAACCAACGGGACTTCCATGTTCGTTGGTCCGGCAACTCCAAATTCACTGACCGCTTCAGCCACAACAGGAGCCATCACTACGTATTATATTCAGTTTGAGGTAACAAATCAGCCGGTGACGCTGGTGTCTACGGATGTATTCCCGGCTTCGGCAGGGCAGAGCACGGTGCTGGAAATTTTACAGGGCCCGACAACATTCAATGTGGTAAATACCATCAGTTTCACCTCAACAATTGCCAGTGACGGAACCATTCCCCAGACTGTTCCTATCAATATGCTGCTGACTCCCGGAACCTACCGCATGAGGATTTCCGGCGGAAATTATTACAGGAACTATACCAGCAATGCCGTTTTTCCTTATTCAATCCCGAATTTCAGCATAACAACCGGCTCCAATGTGTCTTCAGACTCTTACTACTTCATGTATAACCTTAAAGTAAATTCAGGATGCGAGTCTCCGAGGATGATGGTAACGGCAACCGTGAATTCAAACTGCCTGTCAACTTCTGAAGTTAAAGGGAAAGATGTCATGAAAGTATATCCTAATCCTTTTACAGATGTAATCCATCTGGACAGGCCTGAAATGGTGAAGTCGATACAGGTAACAGAATTTTCCGGAAAATTAATCAGGCAGAATATCCAGGCAGAACCTGTTCTGAAGCTTGACGGTCTTTCGCAGGGCCTCTATATGTTGATCCTTGAGATGAAAGACGGAACCAAACAATCCGTTAAAATAATTAAAAAGTAACAACACAGAAACGGCTCCTGATCAGGAGCCGTTCTTTATGTATATATCTTATCTTACTGTGCCTGCGGCATTACACTGCCGGCATCTTCTTTTTTGGTCTGATTCAGGATGCTGGAGTCTTCTTTTGCCAGCTTGTTCCGTGTCGGGATTTTATAATTGACGGAAAGCCCGAAATTTCTTGTATCATATTTACTGCTGACCACCACAGATTCTCCTGACGGCGGATTCGAGCGTATCTGCATCACCTGCCCGTTGAAAATGTCATTGGCAAAAACAGAAACGGTCAGGCGGTTATCCATGAACTTTTTTGTCAGGGTCAGGTCAAAAGAATTATTGAACGGCTTTTCTGCAGTGAAATAAAAATAGCCGGCTTTTGGAGTTAAATAACTGTAGTTGGCAGTCAGTTTAACCTCTTTCGGTAAAATCACCTGGGTCATGATATTGAAGATCCAGAAGCCTTTGTTGTTCAGGTTTTCGATTTCATGTTTCTGGTAACCTGCATACAGATACATGAAATTAATTTTGTCCGGGTTAAAATCAAACTTCATGATTTCACTCAGCGGTTTGCTGAAAATCATAAACGGAACCGGCAATCCAAGATTAAAATTATGGATTTTCATATTCGAGATATTCACCTGCTCATTATACAGGTTTTTTCCTTCTTTTCTGATGATCTGTGCTACCTGATTTTTTGCAGAGCTCACATTATAGCCGATGAATGCGTAATCAAATGCTGAAATCTTCAGTTCATAATTATCAAAAATGGTAGGCTGCAGATTCGGGTTCCCGGTAACCTGTGTATTGGGCCCCTGGAATGTCGTGTTATTCGGGTTTAAGGCTGAAATACTCGGCAGGCTGATCTTTTTATTGTAATTCGCAGCAATGTATACCTGGTTCATTACATTATACTGAACGCTTGCATTCGGGAATAATTTAAACTTATTAAAAGGAATCAAATCTTTCTGAACTACTGATTGCGTGCTGTCAGGAACCCTTGTCACTCCCGAAATATCATAGTTTTCTGCACGGGTACCCAGAATGAAATCAAACTTTTTCAGTTTTGCCTGAAATTCCAGGTATGTTGAGGTGGTTTGCCGTTCATATTCTAAATTGGTTAAGCCTTTACTTTCCGTTTTGAAATTCTGGTTTTCATACAAACCTCCCAGGCTCACTTTTCCGCCATCCATTATTTTTAAAGGCTGGGCATAATCAACTTTAAAATTGGCAACCTTCATGTCAGATTTGTTGTTAAGGACATTTCCTCCCACAATTGAAATAGGCTGATCGTTATCAAGATATTTTCCTGTCCTGAAAATATTATCCTGGGCAAATTCATTGTCGGATTTTGTAAATCCAAACTGGAAATCCAGTTTCTGGGCTTTATCCGAAAAGCGTTTCTGGTAAGTTACCACGGCTTCCTGTCTTATATTATTGGTCTGTGCGGCATCAGAAGCATCAAAAATAAAATCCCTGTATTGATATTGCTGTGGATTTGTACCGGGGGTTTTGATCGTTTCAATTCCCTCGCCGTTGCTCAAAGTATAATTGTCGTTGTTATTATGGTAAATATCGTAGTTTAACAGTAAGCGGTCCTGTCCAAGATCAAAAGTAAGTCCGGATTTTGCAAAATAGCCGCGTCCGACCCTGTCTGTATTGCTGGTTAACAGTTTGTCCTGCTGTCCGTTCAGCATGCTTTCGCGGTAGTTCTGGCCAACATTCAGCTGCCATCCGAAGATTTTATTCCGGGCGTTCAGGTTGATCGAGTTGGTTGTCCTGCTTCTGAATTTATCATAATTCGTAAACGAGTAGTTTCCGGAATAGGTTGCCGTTAAATATTTATTGGCGTTTTTATTGGTAATGATATTCATGATGGCGCCTCCGGAAGTAGCGGGAAATTCTGCGCCGGGCTGGGTAATCACTTCAATCCTGTCTACGGAATTCGCCGGCATCCCTTCAAGGAAAGAATTCAGCTCATTGGAAGTAATATTTAAGGGTCTTCCGTTCAGATAAACATCAAGGACTTTCCCCTGGTACATCATGCCTGCAATATCAGTGGAAACCAGCCCGGGAAGCTTTTTGATGCCCTCAAGGACATTTCCGTTGTTAAGCTGTGGCTGCTCGGAAAAATCGAAAATGGTACGGTCGGCTTTCTGTTCAACGGCCTTTTTCGTTTTTGTGATCGTAACTTCCTCAATCTGTTTCTCTTTGACCGTGTTATTGGTTTTTTCCTGGGCAAAAATACTTATTGCGCCCAAAAAGGATAAAGCAATAATGGTTTTTTTCATAATATTTTACTTCTGTTGAGTTAGACGCCGAAAAAGGATTTTTGTTACAGGGGATTTCAGATTCCTGCCTGATTTTATTTCAGTGAAGAGAATTCTATGTAGTCATAATCAGGAGATGAAGTAAACAGCTGCCTTAAAACAGAAGCATGCCCGTTTCCTGCAATAACAAGGATCCGGTCATCCAGGCTCTGCGGGATGTTCTGGATGTTTCTGAACATTCTCAGGTTCCTATCATACCAGTATAATGCCAGCATATCTGCTCCGTCATGCTCTCTCAGCTTAAAATCCCCGCTCAGGTAAGCGCCGTATTCATGTTGGTGGTATTCTTTGCTGTTCATGAATTTAAAAAGGTCAAGGATCGATTTGAAATTTTTGGGTTCTGAACTTTTAAAGAACGCATTATACTGCTGTGATACGGGATCGTCACTCACAAAATCATAATTCCGGCTCATGTTTTTAAAATACAAGGAGTCAGTTTTGCCAAATTTTTTTTCAAGATCATCCAGAATCGAACCGGCATCAATGCTGTATAATTCATTAAGGTTGAGTTCTTTTGCAATCCGCATGGCAAGTTGGTAACGTTCATCTCTTTGGTCCTTGTATTTGCCTTCTTTGTATTCTTTTAATTTCTGATTGGCATTCCAGTCCGGCCAGGCTTCAATGGCTATTCTTGTCGGCCTGAATTTTTTGATGTAATCAACAAGTGCTGTCACTTCCTGAGCCGTTTTTGGAGACAGTACATCCACCTGATCTCCTTTTTCTGTTTTATGGGCATCAAGGTTAGGGTAGTCAAAATGGAATGATCCCACCACAAGAACTTTAGCTTTTGGTTCCGGAAAATAATCTGATGGTTTCTTTTGTGCAGAAATTACGGCAGATAGACAGAAGAAAAGTGAGTATAATAATGTTTTCATAAGTATTGATTAAATGTTGAGGTTTCTGCTTCTGGGATTAGCATGAGTCATCCGAAATAGTGTATTGCTGATTTTTTTACAAAATTATCTTTTAGCAGGACAGAAAAAAACACCGTTTCGGCCAACGGAAGATGCCGCGGCATGAAATCATTTTCATCGGAGAAATTGAATTGTTTATCGAAAAAACAGGCTTTGCCTATAGGAGAACACCTACTTTTGTTCTATGAAAATTAATAAACTTCTTTATCTGCATATTTTCTTCTGGACGATTTATGTGATCGGAGCGGTTCTCATTCCTTATTTCATATTCAATTCAAAGAATACCATCTTCAACATCACTTTTTTTATCACAAGCATCATTTGTTTTTATATCAACTATTTCATTGTGGTTCCCGGTTTCTTTGACGGTGACAGGATTTATAAATCGGTTATTGTGTTTTTCCTGAGTGCAAGCTGTTTTGTCGGGGTCCGTTATTGTATGGAAGAATTGTTCCTGCCGGCTTTTTTCGGGATCAGGAATTATGCGGAAGGCACAAAGTTTATCTATTACTTTTTTGATAATATTTTTTACAGCAGCACCACGATTTTCATCAGCACCACTTTCTGGTTCTTCAGGTATTTTATTGATGCTGAAACTGAGAAAACCGAACTGGTGAAAGCAAAGAAGACCGCAGAGCTGCAGGCTTTAAAAACCCAGATCAACCCGCATTTTATTTTTAATTCCTTAAATAATATCTATTCTCTGGTATATCAGAAATCTGACAAAGCGTTGCCGGCTATAGAAGAATTAAGCAAGCTGCTGAGATTCAGTACCAAAGACCTTGAGCAGGAATTCATTTCTTTAGAGAAGGAGATTGGCTATATCGACAGTCTGACGGCTCTTGAAAAACTAAGAATTAAAAATCCTGAATTATTGATTGCTGAAAAAAATATCAGCTATCCAACACTGCCCATCTCACCTATGCTACTGGTTCCTTTTGTAGAAAATGCGTTCAAGCATGGAGATTTCAGAAACAAAGGATTTGTACTTAAGATTTCGGATGAACAGAAGATTCTTCATTTTTATCTTCATAATTTTAAAAAGGAGAAAATGAAAGATTCAGGATCGGGTATTGGGATTGGCAATGTAAAAAAAAGACTGGAAATCCTATATTCGAAAAAACATGAATTGAATATCAATGAATCTGAAACAGAATTTATAGTAGATTTAAAAATTGATTTAAAGGATGGATAAGATTAAATGTATCGTTGTTGATGATGAACCGCTGGCAATATCACTTCTGGAAAGTTATGTGCAGAAAATCCCTTTCTTTGAACTGGTGTTTTCTACGGAAAACCCTATCCTGGCCGTGGAATACCTGCAGCATCATGAAGCAGACCTGATCTTCCTGGATATCCAGATGCCTGAACTCACCGGGATCAATTTTATGAAGATTATCGGTGACAGGAAAAAGTATATTTTAACAACCGCATACTCAGAATATGCACTGGAAGGGTATGAGCACAATATTATAGATTATCTTCTGAAGCCTGTTTCTTTTGAACGGTTTTATAAAAGCGCAGAAAAAGCGCAGGAACGTTTTCAGATCCATGAAAATAAAGAAGGGTCACATTTCTTCGTCAAGTCTTCAGGTCGCCAGCACAGGATCGGTTTTGAAGATATTCTGTATGTTGAAAGCATCAAAGATTATGTAAACATCAGGACAAATGAACAGGAGTACATTGTTCTGGATACATTAAAATCCATGGAGCAGCAGCTTCCGGAAAGTTCTTTTGTACGGATTCATAAATCTTTTATCATCAATTTAAACCGGATTAAAGAAGTAGCTGCCAGGAAGATTATTTTGGCTTCCGGAAAAGAGATCCCGATAGGGGAAAGCTACCGGATGAATCTTTTAAACAAAATAAGATAAAATAAAAAAGCAGTTTCAAACGAAACTGCTTTTTCTATGATTATTAATTAATCTAACAATTAATTCTCTTGTCTCTTGATAAGGTTAAGTGCAGAACCTGCCTTAAACCAGTCAATCTGCTGATCGTTATACGTATGGTTTGCCATAATAACGTCTTTCGTTCCGTCTGCATGTACAAACTCTAAAGAAAGCTGTCTTCCCGGAGCAAACTGATCTAAATCTAAGAAGTTCACGGTGTCATCTTCCTGGATTTTATCATAGTCCTCTTCATTGGCAAACGTTAAACCTAACATCCCCTGTTTCTTAAGGTTGGTTTCGTGAATCCTTGCGAATGATTTTACCAATACAGCTTTTACACCAAGGTGTCTCGGCTCCATGGCTGCATGCTCTCTGGAAGAACCTTCACCGTAGTTCTGGTCTCCTACAACTATCGTTGGTATTCCGGCAGCTTTGTATGCTCTCTGTACCGCAGGAACTTCACCGTGCTCACCTGTTAACTGGTTTTTCACGCTGTTTGTTTCCATGTTGTACGCATTCACCGCTCCGATCAGCATGTTGTTGGAAATATTATCAAGGTGACCTCTGTATTTCAACCAAGGTCCGGCCATTGAAATGTGGTCGGTGGTACATTTTCCGAAAGCTTTGATCAATACCTTAGCACCTTCAATGTTTTTACCGTCCCATGCAGGGAATTCTTCCAGAAGCTGAAGCCTGTCTGAAGTAGGGCTTACTTTAACCACTACGGAAGAACCGTCTTCAGATGGTGCCTGATAACCGGCATCTTCCACGGCAAAACCTTTAGCCGGTAATTCTGAACCTTTAGGCTCATCAAGTTTAATCTGCTCACCGTTCTCGGCAGTCAGCGTATCGGTAATCGGATTGAAATCCAGTCTTCCTGAAATAGCAACAGCGGCTACCATTTCCGGAGACGCTACAAAAGCGTGGGTATTCGGGTTTCCGTCTGCTCTTTTCGCAAAGTTTCTGTTGAAAGAGTGGATGATTGAGTTTTTCTCTCCTTTTTCAGAACCTTCTCTGTCCCACTGTCCGATACACGGTCCGCAGGCATTGGTAAAGATTCTTGCGTTTTCAAATTTTCTGAAAGAGTCCAGGAATCCGTCTCTCTCAGCAGTATATTTTACCTGTTCAGAACCCGGGTTAATCCCCAGGATCGCTTTAGGTTTCACTCCTTTTGCTACGGCATCTTCTACGATAGAAGCTGCTCTTGATAAATCTTCATAAGAAGAGTTGGTGCAAGACCCGATTAAAGCCCATTCCACTTCTAAAGGCCATCCATTAGCTTCCGCTTTAGCTCTGAATTCAGAAACCGGCGTTGCCAGATCCGGAGTGAAAGGTCCGTTAAGGTGAGGTGCCAGTTCAGAAAGGTTGATTTCAATTAGCTGGTCGAAATATTGTTCAGGGTTGGCATACACTTCAGCATCACCGGTTAAGTGTTCTGCAATTTTGTCTGCAGCATCCACTACATCCTGTCTTCCTGTGGCAGCAAGGTATCTTCTCATGGAATCATCATACCCGAAAGTAGAAGTGGTGGCACCGATCTCGGCCCCCATGTTACAGATGGTTCCTTTACCTGTTGCCGAAAGAGATTCTGCTCCTTCCCCGAAGTATTCTACGATGCATCCGGTTCCTCCTTTTACGGTAAGAATCCCTGCCACTTTAAGAATAACGTCTTTTGCAGCAGTCCATCCGGACATTTTACCGGTCAGTTTTACACCGATCAGCTTAGGCATTTTAAGCTCCCAGGCCATTCCTGCCATTACGTCTACCGCATCAGCACCTCCTACACCAATTGCTACCATCCCTAAACCTCCTGCATTTACCGTGTGGGAGTCCGTACCGATCATCATTCCGCCAGGGAATGCATAATTTTCCAGTACAACCTGGTGGATAATCCCGGCGCCCGGCTTCCAGAAGCCGATTCCGTATTTATCACAAACAGAACTCAGGAAGTTGAAAACCTCAGAGTTCTTATTGATACCTTCCTGTAAATCTTTATCTGCACCTACCTTTGCCTGGATCAGGTGATCTGCGTGAGCTGTTGAAGGAACCGCTACTTTAGCTTTCCCGGCCTGCATAAACTGCAAAAGTGCCATCTGTGCGGTGGCATCCTGCATGGCTACTCTGTCCGGTGCGAAGTCTACATAAGAATTCCCTCTTTCATGTGCTCTCGTAGCATTTCCTTCCCAAAGGTGGGTGTATAATATTTTTTCTGATAATGTAAGAGGTTTGCCCACGATCTGTCTTGCTGCTGCAATTCTTTCAGGGTAACGCTCGTACACTTTTTTGATCATATCGATATCAAATGTCATATCTCAAAAACGTTTTAAAGTTATCAAACAATTAAAAATGTTCCCAAATTTACGAATTTTTAATATTTTATATGAGCTATATTATTTAGATTCTTTATAAATATGTGTTTTATAATTTCTATTTTGGATGTATTTTTGCTGCCAAATGATGAATATGAAAAAAGGAGTTCAGTTAATCGGGGTATTTATTTCAGTTTTTATTTTTTCCCAGGCACGCGTTGTAAAGAATCCTGCACTTAAAAATACATTGATAACAGCAGTGGCTAAATCTTCTGTTGCGAATGAAAAGAATAATAATTTCCCTGTTGTTAATAAAGACCTGCCCGCTCTGATTCCCAAAAAGAAAAACGGGAATTTCGGCTATGTCAATCAGAAAGGTAAATTTGTGATCCAGCCTGAATACCATATTGCTGTTTTTTTCTATGAAGACTGCAACCTGCTGAATTCTCCCAATGAAAAAGTAAGAAAATTCGGGTCAGCCGCGTATGCCACGGTGGAAAAGAATGAAATATCCTACAGGATTGATCAGAAAGGGAAAAGGGTGTATCAGTTTAAGCCGTCGGATCTTGATAAATGTGCCCATAAAGAATATGTGCAGCAACTCTTTCAAGCCTATGTTCTCAACGGGTTCTACGGAATTATAGAGAAATCCACTTTTAAAAATGTACAGGATTACAGGCAGTTTAAGATTTATCCGCAGTATGAATACCTGTATATCCTGGAAGGGGATGATGTTGCCAATCCTATGATTATTGCTTCTAAAAACAATATGTTCGGCGTGATTGATGTAAACAACAGGATAATAATCCCATTTGAATATGAAGACATCAAGCGGAATTTCAGCTGGAAGCTGGGGAAAATGTTTGATGTTTCAAAAGACGGAAAGAACTATTATTATGTAGACGATCAGAATAAAACCTATTAGGAAGGCAGTCTGAAGAGATAAGTAAAGATGCTGTTACTATGAATAATAGTAGATAATTTCCCCCAATCCTGATTTCAATATTTTAATGCTGCTGCATCTCATAAAAATTTTGTAATTTCGCGGCTGAAATAAAGGGGTGCTGTAATAAGCTGAGATTATACCCAATGAACCTGGAACAGGTAATGCTGTTTAGGGAAATTAAAATGAGCAATAAGTAATAGGCAATGAGCCGTTTATATATTATTACTTAGTATCAATTACTCATGATAATCCGCCCCTTTTATTCATTAAATTTTAAAATTTATAGAATGAAAGGATTATTTTTTTTAGGGCTTACTGTAGGCTCATTCGCTTTTGTACAGGCACAGAATTCCGATTCTCTCAAAGTAAAGGAAATTGAAGCCGTTAACTTTACCAGAAGGCTTCCCGTTGCCAAAGAAATCATTAATGTTGCCAAAGATCTAGACAGCCGCAATCTGGGCCAGGACTTACCGATTCTTCTTAAAAACCAGACTTCCGTTATTTCCACTTCAGATGCCGGAAACGGAGTGGGCTACACAGGGTTCAGGATCCGTGGGGTTTCAGGAAGCGGGATCAATGTCATGATGAACGGTGTTCCTTACAATGATTCAGAAAGCCAAGGGACTTTCTTTGTGAACGTACCGGACCTCACGAGCTCCGCCTCACAGATTGTCATCCAGAGAGGGGTAGGGACTTCCAATAACGGCGTTTCAGCTTTCGGGGCCAGCATCAATGTGATTTCAAAAGATCCGGAAGAAAAGTTTTACTTTAAAACAGATGACAGCTACGGATCATTCAATACCTATAAATATTCCGCGGAAATAGGTTCCGGAAAATTCTGGGGCAACAGGCTTTCCGTAATGGGAAGATACACCCATATCAGTTCCGACGGGTATATCGACAGGGCTTTTTCAAAATTGCATTCCTATAATTTTACAGCTTTGTATGAAGAAGGGAATACCAGGATCCGCCTGATGGCTTTCGGGGGCAAGGAAAAAACTTACCAGGCCTGGAACGGCATTGACCGCGAAACCTGGGAAACCAACCCGAAGTTCAATTATTCCGGAGCGATTTATGATGCGAACTGGGAAAATATCGTTGGCTTTTATGACAATGAAACCGATAATTACAGACAGAACCATTACCAGCTGCTCTGGGAACAGAAGTTCAATGACCGCTGGAATTTAGAAACTACGGTGCATTATACAAGAGGAAAAGGGTATTACGAAAATTATAAGCAGGGTGACCCTTTTGCGAGATATAACCTGGCTGACAGGGCAGGCGAAAAATATTCGGATTTTATCAGGAAAAAATGGCTGGACAATGATTTTTACGGCGTTGTTTCCACATTATACGGGAAATTTGAAAACCTTGACCTGAACTTCGGGGTGGTAGGGAACCAGTATTACGGTCGGCATTTCGGGAACGTAACCGGGGTTTTCTTACCGCAGATTGATGAGCATGAATATTACAGGAACCGTTCGGTAAAAAATGAAGCGGCCGGTTTTGCCAAGGCTTTAGTAAGGGTTAACGATTTTGAGTTCTTCGGAGACCTGCAGCTGAGAAACATTGATTACGATACCAAAATTATACAGTCCGGAGACGATGAAGGTGCTGATCTGGATAAAAACTGGCTGTTTTTCAATCCAAAAGCAGGAATCAATTACAGGATCCCGAAAGGAAAGGTTTTTATTTCTTACGCACATGCACAGCGCGAGCCCAACAGGGATGACCTGCTCGCTGACAATACCGTAAAAGCAGAAAAGCTGCATGATTTTGAAGCCGGTTTTGAAAGGCAGTTTGGCCTGGTTTCATTTACGGCAAACCTGTATTATATGTATTATGTCAACCAGCTGGTGCTGAACGGTGAGCTGAACAATGTAGGTGCCTTTATCCGGACCAATTCAGGGAAAAGCTACAGAAGCGGAATTGAACTGGGTGCCCTGGCAAAGATCTCAAAACAATGGGAAGTGAACGGGAACATAAGCTTCAGCAACAACAGGAACCTGGACTTTAAAGCAGAAAATGAAGAAGGGGTAAAAGACCTGGGAAATACACAGATTTCTTTCTCGCCGGATGTCATTGCCAATCTGGGACTGAAATTCAATCCAAACCAAAATTTCCAGTTTGCCCTGATCAATCAGTATGTCGGGAAGCAGTACCTGGATAATTCAGAAGATCAGAACCTGCAGCTGAAAGATTATTTTTTAATGGACTTTAATGCGCAGTATCAGTTTAAAATAAAGAATAATGATATCGCCCTGAAATTATTGGTCAATAACCTCTTCAACAGGAAATATGTCAATAACGGAGCTGTTTATGACGGAACGCCTTACTATTTTTCGCAGGCAGGAACAAATTTCATGTTCGGGATCAGCTGGAAAATCCAGTAACCGGTAAGGCTGTAAATAAACCATTGCAGCAAAATAAAGTTAGATGAAGGCTGCTCCGGCAGTCTTTTTCATGAGGAGCTGTTTCCCGCTATCCACTGTATCTTTTTTGTTACGGCCTCCGTTTCACTCCGGCCGCAACAAAAAAGGATGTCGTTTCTATCGGGGCTAAGAAAATGGCCGTCAATATATAAGTTGTGGATTACCATATAACTGCTGATCTTATTGTACATGATTTCGAAGGCATCCGGGCCCGAATTTATAATGGTCTTTAAGTCTTATTCACAAAAAAACAAATCTTCCGAAAAGTCATCAAAAAGTTATAAATTTGCGACCAAATGAATACCTCAGCTTACATTTTAGAATATTTAAAACAGTTCGGGACGGTTACCGTTCCCGGTTTTGGCATTTTTTCTCTGGAAAATTCCAAGGCCATTATCAATTCCGAAAATGGGAGTATTCTTCCTCCGGCAAGCACCATTGTTTACAAACCGGATTATGAATTAAAATCTGATGACCTGGCCGCTTTTATCGGAATCCAGAAACAGATGTCCCTGGAAGCATCTGCAACGGATCTTCAGATCCAGACCGATTTTTGGAAAAAGAAACTCCAGGCAGAACAGGCACTGGAGATCCAGGGGCTGGGGAAAATCTTTCTTGAAGAAGGTAAAACTCATTTTAAAGGCAACAGGCTGCAGTCTGACCATCCTGATTTTTACGGACTGGAAGAAATTAAAATATCGGATATTAACGATAAAACCCTGACACCTGCCGTTCCTGTAAATACGGAAAAAGATTACCGGTTCAATAAATCAATCCTCTGGGCTTTCCTGGTTATTATCCCGGTTGTAGGGATTGTGTATGTGGCTTATGCGCAGCAGGAGCTTCTTTTCGGGAAGAAATCTTTTGATAAAACCAATATTTCCGTGCAGACTAAAACCCACAGGATTGCAGAAGATACGGTGAAAGTACAGGTACACGCGCCGGTTGTTGCAGATTCCCTGAAAAAAGATTCAGTACAGAAGCCGGTACAGCCCGCCGCAGACCAAGTCGTTAAAATTCCGGCAACTCAAAACAACACTAAGAAAAAATGACAAAAATAAAAAAAGCGTCAGAATCCCTGACGATCATGACGAATATCGTACTTCCCAATGATACCAATCAGCTGAGAAACCTTTTCGGAGGCGAATTGCTGGCAAGAATGGACCGTTGTGCCTCCATCTCCGCCACAAGGCACTGTGAAAGAAGGGTAGTAACAGCATCGGTAAACCACGTTTCATTTGACCACCCGATCCCGGAAGGCGGAATTGTGGTAATGGAATCCAAAGTTTCCCGCGCTTTCTCCACTTCAATGGAAATTTATGTGGATGTCTGGCTGGATGACCCGATCAACCATAAAAAAATCCAGACCAACAAAGGGATTTATACCTTTGTGGCAGTAGACGAGTTCAACAGGCCTATCCCGATTCCGGATATGGAGCCCGAAACGGAAGAGGAGAAAGAACGGTTTGCAGCTGCTTTAAGAAGAAAAGAGCTGTCCCTGATTCTTTCCGGAAGAATGAAGCCATTGGATTCCGTGGAACTGAAAAAACTATTCCAGGAACCTAAATAATCTCTTTCAGGGAAAGCCCGCATAAAAGCAATGTAACAGCTAAAGATAACACCGACAGAAATATTTGTCGGTTTTTTATTGCCGTTTTTGCTGAAGATTCCAGATGGTTATTGTCTTTTCCAAACATTTTCTGAGGGTAAAATAAAGGAAATGCGATAAAGCATAAAATCACAGCATTAATTCCCACTTCAAGCCATAAGAACATTTTACTCCCAAAACCGTCTGCCTCTCCAGAAGAATAATGGATGGGAAAAGTTTCCTTAACGGACGGGAATTTAATTCCTAAAAAGACAGCATAAGCCAATAGCAGTACTGCCGAAAGGCCGAAAATAAATGTATATGATTTCATACGGTCAACTGAAAAATTTTATCCTGTGAAAGCGGTTTCTGAATCTTTGCCCTTACCTTTGCCCTAACAAATATAAAGAATAATGTCTTCCATGAGAATTTTGCTTTTAGATAAAAACCACCCGCTTATTACCGAACAGCTTCTGGAAAAAAACTTTATCCTGGAAGAAGATTTTACCTCTTCCTACGATGAGGTGTGCCGCAAAATTGAAAATTATGACGGTGTTATTATCAGAAGCCGGATTCCTCTGGATAAAAACTTTCTGGAACGTGCCAAAAACCTGAAGTTTATCGCAAGGGTAGGGGCGGGAATGGAAAACATCGATATTCCGGTGGCTGAAAAGCTGGGGATTCAGCTGATCAATTCTCCTGAAGGAAACCGGGATTCCGTAGCGGAGCATGTGGTCGGGATGCTGCTGGTTCTGATGAACAGGCTGTTCATTGCTTCGCAGGAAGTAAAGAACGGGATCTGGCTGCGCGAAGAAAACCGGGGTGATGAGCTTCTGGGGAAAACCGTCGGGCTGATTGGTTACGGGAATATGGGAAAAGCAACGGCAAAAAGGCTTTCCGGGTTTGGGTGTACCGTCATTTTCCATGACATCCTGCCTGGCCTTTCGGATGAATATGCCACACAGGTTTCTCTGGAGGAATTAAAAGACAGGGCAGAAGTGCTAAGCCTGCACATTCCTTTAACAGAAGAATCCTATTACCTGATTGACGGATCTTTCATTTCCGAAATGAAAAACGATTTTTATTTCATCAATACAGCCAGAGGAAAAAATGTTGAAACGAAAAGTTTAGTTGAGGCAATGCGTTCCGGCAGGGTTAAAGGCGCCTGCCTGGATGTCCTGGAATATGAAAAATCCTCTTTTGAAAATCTGGAAACAGAAAATGAAAATCTGAAATACCTCCTGGAATCTGAAAAAGCCATCGTTACGCCGCACATCGCCGGATGGACCTGTCAGAGCAAAGAAAAGCTCGCCCAGGTAATCGCAGACAAGATTATAGCCGGATTTGCATAAATAACAGTCAGCCATTAATACCAGGATTTCAGTTTAATTATTATGTTAAATAATTCATAATTTGCCCTTGGAAGTTAGTATTTATTTTGAGTTTCATTAAATTGCCGCTCATTTTTGTACTCATGAACAACCGCTATTTTTTACTGCTGATCACTGCTTTTTTATTCTTTTTTTCCTGTAAAAAAAAATCTGAAGACACCAATACCATTGCAGGGCCTACAACTGATCTTCCGAATTACGGAAATATGGATTTAGGCAAAGTGTTTACGAAAGGCGACAGTCAGCTCCCTGATAAAGCATCGCTGGTGCGTTACATTGATCAGTACTATAAAAAAGTATGGGAAGGAAGTGATTTAAGCGGCGGCATCCTGGTGGCAAAAGGGGATGATATCCTTTATGAAAATTATAGGGGTTTTGCCCGGGAAGGACAGCAGAAAGCCATTGATAAAAATACGCCGCTGCATGTGGCATCAGTTTCAAAAACATTAACGGCAATGGCCATGATGAAACTGGTGGAAGCAGGGAAAATTAAGCTGACCGATCACGTAACACAGTATTTCCCGGGGTTCCCATATCCGAATGTTACCGTGCAGACCTTACTGAACCAGAGAAGCGGGCTTCCGAAATATGAATATTTTATCACAAAGATCCAGCCTGCTCCGGCAGAGCTTTCAAAGCCTTTCATTACCAATGAGGATATATTACAGATGCTTATAAAATATAAACCGGACCTGGCAAGAGATACGGATACCGGATTTATGTACTGTAACACCAACTTTGCCATACTGGCTTTACTGATTGAGAAGATAACCAAAACCCCTTTTCCCCAGGCGATGAAAGAAATGGTTTTCGATCCGCTGAAAATGAAGAATAGTTTTATTTTTCAGGAAAAAGACATTCCCACAGCTTCCCAGTCATTCTATTACGGAGGAAACAGGTTATATCCTCTGGACAAGCTTGACCTTATTTACGGGGATAAAAATGTATACACGACACCGAGAGATTTATATAACTTCTCGAAAGCCATGTTTTCCAAAGGCTTTTTAAAACCTGAATTTATGCAGATGGTTTTCACGCCATACAGCAATGAGAAAGCGGGAATGAATAATTACGGACTGGGTTTCAGAATGAAAATTTTTGATAACGGTGAGAAACTGACTTACCACAACGGCTGGTGGCACGGAACCAATTCTGTTTTCGCCCATCTGTTAAAATCAAAAGTAACGATTGTGGCCATCGGGAATAAGTATTCAGGCAAAGTTTATACAGCACTTGCCTTATCCGGACTGTTCGAAGATTTTCCTCCCCAGATCGATAAACTGCACAGCGTAATGAGCGATGGCAAAGATACATTGAAAGGACATGGTGAAGTTTATGGAGAATAATGTTTATTTTTGCGTAAACCTATTCATGAAAAGACTTTTTTTATTATTAATTACCGGTTTCCTTTTGCAGTCCTGCGCAAGAGTAGGGTCCCCTGTAGGAGGAGCAAAGGATACCCTGGCACCTAAATTTTTAGGATCCAATATTGATACGACAAGAATTAATGTTCCAAGGGACATTAAAGAGCTGCGCCTGGATTTTGATGAATACGTCACCTTAAAAGATGTCAGTAAAAACCTGAATATTTCTCCTCCCATCAACAATATCACAAGAATTATTCCCGCCAATATTGCCAATAAGTTTGTCCTTATCCAGTGGACGGATACCCTGCAGGCAAATACAACCTATAACTTTAATTTTGGGAATTCTATTGCAGATAATAACGAAACGAATGTCCTGCGCTATTTCAATTTCGCCTTTTCTACAGGTGAAAAACTGGATGACCTCTATATAAGCGGGGAAATAAAAGATGCTTTATCCATTAAAAAAGCCGGTGAAAATAAATTTGTAGTCGGGTTATACCGTGCAAAAGATACCATCGATTATAAAAAGAAGCCTTATTACATGACCAAGGTGGATGAAGACGGATATTATGAGCTAAACTATCTGTCTCCCGGATCCTATAAGATTATTGCTTTTGAAGATGAAAATGAAAATTCAGTATATGATCCCGGCAAAGAAAAAGTAGGATTCCAGAAAGATCCTGTAGTGGTTGATAAATCGGTGTCCGGACTGAACCTAAAACTATACCCTTCCAGGAAACCGGTGAAATACCTGGAAATGAAAGAGGCTCCCGGAGGCGTAATGATGACGTTTGAAGGCAAACCGGATGACGTTAAGTTGCAGCCTTTGAATGAAAAAATTAAAGACTATAAAGTTACGCGCGCACCGAAATCCGATACGCTGCGGATCTGGTTTGATGCGGTAAAAAGTGACGTAGGGCAGACGGCAACGGAAAATCTCAAATTCGGCTATAACGCAGGCATCGGAAAAAAAGACAGCCTTTACAATGCATCACTGTTTTATAAGTACAATGCGAAAAATGCAATGGATCTTAACAGCGATAACGGCGGCGGGCTGCTTCCCCCGAAAGAGGATTTCAAGCTGAGCTCAAATTATTACCTCGATAAAATCAATACCGATAAATGGATTTTCAGAGCAGCCGGCGACAGCTTAAATACACTGCCTTTCACTGCGAAAATCTCAGAAACCAATCCGTATCAGATTCTGATGAAAGCCGATTTTGTTCCTGGTAAAAAATACCAGCTGACCGTTCCGAAAGAAACCGTATCATCCTTCTATGCTAAAAATTACCAGTCCAAGCGTTTTGATTTTGAAGCGGATAAAGTTGAAAATTACGGAAGCCTGACCTTTAAGCTGCAGAACGCCCCGGTTTCAAGCTACTGGATCCAGCTGGTAGACAGTTCAGACAAGGTTTTATATCAGAAATATACCAAAGGCAGCGATGTTAAATTTGACATTCTTAAACCCGGTGAATATATTGTAAGGATCCTGGCTGACAATAATGAAAATAAATACTGGGATGAAGCCGATTTCCGGAATGATATTTTTGCGGAAGATGCATATACCTATTATAAAGTTATTATTGTTAGGCCGCTTTGGGACAGCAATGAAGAGTGGGACCTGAAAGACACCAGGGTGCTGGATACATCAAAATTAAGTACGCCGAAAACCAATACCGATACGCCGCCGAAAAATCTGAATGAAGCGGACCTGAAGAGCAATGATGCTTTGCTGAGCCCTACGCGGTAAACCTATGAAAACATTTAAAAAAATACTCTTCTGGAGCCTTCTGGGTTTTGCCCTGATACAGTTTATTCCTACAGACAAAGTGAATAAACCGGTAGATCACAAAGTGAATTTTACTGATGTTCATAAAACGCCGGATAAAATTGCACAATTAATTAAGGGAGCCTGTTATGACTGCCATTCCAATGAAACCGTTTATCCGGAGTACGCTTATATTGCGCCGGTTTCATGGTCGGTAAAAAGCCATGTCAACGAAGGCCGGGAACATATGAATTTCTCGGTCTGGAATACCTACAATCGTGAACTTAAAGAAAGCATGATAAATAAAGCGGTCCAGACACTGCAGAATAAAACCATGCCGATGCCGGGCTATATTGTGTATCACAAGGAGGCCAATCTTTCTGATGCCGAAAGGACTTTGTTAATACAGTATTTTGAAGGGCTTTTAAAATCCAAATCATATTGATCTGAAGAAAATAAAAAATAAACACCGACTGTTGCAGCCGGTGTTTTTAATATGAATTCTGTAATGATTCTTAAATATTCTTCAGATAGCCTTCGAAAAAGGTTTTCTGGGAATCAAAAGCCAGGTCTTCAAGATGTAGCCCTTTCAAAGGAATCCAGACCGCTTCTGAAATTTCAGAGGCTTCTAGATTAACCTCAAACTTCTCCGGAACATGATACTCGTAAAAAAGATCAATGGTATGGTAATCAATCTCTTTGTACTGGTATACATTCGGAAGGCTTGTGAGGTATTTCAGCTTTGACATATCAACGGTAAGTTGCAGCTCTTCAAAAAGTTCCCTTTTACATGCTTCTTCAGCACTTTCTTTTGGATCTACAAAACCGCCGGCAAGATCAAGCTTTCCCTTTTTCGGATCCCTTACCCGTCTGGTAAGATAAACTTCGTCATTGTGCCTGATGACTACGGCTACGGCCCCGGCAACATTATTGTACAGGTTGAAGTGACAAATGGGACAGCTCCATTTCTTTTCGCCGTCCCAATGTAAAGATTTTTTGCCGCAGTCAGGGCAGTATTCCAGTATCTTCATTGATTGATAGATTAATATTTCTCGGGTGGTAGCTCAGGATAACATCCCGCAGCTCCTCTGTCTTCAGATGGGTATAAATCTCTGTCGTGGTAATACTGGAGTGTCCCAGCATTTCCTGGATGTAGCGGAGATCTGCACCGTTCTGCAGCAGATGGGTTGCAAATGAATGCCTGAACGTGTGGGGCGAAATTTTCTTGCTTACGCCAGCTTTGTCCGTTAATTCTTTTATAATTAAAAACACGATAACCCTGGACATCGATGTTCCCCTGCTGTTGAGGAAAAGCGTGTCTTCATGTTTTTTATTCACTTTGCCTTTGGAACGGGTATCGTTAATGTAGCCCTGTATCAGCTCTGCCGTATACCCTGCGAGAGGAACAAAACGGGTCTTGTCTCCCTTTCCGGACACTTTAATGTAGTGCTCTTTAAAATTGATGTTGGAAATTTTAAGCTCGATAAGCTCAGAAACCCGCAGCCCGCAGCCATACAGCACCTCAATAATACAGTGGTTTCTCTTTCCGAGATCCGTATTCATTTCGATGGCATTGATAATTCTGTTGATATCAGGGAGGCTTAACGTATCCGGGAGGTAAAGTCCGAGTTTAGGCCCTTCCAGTAAGGCTGCCGGGTTATCTTCACGGCATTCATCTTCCATCAGGTACCTGAAAAAGGCTTTGATGGAAGAGATCCATCTGGCCTGAGACCGTTCACTGAATTTCTGTTTGGAAAGGTTAAAGATGTATTCCTGCAGGTTTTCATACCCAATGGTATCCGGGCCGACATTGTCCAGATCTTCTTCTGCGTATTCTTTTAGTTTTCTGATGTCCCGTATATAGGCATCAAGCGTGTTTTCTGAAAAATTTCTTTCGAAGCGAAGAAAGATTTCAAAATCCTTAATTTTTTCATCCCATGTCATGGTTGTTGTGTTATTTTTTTAGTTCACAATCCGAAATCTGCTCTATTTCAATATTATGGTTTCTTAAAAATGATATCCCGTCGTCATCTGAATATTCATTGATGTAAACAAGTCTGGCAATTCCGGCCTGCAGAATGAGCTTGCTGCATTCTTTGCACGGGGAGAGTGTCAAATAAAGTGTGGCATCTTTTGCAGACTGTGTGGAAGCTGCCAGTTTCAAAATAGCATTTGCTTCCGCATGCAGCACATACCAGTGTGTTTTGCCTTCATTGTTCTCGCAGCAGTTTTCAAATCCTGAAGGAGTACCATTGTAACCATCTGAAATAATCATCCTATCTTTTACGATAAGAGCTCCTACCTGCTTTCGTTTACAGTAGGAAAGTTTTGCCCATTCCTGAGCCATTTTAAGATAAGCTTTATCAAACTTATTCATACAGCAGCATTGGTTTTTTCGAAATAATTTGTATTAAGGTAAAAATTAAAAGTTGGGCTTTCTCTTTTCTAAAAATGCAGAAACGCCTTCCTTTTTATCGGCCAGATCAAAAAGTTCTCCGAAACTTCTGATTTCGGTTTCAAAACCCTGGTCTGTATCCGACAGGTTAACAGCATGAATCGCTTTTGAAATTGCCATCGGTGAATTGCGGGCAATAACATCAGCCAGTTCTTTTGTTTTGGTTAATAATTCTTCAATAGGGTACACTTCATTTACCAGCCCGATTTCCTTTGCCTTGGCAGCAGGAATCATTTTGGCAGAGAAGATCATTTCATTGGCCATACCTTTTCCTACCAGTTTGGGCAGCCTCTGGGTTCCTCCGTAACCGGGAATTAACCCCAGTGTTACTTCGGGAAGCCCCAGGCGGGCATTTTCAGATGCATATCTGATATGGCAGGCCATAGCCAGCTCAAGACCGCCGCCTAATGCGAAGCCGTTTACGGCTGCAATCACAGGCTTGGTCATATTTTCTATTTTATTAAATAAAGTATTGTGTCCGTTTCTGGCAAGTTCTTCTGCTTTTTCCTGTCCGAAATCGCTGAATTCTTTAATATCCGCTCCGGCAACGAAAGATTTTTCCCCACTTCCTGTCAGGATAATTACCCTGCAGGAGGTATCAGCATTTAATTCGTCTAAAGCTGAGCTCAGTTCTTCAATGGTCCGGGCGTTTAAGGCATTTAAACTTTCAGGCCGGTTGATGGTGATAACAGTTGTATTATCTTGCTTATCTAATAATATATTTTCGTAACTCATTTTCCACTTTAAAATATTATTCCTTGCAAATTATAAATTTTTTACAAAAAAAAGGAAAAAATATTGACTTTTTTCCTTTTTCCTGAAATTATTCTTAGATATAATTATTTGGAATGATTCATCATATTGGCATCAATAACAACATTCAGCTGGGTAGCTACTTTCATGCCAAGCTCAATATTGGCCCTGAAGAAATGGCAGAGCTGCCGGTTGATGATCTCGTCTTTTTTAGGGCCAGTAATCTTGTTCAGGCTGCCTACGATATTATCTACAAGATGCTGTCTCTGTTCAGAATCCATTGCTTTGAAATAGAGCAGACCGGGCTGCGTGTAATGGTCGTCATCATTCTCATTCCTGTTATAGCTTGCAACATGGGCGCTGTCCAGTTCATATTCAAAGCTTTTATAGGAAGGGTCAGGCGTGATATCATCAAAACTGTTCGGATGATAGTTCGGCTTGTCCTGATAATGGCTGGAGTCTGCCATAAAACCGTCCCTCTGATAGTTATTAACGGCAAAAGGGCATCTGTTCACTTCTAAAAGGTGTGCATTTACACCTACTCTGTACCGGTGGGCATCAGGATAGGAGAATAATCTTCCCTGAAGCATTTTGTCCGGAGAGAAGCTGATCCCGTTGATGAGGTTGCTGGGTGAGAAGATAGACTGTTCCACATGGGCAAAATAATTGACAGGAACTTCATTAAGTTCCATTTCCCCTACTTCAATTAACGGGAAATCCCCCTGGAACCATACTTTAGTAATATCAAAAGGATTCCATCTGAAATCTTTTGCCTCTTCTTCTGTCATTACCTGGATGTACATTGTCCATTTCGGGAAATTCCCTTCTTCAATGGCACTGCAGAGATCTTCCTGTGCAAAGTCAGGGTTTTCTCCGGCCATTTTCGTTGCTTCATCATCCGTAAAGTTCTTGATTCCCTGTTTTGTTTTAAAATGGAATTTTACCCAGACTCTTTCATTTTTATCATTGATCATTGAAAACGTATGGGATCCGAAACCATGCATATGACGATAGCCGTAAGGCGTGCCTCTGTCTGACATCAAAATAAGAACCTGGTGAAGCGATTCAGGATTCAGGCTCCAGAAATCCCACATCATGGCGGCGCTTTTAAGATTGGTTTTCGGGACTCTTTTCTGGGTATGGATAAAATCAGGGAATTTCTTGGCATCTTTAATAAAGAAAACCGGCGTGTTGTTTCCTACGAGATCCCAGTTCCCGTCTTCCGTATAAAATTTCAGGGCAAAACCTCTCGGGTCCCTTGCTGTATCTGCGCTTCCTCTTTCTCCGCCTACCGTGGAAAAGCGGGCAAACATCCTGCATGAATTTCCGACTTTCGAAAATAATTTGGCTTTGGTATACCGGCTGATATCATGGGTTACGGTGAACGTTCCGTAAGCCCCGCTTCCATGGGCATGTACCACCCGTTCCGGGATTCTCTCTCTTACAAAATGTGCGAGATTTTCCTGTAAAATAAAATCCTGCAGCAGAACCGGGCCTCTCGGGCCAACTGTTTGGGAGTCCTGATGTTCAAAGTAAGGAGCACCGTTGCTCAGTGTTAATTTTTTAGAATCCATAAGCGTATAATTGTATCAATGATGTGTTAATTATATTTGTTACCGTAAAGGTAACGATTGTCAAATTTACCTGAAATTTTAATTGCTGAAAGCAAAAACATCATATCTTTGTAATAGATAATATTAATCAAATGAACATTCAGCAATTGGAATATCTTATCGCTGTAGATAAGTACAAACATTTTGGTAAAGCTGCGCAGGCCTGCTTCATTACCCAGCCTACACTAAGTGCAATGATACAGAAATTTGAGGATGAACTGGATGTGAAGGTTTTTGACAGGACCACCCATCCGATCCGTACGACAGATGTAGGCCTTCAGATTATCGATCAGGCCAAGGTAATTATAGAGGCTGTCAATGAGCTGAGGAATAAAGCCAACCTGTTAAACAATATTTTAGGAGGTACCATTAACATCGGGATCATTCCTACGGTTTCATCTTTTATCCTGCCCACTGAAATTTTCAAATTCCTGGAAGATAATGCAAAAATCCAGATGAATGTAAAAGAAATGACGACGGATAACATCATCAAGGCCTTAAAAGCCGGTGAACTGGATGCCGGAATTATTTCTACCCCATATGATGCTGCAGATGAGTTTTATCAGGATTTCCTGTTCAATGAAGAGCTGATGATTTACAGTTCGGATACTGAAGCCAACAAAAAGAATTCTTATGTAGTGCCGGAAGATCTTAACGTAGAAAAAGTATGGCTGCTGGAAGAAGGGAACTGCCTGAGAAACCAGTTTGAAAATATCTGCCACCTGAAAGAAAATACACTGAAACCTAAAAATCTTGACTTCCTGGCTTCCAATATCCAGACGCTGGTACATATGGTGGATAAAGTAGGCGGAATCAGTATCCTGCCTGAGCTTGCCTTAAGCCAGCTTTCTGAACTCCAGAAGAAAAATGTTTTCAGGTTTAAAAAACCTTTTCCGTACCGGGAAATCAGCATCATCTATTATAAGCCGACTTTCAAACAGAAAATCATTGACGAATTAGCTCATTCAATCAGGACTTCATTAGAGAAAAAATTAAATTATCACGAAAATCCTAAAGAATTCGTAAGCATAAAACCACAATAGTTATTTCACGTTATACGCTGATAAACCGTTAATCTGAAGAAAATTATAATTAGCCGGCAAAAATTTGAGTATTAAAAAAATAGTACTTAAATTTGCCTATGTTTACGAACGAGGAAATTTGACCTGATTGCAACCTCTATAAAAAAATGCTAAAACAGTATTTCTTTTTTAGACCTTCCGGCAATATATTCTTACTTTCTTCGTAAATTCTAATCTAAAACAAACAGAATAATATGTCTTATTTATTTACGTCTGAATCCGTTTCAGAAGGACATCCGGATAAAATTGCCGATCAGATTTCCGACGCATTAATCGATCATTTTTTAGCATATGACCAATCTTCGAAAGTAGCCTGTGAAACCCTTGTTACCACAGGGCAGGTAGTGCTGGCCGGTGAGGTGAAGTCTGATGCGTATCTGGACGTTCAGACAATTGCAAGGGATGTGATCAACGGAATCGGATATACCAAAGGGGAATATATGTTCAACGGTGATTCTTGCGGTGTTATTTCTGCCATTCACGAACAGTCTCCGGACATCAACCAGGGTGTTGACAGAAAGGTAACAGACGAATCTTTTGAAGCTAAGGCAAATGCACAGGGAGCAGGTGACCAGGGGATGATGTTCGGGTATGCCACCAATGAAACGGCTAACTATATGCCGCTTGCGCTGGATCTTGCCCATACCATCCTTAAGGAACTTTCTGCCATCAGAAGAGAAAATTCAGAAATTACATACCTTCGCCCGGACGCAAAAAGCCAGGTTACCATTGAATATTCCGATGACCATAAACCGGTAAGAATTGATTCTATCGTAGTTTCTACGCAACATGATGATTTCGGTACGGAAGAAGAAATGTTGAACAAGATCCGTGAAGATATTAAGAGCATCCTGATTCCAAGGGTAGCTGCCAGGCAGAGTGAGGAAATCAAAGGATTATTTAACGATCAGATCACTTATCATATCAACCCGACGGGTAAATTCGTTATCGGAGGCCCTCATGGTGATACAGGCCTTACCGGAAGAAAGATTATTGTGGATACCTACGGCGGAAAAGGAGCTCACGGCGGAGGTGCATTCTCAGGAAAAGACCCTTCAAAAGTAGACCGTAGTGCAGCATATGCAACAAGGCATATCGCTAAAAATTTAGTAGCTGCAGGAGTGGCGAATGAGGTTTTGGTACAGGTTTCGTATGCTATCGGGGTAGCAGAACCTTGTGGTTTGTATATCAATACCTACGGAACTTCAAAAGTAGATCTTCACGACGGGGAAATTGCTAAGAAAGTTTCTGCCATTTTTGATTTAAGACCATATGCTATTGAGCAGAACCTGAAATTAAGAAACCCGATCTATCAGGAAACCGCTTCTTACGGACACATGGGAAGAGAAAGCTATATAGCGGATAAGACGTTCAACAAAGGCCAGAAAAAAGAACTTACATTAAAAGGCCTTGAGTTCTTTACGTGGGAAAAACTGGACAAAGTAGATGAGATTAAAGCCGCTTTCGGAATTTAATTTACCTGCCTTACAATAAATAATAACTGCTTTATCTTTCCGGTAAGGCAGTTTTTTTTAATTTTACATATATACATAATAAATTAGACAATGAAGAACGCAAGATTTGCCATTACTGTCCTTACCTTATTTTTTCTTGGCACTTTTACCAAAGCACAGCTGACCATGCATAAAATGATCAGCGTAGGCTATACATACCAGAACCAGAGCTTTGGTGACGTAGGAGGGAAGCTGCTTTTCCTGAGCAATGACAATGTTATTTACCGTTTGGGAGGTTCTGCGATGATGGGTTCTGCAAATTCCAAATTTGCCATCATGCCTAAAGTGTCTGCCGATATTCTGTTAAATTTTCAAAAAAATGTGGACTTCTATCATTCCTATTATTTTGTAATGGGAGCAGAGGCCACCAACAAATATATTGCTCCTAAAGTAGGGTTTACGCTTTTCGGCCTTCTGGATTTAACCGGCGGATATGCTTTTCCGGTGGGGGACAGCGGTATCAACGGCAAAGAATTGAAAGGACTGAATATTAATTTTACACTAAATGTTCCTACTGCATTCATTCATGATATGTTTAATTGATTTTTCTTAAGTTTTTCTCTTAAAAATTTAATAATTGGTTAACAGTTATTAAATTTTTATTATATTTACACCATAGAAAATTGTATCCGCCTATTGATTATACTCTACTCTGAAGAATTGTTTTGTATTTACAGCTGATATCAGATAATATATCTGAAATTCATGGTCAGCGAAAATATTTTATTGAGAAGAAGTTATGAAATCAAAATCGGATAGTTTATTAATTTCCCTTTACCAGAAAGGAGACGAAGAGGCGTTGTCAACCCTTATTCATCGCCATCAGAGAGAACTTTTTACATTCATTTTTTACAAAATTAATGATGAAGATTTAGCCAACGATGTTTTCCAGGATACGTTCATGAAGATTATTGTTATGTTGAAAGAAGGACGCTATAACGAAGAAGGAAAATTCATCCTTTGGGCAAAAAGAATCGCCTATAACCTTATTATTGACCATTTCAGGGCAAAATCAAAAAATATCAAAGTTTCGGAAACTACTTTTGAAACCGATGAATATTCTATTTTTGACTTACTGAGAGAGCCTTCGGAGAATATCGAAGACCAACTGGTGACCAATCAGATTCAGGATGACCTGCTTAAAATGCTGCAGTATCTGCCTAAAAACCAGCAGGAAGTTATTCAACTGAGGTTTTTTGACGGGCTGAGCTTTAAGGAAATAGCAGACCATACCAATATGAGTATCAATACCACACTGGGCCGGGTACGCTACGCTTTGATTAACCTGAGAAAAATCATGGATGAAAATCATATTGTCCTGACACGTTAGATAATAATTTCGGAAAATTCCCGTTTTAAGGAAAAACATTGCTCGCCTATGAGAAAAAATGATTCCTTAAAAGTCACAACTTTGAAACCTAAAAAACAAACCATTGAGTTTTTACTCAATTTTTCAAAGAACATGGAGGTCGTAAAGACCAAGAGTAAGAATTATCCGATTTCCAAAAATTAAATTTATTAATTTTGTGCTGTATGAAAATTCAGCACATTTTTTTTGATCTCGACAATACACTCTGGGATCACCGCAGAAACGCGTATCTGACGATCAAAGATCTTTTTGAAAAAGAAGAAATTACCTTGCGCTACCATATTGATTTTGAAGAATTCCATGCGGTTTACCATGACATCAATGAGAAGCTCTGGGAAGATATCAGGGACGGGATTATTGACAAGGAATACCTCAGGAAACACCGTTTTTATGATACCTTCAGGCATTTTAAGGTAGATGATGAGAAGCTGGCGATGTATTTTGAAGAGCATTTTTTAGATAAAATACTTAACCATAATAACCTTGTGGAAGGAGCCGGGTATATTTTGGAATATCTGAAATCTAAAAATTACATTCTGCATATTATTTCCAACGGCTTTAAGGAAGTGACGGAGAGGAAATGTATCTTATCAGGAATAGACCATTATTTTCAGACGATCACCAGCGCAGACTCTGTAGGCGTAAGAAAACCAAATCCTGCTATTTTTGAATATGCTCTGGGGCTTTCCGATGTACAGAAAGAAACCAGTATCTTAATTGGCGACGACTGGATTGCGGATGTGGTCGGAGCACAGAATTTCGGGATGGATGTGATCTTCTTTGATGTTCTAAATGAAAATCCGCAACAGGGAGGACTGAAAATGATTAAGCATCTTCTGCAGATTAAAGAATATTTATAAAAGTTTCGGCGGTCTCGTTTTTAACGAGGCCGCCGAAACTATATATTAGAAAAGGCAAGTTTGATAAGGATTAAATCCCCAGGCTTTCCCTTACTCTTTTCATGGTTTCTGCAGCAATTGCTCTTGTTTTCACGGCGCCTTCCTGGAGTTTTGCTTCCAGTTCATTCAGATTGTTCATGTAATAGGTGAACAGTTCTCTTTCTTTCTCAAACCTTACCAGGATCAGGTCCAGAAGCTCTTTTTTCGCATGGCCATATCCGAAGTTTCCGACTAAATATTTTTCCCGAAGCGTTTCAGTCTGTTCAGGTGTCGCAACCAGCTGATAAATTGCAAAGGTCTTATCGGTTTCCGGGTCTTTAGGCTCTTCCAGGGACTTGGAATCCGTTTCAATGCTCATCACCTGTTTTTTCAGCTCTTTCTCCGGTAGGAAAATGTTGATGATGTTGCCTCTGGATTTGGACATTTTATGACCGTCAATTCCCGGGACATATTTGGTGTCTTCCTGAAGCTCAGACTGTGGCAGTACAAATACTTCACCCATCTGGTTATTGAATCTGGAAGCCACATCACGCGCAATTTCCAGGTGCTGCAGCTGGTCTTTGCCCACAGGGACAATTTCCGCGTTGTACAGCAGAATATCCGCAGCCATCAGGATCGGGTAGGTAAACAGGCCTGCATTCACATCCTGAAGCCGGTCTGCCTTATCTTTGAAGGAATGGGCTAATGTAAGTCGCTGATACGGAAAAAAACAGGATAAATGCCAAGAAAGTTCACAGGTCTCAGGGATGTCACTCTGTCTGTAAAAAAAAGTTTTTTCTGTATCCAGGCCGCAGGCAAGCCAAGCCGCAGCAATTTCATAGGTATTCTGTTTCAGTTCTTTCGCATCTTTAATCTGGGTTAAAGAATGAAGGTTCGCGATAAATAAAAATGATTCATTTCCTTCCTGTTTCGATAATTCGATCGCAGGAATAATTGCACCCAACAGGTTTCCGAGGTGTGGTGTTCCGGTGGCTTGAATGCCGGTAAGAATTCTTGACATTTGTTTTAAATTTATTTTAAAAAATTAATGAACTTCAAATTTACGGGAATAGGTTTAAAGTATCATAAAGTTCCGGGGCTGATTTACGCAGGTATTTTTAAACATACAGATTTATAATAAAGCTGCTTTATTTTTAGAAGGCAAAGCAAATAAATCTGCTGCCCGAAGCTTGAGATATTGCTTCATCAAATCAAATTGTTGATTCTTCCTGGCTCACTTAAAGCTGTTTATTAGATTAAACTTTGTGTTAAAAATCCGGGTTAATCAAATCAAGGAATTAAAATCTTTTTACCTCCGAATTTCGGCTCTACACCCAGAAGAAGATCAAGGTATGCTTTTGATTTGGCCAGGTATTCCCGGACATTGGTCTTAAAGCCGGCATATTTATTTACATCTGCTGCATTGAATCCGAAGGCATCAATGTCATTCTGACGGGCCAGGAATACAGCTCTTTCGTTGTGAAACTTCTGTGAAATAATAATGATCTTCTGCTGTCCGAAAATCTCTTTGGCCCTTACCACGGAATCCAGCGTCCTGAATCCGGCAAAATCCATGAAAATATGATCTTCAGGAATGCCTTTCCTGATCAGGGCCTGCTGCATATCTTCCGGTTCATTGTAATCTTTCCTACTGTTGTCGCCGCTGGCAATAATATACTGTATTTTGCCGCTTTTGTAGAGTTCCCATGCTGCTTCAATTCTATTGTCAAAATAGGCATTGGGCTGGCCGTTATCCAGCGTCCTGCTTGTTCCGAGCAGCAAACCCGTTTTGGTTTCAGGGACCTCAGCAGTCTGGTAAGACATGAAGTCTTCCGTGTCTGCCTTCATGCTGTAATTCGCCCAGAGGATAAAAATAATTCCTGCTACAAAAAGAAGCAGGAAAAAGGTAAAAATGTTTTTAAGAAATTTTTTCATCTTGTGTGTATATTTAAAATTCCAATCCGTTCGGAAAGGCTTTTTTTCTGAAGACCAGCAACAGTACTGCGCCTACGGTAATGGCAGAATCTGCTACATTAAAAATATATTTAAAAAATTCTATGTGTTTTCCTCCTATCAAAGGCCAGCTTTCAGGCACGTTCCAGTCTACCAACGGGAAATGGAACATGTCAACCACGCATCCCCTCATAAAAGTGGAATACCCATGGCCGAAAGAAGTTAATTTTGAAATTCCGTCATAGTCAATCCAACGGTCGATGCTGGCATCATAAACGGTTCCGCTGTCAAAGATCATCCCGTAAAACATTCCGTCTATTAAATTACCGATGGCTCCGGCAAAAATCATGGCCATAGGAATCAGCAGGTAATTGGATTCGCCTCTTTCCAGCCATTTCTTAAAAAGATACACCATTCCTCCGATCAGGAAAATCCTGACGATTACCAGGAAATATTTTCCGATCACCCCGCCGAAATGAAGCCCGTAAGCCATCCCCGGGTTTTCTACAAAGGTAAGCTTAAAGCCAGGCACAACAGAAACGCTGTCTCCCAGTCCGAAATGTGTTTTTATGTAAATCTTTGAAGCCTGATCAATCAATAAAATAAGAAAGGTTACAAGTAATATCTTTTTCATAGGAAGAATTGGATTATTTAACAGTCATATAAAATCGCCGTGCGACTTTATTACAGTCCTTTCGGTTTAAAAGGTTTTCCTATTTTTTCGTTTTTCTTATCGATCACTTTCTTAATCGTCTTATTGTTATGATGCATCTTGGTATGGAATTTCTCGAACTCAATATTCATATCTTTCAAAACACTTTTCAAAGCATTAAGTTCCATTGCATTTTTTGTGTGGACTATTATAGATTCCATTGTATTTGCTTTAATTATTTATTTTTTAGACAGTTCATCAAGCCGTTTCCGGTCTTTGGAAGACAAATCGTTTATCCCGTTTTTGCCCATTTTGCTGAGAAGCCTGTCAATTTCTTTTTCCCGTTCCCGTTTATCTTCATTAAACCGGTCATCCAGGGTATAGTTTTTCTTTTTATCCGGGAAGAATCTGTTTTTCAGCTGTTCCCTGTTAAAAAATACCAATACCGCTATAATGATAACCGCTAAGACCAAAAATTCGCTCATGGGTATATATTAAAAAATCAGGTTTATAAAGTATTTCATAAAATAAATACGTTATAAACCCAATGTATTGTAATTAACCTGATGGTTATTTCTGCATATTCTTCGCTTCAATACTCAGTGTAGCATGAGGTACAGCCAGCAGTCTTTCTTTAGGGATCAGCTTACCGGTTACCCTGCACACACCGTAGGTTTTGTTTTCAATTCTTATCAGGGCATTTTTCAGGTCACGTAAAAACTTCTCCTGTCTTCCTGCTAAAATAGAATTCTGTTCTTTGCTCAGTGTTTCCGCTCCTTCCTCAAACGCTTTAAAAGTAGGGGAAGTATCATCAGTTCCATTATTCTGGTCGTTGATAAAGCTTTCTCTGATCAGTTTCAGATCATTTTCCGCTTTTTCTATTTTTTCCTTAATGATAGCCTTAAATTCCTGTAAATCAGTGTCGCTATATCTTACTCTTTCGTCTGACATATTCGTTTCTCTTTTTTAATAAAATTATGAAATGGGGGTGTTAAAAATACCAACTATATGTTAATTTTTTCAACATTTATCTTAAAATTAACCTCATCAATCTCGATTTCGTTAAAATTTAAAAGTGAAGATACAATTTCTATTTTATTTGACAAGACCTCTGATGAAATATATTCTTCATTTTTCTTAATGTCATTTAAGAACGGAGAATTTTCCTCCACAGAAATGGTAATCCGGTCCGTCAAATCAAAATCTTTTTCTTTTCTGAGATTCTGGATCCTGTTGATGAATTCCCTTGCAACTCCTTCAGATTTTAACTCATCTGTCAGCGTCAAATCTAATGCCACAGTCGTTTTCCCGTCGGACGTTACTGTCCATCCCGGGATGTCTTTAGTTGAGATTTCCACATCGTTAACCGTAATTTCATATCCCTGAATCACAACGCTGCCTTCTTTTTCCAAAGATGAAATCTGCTCTGCAGAAAGGTTAGTGATTTCACTGCCAACCGTTTTCATATCTTTTCCAAGCCTCGAACCTAAAGTTTTGAAGTTAGGTTTTATCTGTTTAACAATCAGATGGGATGCTTCTTCAGCATTGATCAGCTGCAGTTCCTTAACGTTAACTTCTTGTTTAATTAATTCTGAAACCGCTAAAATCTGTTCCTGCGTTTTAGCATCTAAAACCGGGATCAGTACTTTCTGCAACGGCTGGCGTACTTTTACATTTTCTTTCTTTCTCAGGGAGAAAACCATACTCGTGATGTTCTGCGCCAAATGTGTTTTTTCAACCAGGTCCTGATCGATCAGGCTTTCATCAGCAACCGGGAAATCCGTTAAGTGGATGGATTCATGGGTCTCTTTTCCGCTAACTTTATTTAAATCCTGGTACAGCTGATCCATAAAGAACGGAGCAATTGGTGCCGATAATTTGGCCACCGTTTCCAGGCAGGTATATAAAGTCTGGTAAGCCGAGATTTTGTCTTCTGAATAATCTCCTTTCCAGAAACGTCTTCTGCATAATCTTACATACCAGTTGCTTAAATTGTCGTTTACAAACGTATTGATGGCTCTTGCCACTCTTGTCGGCTCGTAATCTTCGTAGAATGCTTTTACTTCCTTGATCAAGAGGTTCAGTTCAGAAAGAATCCATCTATCGATTTCAGGCCTGTTTTCAACATCTTTTTCAGAATAATTGAATCCGTCAACATTGGCATACAAAGCAAAGAATGAATAGGTATTGTAAAGCGTTCCAAAGAATTTTCTTCTGGTTTCATCAATTCCTTCGATATCGAATTTCAGGTTTTCCCACGGGTTGGCATTTGAAACCATGTACCAGCGTGTAGCATCCGGTCCGTACACGGCTAATGTTTCAAACGGATCAATCCCATTCCCTTTGGATTTTGACATTTTTACCCCGTTTTTATCCAAAACAAGTCCGTTGCTCATTACATTTTTATAAGCCACCGAATCAAAAACTGCCGTTCCGATTGCGTGGAGTGTATAGAACCATCCACGGGTCTGGTCAACACCTTCTGCAATGAAATCTGCAGGGAAAGCCTTATGGTTATCAATTAATTCTTTATTCTCAAAAGGATAATGCAGCTGGGCATATGGCATTGAACCTGAATCAAACCAAACATCAATCAGATCGCTCTCACGCTTCATTTCCCTTCCTGAATCCGAAACCAGGATCACTTTGTCGACTATATTTTTGTGCAGGTCTACCAAAGCATAATTCTGCTCAGACATATCTCCGATGATGAAATCCTTAAACGGATTTTCTTTCATCAGTCCTGCTTCAACAGATTTTTCAATTTCGTTGTACAGTTCTTCTACGGAACCGATGATTTTTTCTTCTTTCAGATCTTCAGTCCTCCAGATCGGCAACGGGATTCCCCAGTATCTTGAACGGGAAAGGTTCCAGTCGTTTACATTTTCAAGCCAGTTGGCGAAACGGCCTTCTCCCGTAGCTTTCGGTTTCCAGTTAATTTCTTTGTTTAAATTAACCAGTCTGTCTTTCACGGCAGTCATTTTCACAAACCATGAATCCAGCGGATAATATAATAACGGCTCATCAGTTCTCCAGCTGTGCGGGTAACTGTGAACGTATTTCTCTACTTTGAACGCTTTGTTTTCTTCTTTTAAACGGATGGCGATTTCAACATCCACAGACTTTTCGGGTGCTGTGCCTGCCTCATAATATTCATTTTTCACATATTTACCGGCAAAATCTCCCATGTGAACGGTGAATTTTCCCTGTAAATCTACCAATGGAACCGGGTTTCCGTTTTCGTTTAAGACCAGCATGGGCGGAACTTCCGGAGTAGCTTCTTTAGCCACTTTCGCATCATCAGCTCCAAACGTCGGTGCCGTGTGAACGATTCCCGTTCCGTCTTCTGTCGTCACAAAATCCCCTGAAATGACTCTGAATGCATGTTCCGGGTTTTGGTAAGGTAAAGCATACGGCAGTAACTGCTCATATTTAATTCCAACCAAATCAGCACCTTTGAATTCTGCTAAGATTTGATAAGGAATGGTTTTAATTTCATTAGCTAAGAATTTTAATCTATCTTTTACTATGGAATTAATGTCAAAATTAGTTATCGAAGACTTTTCTAAATCTATGATTTCATTTTCAATTCTGTCACGATATCCTTCTAAACTATTACTTTCATTTAAATATTGATTTAAATGAAAATCAGATGAAATATTTACATATGGTTTTCGGAATTGTTTTTCAACTAAATTTTTTGCTAAAACTACATTAATAGGCTCAAAAGTATACTGATTGAAGGTTTTTACTAAAACATAATCGATTTTAGGGCCTACGGTTAAAGCTGTGTTGGATGGCAACGTCCACGGAGTAGTCGTCCACGCTAAGAAATGGACATCGCCAAACCCCTGTAAAAATGAAGGCAGTGTTTCCGGCAATGTTTTGAACTGCGCAACAATGGTTGTGTCAGAAACATCACGGTAGGCTCCGGGCTGGTTAACTTCGTGTGAAGAAAGTCCGGTTCCCGCTTTCGGGGAATACGGCTGGATGGTGTAGCCTTTGTACAGTAGCCCTTTGTCATACAACTGCTTCAGCAGCCACCATACCGTCTCCATGTATTTTGATTTGTATGTGATATACGGATCTTCAAGGTCGACCCAATACCCGATTTTCTCGGTCAGGTTGTTCCAGACATCGGTATATCGCATTACCGCTTCACGGCAGGCTTTGTTATAATCTTCAATAGAAATTTTTTTGCCAATATCTTCTTTCGTAATTCCTAATTCTTTTTCCACACCAAGCTCTACAGGAAGTCCGTGGGTATCCCAGCCTGCTTTACGGAAAACCTGCTTCCCGTTCTGGGTCTGGTAACGACAGAAAATATCCTTTAATGCTCTGGCCATAACGTGGTGAATTCCGGGCATACCGTTTGCGGAAGGCGGACCTTCGTAAAAAACAAACTCAGGCTGCCCATCACGAATCTCAACACTTTTATTAAACGTTTTATTCTGTTTCCAGAATTCGGCTACATTCTCGGCTACGTCAATAAGGTTGAGGCTTTTGTATTCTTTAAATTGGCTCATGGTACTATATCAATATCGTTGATTCATTAAGTTGGCAAATTTACTAAAATTTACCGGTTTATAAGATATGTTTTATTTTGACGGTTTGGATGAAAAATTTGGTTGAGGAATGGAGATTTTGAAATGCAATATTTGTGAATTTCTGATGGTGGACAACTGATTTTTTAAAACCTCTTTCCAGATAACAACTTACTTTAAAGCATAATCATCTTGTGAAAATTTGCGGGAAATTCCTTTCCAAACAAAATCATACACGAAACCTGATCTTTTAATTTTAATTAAATAAATTTGCCTTTTAAAATAAAGCCATTGGAATTCTATCCGTCTATCGAACAATCAGATATTCACGAAATAAAAAAGTTTCAGGAGCAAAAACTCCGGGAGCTTCTGGTGTATCTTGAAACCCATTCGCCGTTTTACCGGAAATTATTCAAAGAGAACAAAATTACGGTTGCTGATATTCAGATGTTGGAAGACCTACAGAAAATCCCGACCACCACAAAAAACGATATCCAGCAGAACAATGATGACTTTTTCTGTGTTACGTCCGATAAAATTGTGGATTACAGCACTACGTCTGGAACGTTGGGCGATCCGGTAACATTCGGGCTGTCAGATAACGATCTTGAAAGGCTGGCTTACAACGAAGCGGTTTCTTTTGCCTGTGCCGGAATCCAAAAAGGGGATGTGGTGCAGATGATCACTACCATTGACAAACGTTTTATGGCCGGTCTGGCTTATTTTTTAGGCTTGAGGAAAATGGGGGCAAGTGTTGTCAGGATGGGGCCCGGGATTCCGGAGCTGCAGTGGGATTCTATTTTCAGATACAAACCCAAATACCTGATCACGGTTCCTTCATTTCTGTTAAAAATGATTGATTACGCTGAAAAACATGGGCTGGATTATCAGAATTCCAGTGTATACGGGGCAGTCTGTATCGGGGAAAGTATCAAAAACCAGGACTTCACAGATAATATTCTTTCGCAAAAGATCAAGGAAAAATGGAATATTAAATTATTCTCGACCTACGCATCCACGGAAATGAGTACCGCTTTCACAGAATGTGAACATCAGATCGGGGGACATCAGCATCCTGAACTTATTATTACGGAAATCCTTGATGACCATGGAAATCCCGTTCAGCAAGGAGAAAGCGGCGAACTGACGATCACAACCTTAGGTGTAGAAGCCCTTCCTTTATTGAGGTTCAAAACCGGGGATATTGTGCAGGCTCATTATGAGCCCTGTTTATGCGGAAGAAATACGATGAGGCTAGGCCCTGTTATTGGGCGAAAGCAGCAGATGATCAAATATAAAGGAACAACACTGTATCCGCCTGCGATGAATGACATTCTTAATGACTTTAATAATATCCTGTGTTATCAGATGGTTATTCAGTCAAATGAAATCGGACTGGATGAAATTATCATTAAAATAAGCACAAACAGCGATTCTGAGAATTTTGTTAATGAAGTGCGGGATCACTTCCGGGCAAAATTAAGGGTAAGCCCGAAAATTGAAATCGTGGATTTTGATATGCTGTCTAAAACCGTGTTTAACCCGAACAGCAGAAAACCAATTAACTTTGTAGATTTAAGATAAGATTTATATAAAACGTAATGTCAGCAGTTCTTTTGAGCTGCTTTTTTGTAATATATTAGCAGACTTAAATTTAAATTATGAAAAAATTATTTCTGATGTTTTTTTTGATTATTGCTGCGGTTATTAATGCTCAGAAGATGACAGTCATTTCAGGAGATTTTAAGACTTTAAAAGATCAGACTGAAGTAAATGTGGAATTGAAATTCGACAATGTCTTAATGATGAAAGAAAATTTTACAGAAGCTTAGTATCTTGAAAACAGGAAGAGGGATCTTTTAGCCAATCCCAAAAGGGGAGAAGCGGAACGGAGAGTGGCAGAGATTTAAAAATGAGGAATACATCAATTATTTTGTAAAAGGCTTAGATAGATCGTATAAAACATAACCTTTAAAAAAGAAAGTCAGGCAAAATATACCCTGTTACTGGAAACAGACTGGGTATTTCCGGGCTGGCATGGCGGAATGGTTGTTATGACGGCAGAGATAAGCGGTAAGATAAAATTGATAGAAACCAATAATCCATCCGTTGTTTTAGCTGAGGTTGAGCTTAACAAATTTGATAAATATGTTAACAACAAAGAATTTGTTATGGAATACGGCAGAGTTGCCGGTGCGTATGAATCTATTGGAAAATACCTCGGAAGAGAAATTAAAGAAGCTGTGAAATAACAGGAAACGGTCTGAAAATCTCAGACCGTTTTTTTTATGAGTGCAGTTTCTCGGTTTTAATAAATTCCGCAAGATTTTTTATCGCGGTATCATGTATCCGTACAAACGTATTCTTTTTATCCCAGACATAGCCTGCTAAAACGGCGCATATTTTTCTTTTAACATCAGGATTTTCCGGCTGGTGGAAAAATAATTCCTGTAAATTACCGGTGTACCATTCCTTTACATAAGTAGTAAATACATCCACTCCGTATAAAATATAATCGGAGTATTCCGTCTGCCAGTTTATTTTCTCACCGTTCAGCTGACGCAGAGCCAGTTTGGCGGCCAGCATTCCGGATTCCGTGGCAAAAGCCATTCCCGAAGAGAAAACCGGGTCAAGGAATTCAGACGCATTTCCGGTGAGGGCAAACCCGTCCCCGAATAAGCTTTTCACCGAACAGGAATAGTCTTTCAGGTGCTTCGGTTCAAAAATAAAATCCACATCCCCGAAACGCTGTACATAATAATCGGAAAGGGAAATGGCTTTTTTCAGTGCTTCCGCAGTATCTCCGTTTTCAGACAGTTGATCAATATATTCCGTAGGGCCAACAATCCCTACGCTGGTATTTCCGTTGGAGAAGGGGATTACCCAAAGCCAGACTTCCGTTTCAATAATATCAAAAGAAATCAAAGTGCCTTCCGTCCCTTCCTCTCTGTTGATGTCTTCTACATGGGCGAAAATTGCAGAATGGGGCGATAATTTTGAAGGTTTTTCTAAATCTAAAAGCCGCGGCAGAACCCTTCCGTATCCGCTGGAATCGATGACGAATTTTGCATGGATCTCCTTTGTTTCACCGTCCTTATTTTTTACGGTGGTGATAGAATCCGTTCCGTTGAACCGGATCGCGGTAACTTCAGTTTCAAACTCAAGGTCAATGCCTTTTTTAATGACTTCCTGAGCCAGGGTATTATCAAAGTCAGCTCTCGGCACCTGCCAGGTCCAGTCCCAGCCTTCGCCGAATTTGTTGCTGAAATCAAAAATGCAGACTTCATTGCCGCGTAAAAAACGAGCGCCCAGTTTTTTTTCAAAACCCATTTTATCCAGAGCAGGCAAAAGTCCGGCTTCTTCAAAATGGTCCATCACCCTCGGAATTAAGCTTTCGCCTACCACAAGTCTCGGGAATTTTGTTTTTTCGACCACTTTTACGTTGATATTGTTCTTCTTTAAATATGAAGAAGATACGCATCCGGAAGGCCCTGCCCCGATTACGAGAACATCAACAAATTCTTTGCTCATCTTTGGTTTTTTATTTTAATAATAACTTCTATCTTTGCCGCAAAATTAATGACAATTAATTAATAATTACAAAATTATCTTACTATTACTTTAATTAATGAGAATAAATAACTTTTTAGAACTGAGCGACTTCAAAAAGGTCATCATTGAAAATGAGAAAATAGAACTGGATGAAACACTTCTGGAAAGAGTGGACAAAAGTTTTCAGTTTCTGAAGGAATTTTCAAAAAATAAAGTAATATATGGTGTGAACACAGGTTTCGGGCCAATGGCTCAGTTCAAAATCAGTGATGAAGATACGCACCAGCTCCAGTATAATCTAATAAGGAGCCATTCTTCCGGAATGGGAAACCCTCTTCCTGCAGCAGAAGTTAAGGCTTCTATGCTGGCAAGGCTGAACACTTTGTCTCTTGGGAATTCAGGCGTTCATCCTTCCGTAGTTATTTTGCTTAAAGAATTAATAAACAGGGATGTTACACCGTTGATTTTTGAGCATGGAGGCGTAGGAGCCAGCGGAGACCTGGTTCAGCTTGCCCACCTTGCTTTGGTTTTAATTGGTGAAGGAGAAGTTTTTTATAAAGGAGAAAGGAAATTAACCAAAATTGTTTTTGAGGCCGAGAACCTGCAGCCGATTCAGGTGGAGATCCGTGAAGGGCTTGCCTTAATGAACGGGACTTCCGTAATGTCAGGAATCGGTATGGTCAATGCCCATAAAGCGAATCAGCTGACGGATATTTCCGTTAAACTGTCCTGTGCCATTAATGAAATCGTTCAGGCATATGATGATCACTTTTCTGAAGTACTGAACGGGACAAAGCTTCATGAAGGGCAGCGGAAAATTGCCGCAAAAATGCGCGAACATTTGGCAGACAGCCAGCTGATCAGAAAAAGAGCAGATCATTTATACACCCGTTTCGAAGAGCAGGAAAAAGTATTCAAAGAAAAAGTTCAGGAGTATTATTCCCTGAGGTGTGTCCCGCAGATCTTAGGACCTGTCTTGGATACACTGGAATATACGGAGAAAGTGCTTGAGAATGAGATTAATTCAGCAAATGATAACCCGATTATCAATGTTGAAGACCAGCACGTTTATCATGGCGGTAATTTCCACGGAGATTATATTTCTCTGGAAATGGACAAGCTGAAAATCGTGGTAACAAAATTGACCATGCTGGCAGAAAGGCAGCTGAACTACCTTTTAAATGCCAAGATCAATGAAATTTTTCCTCCTTTTGTCAATTTAGGCAAGCTGGGATTCAATTTCGGGATGCAGGGTGTACAGTTCACGGCGACCTCTACAACGGCTGAAAACCAGATGCTGTCTAACCCGATGTATGTTCACAGCATTCCTAACAATAATGACAATCAGGATATTGTAAGCATGGGAACCAATGCAGCCGTAATCTGCAGAAAAGTGATTGATAACGCCTTTGAAGTATTGACTATTGAGGCAATTACCATTGTCCAGGCTATTGAGTATCTTGGGTATCAGGATAAGATCTCGTCTGCGACCAAAGAGCTGTATGACGAAGTAAGGAAAATTATTCCGGCTTTTTCAGATGATATGGTGATGTATCCTTATCTGGAAGAAGTGAAGAATTATTTAAAATCGCTGTAACTTTTTCCTCTGATGAATGGTCTTAACTGAGTAATTTAAAACTGGGAAAAAACGCAAAAACTAAAAACAAACAGAACACATGAAATGTGCAATCATAACAGGCGGCTCAAGAGGAATCGGAAGTGCCATCTGTATAAAACTCGCGGAAGAGAAAAAATACCATATCCTGATCAACTATACTTCAAATGAAGCGGCGGCAAGAGAAACACTGGCTAAAGTTGAAGAATTGGGTTCTACCGGGGAAATTCTTAAGTTCGATGTAGGAAATGCAGAGGAGACCCAAAAGGTTTTAACACAATGGCAGGAGGCCCATCCTGATGATGTGGTGGAGGTGATCGTAAATAATGCAGGGATTACCAGGGACGGTTTATTTATGTGGATGCCGAGTGAAGACTGGAATGCAGTAATCAACACCAGCCTGAACGGATTCTTTAATGTAACCAATTTCTTTATCCAAAAACTGCTGCGTAACAAATACGGCAGGATCATCAACATGGTTTCCGTATCCGGAGTGAAAGGAACGGCAGGCCAGACCAACTATTCTGCAGCGAAAGGGGCTTTGGTAGGCGCTACAAAAGCTTTGGCACAGGAAGTGGCGAAAAGAAACATCACAGTAAATGCTGTAGCACCTGGTTTTATCAGGACGGATATGACCCAGGAATTTAATGAAGATGAATTAAAAGCAATGATCCCTGTTAACCGGTTCGGGGAAGCTGAAGAAGTAGCAGATCTCGTAGCGTTCCTGGCTTCTAAAAAATCATCTTATATTACAGGGGAAGTAATTAATATTAACGGAGGAATTTATTCGTAATAGTGAAATAATGTAGCAATATAACAATTTACAAGTGTACCGATTAAAATTATTGTTACATTGTTATACTGATACATTGTTAAATTTAATGACATGGAAAACAGGGTTGTAATTACCGGAATGGGAATTTATTCCTGCATCGGGACTTCTTTGGAAGAGGTAAAAGAATCTCTTTATCAGGGGAAGTCCGGGATTGTTCTGGTGGATGAAAGAAAAGAATTCGGCTTCAGGTCAGGGCTTACCGGCGTAGTTCCGAAACCGGACCTGAAAAACCTTCTGAACAGAAGGCAGCGCGTAAGCATGGGCGAAGAAAGCGAGTATGCGTATGTCGCCACGCTTGATGCATTACAGCAGGCAGATATAGACCAGGATTTTCTGGATCATAATGAAGTCGGGATTTTATACGGAAACGACAGTGTTTCGCAGGCCGTGGTAGAATCCATTGACATTGCAAGAGAAAAAAAAGATACCACTTTAATAGGTTCGGGAGCGATTTTTAAATCCATGAACTCTACGGTGACCATGAACCTTTCCACCATTTTTAAACTGACGGGGATTAATCTTACCATCAGTGCAGCCTGCGCAAGCGGTTCCCACTCATTAGGCCTGGCTTATATGATGATAAAGAACGGCTTTCAGGAGATGGTTATTTGCGGCGGGGCACAGGAAACCAATAAATATTCCATGGCCAGCTTTGACGGGCTGGGCGTTTTTTCGGTTCGGGAAGATGAGCCTGCAAAAGCCTCAAGGCCTTTCGATTCCGGAAGGGACGGACTGATCCCAAGCGGCGGGGCCGCATCCCTGATTGTTGAAAGCCTGGAGTCTGCTCAGAAAAGAGGTGCACATATTATTGCCGAAATTGTAGGGTACGGGTTCTCCTCAAATGGAGGCCACATTTCCACTCCTAATGTGGATGGACCTGCATTAGCCATGGAACGGGCTTTAAAGCAGTCCGGATTAACAGCGGAAGATATTGATTACATTAATGCCCATGCGACCTCTACGCCGCTCGGTGATGCTAATGAGGCCAGGGCGATTTATGAAATTTTCGGTGGCGGGGTTCCGGTAAGCTCTACAAAATCCATGACCGGCCACGAATGCTGGATGGCAGGGGCAAGCGAAGTGATCTATTCAATCCTGATGATGCAGAATGATTTCATCGCACCGAATGTCAATCTGGAAAACCCTGACGATGAGGCTAAAAAGATAAATCTGGTTGCTGAAACAAAAAGTCAAAAAATTGATGTATTTTTGTCCAATTCTTTCGGATTTGGGGGAACCAACTCTGCATTAATCGTTAAAAAATTTAAATAAAACATGGAAAGGGAAAAAATTGTTGCGGTAGCCAACGACTTTTTGGTTAATGAATTTGAAGTTGACGGCGATGAAATCAGCAATGAGGCTAATTTTAAAAAAACGCTGGGCTTAGACAGCCTGGATTATATTGATCTTGTAGTGGTCATCGAATCTAATTTCGGAGTGAAGCTGGGGGAGGCTGATTTTAAGCAGATCATTACTTTTGAAGATTTCTATTCAACCATCGAAAATAAAATCACTGAAAAAAACGCATAACTATCGATAAAAATTTACTCTGAATTAAACATCCAATAGACTGATTAACGGTCTGGTGCTCTTTTTAAGTCAACTGATACATTGCTGAATTGATACTATGAACAAGTGGAAAGGTAAATCTAAAGGTACTATTTTAGGATATAAGATATTCGTGTGGTGCATTAGAAATATCGGGGTAAAGAGTTCATATGCCGTACTTTACTTTGTGGCTGCCTATTATTTCCTGTTCGAGAAAAAGAGCAACCGGTATATTTCACATTACTTTAGAAACCGCCTCAATTACAGTTCCCGCAAAACAAGAATTTCAGTATTCAGGAGTTACTTTACTTTCGGCAAGGTCCTGATTGACAAAACCGCAATTTCTGCCGGGTTAAGAGATAAATATACTTATGAATTTGACGGTATTGAAAACCTCAGAAACCTGCTGGCAGAAAAAAAAGGAGGCGTCCTGATCAGTGCACACATCGGGAATTTTGAAATAGCGGAACACTTTTTTGCAGATATCGATTTTGACTGCCAGATTAACCTGGTAACAACAGACCAGGAAGTAACGGTTATCAAAGAATACCTTGAAAGCGTTTCCGTTAAGAAAAGCAACATCAAATTCATCTATGTAAAAGAGGATATGTCTCATATTTTCGATATCCATGAGGCATTATCTAAAAATGAACTGATCTGTTTTACCGGCGACCGCTATTTCGAAGGCTCAAAATATCTGGAAGGAGACCTGCTCGGTAAAAGTGCAAAGTTTCCTGCCGGCCCTTTTCTCATTGCTTCAAGGTTGGGTGTTCCGGTAGTGTACGTCTATGTGATGAAAGAAAAAAATCTTCATTACCACTTGTATGCAAGAGTTGCACAGCATGTTAAAAAGCGTGATGCACAGGGCCTTTTACACTCGTATACCCAAAATCTTGAATCCATGATCAGGAAATATCCCCTTCAATGGTTCAATTACTTTGATTTTTGGGATGATATTGATTAAATTTCCTACTTTTACTTCCTGAAAAACTAATATGTAAAACTCAGAAAATCAGGAACAGAATTATAATCAGCCCATAATTTTTCATTGGTAACCTATTGGTATCCAGATCGTTTTTGTTATTTAAAATAGATCTGTGTTAAGCCGGATGCTTTAAGCGGTATCAAGGACTGTATAATTTAATTCCCGATTGATTTCTCAACTATAAAAGAAAACACATTCCTTGAAAAAAGAATTTGACATACTGGTAATCGGCAGCGGATTGGGCGGGCTCGTTTCGGCTCTTATTCTGGCCAGGGAAGGCCTGAAAGTCTGTGTGCTGGAAAAAAACAACCAGTATGGCGGGAATCTGCAGACCTTTTCCCGGGACAAGCTGATTTTCGATACCGGCGTGCATTATCTCGGCGGGCTTTCCGAAGGGCAGAATCTCCACCGTTTTTTTTCCTATCTGGAAATCATGGATGATCTGGAGCTTCAGAAAATGGATGAAGACGGCTATGATAAAATTACTTTCGGGGACGATGAAACTGAATATCCCCACGCCCAGGGCTATAAAAACTTTGTTGAACAGCTGTCAGCCTATTTTCCTGAAGAAAAAGATAATCTTGAAAATTACTGTGAAGAGATCCAGCGGGTCTGTAACCAGTTCCCGAGGTATAATGTAGTGGGCAAAGACCGGTATAATGAAGAAATTCTCCATTTAAATACCAAAAGGTTCATTGAGTCGCTTATTTCAGACAAAAAACTGCAGGCGGTATTGCTGGGATCCAATTTTTTATACGCGGGTAATTCTGAAAATGTCCCGTTTTACGTCCATGCCTTAACGGTAAATTCTTATATCCAGAGTGCTTATAAATGCATAAACGGAGGAAGCCGGATTTCAAAACTGCTGATCAGGAAGCTGCGGCAGCACGGTGCTGAAGTCCATAAACATGCTGAAGTTTCCCGATTAATTTTTGATGATCATCATCGCATAACAGGGGTTGAAACAAAAGAAGGAAAAGCATATTTGGCGAAACAGTTTATTTCCAATATTGAAATCCGTTCAATGATCCGGCTGATTGGTGAGGAACGCCTGAAAAAATCTTTTCTGAACAGGGTTTTAAGCTGGGAGCCCGTTTCCTCATGTTTCAGCGTTTACTTTGTGTTAAAGCCTCAGACCATACTTAATTTCAATTATAACATCTATCATTTTTCATCACAGGAACAGGTCTGGAATGCATACCGCTACGATAAAAACTCCTGGCCGGAAACGTATATGCTTTCCTGCACGCCATCCGGACACCATCCCGGGTTTGCAGAAAGCCTGACCGCTATTTCCTACATGGATTTCGATGAGGTGAAAGAATGGGAAAAAACCTTTAATACCGTGACGGAAGATCAGGAAAGGGGAATATTATACGACAGGTTTAAGGCAGAAAAAGCAGAAAAAATGCTGAGTGCGTTAGAGAAGAAAATTCCGGATTTAAGAAAGTCCGTAAAGCGGATGTACACTTCTTCGCCTTTGTCTTACCGGGATTACATCGGAAGCTTTGAAGGGAATATGTACGGCTACATCAAAAGCTCGGAAAACCCTTTAAAAACAATGGTTTCTCCGCGGACTAAGATTGATAACCTTTTTCTTACGGGGCAGTCCGTAAATATGCACGGGATTTTAGGCTGTACCATCGGTGCTTTCAATACCTGCGCTGAAATTCTGGGCAAGGAAGTGATGGATGATCGGTTAACACAAATGCTTAATAAAAATAAAAGTGAATAACAACAGCCGGTACTTTAGCCTAAAGCATACGATAAAAGCATTGTTTTACGCACTGATTATCATTCATCTTACATCCTGCGGGATAAAGAAATCCATACGGCATATTCCTGATATACAACCGTATGCTCTGGAAATTCCTAAGGTTGATAAAATTAATGATTCCACATTCAGCTTTAAGCAGAACTACCTGACCAAAAATAAGCAGCAGCTCTGGGAACTGTACATCAGAGGGAATCCTTTACAGCTGGGTTATAACAATGGTGCACTGACTCAGGGCTTAATGCAGAAGCAGGAAGAAATTTTTTTTTCAAAAGTGGAAAGTCTGGTACCGTCAAAGTTTAAACAAAACTTATTGCGGGATTTCCTGAAATGGTACAACCGGAAAATGTATCTGAATGTCCGCGGAAATTTTCAGGCGGAGTTATACGGATTATCCCGGTATTCATCTGACCGGTACAATTTTATCGCTCCCCAATACCTCCGTACTCTGTATCTTCACGGTGCCCACGATATTGGACATGCCATGCAGGACCTGATGATGGTAGGCTGCACTTCGCTGGCAGTCTGGAATGAAAATACCGAAGACGGCGATTTGCTGATCGGGCGTAATTTCGATTTTTACGCAGGGGATGACTTTGCTAAAAATAAAGTAATCGAATTTGTGGAACCGGAAAACGGAATCCCTTATATGTCGGTAAGCTGGCCGGGAATGATCGGCGTGGTTTCAGGGATGAATAAAGAAGGGATAACGGTAACGATTAATGCCGGGAAATCAAAAATCCCGTTAGCTGCCAAGACACCGATTTCTTTGGTCACCAGGGAGATCCTGCAATATGCATCAACGATTGATGAAGCAATAGCCATTGCGAAAAAAAGGAAAGTTTTTGTATCCGAATCCATCATGGTTGGAAGCGCAAATGATAAAAATGCCGTGGTAATTGAAGTTTCTCCGGATCATTTCGGGGTTTACAGGGTTCAGAATTCAGGTAAGGTGTTCTGTACCAATCATTTTCAGTCTGAGGCGTATGAAAATGATAAAAGAAACCGGAAACATAAAACAGAAAGCCACTCGGAATACCGTTATGAAAAACTTCAGGAACTTTTACAGGAAAACAAAAAACTGAATCCTGAGAAAATGGCTTCGGTCCTGAGGGATAAATCAGGACTGAAAGGTGAGAAAATCGGCTACGGCAATGAGAAAGCGATTAACCAGCTCCTGGCGCATCATGCCGTAATTTTTTCTCCTCAGAAAAAGCTGGCGTGGGTTTCATCGGATCCTTATCAGCTCGGTGAATTTGTGTGTTATGATCTCAATGAAATTTTTTCTGATAAAAGATTAAAGAGCGGTAAATTTTCCAGATCAGATTTAACTATTGCAAAAGATCCTTTTGCAGATTCTCAGGAATTTAAAAATTATCAAGAATACAGAAAGCTGAGTTCCCGGATTGAAGATGCTGCTGATGATAAGGAAAAAAGACTTTCTGAAGAAGTTATTGCACATTATCAGTCATTAAATCCTGATTTCTGGCTGGTTTATTATCAGGCCGGAAAGTACTATTTTAATCAAAAAGAATACTCCGAAGCAAAAACCGAATTTGAAAAAGCGTTAGCTAAGGAAATTACTACAGTCCCGGATAAGGAAAATGTTGAAGAATATTTAAGGAAAACATTAAAAAAGCTGAGGTAAGGATCGTTCTTTATGCCTTCTCAGTCTCAATTCTAAATAGATTTCCACCAGATACGATGAATATAAAAAACTTACTTTAACGTCTGATTATTTTCAGGATTCACCTTGTTCAGGAAAATAAAAACGGCAATCCATGAAACGGCAGACATGACCGTTGCTAAAATCATACTTCCGATGATATACTGCACGAGGTTGTTTTTTATCAGGTCAAAATTCAGGTCCTGGCTCAGGATGTTGCTGTTCCCTTCTACAAAAGGCGAACCTAAAAACAGTGAAGCTGCAATAATAAAAGGGATAAACGGCGGTAAGCTCACATTGGAAGATACAAACGCCAGTACTTTATTCAGCTTGAATAGTATGGAAAGTGAGATCACCAGAAGCGTATGGAATCCCCAGAAAGGCGAAAACCCGATAAATACACCCAGTGCAATGGAAAATGCCTTTGTACGGTTGCTTCCGTCGCTCTGCAGTACATCTTCCTTAATAAATCTCTTAAAGCTTTTCTTTTTAAAATTATGTATAAAATTCCTCGGGATAATGTAAACCAAAGTGATGGCGACCAGGATGGTATTGAGAATGCTGATCCTGGTAAAATCTTTGAACGGCCGGAAATGCGAGACCCTCTCCGCAGGATCATATAATACCTTCACCGGAACGTTTTTTACCGGAACATGCCTCCATGCTGTCCTTACAATAATTTCAATCTCAAATTCAAATTTCGGCGTAAAATATTTTTTAGGGATTCTGTGCAGAGGGTAGAGCCGGTAGCCGGATTGTGTATCTTCAAGCCTGATTCCTGTTTCAAACCAGAACCAGAAATTGGAGAACCGGTTGCCGAAGCTGCTTTTTTTCGGGATGCCGTCCTGAGACATATTCCTGTTCCCGATAAGCAGAACATCCTCCTGCTCATTCAGCAGTGCCTCTATAAAAACCGGGATGTCGTCAGGATAATGCTGGCCATCCGAATCAATGGTTATGGCATAATCATAACCGGATTCTTCAGCTTTCCTGAAACCTGTTTTAAGGGCATTTCCTTTCCCTTTGTTTTCGGGTAGGCTAACTGTTGTAATCTGAGAGTAACTGTTTAAAAGCTGAGGTGTGTCATCGGTGGATCCGTCATTTACCACAATGATGGCATCAGTGTATTCCAATACACCGTCAACAACCCGGTTCAGGGTTTTTGCGTTGTTGTAGGTCGGAATTAAAATGCAGATTTTCTTTTCAGAAATCGCCTGTTGTACTTCAGCACGGGTCCGGATCATTATTTTATTTTAATGCTGCCCGCTCCTGAGGCGTAATCGTCTTGGACTGTGCCGCAAATCTTTTGATATAATTTTTTAGCGCAGCGCTTTGTTTTCCGTAATTGTTAAGAATATAGGTTTTATCTTCCTTCAGGCTTCCTCTGTATCCTACAATTTTCGGGATGTTTTCCTGGATGCTTAACCGGATTACCCTCAGTTCAATATCAGAAGGATGAGCTTTGATAACGCTTTCCAGGCTTGTGGCTCCGGATTTTACAATTGCTTTCCTGTTGGTTTTGGCCACTTTCGCTTTCATAATCTGTGCAGCCGCTTTATAGCCCTGTATCACAGGATCAGAGCCGGATGTCTTTTCAGCCAGGGCGATGAAAGCTTCTGTACTTGCATTCGATGAGTTTGCTTTGGCATAGCCGTTTCTCAAAGGTTCAAGACCCGACTGGAAGAAAAGAAATAAAGCGGTAAGTAACGAGAAAATAAGCTTCATGATGACAATTTTTGATAGTTAACTGACATTTTTAATGCAATAGTCCCGCCAAAAGACGTGGTATTCTTTACCTTAACATGATCTTCATCTTCGTTAATGTCCAGTTGAAGTTTCAGCTCAGGGGTTTCGTAGGGATTAATGATCGCCATGAATTTTACGTTTGAGGCCGATTTCAGAAATAATTTTTTGCCGGTACATTTTTCCGTCAGTTCTTTTACAATCTGCATCATACAAACGCCCGGTGTTACAGGATTGCCCGGAAAATGCCCTTTAAAGATATCATGATCTTTGTTCAGCGAAATATGGGCAATGAAGCTTCCGTTCTCTGTTTTTTCGGATGAGTTTAAATGGTAAAAGTCTGTAAGAATGGTCTGCATAATTATTTTTTCATGTTAAATGTATAATAAACGCCTGCCTGGAAAAGCACGTTTGTATGGTCTTCGCTCGTGGTTTTTATCTGGGAGACAAGCCCTTTTTTGAACCGGGCTTCAATCCCGAAACGGTTTGTGACGTCATATCCTGCGCCCACAATAAACCCGAGATCTGTTTTGTTTTTATTATACGGATAAAAGTTTCGGTCGTCAATAAGGAAATCGATGCTCATACCCGCCTGAAGGTTGAATTTCTGGAGATGGAATTTATTGACAGCCTGCAGCGAAATAAAAGAAAGTTTGGATTTAATTTCACGGTCACTTGTTTTCATGATCGAGCCCTGTCGGGAATAATTGATTTCCGGCTGCAAAGCATATACTTTTGATATCCTTATGTTACCGTAAATTCCCATATAAAAATCTGTAATATAGCTTGTTGTGATCCGTTCCTGATCTTCCCACTTTTCGTCATTCTCAAACCAGTTATAAAATCCGCCGTCTGTCTCCGTGAATTTCGCAAAGTTTACCCCTCCACGGATTCCGGGACTGAAAGTGACCTGCCCGAAAGACAGGGCTGATAGGAAGAGGATCAGTAAAAAGGAGATTTTTTTCATGCTGTTATTCTGTTTCGGTGATCTGGTTTAGTTTGATCGTGATTTTAAAATCTTTATGCTGAAGATGTAAGCTGTCCGCGAAGATATGTTTTTTTGCATCAAAAGTAAAATCGATTTTTTCCCTGTTGTTTTTCGTGTAAACCATTTGTTGCAGTAAGCCGTTTTCTTTGCTGAAGAAAAGGTAATAGGCCTTTTTATCAGTCTTTGAAAGGTAAATTTTAGAATTTTCGTTTTCAAAGGTTTCGGTTACGGGATATTGTCTTCTTAAAAGTTCCTGAAAGTCATTTTTCAGGAAGTTGATAACGATTTTTTTATCAAGATCCGGAAGAACGTAATTAAGTTTAAAGTTATCTCCTGAAATTTCAAAATCAATTAATTTATTTCCGAAATCTGAGGTTAAGACCACGCGGTGCGTCTGTTCAGTAAGCTTCTTAATAATCAGGATGCCGCTTACGTGGTTCTTGTAAATATCCATCCGGCATTTATAGACATAGTCTTCCCGGGAAGAAAAGTACAGGTTTTCAACGGTTTTTTCAGTATTGGGAATTGTATTCACATTGTTTATCCGGTAGGTTGTACAGGAAAAACAAAACAAAAGGATCAGGCTATAAACTGAAATCTGAAGCAGAAACCGGCGCATTGATTTTGGTATTTTTGAACATGATATTGGTTGTATCTCCCGAAGCCTCCGTCATATTCACCTGCGAAACGGCCGACTGGTTTTTAGGGAAATGAAGTTCGATCTGCTTAATGTATTTCAGCAGCTGGGAAGATTTCGGGGTGAATCTTGCCAGGTTGGAAGTCCCGTTCTTAAAATAGGCTACGGAAAACTCCGGATCATTGAACATATGTCCGTTTGAACTTCCTACAATCAGTTTATTGATCTTTTCAAATGTTTTGCTTTTTGCATCCACAGAAGACTTTTTACCCTGGTCATTGATGAAAATTTTATTGTCCCTGAAAACAATACTGTACTGGTAAGGCTTTGTGTATTTCCAGCTCAGCATATTCGGTGTTTTTAACGTCATTTTTCCGTACGTGACAATGCTTTTATCCAGGAAATCCATTTTCTTGGTCTGGGTAAAATCGCTCTGCAGGGTTTTTATTCCTTTGGTTTCAGATGAAATCCGGGAAACAAATGCTTTTGCTTCAGCTGCTGACATCGCCGTGTTCTGGGCAAAAAATAAGCCTGATATTAATAAAAATGCTCCGAATGCAATGTGCTTAATCATTATTTTTAAATTTAATCATTGAATCAACGGTAAAGGCTGAATACTTCTGATCCTTCAAAAATAGCAATAAATCCACTAAGACATTGTACGTTTTTTCTGAAGTGTCGTGAAGCAGGATGATGCTTCCATTTTTTAAGCCTTTTGTAACTTTCCGGTAGATTTTTTTCTCATCTTCCGTTACCGTGTCCAGGGAGCGCACATTCCAGCCGATGCTTATCTTACCTGTTTTTTTTATGGCTTTGGCAATATTCGGGTTGGTTACCCCAAACGGAGGCCGGTATAAACTGGTTTTGATGTTTCCGGTTTTGGATATTATTTCGTCACACGCTTCAATTTCTTTTATCATTTCCGGTGCAGATAAAAACCCGGTATTGCGGGCATGGGAGAGGGTATGGTTCCCGATGCTGTGGCCTTCATCAATAATTCTCCGGAAGGTCTCAGGATATTGTTGAATCTGTTTCCCGATGCAGAAGAAGGTAGCTTTTACATCATGCTCTTTTAAAAGGTCTAAAAATCTTGGGGTCAATTCAGTCGGGCCGTCATCAAAAGTTAAGGCCACTTCCCTGAGCTTTGTTCTTTTATGCGTAATGCTGTTAACAAAATATCCCAGTTGAATATCAAAAGAACCCCAGACGATCACAAAACAAAACATCAGAAAGCAGAATACATAGACCCACAAGCTTGCCTGAAATGCATAAATAAAAGCATTGCAGAAAAGATAAAATAAAATAAACGGGTAATGCTTCATTTTGTATTTTTTATGAATTGAATTTTAAACTTTCTGTGTGGATGTGAAATATTAACCAGTCTGAAATTTATGAAGAAGTTTCAATTGCTTATTGAGTTTGATCTAAACCCTTTCTAATAAAACCAAGCTGTGATCATTTCCGTTTAAATGATTGTACAACAGGATATTTTTAATTCCGTCTTTTTTTATCGCATTGATCATCATGACTTCCGGAATTTCCTGGTTTTTTAGAATATGGCAGGCCATAAACATTGAAAAACCGCTTGCGGTATTGAATTCGCCACTCAGGTGCTTGTAATACAGCAATGACGAATCTTCAAATAATTCCGCTGCTTTGGTATAATAGAGATCAGACTTTGTATCCCCGCTGAAACCTAAAACAACAGCATCAACCTCATCAGGGGTTACATTGTTTTTCGTTAAAAAATCTTTAATAAATTTTTGAGTGCCCTCTGCATCCAGTGTATTGATGATCCCGATATCTTTTAATTCAGCGTAAGATGTTTCTGTTTTATCTTTTCCTAAAACAAAAAAGCTTGCTCCTTCGCCCCAAATGACTCCATTGGTTGTGGAATTTAAGTAATCAACCGGAAGGTTTTCTTCTTGCTTAATAATGTTCTTTAATTTATACAGTTCCATAACCCTGTCGGTCTGTTCATCCGTAGAGCCTGCCAGAACCGTTGAGGCCTCGCCGTCATTGATCTGCAGCTTTGCATCCAGAAATGAAAATTCCAGTGACGAAGAAGGATTTACATACGTAAAATTGTAAGCATGGCATTTCAGGCCTAACGCAATCTGCCCGGCCACCGTATTATGGGTAGACTGAATAAAGAACGTAGGGGTAAGAAACTCTTCATTGTTATTCAGAACGTTTTTCAGGAATCTTTCAGAATCCTGTGCACAGCCGATTCCTGTTCCCACAATAATTGCATCGGGATTGTCAACTCCCGCCTCTTTCAAAGCGTAGTGAGAGGCTACAGAACTCATTTTCACCGTTCTGGACATTCTCCTGATCGCGGCCGGCGGAATGAATTCCTTATAATTGGGTTCCACCGCCTTTAAAACCTGAACTGAATTCTCCGGCGTTAAATTCCGGAAAAAATCAGGATTTAAAGTATCCTGGGCTGAGATACAGGCAGCACTGTTGATGTAAACTCCGCTCATGATTCTGAAAAAATTAAAGTTGAACAGTTTCCTCCAAAACCGAATGAGTTGGAAAGCACATGGCTGATACTCTTCTTTTTCAGTTCAGTAACAGGAGTTAGGTCGAATTCCTGCATTTTTGTCTTAAAATTCAAATTTGGGAAAATGACATTGTTTTGAATGGCAAGTAATGAGTATACGGCTTCAATTCCAGCCGCCGCAGCCAGCGTGTGGCCGGTAAATGCTTTTGTAGAGCTGAATTCCGGAACCCGGTTCTCGCCGAAGATCCTTATCATTGCAATCCCTTCCGATAAATCATTATTCGGGGTTGCCGTTCCGTGAACGTTGATATAATCAATTTGTTCTTTTTCCAGGCCTGAGACTTTCAGGGCTTTTTCCATTGCCAGAAATGCACCTTGTCCGTTTTCCGAAGAAGCGGTCTGGTGGTGTGCATCGTTTGCATTTCCATAACCGGAAAGATAACCTAATACTTTTTTATTCTGTTTCTGTACAAGTTCATCAGATTCCAGGACGATATAAGCTGCTGCTTCACCGAGATTCAGGCCCTTCCGGTCATTGTCAAAAGGGGTATTGTAAGAATCTGTAAGAATCATCAGGGTATTGAAGCCGTTCAGTGTAAATTTTGAAAGGGCATCTGTCCCACCGACAATCACACGGTCCAGAATACCGTTTTTAATGAGTTTTGCCCCCATCATAATGGCATTGGCAGCTGAAGAGCAGGCCGTACTGATGGTGGAAACCATACCTTTTAATTCCAGGTAACTGGCAATCATCAGTGAGGAGTTTCCGGCGTCATGGGCGTCGATATATTTCTGCTGTTCAGGAAAATCCTCGTATCGGTAGAAATATTTTTCGGTAATATCCATTCCGCCCACACTGGTAGAGGAAATCAAGCCGGTTCTGAATTCGTTGATATCTGAAATCCCGGCATTTTCTACTGCTTCCCTGGCGGCAGTCATTCCTAATAAAGCGGTTCTCGTGGCATTGCTGCTTCCGTCTAACTGAAGTTCCTGCATCAGCTCTTTATTAGAACGTTTTATCTCGCCTGTCTTAATGTGCCCTGCATGGCGGGTCTCAAACAGTTCAATGTCTGAAATCCCGTGTTTCCCGGTTATTAACGAGTTCAGGTTTTCCTCCACATTGTTTCCGATGGAAGAAATGATACCCATCCCGGTAATGGCAATTTTGTGACTCATTCTATTTATAGTATAACAATGTATCAATTTAACGATGTATCAATATTGGAACCTGTCAAATTGGTATATTGCTCAATTGAATAATTATTTCGTTCGGTTGTCTTCAATAAACTTCGCCATGGTGTCTATCGAAGTGAAGATTTCTTTTCCTTTTTTAGGATCGGCCAGTTTAATTCCATATTCTTTATCAAGAAGAACAATTAATTCAAGAGCGTCGATAGAATCAAGGCCGAGACCTCCTCCGAACAACGGATCCGTATCTTTGATTTCTTCTACTGCAACGTCTTCAAGGTTAAGGACTTCAATGATTTTGTGCTTTAATTCTTCTCTTAAATTTTCCATAAAATAAATTTCATTTATAACGTATCAATGTACCCGTTTAGCAATATGACAATAGCTGTCAGTATTATTAAAATCGGTAAACCGATAATTTTTTATATTGTTAAATTACGTAGTCAGCAAATATACAAAAGCTTTATAACTTTCCTGATACAATTCTACCCAGCCGCATAATACCTTTTCAGCCTTCCGGGAATGCAGGATCTGTGCTGCATAGTCCGTTAAGAATCCCTCATCATATTCATCCAGTACAAAAAAGGCATTTTCCGTCTGCATTTTATGCCTGATGCTGATCTCGCCTACACAGATATTCGGTAAAGTATACACAAAAACGGCAGGGCTCGGGAAATAGTTTTCCTGAACATTGATGCTTTCCTGATATTTGAAATCCGTATCCAAACTGGAGGACCGGTTGCCGAAAACCAAAGCTGTCCCGGTATGGTCTTCATCTTTTAAAATCATTTCAGAAGCAAGAAAAGCCAATTTGCTCAGGTTATCCATTTTATGAAATTTCGGATAATTCAATTGCAGATTTTTGTAAGCTTCTTTGGCAAAATCTGAAAAATTTCCGGACGGGCTTTCAAAAACAGTTTGTCCGTTGACAGTTATTTCTGAATTTTCTATGGTGCAGGTATCTGTTTTCTTCATTGATGGGTTTTGAGGTCGTACTAAGGTTTTCACTGAGGATTTTGAGAGGTGTTGAAAACAGAGAAAACGACATTTTCACTTTCTATAATTTCATGAATGATCACGTAGGAGAATTTTCGTATAAAGGCTTCGCGAAAATTTCTTTTTTTAACAGGAAAATGTAATGGATTATTTTGAATTCTTAAAAAATATAACTCAGCCTGCTGCATGAATTTTTTACCAAGTCCACTTTGATGGCTTTCGTACCATAAAGCAGATTCAATTAAATCAGTTTCAGCATTTGGAGATAGATGATAAATCATAATTTTTTCATCAGTCTTTCCTTCACTTCTTCCCAGGACGATGTTTTTAATTCTCCGTTCAGATATTTTCCGCGTTCTTCCTCTATTTTGTCATAAACATAATCCGGAACCTGAGGGTAATCTGAAGGTGCTAAACCGGGATTTTCCTCTTCCGCATCAATTATCGCATTGAAAATACGAAGAATACGTTCATCGGCGTCCTCTCTATATTCGTGGATTTTCTTCCTGATTTCTGAAGTAGACTGCATTTCCTAAAACTTTAACTCTATCAAAATTACAAAATTATTTTATGTTTTCTCCAAAACAACCGCTGCATTACAGCCGCCAAAGCCTGAAGCTGTTTTCAGGATATATCTGATTTCTGCAGGCCGGCTTTCGGTAATAATATTCAACGGCTGGGAAATTCCCGTTTCTTTAAAATTTTTGGATGGAATTAACATCCCGTGAACTGAACTTTCCATAGAAATAATGCTTTCCAGAAGTCCGGAAGCCCCTAAACAGTGCCCGTAATAGCCTTTCATGCTGTTTAAAGGAATATGCTGTAATCCCATTCTGTTAAAGGCAATGGATTCCATTTCATCATTATATAAAGTGGCCGTTCCGTGGGCAGAAATAAAATCAATCTCTTCTGCTGAAACTTTGGCTTCGGTCATCGCATTTCTAATGCTTGCAAACAATCCGTCACCGGTTCTTGATGGCCCGGAAATATGGTTGGCATCATTGATGGCAGAGTCTCCGGAAACTTTAAACCTGAATTTTCCATTCTGATGTAATCCGGAAGTGATGTATACTGCAGCGGTAGCTTCACCGAGATTGATTCCGTTGCGGTCTTTATCATAAGGTTTGCAGGGATCTGTTCCGATTGCCTGAAAAGAATTGAACCCCGAAATCACAAATTCTGAAATCTCGTCTCCGGCAACAATAAAAGCATCGTTGTATCTTCCGGCCAGGATCATATTTTTAGCAACGGCAATGGCCATTACACCTGAAACACAGGCATTGGAAATTACAATCGGTTTTGTTTTAAATCCGAAGAAATCAGCAATTTTTTTGGCAAGGTCTGAAAGGTAAACACCTTCGGGTAAAGTGTCCTGATTTTTTAACAGACTGATGTTGCCTTTGGTTGTTGATAAAATAAATGCCGTTTCTTCTGTGATGGCATGTCTTTCAGTCAGCGGTTTCAGGCTCAGCAGGAACATTTTTTCCAGTCTCGTGAAAGCTGAGCTGTCATGGTGAACCCCGTTGAAGACGCTGTTAAATTCTTTTTCCAGACTTTGAGTATCAACCATAGAAGCATAAAACGCATCATGATTTTCTATAATTTTATGTAAAGCTACACCCGATTTCCCTTCTAGCAGGGCGTTCCAGTTGGATTGGACATCAAAGCCCAAAGGCGTGACACAGTTATAGTCTGTAATATAAATATCCTTCATCATGACAGCCCCATTTTATCTTTCCAGGCCTGAAAAAACTCAGGATTGTACAGGCATAGATTATTATCAGCATCCAGGAAGACCTGAACGGTTTCCCCGCGGCATACCAGCGTATTATCATTATTGAAAAGCTCGTATCTGTACATCAGTTTTGCGGCGTTTGAATTTACAAAAGTAGTAACCACACGGAATGTTTCCCCGTATTTTAACGGAAGAAAATGTTCACAGGTACTTTTTACAATCGGTGTAACATATCCGGCTTTCTGAATATCTAGATAGGTAAGGCCGTGCTGCCTCCCGAAGGCCTCTCTGCCGTCTTCAAAATAAACGATATAATGCCCGTGCCAGACAATTCCCAGCGGATCTGTCTCGTTGAATCTTACCCGGACTTCTTCCGTACAGCTTAATTTTTTTTCTTCAGACTGCATTTTGTTTTCTTTCATAAAGTAATGAAACAGCAACCATGGCTATATAAAATAAAAATAAGGAAATAAGCTCGGTGGCAATACCGCCGATTCCGCTGTTCCTTAAAATAATGTCGTAATATGCATTCAGCCCCCAGTTCATCGGGGAAAGCTTTGCAACATTCTGCATGAACTCAGGCATTAAGAATACCGGTACCCAGATTCCTCCGATAGCGGCCAAAACAACCACTGAAGTCGCCCCAAACGGAGCCGACTGTTCCTGTGTGTTCGCAATGGTACCTAATAAAACACCGAAACCGATGGCTGCCAATCCTGCAAAAACGGTAACCACAATCAAAGGAAACATCTTTCCGGTGACATCAAACTGCGGCAGATCCATATACGGGAAGAGATAAATCCCTACGGCCACCATCAGCAAGAACTGGATGACACAGATAATCAGATAGGTAAATGTTTTCCCTAAAATATGCACGAAATAAGGTGTCGGGCTGATTCTTGCCCTTACACTTGTTCCCTGGCTTTTTTCTTTAACTAAATTAATAGACAAAGGCACAACAATAAAAAAGATGGCGAACAGAGCCCACGCCGGAACGTTGTGCTGAACGGAATTCGGCATCAGGTCCATTTTATCCTTTTTAGGGGTAATCTCTTTAAACCCGATTAAATTTTTGCTTTCCTCAAGATTTTCGGTTGTTCCCAGCTGATCCTGGAATGCTTTGTAAATTTTTTTGTTCTCGATTTCAAAAATCATTTTATTGATCGAGTTCATCACATTGTTTTTGAAGCCGATATTGGTTGCGGGATCAAAGTACAAATGGATGTCTTTGGCTTTTATAACAATTTTTTTCTTTGCAGAGGCAGAATCAGGCTCCAATCCGAATGAGCTTACAATTGCCTGTACCTTAGAATCGATATTTAAATTTAAATCTTTCGTTAAGTTTTCCGGGATGACAATCGCCATCTGGTAATCTCCTGAAAAAACGGCATCCCGGGCAGATTTTTCATTATTCCGGCTTATCAGCTCGAAAACTTTACTGTTCTCAAGTTCCTGCTTGATGCTTTTTGAAATTTCAGATTTGTCGTTATCAATAAAAATAACCGGGATTTTTGTGCCCTCCAGATTTTTAAAGGTAGAATCCTGAATCAGGGTAATGGTTACAATGAGCAGCAGAGGCATCACGAAAATAATGACAATCCCTCCGATGTCCCTTTTCAGCAAAAGGATTTCCTTAATGAAGCTTCTCCACAGTTTATACAACAACATCTCTTAATTCTTTTCCGGTTAATGAAATGAAAACGTCTTCCAGGTTTTCAGCATGGGAAATCCGGGTCACCAGTTCATCCGGTGTTCCGGTGGCATGAATTTTCCCATGATCGATAATGGCAATCTGGGTACAGAATTCCTCTGCCTCCGAAAGGTGGTGCGAAGTATAAATAATGCACGTCCCCTTTTTATTCAGACCCTGTAGGTAACTGATGATTACTTTTTTGGACTGGACATCCACACCTACCGTAGGTTCGTCCAGAAACAGGACCTGCGGAGTATGTAGGGTGGCTGCAATTAAATTGCACCGGCGTTTCATCCCTCCTGAGAACTGTTCTAATTTTTTATCAGCAAATTTAGACAGGCCCATGATTTCCAGGGACTCATCAATTTTACTTTTTAATTGTTTATGGCTTAATCCGTAGAGGCTCCCGAAATACATCAGGTTCTCCTTAGCCGTAAGGGTAGGATAGAGTGCATATTCCTGCGGAACAATACCGATGATCTGTTTCAGTTTAAACCCGTCCTTATGTAATGATAAGCCGTTGATTGTAAAACTTCCTGAAGTGGGTTTTATCAGTCCCGAAAGCATGGAAATCAAAGTTGTTTTCCCTGCTCCGTTCGGTCCGAGGATTCCGTAGATTTCATTTTTTCCAATGTTCAGGGAGATGTCATTGACGGAAAAATCTTCTGCGTTTTTATATTTTTTATATAAATTTTTAATCTCAATGCTGTGTTCTGCCATGATCAGATTGCTTTTCTCAGTTTTTTATAAAAAGCTTCTTCCAGATCTGCAATATGAAGCATTGATTTTGAAAGGTTGTTATAAATATCGCTTTTCGAGTTCCTGTTTTTGTATACCCTTGCAATATCTACGGCAAAATCCCTCCAAAGGTCGCCGATTGCGGTAATTTCTTTGGAAAGTTCTTTCAATTGGTCGTTTTTGAGGATTAAGGCTGCTTCCTGTAAAAATGCACCATAGATAAACCTGAAGCCTCCGCCGCCGGTCCCGATTTCCTCCTGCATCCTGATTAGCTGTCCCAGATAATGGTTGGTGGTTTTTGTCCCTTTCTTTTCAGCCCATTTCGGGATGTTTTTGGCGACCCAGCGTATCGCTTTTACTCCGATAATCGGTACCGGGGCAAGCATATTTTTACAGGTATCTTTAATCCCTTTTTTAATAGCTTCTTCCAGATTCACGTTTTCCGGAATATAGATTGGGTAGTACATATGGCCTTTCGGGGGAAGTGCCCCTTTGGCATATCTCACTTTTTCCAGTTCCGCTTCGGAGAGGGAAGTCACATAATCCATTACAGGATCACTGATTAAAAATTTACCGTCTTCTTTTCCGTACACGACCAGATTGTGGGCATTGAAATGAAATTTATATTCTTCAGGAAAGTAGGTGAGATTGAAAACCCCTACCTGCAGCCCTGTCGGGATATTGTTTTCAAGATTTTTTTCCAGGGCTTTCTGAGCTTCCTGAGGATCGGAGAATTTTACTCTTTTTATTTTAATCCCCAGCCGCTTTGCCGCTTTGCTGAAAATAGCACCCGGCATAGGGCGGTAGCTGAACCCGGGAGCGAAGTTTACTTTTAAAAAAGGGAGGTATACAAAGAACAGTCCGGAACCGATTCCGAAAATCATAGGTTCACTGAGCTTCAGGCCTTTGTTAAGCAGTAAATTAGAGGCGACACCGTTCTCGCAATGCGCAGTCTGGTGGTGTTCAAAATTAATTTTCATTCGTAACTCTTGGTTTTTTATAAGCCGGATGAATTCATTTATTCATTCACAGCTTTATCTTCCTGACGGTTAATCATCTTAAAATCTGCCTCACGGATTCTTCTCGCCAGAACAAACGGCAATAAGAAGGGCTTTGAAGCATCTTTTATTTATTTCCCGCTGAAGTTTTTTAATTCATCTACTGAAATCCCGAATGTATCGGCATATTTTTTCAGTACAGATTCGCTTAGTGTCTTAAATACCTTAGGTTTTGTGTGTCTTTTAACACGCCACTGCCACATCCCGACATAGGCTGCCAAAACCTGCAGGTCCATTTTATTGAGTTCCATAAAATAGATAACCGCACTTACCTTATTGTTGGCAACATTCTGTTTTGCTTCTTCAATCCTTTCATGGATCAGTTCCATAGATTCGTCCAGTGCTGCTTTTTTAGCGTCCCATCCAATGCTGTTGGCCGTGGTATAGTTATCATTTTCATCAGTTACATACAGGACTTCCGTCATGTTGGCTGATTTCATATTGCTCTCATCCTGGGGGAGATCTTGTTTTTTCATTATTTATCAGTGCTTTATTTCTTGAATGAACAGGTTAATATCAGCCCGGATCAGTAATTCGTCATGATTAAAGGTCTCACAGAAAATATGGCAGATGTTTTCAAACTGGGAAATCAGGGATGCTTTTGAGATAATCTTGTCACCTACTTCCGGCAATGCGAAAACTTCAATTTTTTTGATATTGGTAATAAATCCGATCACTTTTGTATCTGCTTCAGGGTTTTCAAAAAAGCTCTGGCCCAGGATTGAAGAACAGGTCTGCGCTAAATTTTCAATCAGGCCCGCTTCAACAAACTGATTATTATGGACAAAAATATTGTCTTCTACGATTTCAAAAGAAGTCACCACCTTTTCCTGAGTTAACTCCAGGATATAATCCGTCATCAGCATCGGTTCCCGGTGCGGAAGAAAATTATGGATGTTGATGATGTTTTCGTCCTTGATTTCCATTTTTATTTTTTAATCCTAAACCTCAATGTTTTTCTGAACTGCTTTTAATTCAATTCAAAATAATTAAGATTTATTTTACCACTGTTTTCATCTGGGAACTTGCAATCACTGCATCATTAAGTGTCGTAACGGCATCTACCAGTGTTACGCCCATGATTTCATTCAGGATTTTAACTTCTGTTTTTAAAATATCCCCGGCTTTCGGCAGTGCATAAGCCTCAAAAGACTTGATGGCACCAATGTAACCTGTCGGGGCTTTTTTTCCCAGCAGATAAAATTTATAACCGGTGTGTAAAGCAACGCTTTGCGCCTGATGTTCAATTAACCCCGACGCCTGAAAAATCCCGTCGTGAACAAAAATATTTTCCTCCTGAATCTGAAACCCTGAGATCAGCCGGTCTTCGGTATAATGGTCTATGCTGCTGACCATCACAAACGGGGTCCGCTGCGGAATCAGGCTTTCCACAAAATCCCGGTCGCTTACAGGCAGTGTACGTTCCATTAGCAAACGGTTAATAATGCGCATGAATAAGCGAACCTTCCGCTTTCAGGCACACAAAGCAGTACTTTTTCCCCTTTTTTCAGCTTTCCGGAATTCATCAGCTCTTCCAAGGCGATGAAAATGGATCCTGCACCGATATTTCCTACTTCGGAAAGGTTGTAAAACCATTTTTCCCATGGGAAATCCATTCCTTTTTTAGCAAATTCGTCTTTCAGCCCTTCTTTAAAATACCCTGATGAAATGTGTGCCAGTACATGGTCTATTTTTTCAGGATCCAGGTTGTGCTTGTCAAAAGAAGACCTTAAGCTTTCGGCTCCTTTTACCAGGATATACTGATCTAGGATTTTCGTATCCTGTTTCAAGGCAAAGATAGATTCTTTCAGCCATTCGTCTGAAGGATAATCTGCCCAGGATTTTAGGCTTCCGTCTTCCTGCTTTTCACAGCCAGAATACATACATGCTTCAATTTCATGGGCATAGGAATAGAAATCAATGAATTCTACCTTAAGCGAAGTGCTGTTTTCTCTCGGTTGGTTTTCCAACAGAAGTGCACCTGCACCGTCAGAAAGCATCCATCTGAGGAATTCCCTTTTGAAGGCAATAATCGGCCTCTCTTCCAGCAGTTTTAAGTTTTCGGCTTCGTGATTAAATTTATCTGCGGTCATCCAGGAAGAAAACCTTTCTGAACCTACACAGACTGCGTTTTGTTTTACCCCTGCTTTTACAGATAAAAAGCCGTAATTGAAAGCATTCATTCCTGAATTACAAAGCCCGGTAGAGGTATTGATTTCAATAGACCTGCCTAAGTCCAGCTCTCCGTGTACCATAGAGGCGTGTGACGGCTGGATCTGGTCTGCAGAAGTAGTTCCGCAGGACAGCAGTTCCATTTTTTCTTTTGAGAAGTCTTCATCAAAGAGCATTTCAACTGCTTTAGCCGTGATCTGGGCATTGGTATGTGTGGGTTTCCCGTTTTTATCCAATGCGTAGTACCTCGTTGTGATTTTATTATTTCTTAAAATCAAAGACTTTGCTTTAGATGGAGTGTCGTTTATATAACCAAGATACGTTTCCATTTCGTCATTCGAAACCGGCTCATTGGGTAAGTATGTGGATGCTTTTGTTATAAATACGTCGTACATTCTATTTTAAATTAATTCCTTGTAAATATTCTCTTTGTTTCTTCCTTTTAAACCAGAACAGGGGGGTGGTCAGCAGGTGCGGAACCAATACGATGGGTGAAATAATCCAGATCGCAGCCATCAAATATACCTTAAAGAATTTGATGAGCAATGGGCGCTTTTCTTTTTTCCTGATGATAAGGTTAGACCATACCGTGAAGATTTTGTTGCCTACTTTTTCCACTCTTACCAGAAAGGGCCTGATTTCCACGGCTCCGTTTTTTACCAGCTCGGGCTGAAGACCCGTAAAATTATCCTGTGAAAAATGTTTTTCTATGATTTCCCCGTATTTTCCGGAGCCTGCAATTTCTTCTTCTGATACGCCGGCGGCCGGCAGCATTCCTGATTTCTCTTTTTTACCGGTGGTCATCCAACGGAGGATCGTCAGTACGCTGGTATAATTGTCATGGCGGTCTACCAGTGCAATATTTCCCACCAGCTGTGCTTTCAGATCTTTTAAATATACTTTTAATTTTTCCTGGGAGAGCATCCACATATTCCGGGTTCCGGAAATGGTAACAACGGGAGTGTCTTTAAGGATGTCTGCGGCATACTTGCTTTTCAGGAATGAAATAGTGGGGATGGAAGGGGTTAAATACCAGACCTGGTACCCGAATAAAATCAGATCAAATTTCTTGTTCAGTACTTCAGCCGGAGGCGGAAGAATTTCGCTCGGGATCTGAAGGTAGGATTCCGGGAACGTATTAAAAAACACGTCGCTGGGCCATGGAAAAGGAAAATCCTCTTTCAGCCTGATATTATAATAAGTGACTTCATATTCCTCGTTTTTATTCTCAAACGGCCGGGCAATATTTTTTACAATATCTTCCAGCTGGCCGGTCTGAGTATAATAGAGCACAAGTATATTCTTTTTCATTAATTCTTTTTATCCGGGTACAAAAATATGATTTTCATATTTATTATTCAGAACTAAATATTTTTAAAGATCCGGAACCCCATTTCAGCCTGTAAACATCAGGGTTCAATCCATTTTCATCTGTACTGATGAAGATGACGGTTGCAGGAAGTCCGGCCATTTCATTAATCCTGAAATGATCATCAGAAACCAATAAGACATCAATCTGCTTTTTAATTTCGCCGGTATCATTTATATAACTGATCTTCCTTCTTTTTACCAGATAGTTCTGTTTGGCAATCTGCCGTTTTTCAAGGTCTTTTATAAAACTGAACACCGTTCTCCCCGGCTGCTGAAGGGTGAGCAGGACATCCTTCTGCCCGAAATCATCTGCAACATGCAGAATATTTGCATTCTTCGGAATATACTTATTCAATTCAAAATAAACGGATTTGTGCAGGTTAAAATCCCTTTTTACTTCGTTTACCACTTCGGCATCTTTATACAGGAAGCTTAAAAATAATTTTTTTCTGAAATAATTTTCGTCTTCAAGTGCTGTTCTCAGCCTGGTAAACTCATTCCTGTAGTAAGCATTGATTTTCTTGGCTCTTTCAGAATAGCTGCTGCCGAAGCCTGCATCTTCTTTCATAATCCGGTCGCCGACTTTTACCGTAATAGCTCCGTCATAAATAATAAAATCCCCTTTGGGCAGTACATCAGCATTTCCGTGGATGTAAAGCGGCAGGATATCCAGACCGAATTCTTCTGCCAGATAAAATGCCCCTTTATGGAACCGCTTAACCTCATTGGTGTAAGACCGTTCCGCTTCCGGAAAAACAACCAGAGAGTATCCCTGATCCACTTTTTCCTTTAACTGCTTCATTCCGTTTTCAATGCCCTGAGAAACAGGGTAGCATCCCAATGCCCTTACCATTCTTCCGAAAACCGGCGACTGGTATACCCAGTCATTAACCAGGTAGACAACTTTGTGGGTAGCCATAGAAATGGCCAGTGTATCCAGAAAAGAAGTATGGTTTGCAATAATTATCGCGGGCCTGCTGAAATCCTCTTTTGTATTTTTAATGACCTTTTTCCTTACCCATAGATTCGTAAACAGCACGGAAGTTAAAAAACGGGCTAAAATTAATTTGATCAGGTTCAGGGTTCTCCCTCTGGAATTCTTTGTGAAATAACTTAAAAAGACAGAAAAGAACAGGCCTCCCAGTCCGTAATATAAAAAGGAAAATACAGAATATATAAATAGCCTGAATGTAATAGGGGAAAGCCCTTTCTTTGCCCGGTTGGTAATCACCAGCCTGAACCAGAACGGGTATAAGGTAGAGGTAATAATGATGACGGAAAACATTCCGATTAAAGCAACCAAAGCTAATGAATGCAGAGCCGGATGCTTCGCAAAAATCAGTGATCCGATGGATAAGATGGTGGTGAAAACAGCCAGGATAATGGAGGTCCTGTAGGTCGGGAGCTCATTTTTCCCGGTGGTATGTTCTTTCTGCATGGCCTGGGTCAGGAAGATGCTGAAATCGTCTCCGACTCCGAAAACGAGTGTGCAGACCACGGTACTGAAAATATTCAGTTCCAAACCTAAGAAATAGAGGATTCCTGCCGTTACAACGCCTGTTAAAACAATAGGAAACATGGTGAGGATTGTCAGTTCAAAATTCCTGAAGAAAACAACGATGGTTAAAACAATGGCCAGCAGGGAATAATTGATCAGGGTATTAAAATCCCTTTTTAACAGGCCTAAAAAGTTCTCATTCATCTGCTGCCGGTCAATGGCCAGCGCATCATGGTTTTTTTCAACATCCCGGATAAAGGCGTCTCTTTTTGTTTCATCTACCTTTACCACATTTGAAACGGTATAAAACCCATTTTCCTGGCTTAGAAATTCTGAAATCTGCAAAGCCTTCACTTTTTCATAGTCTTTCAGGCTTAAAGTGGTGTACGGCTTATTTAAATTTTCAGTAAACCGGTCAAAGGCTGAACTGTTGAACCCGAATTTATTGCCGTTACCGGTGAGTTCGGAAATGGTCCGGCTTTTTTTACCCGGATCCCAGAACTTCTGCCAGAGCTCAATTTTTCTTTGCTGGTCTTTCTCAGATAGAACAACATTCCCCAAAGAACTGTAGCTTAATATTTTGCCTTCTCTTTTTTCTTTTTCCAGGAACCCGCTCAGCCGGGAATTTCTTGTTAAAGCTTCCTCTTCAGAATTTCCGTAAGAAATAGTATAGATGGATTTAGATGTTATGTCCGACAGTTTCTGAAGTTTTGCCTCGCTTATTTTTAAATCTTTTGGGATGTAATTCAGATCACCGATGTCTTCATTGAAACCGACATGCCTGAACACGAAAAGACAGGCGATGATAATAACGGAACATCCGATAATTAAAGGCTTGTTTTTTTCGTAAGGGTAAGATCCTATTTTATCAATGAAATTGGTGCTGATTTTCTTTTCCTGCGTTTTCGGTTTGTAAAGCTGAGGAACGATAATTAGGGCACTGACAGCTGACAGGATTACGGTAATGGCGGCAAAAAGACCCAGGTCTTTCAATGCTTCGGAACGTACAAAAACAAGGCACAGGAAAGAAACGGCCGTTGTGGCACTGCTTAATATAATAGGCTGTGTGATCTCCTTATAAAGCCCTTCGATATTGTTATTGTGTTTATAATGCGTGAGGATATGCAGGGCATAATCAATGGTAATGCCGATAAGGATGGCTCCGACGCTGAGTGAAATCGCCGAGATTTTATCTTTAATGAAATATAAGATCAGCAAAGCAAGCAAAACCGCGAAAACCGTCGGAAGGAAAACAATAACAGGAGTAAAAATATTCCTGAAATAGTAGATCAGGAGAATCAGGAGGACCGTCATGGAAATAATGACTGTATTCTGGATGTCTTTTTTAATCTGCTGGGCGTTTGCTACGGCAATTACCGGAGAACCGAAGTAACTGATTTCTGTTTTGCCTTTAAACTGACGGTTAAGTCCGTTTTTTATTTCGTTTAACTGATTGATGAAAACCTCATTGTTTTTGGTATCGTTGCTTTTATTTTTCGGATCAATGAAAAGCAGGAGGTTTTTCCCGTCTTTTGTAACGATATAGCTGTCTTCAAGTTTAAAATCTTTGCTGATGTTTAAAGCATTGAGTTTCTTAATGCCCAAAAACGTAATTCCCAGAGGGTCTTTCCTGATGAATTCTTTGGTCACGAGGCTGGTGGGTGAAGACAGAGAAATATAATTGTTCTCTACCTGCCGGGCAATGCTGTCTTTCTGAAGTTTTCTTTCAATTTCCTGATAATCTTCTTCATTTAAAAACAACGGGAGGTTTTGGTTGACAAAATCAAAGGTTTCTGAAATTTCATTATCGTTTACTTTCCCCTGAACCGATCCTATGTATTTCTGCAGCGGTGCAACTTTATTTAAAAAGGCATCTGCCGTTTCTGAGAGCTGGAAACTGTTTTCCGCCGATTTGTTTTCGATGATAACAATGATCTTATCTGAAAAGTTAAGCTGTTTGAGGACTTTTGCCGTAAGGTCAGACTTTTCGCTTTTGGGAATAATCTGGTTAATGTCTTCTTCAAAATTGATTTTTGAAGCAAAAAATAAACACAAAACGGCTATCCCTGCTGCAATAAATGCAGAGAGGAGCTTGTTTCCGGAGATGAGGTAATATAAATAAATAAAAAAACGATGCATCGCATGTCAAATCAAGCTGCAAATTTAATTTTTTCATGAAGAGTTCGATAAGTTTTAACTGAAAATCAACAAAATATTTAGGCGAAATGAAAAAAAAATCTACTTTTGCAAAACTTCCCGGCTGATGAAATACTTTATGAAACAAAAATCACTGAGCCAACAAGCTCAGATTTGGTATGTTTAAAATCTTTGATGAAAAAATAAACGGATTTTTATTTATAATAATTTTTCCCTTTTTACTGTTGTTTATCTCCTATTACGGGTTTGAAACTTCCTATGTGGTCGGTATCAAATCCTGGGAAAAAGCACCGGATTTCATGTTCTCTTCCGTATACGCATACCGGGTAATCCCGAATTACCTGAGTATACATGTAACAGATGCGGTAACTTTTACAGTAAATCATTACCTGCCTTTTGCAAAAAGTTTTCTCCTCAAGCAGGGCTCTCTGTTTTATCACAGCACTTTTCTCATCAATGTTCTCTTTTTCCTTCTTACCTCATTTGTCTTTCATCTTATTTTAAAGCTGAAGCCTGTTGCGCTTCTTGTCAATGAAAATGTAAGGAGAATGGTTCATCTGATCGCGGTATTTTTCATTGTGATCATGCAGTATGTCCCTACCAACTGTGACTTAATTGCCATCTTTTTTTATGTCTGGGGAATGTTTTTCACTCTTAAATATGCAGAGCGCAGGGCAAAGGCAGATTTAATCGGTTTGGGGATTATTGTTTTTATTTCAACACTGGTCAGAGAAACGGCCTGTCTTAATATTGCATTTTTCGCAGCGGTTTTTATCAGCTTTCAAAATATAAAAAATAAAAACTTTGCCTTTCTTAAAGAGGTTGTGCTTCTGATCATTGCTTTTATCGTTCCGTATATAGCTTTGAGGATCCTGATTCCTCAGCATGCTTCATTCTTTGAAGGGATTTACCTGATTAAAAATATAACGAGTCCGTACAACCTGATGGGGCTGCTGTTCGGGGTACTGGGGATTTATTTCAGCTATACATTTTGTGATGATACCGGAAGAACAATGATCAGGAAATATTTATTTTTCTCCATTCCTTATCTTATCATGATTGCTTTGGTGGGGATTTTCTGGGAAACAAGGTTGTTTATGCCGCTCATTCTTACGGGGATGGTAATGGCTTCTTATCAGTTTAAAAAACATTATATCTAACCATGCATTTATTACATCCTTATTATATCATTGCGATCATCTATATGATGATTTTCAGCTATCAGGAAGTGTTCAATGGCAGAGTGGATAAAAAATGGCTTTGGTTTTTAGGTCTGTATCTGATGGTGATTGCCGGGCTCCGGGATAATGTAGGTCCGGATTACGGAAGTTACCGCGGGATTTATGTGTATTCCGATACCAAGTTTTATATTTCGCTGTTCCTGAAAGCGATAGGATTGGAGGGGCCTCAGCCTGTGGAAGTGGAGTGGCTGTATGTTCTTATCAATAAGTTTTTACTGAATATTTTTAACGCACCTTTCTATATACTCACTTTTGTTATTGCCATCCTGGCTATTTATTTTAAGGTGGAGTATACGGAAGAGAATACTTTTTATCCTTTTACCTTCATGCTGTTTCTGTTTATTCCCGGATTCTTTATCGGGGAAAGCGGGCAGATCAGGCAGAACCTGGGGTCTTTCATAGCCTATTTCGGGATAAGGTATATTAAAGAGCGGAAGCTTATCGCTTATCTTTTATGTATTTACCTCGCCGCCGGGATCCATACCGTGTGTTATGTGTTCTTGCCTATGTACTGGCTGGTGAAGATTCCTTTGAACAGGTTTGTGATGCTGGGAATGATTATTATTTCCGTATTCCTGTCGCCGTTTGAAGTATACCGTTCCTTCGGAAGCATCATGAACAGCATTGCATCAGACAGTACCTTCGCCGTAGGTTTCAACGGGTATATGGATGAATCTGCCGAAAGGCTGAACGGAGCCATTGGGATTCCGGAAGTAATGATGGCCATCCTTACGTTTTTCCTCTTTACTTTTGATGAAAAGATGAAAGAAAAGTTTCCTTATTATGAATATCACCGGGCTTATGTAGTGATCGGGGTCTGCTTTTATTTCATTTTCAGGAGTAACCCTATTTTCTCTTCCAGGCTTGCCGGATCGTTTATTGGTTTTGCCTATATTATCATCCCGAATGCCATGTATGTAACTTCTGAAGGGACTAAAAAAGCAATTTATTCATTCATTATTGCGCTTACCATTTTCAACTTTGTCGTATTCTCAAGCTTCAGGAATATTACCGCCGGAAGGTTTACCTGGGAACTTTACAAAAATCATGTTTTACCTTAATTAAACGGTAACAGATTAAAGAATAATGAGGGCAGTGTTTATCAAACGCTGCCCTCATCTGTTGTGTTATTTATACAGTCTATAATATTTCCCAATGTTAAGAATTGTTAATCTTGATTATTATTTTTTGTAAACTTTTTAATAAACCCTTTGTTTTCATAAAAAAATGATAAGGCCAAATAAGGTTTATGGGATGATATCCTGTTTATGTTATCTTATTATTGTGTGAATTATTTTATTCATTAATTATTTATAAAATAAATTGATTTTCTTTGATAAAGGTGTAAATGTTGTATTTTTATAATACACAAAATTTAAAACATGAAGAAGTCAGTCATAAGTTTAGCGGCAGTATCCTGTTTCTGGGTTACGCAAGGGGTCTATGCCAAAGGCATGGAAGTGAAAACAAGTGGGAATTTTGAGATGCATGAAAAAGCATATTTCAAAAATCCGGATTCTTTAATCAAATCATCTGCATTTGCAGATAAAAAACAAATTATTAGTGAAAGTATAAGCTCTATTGGTTTCAGTGATTCATCTGATGTTGTAAAAAATACATCTAAAATTGTTGGTCCGGACTGGACCAAAGCACCTAACAGTTATATATTTGATCCCAGCCAGAATGGCGACGGCCTTTATATTCCTGTACGAAAAGCCTATGCCATGTGGGCACAGGACCGCTATATCGGCGGAGCAGCCATCCCTGCAGGGAAAGTTACCGCAGATGTTTTATGGGAGGATGTCCACGGGCTGATAAAATCCGGATCAGGATATGCACTGGAAGTGGTGGATACCGGTGAAAATGCAAAAATCAAGGTGCCTGTCAACAAAGCTAAAAAAGGGAACGCCGTAGTTGTGTTCAGGGTAAACGGTGAAATTTACTGGTCCTGGCATATCTGGGTAACGGATGATCCTTCCAACGGCTCAAAATACAAGAGTTATCCTAATGTAAAAAGGGAAAGAGCAGACGGCGCCATTGAAACGATCCCTGATTCAGAATGGGGATGGATGGACAGGAACCTCGGTGCCGTAAGCGGTTCACTTACTGCAAATGAATGGAACAGGAATGGCGGACTGCTTTACCAGTGGGGAAGAAAAGACCCTATCCCGCCATTGGTACAGCGTGGAAATGACTTTTATGAAGTTTCAGGGTCCATTGGACGGGTACGTCACAGGGGGGCAAGAAATTTTACCGGGGCTACCAATTTTGATAATCTGAGGAGGTTTATTACACTTTCTAATGCAACCATTGCAAACAATATCCGTTTTTCAGTAAAAAATCCGCTCAGCCTTATTTATGTAAATAAAAATGATAATTCCGGAATTGCCTATTATAACAACAATACAAACCTTATGGTCAACTGGTTCGGGAGGATGCCGGGCCTTAATGACAGCCAGCTGCCTGAGCTGAACCTTTGGTCAGACAATTCCCGTGGCAAAGTAGACCTCAATTATAATACTGATGCCGCTGCCCAGCCTTACCGGGATAAATCTGCCTATGATCCGTGCCCGAACGGCTGGAGAATGCCTTCGGTTCTGGTCGCCAATTTATCTTCATCATCGTATGTGGATGATGTCAGGGTAGATTTCTCACCATTTGGCGTAAGGACCAATATGGGGAAAAATGTTTTTGAAGCCAACGGCTATCATAAAATAAAACCTACAGATTCCGGTGTGCCGAGCTTTATGACCAATTTTAAGCTTTATCCTAATTTTGGGTTTGACCTGTCCAATGCAGGAGGCCAGAATATGGGAATGTTTCCCGGAACCGGAGCTATTTTTTACAATGCTCACCAAGGGCAGTTTACAGATCAGCATCAGACCACCCTTTGGACAGCAACCATGACCAGAAACTTTGATACGACTCCGGCAGTCAGTGCAAGGACTTTGTTTCTGATTCCCGATAAAAGACAGCCTGATATTGCAGATCCCAACTATCCGGGCGTTCAGGGGAGATACTGGTATTTTCCTTTGGGAGGGAACCCTACAACGGATGCTGCGGGCTGCAGATGCATTAAAGATCCGTTATATGTAGTGAATGCTTATAATTTCCCTACAGAATACCTTCTTCCGCAAACAGAATACCGTGAAGGGCTTGATAACCCGAATACTTACCAGGTGGTAAAAAATACTTCGGCTTTTAACGTTGATATTCCGGTGAGTAAGGCATTTTCTGTACAAAGCCAGCTGTTGAATAATAAAGACATTTTAAATGCGGCTAATTTTAACAATCTTAAAACCAAAGTTCTCTGGACTACCAATACAAACCTGATTAATAACGTAACCGTGGTAAACCCTTCTCCAAGTTCGTTAGGTGCTATTGCCTCTTCCAAAATTACGGTTACCGTAAATCCCAATCAAAGCGGGAATGCCGTGGTAACGCTGCATAACGGAAGTGTGACCAATCCGGTGTACTGGTCCTGGCATATCTGGGTAACGGATACTGCGGTAGGCTCGTATAATTATACCACAGAGCTGCCGGTTTCTTCAGTGACCAATTATGTTAATTATACCCCAAAGTCCGATAATATTTTCCAGACAGAATTTATGGACCGGAATCTGGGTGCTACGGATGCTTTTCCAGTAGTGGCCAATCCACTGGTTCCTTCTGCAGCAGAACTGGCAAAGATCAAAGCATCTACAGGGATGCATTACCAGTGGGGAAGAAAAGACCCGATTCCGGTTTTCCAGTATGCGGATGACCGCGCTTCTTATCCGGTATACCTGGGGAATGTAACCGCAACCGGAACCACCACTTACAGCACGCTTTCTTTTGCATCCTATAATGATCTGGGAGGCAGCTATATCGTGCCTTACAATACCTATGCAAATGCATCCAATGTTCTGGCAACGGATAAAACATCAGACAAGATTGCAAAAGTACTCTCTTACTCTGTAAGAAATCCTTTGGTATACATGATCCCGAGCAGTTTTGCGCCTTACAACGGTTCGGCACCGCTTTATACAAACGGCACCGACTGGCTGGCCAACGAACCGAATCTGGCTCCGGACCGATGGGGAAGAGGAGGAGAAAAATCACCTTTCGATCCGTGTCCTGAAGGCTGGAGGATTCCTGATCTTACCGGTGTGGCCATTGCTTCCGGACAGGATTTCGGATTTACACCGTGGTACAAAAAAGATAAGAACGTGGCTACGGCATACAGCGTGCTTAGTGATTATGCAGGGCAGAGGGTAAGAAGAAGCTCTACATTCAGTTATACAATCGGCTATACCTTTAATGATCCTTCCTACAGAGTGGGCAATTACCCTAATTCCGGATCGCGCGGATTCAGAAGCGTAACGGCCAACCAGCCTGCTGCAGGAACTTTTAATACCATTAATTTCCAGTATCCGGGAGTCTGGACGGCTGCATTGAACGGTAATTATATCGGAAGGCCTATCAATGTATTATTTGATACCGCATCCAATGCCAACCGGATGATTGCTTTCCATGATAACAATGATCCTTATTTCGGAATGAGCTGCCGTTGTGTTAAAATTAAATACGATGCTTTCGGAAATGAAGAAGGTGTGATTCCAAGGCTGCAGGTTACCGCTTTGCCTACTGCAAGACCTTCAGCAGTCCTCAGTGAGAAAGCGATTCAGGAAACCGTTAAGGAAAAAGTTTCGTTTTTCCCGAATCCAGTGAAAAGTGAGCTTTATATCAAGACACCGGATCGCAATGACGGATATTACTACCAGGTTTACAACATGTCCGGCCAATTGGTGAAATCAGGGAAATTTGAAAATGGGAAAACCGATCTTTCTTCACTGATTTCAGGCGCTTATTTATTAAGGATTAACGATTCAAAAGAGATTGTAAAGATTATCAAAGAGTAATCTGAGTATTAATAAATAGCTAAAGGAAATAAAGCAGACTTACGCTGAAATTCATTATTTTTGAAACTTGCAAAAAATGATGAGAATAAGCTGAACCTGCTTTATTTCTTTTTTTATGTTCCAATCTTAAAACACATTATGAGGCCAGCCCAGTTTGTTAAGTACGTTAATATCAAAGTTTTTATCTATTTTCTTATTGCGGTTACTGCCCTCTACACCCTTGTTTTTACCTGTTATTATAATTTTAAGGATGACGGATATATTCTTGCAGACTGGCTGATCAATTATCAGGACGGCGGTTTTAAAAGAAGGGGATTGTCCGGAAGCTTCTTTTTCTTATTACAGGATGTCACGGGTCTAAGCCTTAATTATATTGTTTACTTCTTTCAGTTTATCATCATTTCAGGGTTTTTCTGGCTGTATGCAAAACTGATCCGTTATAAAATGACAGATCTGCTGTACCTGTCGCTTTTGCTTTCTTCAATTGGTTTCGTAGGGCTTTTGAACACGGTAACCTATGTCGGAAAAAAAGAATTTATCGTTTTTCTATTGTTTACCTGGTTTGTCTATCTTCTGGATAAAGGCAAACTTACAAGGTGCCGGGAATACATTTTCTGCGCAGCGCTTTTCATTACCACATTACTGCATGAAGTCGTACTTTTTTATGTTCCGTATTTCGCCATTGCCCTGTATTTGAAAACAGGAAAATTTGAATATAAAAGATACCTGAAGTATTTTCTTTCCGTCGGAATCCCGACACTACTCATTTTATTGTTGGGGAAAAATGTAAATGAAGGAATGTCCCTGCAGATTCTTGCCGACCGGGGAGTTCATCCGGTATACGGGATCTTTTACTGGAATATCAATGAAAGGGATTATATTATTGAACATAAGAACGAATATGTACTTTATCTGATAAGTTTACTTTTCAGTATTTTTCATTTGGGCTATTATTTAAAATTTCTAAATAACCGAAAGGTACTGTCTATTTTATTAATCGGCGCTTTTCTGTTTTCGCTTCCGTTGTTTTACCTGGCTATTGATTGGGGAAGATGGATGTATATCCATATGATGATGATGATTGTGCTTTTTGCTTTATTATTGAAAGAAAGCAGGTCTGCGTATGGATTTGAGCGGATTGTCATTAATAAGAAATTCTATATTACGCTGGCTATTATTATTTTCTCTTTAATCTACAGGGTAGAGATGTCCGGGAAAGGGTTTACCTTCCAGGGGATTTTGTACAGGGTATGTATTGCACCCCTTGAATTACTAAATAAAATGTAATAAAAAAATCTATCTGATAAAAAAACTTTACTTTTGCAAAAATTTTAGGATGTCGAAAAATTTAGTAATCGTAGAATCACCGGCCAAGGCAAAAACTATTCAGAAGTATTTAGGGAAAGATTTTGATGTAAAATCCAGTTTCGGACACATCAGGGATTTGCCTAAAAAAGGAATGGGAATAGACCTGGCTACATTCAGCCCGGATTACGAGGTTTCTGCAGACAAAAAGAAATTGGTAACGGAACTGAAAGCCGCCGTGAAGAAAGCCGAAATGGTATGGCTGGCTTCCGATGAAGACCGTGAAGGGGAGGCTATTGCCTGGCATCTGTCAGACGAGTTAAAGCTGAAGCCGGAAAACCGCAAAAGAATTGTTTTCCACGAGATTACCAAAAATGCCATTCTGAAAGCCATTGACAACCCGAGAGATATAGACCAGAACCTTGTGAATGCCCAGCAGGCAAGAAGGGTACTGGACAGGATTGTAGGTTTTGAAATGTCACCGGTGCTCTGGAAAAAAATAAAACCCGGATTGTCAGCAGGAAGGGTACAGTCCGTTGCCGTAAGGTTAATCGTAGAAAGAGAAAAAGAAATCCGTGAATTCGTTCCGAAGGCAAGCTTCAAGCTGGATGGGATCTTTCTGAACCAGGCCCAGCAGGAAATCGCTGCAAAACTTAAGAAAGACTTTAATAAAGAAGAAGAAGCCGAAAAATTCCTGGAACTGGCGAAAGCTACGGAATTCAAAGTACTCAATGTTGAGACAAAACCGGGAACACGCTCTGCGTCTGCTCCCTTTACCACCTCAACCTTACAGCAGGAAGCATCATCCAGGCTTGGATATAATGTGACCAATACCATGCGTATTGCACAGCGGCTATACGAAGAAGGGTATATTACCTATATGAGGACAGACTCGGTAAACCTTTCCCAGGAAGCCATTGAAGGCGCAAAAAAACAGATTACTTCAGAATACGGGGCAGAATATTCCGCACCGAGAAACTATACTACAAAATCTTCATCTGCACAGGAAGCCCACGAAGCTATCCGCCCTACGGATTTCAGCGTAAAAAGTGTGGGTGATGTTCAGCTGAATAAACTGTACCAGTTGATTTACAGAAGGACACTGGCGTCCCAGATGGCCAATGCCAAAATTGAAAAAACCGTTATTGAAATCGGGAATGCCAAATTGCCTCAGAACTTCGAGGCCCAGGGTGAAGTGATTATCTTTGACGGGTTCCTTAAAGCATACGGCATTGTAAAAGCGGAAGACGATGATGAAGAAAACAATGAAAAGCTGCTTCCGAAAGTAAAAGTAGGGGAAGTTTTAGACTATAAAAGAATCACCGCAACAGAAAAGTTCACAAGACCGAGTGCCCGCTATACAGAAGCCGGTCTGGTAAGAAAGCTGGAAGAACTGGGAATCGGGCGTCCGTCAACGTATGCGCCGACCATTCAGACAATTCAGAACCGTGAATATGTTGATAAAAGAGAAATTGAACCTCAGACCAGAGAGGTGGTAAAGATTTCCCTGACAAAAAATAACATCAAAAAAGAAGTCCTTGAAGAAAAGTTCGGGGGCGACAAAAATAAATTCATTCCTACCGATATCGGTGAAGTGGTGAATGATTTCCTTACCGACCATTTCAAAGAAATCCTGGACTACGGCTTTACGGCGAGGGTAGAGGAGAGTTTTGATGAAATTGCAAGCGGCGACCAGAAATGGAAGCAGATGATGAATGATTTCTACTCGAAATTCCATCCGCGGATTGAAGATGTTGAAGAAAATGCAGACCGCGCTACCGGCGAAAGGCTTTTGGGTACAGATCCTAAAACCGGTAAAAATGTTCATGCCAGAATCGGAAGGTTCGGGGCCATGATCCAGATCGGGGAAACGGATGATGAAGAAAAGCCGGTTTTCGCTTCTCTGATGACCGGACAGAATATTGCCACCATTACTTTTGAAGAGGCTCTTGAGTTGTTTAAGCTGCCTTTTGACCTGAATGAAGTAGACGGGCAGCCGGTTTCAGTCGGAGTCGGAAGATTCGGTCCTTATGTGAAATGGGGCGAAACCTACATCAGTATTCCGAAAGGCGAAGATCCGCTGTCTGTAGACCAGAAACGTGCAGAGGAAATCATCAATGAAAAGAAAATAGCCGATGCACCGATTGCCAGCTATAAAGGCGAGCCGGTAACCAAAGGAACGGGAAGATTCGGGCCTTTCATCAAATACAAAAGTATTTTCGTGAATGTTCCTAAGAAATATGATTTTGAAAATCTTTCCCAGGGCGATATCAATGAACTGATTGATGCCAAGCTTGAAAAAGAAGCCAACCGGTATATCCAGCAGTGGGAAAAAGAGAAAATTTCCATTGAAAACGGAAGATGGGGCCCTTTCATAAAATTCGGGAAGGCTATGTTTAAAATCCCGAAAAAATCGGATGATACCAAATATGAAGGCGAAGAACTGAAAGAAATTTCTCTCGATGAGGTTAAAAAATGGATCACCGACCAGGATCCGAAAGCTTTTGCAGAGAAGAAAAAACCTGCCGCTAAGAAACCAGCTGCTAAAAAGACAACGACAACTGCGAAAAAAACGGTTGCGAAGAAGCCGGCTGCGAAAAAGTAAATTAATTTTTAATAAAATATGAAGCACAGATTTTGGTCTGTGCTTTTTTGTTTGATGATGGGGATTATTAATCTATAGAATTTAAATTTTTTTGGCTCCCATTCTTAAAAGATATTCAACTATATCATCATTTTCTCCTTAGCAGCATCTAATGGTGACATACCATTATGATCAATTCCATTGATGTCAACCCCTTCTCCCAATAACCGTTCAACTTGATTAATATGACCATAATAGCACATTTCAAGTAGTTCCCATATTTTGTCTTTGTCTTCCAAATTAATTAGTTTAAAATTTTTTAAGTTTTTCAAAATAGTCTTGACCTTTGTGGTATTCGTGCTTTCAAAGTTGAGTTTTTCAGTCTAAAGCAAATTTAAGCTTTGATTTATTATAGTTAAGTTTAATTCATTTAAGCAAAATTTTGATTTCCTGTTTTCAATAAATATTAAATTTCCAAAAATTGGTTTTCCAATGATTCCTGCAACATTATTACAAAACTCTGGATAACCATTTAAAGCTGAATATTTATTTTCAAAATTTAAATAATCTTTTAAGTCATTATCAGTTATAAAATCTTTTTGTAATCCAATTACATCAATACAAATAATTAATTTGTAGCAGTTTAACGTAATTAATTCTCGATATGTTTCTTCTTTATTTGTTATTTTTGATAATTGAGGAATAAAATTGCCTATTGAGGTACTATATGAAGTTTGTTGATTCCCAAAGTATTCATCTTTTCTAAATAATTCAATTCTGTTATTTAATTCAGTTTCTAAAGGATTTATCTTTTTTACTTCGAAAATAATATTTTGATTTTCTGATTTTACTAACCAATCTGGAGTCTTTCCATTTATCTTAGGCTCATAAAATACTTCAGAAAATAATTGATTTAGAACATAGCCAAATTCCATTTCAGAAAAAAGAGATAAAATATTAATTTCATTTTTTTCTTTAACTAATTTCTTAGAGAATATGCCATTATATTTTAAATCTAAATAATCTAAATTTCTTTTATAATCAGATTTGTTGTTTAATATTTTTTCGGCGATCTTGTTCATGTACTAAAAAATAATTTGATTTATTATAAGATAAAATTTCTATTTTTTAAATTGAAAACTTACAAATTTTTGTTCTGTAATTATTTGTTATTCAAATATACTTAATTCTAATGCACCTGAAACCGCAGGATACTCAATCTATACGCTTCTGTTAAATTAGCCTTTAAATAGATGATATGAGTAAGGACGGGATATACACTCGCAAAGATTTTCTGAAAATTTCAGCCTTGGGAATGGGTGCGGTAATTCTGGGTTCTTCATTTACCTCTTTATTATCTTCAGAAGATAAACCCTACTTCAGTGTAAAGCCAATCGGAAGGCAGTTTTCTTTGGAGGGCTATTACATTTGGTGCAGTTCCCCGATTTGGGGTGAAGACGGGAAAGTCCATCTTTTTTATTCCCGATGGAAGAAAGAAAAAGGAATGGGTGGCTGGCTCAACGGTTCTGAAATCTGCCGTGCCGAAGCAGATTCCCCTTTTCATCAATTCGAGCACAAGCAGATAATTCTTGCCCCGAGAGGTAGCGGTTTTTGGGATGCCACGACCTGTCATAATCCCTTAATCAAAAAAGTGGATGATCAGTATTATCTGTTCTTTATGGGGAATTCCAACGGAAAAACCAATACCAAAAGAATTGGACTGGCGACTTCAAAAAGCCTCGACGGAGACTGGACGAGGCCTGAACAGCCTTTGCTTCTTCCGGGGAAAGAAGGTTCCTGGGACGACCACTGTACGACAAATCCTGCTTTTGTAAAAGGGAATGACGGTAAATACTGGCTGTTCTACAAATCCTGGAACACCGAAGAATATATAACCCAGAAAGGTTCCGTGAGAGGAAACCGGAAATATGGATTGGCAAAGGCAGATTCTCCAATGGGGCCTTACCGGAAAGTCTCTGAAAATCCGGTTATTGATTTTTCATCATTGCCCAACAATGCCCAGCTGGAAGATGCTTTTGTCTGGGAGCAGCATGAGAAATTCCACATGATAGCAAGAGATATGGGGTTCTATAATCACGAATACGGACTGCATTTAACCACGAAAGACGGGATTCAATGGACGAAGCCGGAAATTGCGTATCTTGAAATGAAGCATTACATCAGTGAACCGGCTCCTCCCAAACATTTAAACCGGTTCGGCAGGCTGGAACGCCCGATGATTTTAATGAGTAAGGACGGGAAAAAACCTCAGTTTTTATTCGGGGCCACACAGGGCGGAATATCTGAAACTTCTACCACGTTTGTTTTTGAGATTTTAAAACCGTAAAAAAAGAAATAATATTAAAATAATAATACAAAGCCGTTAACAAAAAGTGTTAATGGTTTTTTATGGTTGGCAAATAATTTAATTTTAATACTTTTGACCCCGAATTAAGATTGCAACGAGAGAATGAATTTTGAAGATTTTATTATTTCCCCAAGAAATTTCAAAACGGAAAACTGGCAGATCGGGAACAGGATCACGAAAAATATAAAGGAAGACAGCATTGTACTCCTTTTTGTTTCAGATTACCGCGGGGCAAACGGGAGTGCCGAAGTACAGGATTTTACCGGGATCAGGAAAGAGTTTTACAAATTGTCACAGCTGGATTTTGATATTCCTATGGTAGACCTGGGTGATCTGGTTTCCGGGAAATCGGTTCAGGATTCCCATTATATTCTTCAGGAAGTATTATCGGCCTGTCATTTTAAAAGAGCAGTACCGGTAATTATCGGCGGCTCGAATGATTTCGCTTTTTCGCTTTTTTCAGCCCTTAACCTTCATCTGAAACATATCAATTATACCCAGATCAGCAATATCATTTCGCTGAATCAGGGAGAAGTAATCAATGAATACACTTTTTTAGGCAAAATTTTAGGATCAAAGAATTTCTCTATTAAAAATTACCATCATTTAGGCTACCAGAAACATTTAAATGAAGCAGATTCCGTACGGCTGATCAAAGAAGTTGAATTTGATATCGTGCGTCTGGCGGAAATGATGAATACTACGGAAAAAACAGAGCCTTTTTTCAGAAAGGCAGATCTGGTAACCGTCAATTGTGATGCTGTTGAAAGCTTCAGCGAGCCTTTTTCCATGAATCCGCAGGTAAACGGCTTAAACAGAAGGGAAATCTGCGCCTACATGAAAGAAATCGGGCTGAGCGAAAACCTGAAAGCCGTCGGGATCTTCAATTATAATATTTACTCAGGAAACCAGCTGAATCACCAGCTTCTTGCACAGATGATCTGGTACCTTACAGAAGGAATCAATATCCAGAGATCCCATCCTAAAGAAAGGCATTATGAACTCTTCTACGTTCTGGTTGATGACCGCCAGTATGCCTTCAAACGTGATACATTCAGTAATCTCTGGTATTTTGGGGATGATGAAAATATAGAAAACTGTATTCCGTGCTCCAGAAAAGATTTTGAAGAAGCCAAGAAAGGCTGGCTCAGTGCACGTTTTACCAAAATATAAAATATGGCAGATGTTCCCTCGAAAGTTTCCGTTATTGTTCCCGTTTATAATGTAGAAAATTACCTGGCAAAATGCCTGGATTCTTTGGTTGGGCAGACACATCAGCATATGGAGATCCTGGTGGTGAATGACGGCAGTAAAGACAATTCCGGACAGGTCATACAGGATTTTGCCCGTCGGTATCCTGAAAAAATAAGAGCGTTCACCAAAGAAAACGGCGGATTAAGCGATGCCCGGAATTTCGGAATTGACAGGGCAACGGGAGATTATATCGGTTTTGTAGACAGCGACGATTATGTAATGCCGGATATGTTTGAAGAAATGCTGGCTCTGGCAGAAAAGCATCAGTCAAAAATGGTGATCTGCAACATTCAGAAAGTTGACCAGAACGGGAATATTACACAAAAGCTGACACAAATCCCGAATATGCCGGAACATATCAGTCTTAAGGATTATTTTTCGGTTTTTTCCGATCTGAGTTATTTCGCCTGTAATAAATTATTCAGTAAAGAACTCTTTAACGGGAAAAGGTTTAAAAAAGCCGTTCATTTTGAAGATATTCAGCTGATTCCGCAGCTTTTGCTTGAATGTGATGCAATCGCCCAGACTCAGAAATTCCATTACCAGTATCTCGAAAGAACGGATTCCATTACAAAAACACGTACTGAAAAAGGCCTGGACATCCTGAAGGCCGTGGAAGATGTGGAAGCTTGTTTTGCTCATTCAGCATATTCAGACAGACGGGCAGAACTCAAAAACTTCCAGATTTTTGAAGGCGTGTATTCGTTTCTGGCGTATCTGGCTTTTGTGAAAGAAGAAAAAAAATTCAACGAAATGGCCGGGGAACTTGAGCTTTTTATTAAGAAAAGAAATATAACGTTGAAAGATATATTAAAGTATAATCGTTTTGATCAAAATTATCTATTATCTTTGCCGCTGAAAAAAAAGATATTTTATCTGTTATTTTTTGCGGGGCAGAAAAAACTGATAAGAAAATTAATTTAACACAAATGTTAAGTACTGTTGTTTCGGGAGTATCAAAGTCGGATCAATAAACTCTTAATAAAGATATGGAAGTACTTGAATAGAAAAAATGAAGAATTTTGAATTGTTCTTAACTCAATCGGGAATTCCTATTTTTTATTTTAAAATAGGGCTGGGTTTTTTATTCTCGTTTTTAATCACTTTTTTCTCCGTTCCTACCATTATTAAAATTTCCAGAAGGAAAAACTTAATGGATGAACCGGGGGTAAGGAGTTCTCACCTGAGAAAGATCCCCAATCTTGGAGGTATTGCTATTTTCTATTCGATCGGAATATCCGCCTCTATTTTTGCCTACGAACTTTTTGACCTGTATAAATTTTTATTTGCTTCTATGGTCATTCTTCTCTATATCGGGGTGATGGATGATATTGTGGTAATGAGGGCTTATAAAAAACTGGTGGCACAGATTGTTGTCTCAGCCTTGATTGTGATTGGCTCAGATATCAGGATCAGAAGCCTGTTCGGTATCTTGGGAATTTATGAACTGAAGTATTTTGTCAGCGTAATTTTCAGCATCGTTACTTTTATCATACTCATCAATGCATTTAACCTTATTGACGGGATTGACGGCCTTGCAGGAGGTTATTCTGTCATCTGCAGTGTGCTTTTCGGTATTAGTTATTACAGGTTGGGGGCGTATAATTATCCGTTGGTTGTCCTGTCAGTGGTAGTCATCGGGGCAGTTCTGGCATTTCTGTATTATAATTTATCCAATTACAGGACCAACAAGATTTTCATGGGAGATACGGGATCAATGCTGTTAGGCTTTTTACTGGCATTTACCTCCATCTGTTTTATTGACGTTTTTATTGACCGGGAGATTCCGGGTGTTCCGCGCTATCACTTACAGTCGGCTCCGGTAATGGCAGTGGCCATCCTTATTCTGCCTATTGTAGACACCCTGAATGTTATCATCATCAGGCTGGTAAACAAAAAATCGCCTTTTGATGCCGACAAGAATCATATCCATCACAAGCTTTTAAAACTGAATCTTACCCACAGGAGATCCAGTTTCTATATTATTTTATATTATCTTTTCGTGGTTACCATTGCTTATTATTTCAGACATATAAATATTAACCTGTTATTAGTAATCGTATTACTGGTAGGCTTTTTAGGGGCCTATATTCCGGATTTTATTTATGTTATGAAAAATAATAAAAACACTAACCATTAAATCTTTACTTTTGCAAACAATTTGAAAATATGATGAAGAACTATACATACATATTCCTTTTATTATTCTCTTTCCTGATGATGACATCATGTATTACAACAAAAGATGTCCGGTACATGCAGCCTAACGAAAGTCTGGTCATTAATGAAGAGGGACTGGTTCCTTATAATATTCCGGTTTACAGAATTACTAAAAATGATATCCTTAACCTTAATATTGTAACCACACCGAAAGGTGATGCGGCACAGTTTTATTCTTCGCTGAATACGTCCGGATCTACTGTTGCCCCAACTACGAATGCGGTAGCAAGTGGTGGAGGTGGTGCCACAGGCGGAGGTGGTAATTCTGGAGGAAATGGCGTATTTTATTTCAACGGCTTAAGAGTTGATTCCAAAGGAGATGTTAATGTTTTCGGAATCGGTTATGTAAAAGTAGAAGGAAGAACGATAGAGGAAGTAAGTGAAGAAATCCAGCAAAAAGTTAATGAAAACTTTCAGGAAGGCAAATCTGAGGTAAGGCTTAATACAAACGGAATCACTTTCTATGTTTTAGGAGATATTGAAACAACAGGGATGACCGGAGAGAAAGTTGTGCATAAAAATACGCTTACTATTACGGAGGCCATTTCGATAAGCGGCGGACTGAACAGGACCATAGACAGGAAAAATATCATTATCCACAGAAAGCTTCCGGAAGGGATTAAGATCGCAAAAATAGACCTTACGCGTGAAGATGTGATGAATTCTCCTTACTATTACGTACAAAACGGTGATGAAATTTATCTGAATACAAGATCTAAGAGCTTAAACGGGCTTGGAAAAGACCCAATTCAGACTTTAACAACGGGAGTATCGGTAATCACGACTGCATTATCAATTTATCTACTTCTAAAAAACCTTTAATAGCATGATTCCCGGAAAAGATACTACTGCAGAGAAAGTTGAGACCCAAAAAGAAAAATATGGTTCTTTCGCCCTGTTTGATATTGAACATTTTTTAAGAAGATTGCTGAAAAACTGGTATTGGTTTGCCTTTATGTTTTTTATAGGCTACGCAATTTCCTGGATTTACAGTAAATATTATGCGCAGAATATATATGCTTCCAATATTTCATTAAGTATCTCCAATAATACATCAAGCTTTTTTACACCTAATCAGTCGATTAATTTCATCTGGGGACAGGGCGGTAATCAGGACGGTGTATATCTGAAGAAAATGCTTCTATCAAGAACCCATAATGAGTTTTTGGTTAAAGAACTTGATCTTTTTGTTAATTACTCTACAAAAGGGGTTATAAAATCTACTTATCTGGATAGAGATGATTCTCCTGTGTCCTTTCAGATAGACAGGAAGCATCTTCAGCAGATGGATTATCCGGTAACTCTGGTTCCTAAAGGTAAAAATACATTTGAAGTGGTTCTTCCGGAAGACGGACAGTCCACCAATCTGTACAGCTATGAAGCGGAAAGCTTTTCTAATATCAATCCTTACCAGAGACCTGCCAATAAAATAATAAAAATCGGGGAATGGTATACATCACCAAACCTGAGATTCAGGCTGATTGCTAATCCCAAAAAGTCAGAAATCAAACTTGAAAATATCATTGTTAAACTGTATACAGTAAACCAGTCAGTTACTGATATTGTTTCTAACATAGGGGTAGATTTTGATAAAGAGATCGGTACCATTATGATCATAACCAAAACGGGATATAATCTTAACAGTACGGTAAATTTTCTGAATACGTCTGTCAACCAGCTGCAGAAACGCAGACTGGCCGATAAACTTACAGTTGACAGGAATACAGATGTGTATCTAAAGGATAATTTGGAAAGAATCAGGAAAAAGCTGGATTCAAGTGCTGATGTCTTGAATTACATGAAAACCAGTGAAAAACTCTACGATATCAAAGACAGGGATGAGAAATCCTTAACAAAGATTAAAGAACTGGAGGCTAAAAAGGCGGATATCGAAAGTAAGATCACATCTTTAAACCAGATCAAGCAAAGCCTTGAAGCCCAGAGTTTTGAAAAGATGATCAGCACAACGGCCGCCGGTTTTCAGGATGGGATGTTCAGTGCTTCAGTTTCTGAGCTTAAAGCATTATATCTGAAAAGACGTGAAATGGCGTTGATTTATAAGCCGAATTCTGAGCCAATGAAAGAAATCAACAGATTGATTGATGATGCTAAAATGAATTCCAACGGGGCCCTGAGGAATTATTATTCAGGATATTATAATGAGATCAACAAGATCAACCAGCAGGTGGGTCAGGCCAATTCAGATCTTTCAACATATCCTGAAAAACAGAGAAGGTACCTGGATGCGGAAAGAGGCTATAATATGATTGAAGCTACCTACAACAGTTTGATGGGAAGGCAGAACGAAACCCAGATGAGAATGGCAGGTAATCAGTCGGATATCACAGTTATTGACCCTGCAAAGAATGTAGGACAGCCACCAATCGGACCTAATGTAAAAGCAACGAAATTAGGAATCATAGGCGGATTGCTGGTTTTACCGTTGTTCTTTATTTTAATCGGAGAATTGCTGGACAGCAAAATCAGGAATATCAAAGAGTTGCTTAATGCCACAAGAATACCGCTGCTCGGCGTAATCGGGAATAACAGCAATGAAAATATGCTTACCGTGCTGGATCAGCCAAAATCTTCTGTTTCAGAAGCTTTCAGAGGACTTAGGGCGAATGTCCGGTTCCTGTCCGGTGAAAACGGAGAAAGTAAAACTATATTAGTTACCTCTTCAATTGGAGGGGAAGGTAAAACCTATGTTTCTATTAACCTGGCTTCGGTGCTTGGTTTAAGTGACAAAAAAACAATCCTTCTGGGAATGGACCTCAGAAAGCCTAAAATTTTCGGAGATTTTAAAATTGATAATAAATACGGGATTTCAAATTACCTGACCGGTGAAGTGGAAATGGAGCAGATTATCAACAAGACGAGAATCCCGAACCTTGACGTGGCAACTTCAGGGCCTATCCCGCCGAACCCTTCAGAGCTTTTAATGAGTGACAGGAATATCAAGTTTATAGAAGACCTTAAAGAACTCTATGACTTTATTATCATTGACTCGCCGCCGGTAGGTCTCGTAGCAGATTCTTATGAACTGATGAAGTATTCTGATGCGAATATCTATGTGGTGCGCCATGAATATACCGAAAAATATATGCTGAAGATGATCACCGAGAAGTACCATAACGGGGAAATCAATCACTTAGGCATAGTATATAACGATTATACTGTTAAACAGGGGTATGGTTACGGATACGGTTATGGCTATGGTTACGGTTACTTTGATGAAGACAAATTCTATAAAGAACCTTTACTGATAAGAATTAGGAATAAAGTTCAGCAGATATTCAATAAAAAATAATACTTTTAAGCCCTCATTTAATGGGGGTTTATTACTGTAATGATCATGTTGAATCTATTAAAAAAAGAATAATTTGGCGAGTTTGCCGTTTACTTTATAACAAATTATGTTTTTTTGTTTATTTTTAACTAAGCATTAAGATTATCTTTAATATAAAAATGTTTTATATTTGCAAAAATTAAATTTTAAAATAACCATAAATCCATATTCTTTTATGAATAGAAAATTATTGTTTAGCTTCCTTGCCGCTATAGGAACGGTGGTAAGTGTTAAAGCGCAAAGAAACGAACTTGGAGTTCGTCTAGGTATGAGTAACCTAGTTGGGGATATAGGGAGAACGAATTATCTTTTACAAAAGCCATTGGATTTAAGTAGAACGTCGGATTGGGGAGTTCCGTTTTATGGGGGAATTTTATACAGATTTAATTTTAATCCCCATCAGACTGTAAGATTGGATCTTGGGTATAACCAAATACAGTTTAATGATAAAGTAGCAAAAGAAGAATACAGACAGAGAAGAAACTCATTCGGGAAAAATAATGTTTACGAAGCAAGTTTAGTTTTCGAATACAACTTCTTCCCGGTGAACAATGAACAGAAAAATATGGTAAGCCCGTACATTTTCGGTGGGGTAGGTGCCTTGATGTTTGATGCTCCTAAGGCTACATTGGTAAATGATTTCAGAAGAGATTCAGACGGTGTGGCACTGGCTCCGATTAATGAGCTGGATTTTACCACAACACCTGTATACGCTACCGGGACAAAGACAACCATGCATATTCCTTTTGGAGTAGGCTTAAAATATAAGTTCAACTATAACTGGGCCATTTTTGCTGAAGCTACCTTCAGATATACGGTAACGGATCAGCTGGATTACAGCACAATTTTAAGCAAAGATGTAATCTCTACTTATAACGGGGATATTTTAAGCCCTGTTACCGGAGGATCACTGCTTGAGACCGATGCATATTATGTAGTATCCAAAGAAAGAGAAGCTGCATTTATAGGAGAAAGAAATATAGGAGATCTTAAGTCTAAAGACTGGATGAACACCGTGAGCTTAGGGCTTACCTACTCATTCGGAAGACCTCCGTGTTATTGTGATTAATATGTCGTTGATAAAAGATAAAATAGATCCTGAAAATTTACCAAAGCATGTTGCAATCATCATGGACGGTAATGGAAGATGGGCAAAATCACGTGGCGAAGAAAGAACATTCGGCCACAGGAATGCCATTAATGCGGTAAGGAATGCCATTAATGCATGCAATGAAATAAACATTCCCTATTTAACGCTGTATACCTTTTCCTCAGAAAACTGGAGCCGCCCTGCAGAAGAAGTAAATACTTTAATGAATTTGCTGGTAGAAACTTTATTGCTGGAGGCCGAAGAAATCTTTAGCAAAGGATTGAGGATGCATGTTATCGGGAATCTGGACAAACTGCCGTCACTGGTGAAAGACCAGCTTCTCCGGGTGGTGGAACTTACAAAAGAAAACACAAAAGGTAATTTGGTACTGGCTATCAGCTATGGTTCCCAGAATGAAATACTGAATGCCATAAAAAATATAAGCGAAGACGTAAAAGAAGGCAGGGTAGATGTAGAAAACATTGATGAGAAATTATTCGAAAGTTACCTCTATACAAAAGATTTTCCGCCTGTTGATCTGTTGATCAGAACCAGCGGCGAAATCAGAATCAGCAATTTCCTCCTTTGGCAGATCGCCTATGCAGAACTGCAGTTTTTAGATGTTCTGTGGCCGGACTTCACAAAAGACATTTTCTTTCAGTGTATTGTTAATTATCAAAACAAGGAAAGAAGATTCGGGATGACCGGTGAACAAATAAAAATCCAGTAAATTAAGAAAAGAAAGACTACGATAAAAAATGAAGTTTAGACTATTACCCATCATTATGTTTGTTGCTTCTGCACATTTTTATGGACAGGTAACTCCGCAGGACAGCACACAGGTGAGCAATTCTGTACATGCAGAAAACCAGGCAGGAACCTACACCTTGAAAGACATCGTTGTAGATGGGGTTAAAAAATATACGCCGGCTCAGATTCTGAGGTTTACAGGATTATTAAAAGGTGAAACTGTAGATATCCCCGGACAGAAAATCAGCAACGCCGTTAAAAAACTTTGGGACACCCAGTCTTTTTCTGAGGTGGAAGTGTACGTACAGAGTATTGAAGGCGAAACCATTATCTTGCGTTTTTACCTGCAGGATCTTAAAGACCTTGGTGAAGTGAAATTCACCGGGAAAGGGATCGGTAAATCGAAGAATGAAAAAATGGCTAAAGACAACAACCTGAAGCCGGGAACTAAAATTACCCAGAACTTAGTTTCAAGTCTTAAAACAAATATCCCTAAAGACTATATCAAAAAAGGATATGCAGATGCTAAAATTACCATTCAGGATAAAGTAAATGCAGGTGACCCTAATTTGGTAGACTGGACCATTAATGTTGATAAAGGGAAAAGAATCAAAATAGACCACATCGAATTCGAAGGAAATCAGGCGGTAACCGACCGAAAGCTTAAAAAGAATGCTTTTAAGGAAACCAAGCAGAAAAGATTCGGAATCGGTGGTATTCTGAAGTCTTCAAAATTTATTGAAGGCAAATACCAGGAAGATAAACAGAACCTGATCAATTACTATAACTCTTTAGGATACAGGGATGCAGCTATTGTGTCCGACTCTGTCTGGAGAAATAAAAGAAACAATTACGAAATCAATGTAAAGCTTAACGAAGGGAAGCAGTATTATATTGGTGACATTACCTTTACCGGGAATACCGTATATCCTACAGATTATCTTCAGAGATCACTAGGATATAAAAAAGGAGATATTTACGATGCCGTAGGATTCAACAAAAAAGTTGGGGAAGACGGCGGAAAAGAAGATGATTCCGATATCAAGTCAATGTACATGAACAACGGTTATCTTTTCTCCAATGTAACACCGGTGGAAAAATCGGTAAGCGGTGATAAGATCAATCTTGAGATCCGGATCAATGAAGGGGAAAAAGCAACATGGAACAAGGTGACTTGGGAAGGAAATACCACTACCCATGACCACGTAATTCTAAGGGCCCTGAGAACGAAACCGGGGAACCTGTTTGCTAAAGGTGATATTAAAAGAACCTATTTCGATTTAGCCGGGATGCAGTTCTTTGATCCTCAACAGGTAGGGCAGGACATTCAGCCGAATCAGCAGGATAATACCGTAGACATTAACTGGAAACTGGTAGAAAAAGGATCTTCACAGGTGCAGCTGCAGGCCGGTTACGGAGGAAACAGTTTCATCGGTACACTAGGATTAACCTTTAATAATTTCTCATTAAAGAATTTCCTGAAGTTTAAAGACTTTAAGCCGGTTCCTCAGGGTGACGGTCAGACTTTATCGCTTCAGGCACAGGCAGGACAGTATTTCCAGAACTACGGAGTTTCATTTACTGAACCGTGGTTATTCGGAACAAGACCTACTGCACTTTCTGTAAGTTTGAATAATTCAAGAGTAAAATACTCAGATCAGTTCGGATCTTCCCAGAAGCTGAATATTTTCTCCGCTACAGTAGGATTGAACAGATTGCTTAAATGGCCGGATGATTATTTCTCGCTGTATACAGGGCTTCAGTTCCAGAAGTATGACTTTAAAAACTATCCTTTCGATTTCGGAGGAACAACAGAATATTACGGTACGGCAAATAACTTAAGTGTTAATATAGGCTTAAGCAGAAACTCTGCAGGTATCGACCCTATTTTCCCGACGACAGGCTCAAACCTGGATCTTTCGGTAAAATTGACTCCGCCGTATTCATTGTTTAGTAATAAAGATTATTCTACAATGGCTCCAACGGAGAAGTATAAATGGATGGAATTCTATAAAGTGAAGTTCAAAGCTGATGTTTACAACGAAATTGTTGGAAAACTGGTCTTAAGATCTTCTGCTGAAATGGGATTCATGGACGGATACAACAAGCAGTTGGGGGCTCCGCCGTTTGAAAGATTCTATGTAGGAGGTACCGGGCTTTTCGGAGGACGTTATGACGGTAGAGAATTAATTCCGTTGAGAGGTTATGAAAATGCTTCCACTTACGGAGGAACTTCTGAGGATATTACACCTACAGGGGGAGGTACTATTTATAATAGATTTACGTTAGAGTTAAGATACCCGATTTCATTGAACCAGACGGCAAAGATTTATGCATTGACGTTTGCGGAAGGAGGTAACGTGTGGAATTCATGGGGGAATTATAATCCATTCCAGTTAAAAAGATCAGTGGGTGTTGGTGTAAGGGTTTACATGGGAGCATTCGGGTTAATTGGATTTGACTTCGCTTACGGATTCGACAAAACAGTTACAGGAACTGAGCCTTCCGGATGGAAGACCCACTTCTTGATGAACCAATCATTATAATTCATCTTATGAAAAATTTTAGAATTGTTTTCTCATTCGTATTATTCCTGCTTTTCGGTTTAAGCAATGCACAGAAAGTGGGTGTTGTGGATACTGAATATATTTTAAGTAAAATGCCGCAGTACAAAGAAGCGGAAGCAAGACTAAATGCACAGATCGATACATGGCAGTCGGAATTGCAGAACCTGCAGTCTGAATACGAGCGTAAAAGATCAGCTTTTGAAAGTGAAAAAGTTCTTCTCATCGGCGATCAGCTGAAGCTCAGGGAAAAAGAAGTGATGGATCTTGATAAAAATATCAAAACCACCACAAGCTTACGTTTCGGAGCTACAGGAGAAATAAAAAAACTGAGAACCAATCTGGTACAGCCTTTTCAGGACCAGATTTGGGGAGCGATAAAAACAATGTCTGAAAAAAACGGTTTGGGTATGGTTCTTGACAAAACGAGTAACAATGTAATTTTTCTTCAGAAAAGATTTGATTACTCAGATAAAGTACTGGATATCTTATTAAAAGATACCGACAAGAAAGAAAAAACGAAAACCAAAAAATAAAAGTTTAACTTTTATCAATTTTACAAATCTAAAAACAAATTAAATTATTTATTTACCAATTATGAAAAAATTAAGTGTATTATTTGCAGCGGTAATGATGGTTGTATCAGTAGGTATGGCAAAAGCTCAAAAAATTGCTACTTTAGATGTTATAGGTGTTCTTAACGCAATGCCTGAAAAGAAAAAAGCAGATACTGATCTTAAAGCTTTCTTAGATACTAAACAAGCTGAAATTAAGAAAAAAGCAGATGCAGGGCAGGCTAAATTAAAGCTGTATTCTGAAGAAGCACCTAAGAAAACAGCTGACGAAAACAAAGCAAGAGAAGCAGAATTGGCAAAAATGCAGGAAGAAATTCAGCAGATGAACGATAAAGCTCAGAAAGATTTCGTGGCTAAGCAGGATGCTGCTTACGAGCCGATTGAGAAAAAACTGAACGATGCTGTTTCTAAAGTGGCTAAAGCAAACGGATATGAATATATCATGGATGCAAATTCTTCAGCTTTCGTATTCAAAGGAGGGGTAGATGCTACGCCTGCAGTAAAGAAAGAATTGGGTGTTCAGTAATTTTTAGAAATTAACAAACATTTATAAAACTAACCACCTCTCATCGGGGTGGTTTTTTTATTTTTGCAGAATGGAAAAAGAAGTATCAACCACGGTAAAGGTTAGATTTAGTGATTGCGACCCGATCGGCCATCTGAACAATGTGAAGTATCTTGACTATATGTTCAATGCCAGGGAAGACCATGTGGAAACATTTTATGGTTTTACCTATGAAGAATATACCAAACTTACAGGATGCACATGGATTGCCATTCAGAATGAAATCGCTTACATGAAAGAAGTAAGATATAACACCTCGGTCGTAATCAGCAGCAAAACTATCGATATCCAGGACAGGACTTCCAAAGTCGAAATCCTGATGAAAAGCCTGGATGAAAAAACAATTCATGCCGTGTTGTGGGTAACGGTAATTTATTTTAATGTTAAAAAAAGAAAATCCGAGGTACATCCGGAAGAAATCAAAGAAACCTTTAATAAGTTTTATGTAGATTTGGAACAGAAAGATTTTCAGTCCAGAGTTAAATTCTTAAGATCACAAAACGCAAAAAATTCATAATGAAAAAAATATTAGTAACAGGAGGGAATGGCCAATTGGGAAGCTGCATCAGAAAAATAGCCCCGGATTTTAAGCTGGATTATGAATTCATCTTCGCCGATTCCCAGACTTTAGATATTACCAATGAAAACCTGGTTAATGACTTCTTCCATAATCATAAACCCGACTTTTGCATTAATGCTTCAGCTTATACGGCCGTAGATCTTGCGGAAACGGAGAAAGACAGGGCATTTGCAGTTAATGCCGGTGGGGTAGCCCATCTTGCAGAAGCGTGCAAAGAGCACCAGGCAATTTTTATTCATGTTTCTACAGACTATGTTTTTGATGGAGACACCAATTTATGTTATTCCGAAGATGATTTTACAAATCCGGCAGGGGTGTACGGAGCTTCAAAATTGAAAGGAGAAGAACTGGCTTCAGATATTCATCCCGAAACAATTATTCTGAGGACCTCTTGGCTGTATTCTGAATTTAATAAAAATTTCGTTAAAACCATGCTGAACCTGTTTGCGCAGAAAGAAGAACTGGGAATCGTAGCAGATCAGTTCGGTCAGCCTACCAATGCAAACGATTTGGCAGAAGCGATTATGCAGATTATCGAAAATCCTGAAAAAACATATGGCATTTTCCATTTCTCCAATTACCCGGAAGCCACCTGGTTTGAATTTGCGCAGAAAATCGCTGAGTTTTCAAAATCATCAGTAAAATTAAATCAGCTAACAACAGAGCAGTATCCTACGCCGGCAAAAAGGCCTAAAAGAAGCACGATGTGTCTTGATAAAATTGAAGAAGTTTATAAAATAGAACCTAAGCACTGGGAAAACAGCCTGGAAGAATGCATTGACATACTTACGCAGTAATACATATAACATGAAAAACCTTATCGCATTCATTTTCATTTTCCTGGTTCAATTTTTCTGTGCACAAAATGTATACCTCATAAAAGTTGAAAAGACGCATGACAATACAGATAAATTTTTATATAAGATCAGTGAAGAAACTGAAGGTGCAGAATATCTCGGTGAAATAGAAGTGCAGGGATTTTCAAAAGAAGATGCCGGAATCTTTTCATTAATCTATAAAAAAGCAAAAGAAATCGGAGCCAATACATTTTCACTTAAGCCATTTGAAAATATTGACGGTTCGCGCCAGGATTTCAACCCTGCGAATTACCGATTAAACCTGTATTATCTGCCCAAAGAAAAATTGACTGATCAGAAAGAATACATCTATGTATTTGCCTCTTCAGACAAAGACCAGAAAATAGCTGTAAATAAAAAGGATTACATCATTTCCCCGAGATCTTATCTTGAGCTCAAAATAATTCCGGGAGAAGTATATACTCTCTCAACAAAAAAACTGCTGGGCTCGACAATCAAAATTCAGCCGAAGCAAAACAGCTCAAACCAATATTTCCAGATCTCATCTGCAAAAGTTAAAGCTGATGAAACCGGAACCGGAGGTTTAAATTTAAAAAGTGGCGATATCATCGGATTGGAAAAATCCTTCGCAGAATTTTTAAGTACCATCTATACAAAACAGAATCAGGGCAATTAAGCTCTGATTTTTTCTTAGGAGCTTCATCCCGCTATCCACTCTTACTCCTCACGCCGGGCTTGCCACTGCATTTTCCTTTGCTTATGCTTTCCTTGTTGCGGGGTAGCCGTTTCTATCGGGGCTAGGATTTTGTGGGTATAAAAATAATAGTCTTATGACTGCTACCTCCAACACGCCTTATTATCATGCTAATTTAATTCCCATCGACCCCTGTCAATAATCTTGCAGTAAAAATTCCTCTCCTTCGGAGGGGTGTCAAAAATCCTGTGGATTTTTGACGGGTTGGTTTTAGGATACTTTATTCTTATGTATTGTACGCTTTATATAGTCTTATATATAGTATCCTACTTAATCACGTTCACTCAAACCTTATAGGTTTTCAAAACCTATAAGGTTTCTATCAAAGTTTGCATTACGATTTTATCACACAATTAAATTATTTAAAGTTCATTAGAAATTTTCAATCAAAGTTAACTATTCGATACCCATCAACCAGAATTACTTATATAAAGCTTATTCTAGGATATCTTCATTTTCCTGCTTTATTCTATAATACATAATGTAGCCAAAGCTGTCTATAGTACTCAACCCTAAAAAATCAATAATCACCAATTAATAACCATCAATCAATATTAGGCAGTAAGCAATCTAACCATTATTCAAGCCTGTTTAAAATCCTTTGCCCTGCTTATATCTGGAAAAGCTTCGCTTCATTAACATCCAGATAACACTCAGAAGCTTTATTTGATTGTTGTGGATAAGTCTGGTTTTATTGTAACGGTGTAGAAGTTAATAATATAAGTCTGTACTTACCCACAAAGCGGGTTTTAAGGTG